>Ga0307508_10000686_pt1 | contig 40604 bp, 38 predicted proteins | sample 9_EM_MG_FD_203089 | JGI IMG/M metagenome (GOLD analysis project Ga0307508, IMG submission 203089) | Populus trichocarpa ectomycorrhiza microbial communities from riparian zone in the Pacific Northwest, United States - 9_EM | ecosystem: Host-associated > Plants > Roots > Unclassified | place... | reverse complement strand
GGTTAAATCGCTGCTTTATGGCAGTAAGGGGGAGCCGTATACCTATTTTGATCATACCTTAAGATTTAAGGTGGGTACCCGGCCGGCGCGGATGAAGTATATAGATTCCGAATATTGGGATGTGAGAAACGATCTGCTGCAATTGGCCTATTTGAAGAAAATTTTTACACAGGATTGTGTTTTATGGGATATCGGCGCCTGCTACGGCGAGTATGGAATTATTGTAGCGACGATGCTGGAGAACAAAGCGAACAAAGTCTTTTGTTTTGAGCCCGATGAAGTAGCTGCCAGGATTTTGAAGGAAAACCTTCGGCTGAACGGGCTGGAGCAGGCGGTGACTGTTTTTGAGTCGGCGGTAGGGGGAAAAACCGGTAAAATCGTTTTTGAGAACCTGAATGGAAGCACTACGTCCCATATTGCATTTACCGATGGCGCAAGCTCTTCCAATAGCAGGGTAGTAGATTGTATTGCATTGAATGAGTTGTCGGCATCGCTGCCGGAACCCACGCTCGTTAAAATAGACATAGAGGGCGCCGAATTGAAGATGTTGCTGAGTGATACCCGGTTATTTCAGAATAAAAAAATAAAATTCCTGGTAGAGCTTCATCCATGGGCCTACCCTGAATTTAAAATTGATTTTGAAAAACTGTGTGAAAAAATAGCCTCGTCCGGAAGAGAGATTTCGCTGCTTGATGAAAATAAGGATAAAGCGGATTTGCCTTTTTACGGAACAATTGTTTTTTAAGGCGTAGATGAAAATCATACAGATTGTTGAAAATCTCGATAAAGGGGCGGTTGAAAACTGGCTGGTAAATATTTTCCTGGAAAGCAGGAAGCTGCAGCCGGAATGGGAATGGACCTTTTACTGCATTCTCGGGCAGAAAGGAAGGTTGGACCAAAAGGTGACAGATGCCGGCGGAAAAATCATTTATTCACCGTACACGCTCAGCCATAAAGTTCAATTCCTGAAACATCTCAGGAAGACACTACAGCAGGGCCATTACGATATACTGCATGCGCACCACGACTACCTGAGTGGGTTTTACCTGCTGGCAACGGCAGGTCTGTCGTTTAAGAAGCGCTTTTTGCACGTGCACAATACAGATAAAGGATTGCCGATAGGCAATGCTTTATTGCACCGGGTAATGGTGCCGGTGCTGGGGAAACTGGCTGTTGTTTTCAGCGATAGCATTATAGGTATTTCGGAAGACACACTCAGGGAATTTGTGGGAGAGAAGCAGCGGGCAAACGGCAAAAACACCATCGTATACTATGGCATCGACCTGGGCGCTTTTTCAGTACCGGGCGATGCGGGCGCTTTCAGGCGGGAACTGAACCTGCCTGCCGACGCCAAAGTGCTGTTGTTTACCGGCAGAATGAATGAGCTTAAGAATCCTGTTTTTGTAGTAGACATATTAAACAGTCTATTGCAGGTAAGACAGGATGTGTATGCCGTTTTTGTGGGTAAGGGCGGTGAAGAAGAAAAAGTGATACAGAAAAGCGAAACATATGGCATACGCGACAGGATTAGGATGTGCGGCTGGCGGGATGATATCCCTGCGATTATGAAAGCGGCGGATGTGTTTGTTTTTCCGCGGGTGGAATATCCCCGGGAAGGACTCGGCCTGGTGGTAGTAGAAGCCCAGGCGGCCGGCCTGCCGATGGTGCTGTCAAAAGGAATCGTAGCAGACGCCATTATAATAGATGAGCTGGCCCATGTGCTTTCATTAAATAATAACCCTGCCGAATGGGCCATGAAAATCGATACTGTTTTGAAAGCGCCCGCCCCTATTAGCAGGCAGTTGGCTTTTGAGCGCATGATGCAGTCGGGGTTTGAGCTCAGGAAGGCTACTGAAAATCTTTTGTCTTTATATGAACCCTGTGAAGAATAAACCGAGGAAGGTGCTTCATATCATCCAGGGTTTTGGTACCGGGGGGGCAGAAACATGGCTGCTGCAGGTAGCCGAGTACGTACAAAAGCATCCTGAAGCGGGCCTGGTCATTGATTTTTTAGCAGCGGGCGGAGAAGCCTACCGCTATGATGAAGCGATAAAGGCCACCGGCGCCAGGATTTTTTATATCACGTACTCCATGAGTAAACTGACGGCGTTCAGGAAAGCATTTGTCGATTTACTGAAACGCGAGCAGTACGATGCCATACACGATCACCAGGATTTTGCTTCCGGCTGGCATTTCCTGCTGGGTATAGGCCATTTGCCGGCTGTACGAATCAGCCATCTACACAATCCATATAATTTTGTCAGGAACTATGTTATCGGTCCGCAAAGGTATTTTTCTTTCAAAGCGGGCAGGTTAATGATGGCTTTGCTGACCACTAAAATTACCGGCACATCGGATGCCGTGATGGATGAATACGGATACAACAAATGGCCCTACAGGAAAAAAAGGATCGCCCCGTTATACTGCGGGCTGGAAATAGAAAGATTCAGGTTTAATGCCGGGGCAAAAGCCTCGTTGTGCCACGAGCTCAAATGGGATTTATCTTCCCGCATCTGTTTGTTTGCCGGCAGGATTGGTTTGGATATGCCCGGGGCGATTAACCAGAAGAACCCCGGATTTGCTTTCGGCATAGCCAAAGAGCTGACCGCCAGCTATCCTTCGTGGAAATTTATATTCGCCGGGGTGAAAGGTGAGCTGGGTGAGCAGATGGAGGCGGAGAGTGCATTGCCTGGCGACAGTATCAGGTTCCTGGGTGTAAGAACGGATATAGACAGGCTGATGTCGGCCGCCGATGTATTGTTATTCCCTTCCATCTGGGAGGGCCTGGGCATGGTAGCGGTAGAGGCGCAGGCTGCCGGTCTGCAGGTGTTGATGTCTGATACAGTGCCGAAGGAAGCCATCATTGCGGAAGATTGCGTAACGGTCAAGTCATTATCGGACGGTATAGAGAACTGGGCTTTTACGGTGAATGACATTTATGAAAAAAGACGTTCCGCCAACAGGCTTTCGTACAACCAGGTGATTGCTTCATCTGTTTTTTCGTTGGAGAATTCGGTAAAAAAATTAATATCAGCATACCAGTAAGATATAAAACGTGCGCTGCCCCGGAGGGCATTTTGCAGAAATGAGGATTGAAAAAGTATACGTAAATACACATAGGTATGACCTCTTTTTTACCCGGTTATGTATTGTCAGCGTCAGGTACTGGTACCCCGATATTCCGCTGTTCCTGATAGTGGATTATTCTTCGGGGCCTTTTCCTTCCCAATCGTTTTGCAGGAAATGGTCGGTACAATTACTGGACACCCATAAGCAAAAGTATGGATGGGGTTTTGGTAAGTTCGAGCCCCTGTTTCCGGAAAAGCGGGAAAAGTTCCTGGTGCTGGATGCCGATACGGTCATGACGGGGCCTGTTATAGATAAGCTGAATGAATACGGGGCTGATTTTATTGTAGATAAAGAAGTGCAGCCGCCGGAAAAACTGGCATCACTGTATTATGATCCTGAAAAGCTGGCAGACATCTGGAAAGATTTTACTTACCCGGGATATACGTTTAACACCGGGCAATGGGTGGGCACCAGCGGGCTATTGAACAAAGGCGATTTTGCCGATCTTGTTGAATGGAATCCTTCACCCGCTTTGATATATCCTGCCTGTTTCAAGCAGGCGGACCAGGGAATCTTTAACTTCCTGATCCATCGCAAAGAGAGTCATGGCCAGGTGAGCGTGGACAGGACATCCCTGATGGTTTGGCCCGACAATGGCGCCGGGGATTTTATTGATATCAAAGCCATCAGGGAGCGCAGGCCGGATTACCCGTTTGTTATTCATTGGGCCGGTATGAAATTTAAGCGGCCCGAAGCGTTTCCGAGGAATGATATCATGCAGTTTTATCTTGATTATTATTATTCGCGTTCGGGGATATTGCAACGGGTATCGGATTTTATACTTTCCACTTATCTCGCTATCGAGAAAAAAATACGGCGCAGGCTCAAACGATGAGATTTATTATTCCAAACTATAATTTTCCCGACAGCTTTGTTGATAATACGGCATATACCCTGCGCCAGCTGGGGCATGAGGTAATATCGCCGGAGCGGCCTTTAAAGGTTTTCAACGAAAAGCATTTCTTCCTGTTCAACCTGGTAAAGAACAGGATTGTTCCGGCATCGCTTTCCCCGCAGGAGGAATGGTTGCAAAAGCAAATCAAAGAAACCCGCTTCGATGTGCTGCTGGTTCTTACGCAGGGTATCAGGGAAGAGCTGCTGCTGGAATGCAAAAAAAAAGGCATCGTTACCATTGCCTGGTGGGGCGATACGGCGGCTAATATGTCGAAGCAGGGATTGCTGTGCAAAGGATGGGATTATATATTCATTAAAGACAGGTATGCATCTTTTAAGCTGCAAACGCTGGGGCTTAACAGTCATTTCCTTCCCGAAGCAATGAACCCTGCCTGGCATACGGTCAATTACCGGGAGATCAATGAAGATGTATTATTTGCCGGGAATGTATACGACTACCGCCATTACCTGATCAGGATGCTGGCGGAAAACAACGTAGGGAATATAAAGCTTTATGGAAGCGGGGTGCCCGCCTGGGCGCATGAGTCGGTAAAAAAGGCGTTCCAGAACAAGTATGTTATTAAAGAAGAGAAAAGCCTGGTATTTGGCAGGAGCCTGGTGTGCATCAACTCGACGGCGATGTCTGAGGGCAATTCGCTGAATTGCCGGACTTTCGAAATAGCCGGCGCCGGTGGACTGCAGGTAATGGAATACAGGGAAGCCATATTGGATTGTTTTGAACCCGGCAGGGAAATTCTTACTTATAGTTCGCTGCCCGAGCTGTTAGGGCATATCGACCGGTATAAGAAAGACAAAGCTGCGGCTATCGCCATACGCGAAGCGGGCAACAAAAGGGTGAACCAGGACCACACGTACAAAAAGCGTATTGAAACGATTATGAAAACAGCCCTGTTACACTAGCATGAAAAGGATCGCTATTGTTGTTTCGCACCCTATCCAGCATTTTTGCCCGCAATATGGCAGTATTGCCAAAGTACCCGGCCTGGCGTTGCGCGTTTTTTTTGGTTCCGCTATGGGACTGAATAACTATTTCGATAAACATTTCAAACAGGAGATATCCTGGAAGGGCCTGAACCTGGATTCCTTCGATCATTTTTTCCTGAATAACAAGGACACCATCCCGGTGGACAAAAACCTGGATGCGCCCGACCTGGAAGCGGGGCTATCCAGCTTTAAACCGGATATCGTGATTGTATACGGTTATTCGCAAAAGCTATCGGGAAGAGCGGTGCGGTGGGCAAAAAGAAACGGGGTAAAAACCGGGTATATAGCCGACAGTGAGCTCAATAATGGAAAGAAAGATCTCGTTAAGGATACGATTAAGCAAGTATACCTGCGCTATTACTTCCGAAAGATAGATTTCTTCTTTAGTGTGGGCCATTCAAACAGGCTGTACTATAAAAAATACGGGGTGCGGGAAAGCAGCATATGCAGAATGCATTTCCCGATTGATGTAGAGGTGTATAAAAAGTCCTGGCTGGAGAAGCAGGCATTGCGACAGGCGGTAAGAGCGCAGTACGGTATTTCCGATAATGAACTGGTGATTAGCGTGGTGGGCAAGCTGGTGAGCTGGAAAAGCCAGTCGCACCTGGTCGATGCTGCATCGGTGCTGGAATCGAAGGGAATATCGGTGACTATTTTTATTGTGGGTTCGGGTGAAGATGCGGAGGAAATCAGGCACCAGGCGGAGAAACTGGTAAAATCGAAAGTGATTATTACGGGTTTTATTTCGCCGGAAGATCTTCCCGGGTATTATGCGGCCAGTGATATATATGCACACCCGGCCGCTTTTGAACCGCACTCGCTGGCCATCAGCGAAGCCATTTATATGGGGCTTCCGGTCATTATCAGCAATCGTTGCGGCAGTTTCGGGCCGGATGATGATGTAGAGGTGAATAAAAACGGTTTTGTATACCCGTTTGGGGATATAGGAGAATTATCGGGGTATATCGCTGCTTTGGCGGCCGACAGGCAAAAGATGAATGCATTTGGGGAGGCGTCAAGACGTATTGCCGTTACCAACCAGGAGATAGCGCACAGGGAATGCTGGACAGCTTTACATAAAGTGATATAAATTGGATATAAGAACAAACGGCCGGATTAAGGAAATTGACGGCATCCGCGGAGTTGCCATTTTGCTGGTAGTTTCCTTTCATTACCTCAACAATCAACTGCTTGAAAGTACCGGTACTATCGGTAAGGCCTTGTGCAAGGCAACCGGCTTTGGCTGGGTAGGCGTTGATTTATTCTTTGTGTTATCGGGATTCCTGATAGGCAGGATTATTCTTAGGAATATATCTTCGCCCAATCTTATAAAAACATTTTTTATAAGAAGGGCGCTCAAGATTATTCCTAATTACTACCTGCTTTTACTGGTGTTCCTGCTGATCAATGCGCTGGCTTATTTTAAAGGGAATTATTTCCTGACCGGCCTGTATAATATCCCGGCATGGTCATATTTTACGATGCTGCACAATTTCTTTATGGCAAAAACGCAAAGCCTCGGAAATGACAGCTTGTCGATTACCTGGTCCATCGCCATCGAGGAGCAGTTTTACCTGGTCATACCTTTTATTTTGATATGGCAGAAAAGGCACATCAATAAAATATTGATCGCCCTGGTAGGCATTGGTATTATCAGCAGGGCCTGTTTTGACCATTGGATACCGAGGTATGTATTGCTGAATTGCCGGATGGATTCGCTGGCGATTGGGATTATGGTAAGCCGGATTGAATTGAATGAGGCCTACAAAGCGTTTGTAATAAGACAGCGAAAAGTCACCCAATACATACTGGCGGCCCTGCTGGCCGTGATAGCCATTGTTTTTTACCTGTATGGCGACCTGGGCATATGGAAGCATACTATTTTTGCGCTTGTCTTTGCCCTGGTTATGATTATGGTGTTATTCCAGGATGTAAAGCCCTTGAAATTCGTGTTATCGAATAGTATACTGGCTAAAATAGGTGAGGTGTCTTATTCGCTTTACCTGTTTCACTACATGATACTGGGGGTTGTACACCATGTTTTTGGCAGGCAAAGCCTGGGACTTCTTACGCTTTCCGATGCGATAGCAACCGTGGTTGCCTTTTTCGTTTCCATTGGATTGTCGTTCTTTATTTATAATCAATATGAGAACCGGTTTAATTTACTGGGTAAAAAGTATAAGTATCGGTAATGAAAAGCCTGCTGCGTAATATTCTTTGTTCCAGGGCGATGGGAAAATTGATTTGCTTTATTTTCAGCGACAATATCCCGTGCGTCAGGTACCGCGGATACCGGTTCGTGCTCAGACATCATCCCGACAAGGCGCAAATCAGCGCCTGGATCTTTTGGGGGTTTTATGAGTCTGCAGAAATAAGATTGACGGAAACTTATTTTAAGGGTGACTACGATGTAATTGAATTAGGCACCAGCTCCGGTATCCTGGCTTCGCATGTGCTGACAAAATTAAAAAACAAGCGTTACTATGGCATAGAAGCAAATGCTACGCTTAAGGAAACCTGGAATGCCAATGTATCTAAATTCAACCGGAATGGGAATGCCGTAGGGCTGATGAATATCGTGGTGGGGAAAGAAGACGCTATGATAGACTTTGCCATGGAAACGAACAGTACGGAATCGAATATTTTTACCCATGGGGCCAGGGCTAAATCAATCCAGATAAAAAGCGCACGGCTGTCGACCATCATTCATGATTTGGGCATTGGGGAATACACTCTTTTTTCGGATATAGAAGGAGCGGAGATCTTCTTTATTTTTCATGACGAGCCTGCGTTGGCGCGCTGTAAGGAAATGATTATCGAGCTGCACGATGTGGCTATAGAAGAGAATATGATAACTGCACAGGCGCTTTCGCAAAAGTTGTTGGAGAAAGGTTTCCGGCTGGTGGCGCAGGATGGCCAGGTTGGTTATTTCAAAAGACAGGAATGAAAAGGCTATTTTTTACCATCATAGAAGACGCCATCCGGAATATCAGCGGCGGATTGGGACGAAAGATCCGGAAAGCCTGGTATACCCGGCGGTTAAGAAAGTGCGGTAAGAACCTGGACATTGCCGCCGGCGTGCATATTATTTCACCGGAACTGATTGAGCTGGGCGATAATTGCGCCATCGATTTCAATGTGATATTGCTGGCGGGAAAAATACCCGAATACCCGGGCACCCGGTACAAGGAAGCGGATGGGTTTGACAGCAGTCTGCGTGGAATGATTAAGATAGGCCGCAACAGTCATATAGGCATCAACAATATCATACAGGGAAATGGCGGTGTTGAAATAGGCGATTATTTTACGTCTTCGGCCAACTGCCATATTTATTCTTTTTCAAACGACCCGCGTACATGCAAGGCGGGAACGATGGACTTCGACGGTGAAACCAATGCACGTTATATTTCCGGCCCCGTGATTATCGGCAGGAATGTATGGCTTGGCTTACATGTAAATGTGATAAGCGCCACCATCGGCAATGATGTTTTTGCAAAACCCAATGCGGTCATATCAAAAAAACTGGGCGACAATATGATCGTAGAAGGTGCACCGGCCGTACAAGTGGCCAACAGGTTTTAGATCAACTATGAAAATATTATATATCACTCCCGGCTGTTTCGATAAAGGCGGGATTAGCCGGTACAACCGCTACCAGATACAGGTGCTGAGAGAAATGTATGGAGAAGCGAGCATCCGGGTGTTGTCTTTGCTGGGACCCGATGAAAACTCTTTTGAGCAGGCGTTTGATACGTTCTGGCATGGGAATGGCGTATCTTTAAAGGACAAAACAGGGCTGGTAGGGAAGATGATGTCTGTTGCCGCCGGGTGGCGGCCGGATTTGGTTTGGGTGGCCCACGTTAACCTGAGTGGGGTAGCTTATATAGCGGCCCGCTTATCGGGCGCCCGCACCGTCCTGAATGCCTACGGCCTTGAAATATGGAGTAAGATGAGCAAGGATGCGGCGTGGGGATTGAGAAAAGTTAATTACATCATTTCTGATTGTTATAATACTGCGGATTATCTTATTCAGCGCGGTATCCGCAAAAAGGAGGATATAGAAGTGGTTTGGGACTGTATAGATACCGGGCGGTTTGTACCGGATGCGGCAGTAGATATGGCGGTGTTGTCAAAATACAATATTCCCGATCCGCGGACTCATTTTACCATTCTTTCCCTGGGACGATTATCAAAGCCGGATGCATTTTATAAAGGTTATGACAGGCTGCTGGAAGTTTTTTCAGGACTCGCTCCGCGGTATCCGCAGCTGCGATTGGTTTTTGCCGGCCGGGGTAATTACAGGGTGGACCTTGAAAATATGGTCCGCGAAAAAGGTATGCAGGACCGGGTTTCTTTTACCGGCTCTGTAAGCGAAGAGGACCTGGTAGCCGTTTACCGGTCCTGTCATGTTTTTTCATTGATCACCCAGAGTGGTGAGGGTAAGGGCGAAGGTATTCCGCTTACTCCGCTGGAGGCGATGGCCTGCGGTAAGCCGATATTGGTGGGTAATGAAGACGGCAGCCGGGAGGCGGTGGTGGACAACCGGAATGGTTTTGTGCTGGCGCCGGCCGATCTTCCGTCTCATGCACACATAATAGAGCAATACCTGAACGATCCCGGATTGGTAAAAAGACAATCCGGCGACGCGGTATTAATAGCAGGAGAGCATTTTTCTTATGCACGGTTCAAGGAAAGAACAGCAGCTTTTCTTGATCGTAAAACAGGTAAGCGTTGAAGAAAAACTGGAAACAGCGACTGGTATTTTTACTGGTGAGTATCCTCGGCAGCTGGATAGTTGTGAGTAGCTACGACTGGGGTTTTTATGAACTCGTATCATTTTCACTCCTGATATATTTTACCTTATTACTGATAAGCAAACTGGGAAAGACCCTGCCTATCAGGGAGCTGGCGTCATTCATTTATGTTGTACAGATATTAATAGGCGCCATACTTACCTATAAATTTTATCCCAACATCAAGATAGGGTATATGTCGGTGCCTGAAGACACCTATTATCCATATGCCCTACCCTGTGTGGTGGTGTTTATTCTTGGCCTGTATTTTCCCCGGTTTAAGTATACCGGCTACGATGTAAGAGAGGTCATCTCTAAAAGCGTGAATGAGCATGAGTGGAGCAGGTTTGGACTATCGCTTATTGCGCTCAGCTTCCTGACGCAGGTTTTTTCGTCTATTTTCCCGTCGGACGGGCTGAACTTTATTTATGCCATATTATCCTATTCCCGGTTTATCGGGTTGTTTTACATCTTCCTGGCAAAATACAAATACAGGTATATACTTTTTATTATCATATTCGGTCCTTTTGTCACGTTGAGCCTTGGGGGAGGGCTTTTTATTGAATTGTTTATCTGGACCTTTCTTACGTTTGCCATCTTCCAGTTGAGAAAGCCGTTGAAGTTCCGTACCAACCTGATTGCTTTTTTAGTGGGCATCGTGCTTGTTTTTGTATTGCAATCCGTAAAAGGCGACTTCAGGCAGGCGTCATGGAAGGGGTCTGATGCCGGCACGCTGGGCATGGTAGACAGGTTGTCGCTGTTGGGTAACCTGGTGAGCAATACCGACTTCAGCGACTCGAAAACCAGGGATTTGGCCAATATCCACTTTATCGTAAGGATTAATGAAGGCTTTATTGTGGCCAGTATATTGCGTAATATGCCGGCGCACCAGGATTTTGTGGATGGGGAATTTTTCAAGAATGAGCTGGTGGGCATTGTGTTGCCCCGGTTCCTGTTTCCCGATAAGGCGGTAGTGGGCGATCACGAAAAGTTCGAAAAGTTTGCCGGGTGGAAATTAAGTAACAGGGTGGCGATGTCGGTTAGTATTCTTGGCGACGGGTATGGCAATTTTGGTTATGCCGGGGGGATTTTATTTTGTTTTTTAAATGGCGTGATGCTTAACCTGTTACTGCATTTCTGCGTTCGGCTGGCAAAAAAATATGAAAAGACCCTCATACTCTGGATGCCGATGATTTTTGCTTTTTCCATGCGCTGCGGCGACGAATTTTATATCATCACCAACCATATTATTAAATCATCCATTCTCATATTCATCCTGCTTTTCGTGGCAAGACGCCTTGGCAAGCTGAGTGGTAAGAGTGTGGCTAACTCACAGGTAGCATAACAAATGTGCGGTATAGCAGGCATATTAACGTTTTCGGGCCGGCCGGTTGAAAAGGAACAAGTCAGCCGGATGACAGATGCGATGGCGCATCGCGGACCTGATGCCGGCGGCCACTTTGTGGAAGGACAGGTAGGGCTGGGACATCGCCGTTTGTCGATACTCGATCTTTCTGAAGCTTCCAACCAACCCTTTTTTGATCAGTCGGGCAGGTATGCCATGGTGTATAACGGTGAAATATACAATTTCATGGAGGTTAAGCCCTTGTTGAAAGACTATGCTTTCAAAACAACGGGCGATACCGAGATGCTGATAGCTGCTTTTGCAAAATGGGGCGTGGACTGTATACAATACTTCAAAGGCATGTTTGCCTTTGCGATATGGGACCGGCAGGAAAAGGAATTATTCCTTTTTCGTGACAGGATGGGTGTGAAACCGGTGTACTATTACATGGATGCCGACAAACTATTGTTTGCATCGGAGCAGAGAGGCATTCTCGGCGAAGGAAGTGTGCCACGGAAATTAAACCAGGAGGCGCTTGCCGGGTATTTTTCCTACCAGTCAGTAGGTTATCCTTATTCCATGATTGAGGGTATCAGCCAGCTGGAAGCCGGGTCTTACATGCGGATAAAGAATGGAAAGGCCGTTACAAAAAAATACTGGGATATAACTGAGCGGGGCAATGCCGGCGATATGAGCGATGAAAGCCGGATAAAAAAGCAAATCCGTTCCCTGCTGGCTTCTTCGGTAGAACGCAGGCTGGTGAGCGATGTTCCGGTGGGCGCCTTTCTTTCGGGCGGGATAGATTCCAGCGCGGTAGTGGGGCTGATGGCGGAGGTGAGTACGGCAAAGCCCAACACCTTCAATATTTCTTTCAGCGAGGAGGAATATGATGAATCTGGTTATGCGGAACTGGTGGCCAGGAAATTCAATACCCATCATACAAAAATAAAGCTGGAGCCGTCGGTGTTCCTTGATGAGCTGGAAGATGCCCTGGGGGCAATGGATATACCAAGCGGCGACGGTGTCAATACCTACGTGGTATCGCGTGCGATACGTAATGCCGGGATAACGGTGGCATTGTCGGGAGTAGGCGGCGATGAGCTGTTTGCGGGATATCCGTTCTTTAAACAATATCTCACGTTGCAAAAAGGCAATGCGCTGTACAAGGGTACCGGCTGGCTGAGAAAGCCTGTAGCGGCGCTCCTGGGAGGTAGTCATTCGAACAGGAATGAGCGGTTTTCGCAGATTGTTGCCGCCGATGCGCCCGCTATTGAAAACATGTATCCTGTATTCAGGCAGATGTTGTCTGCCAAATTGATACATAAACTGACGCGGCTGGAATTTTCCGGTACGGCACTGCAGGAGCAGCTTGCCGGAAAAAGCAGCAGGCTGCAGCTGTTTCCCCTGTTAAGCCAGGTGTCTATTGCCGAATACCTGGGATACACGCAGCATACGCTTTTGAAAGATACCGACCAGATGAGCATGGCGGTTTCGCTCGAGGTCAGGGAGCCCTTCTTCGATCACGACCTGGTGGAATATGTGCTGCAGGTGCCTGACAGGTTCAAAAACCCCGTGTATGCAAAAAGCCTGCTGGTGGAATCGTTGAAACCATTGTTGCCCGCTGAAGTGGTGCACCGCCCCAAGAAAGGCTTCCTGTTTCCCTGGAGTGTATGGATGAAAAATGAACTGAAATCGTTTTGCGAAACAAGGATAAACCGCTTGTCACAACGGCCGTTTATACAGGGCGGGCAGCTGCAGCAATACTGGCAGCGCTTTCTGAAGGGAGATCCTTCGGTGCGCTGGGGTGAATTGTGGTTGTTTGTCGTGCTGGAATACTGGATGGAAAAAAACAATGTCGAAGCCTAATCGAATGAAAATATTGATGCTCGTTGATTGGTTCCTGCCCGGCTATAAGGCAGGCGGTCCCATACAATCCTGTGCAAACATTGCTTTTGCATTAAAGGACGACTATGAGATGGCCGTATTGACCAGCGACACAGATCATGGAGAACAGCATCCTTATGAGGCCATTCCTTCCAATCAATGGCTGCGTAATATTGACGATGATATCGCCATTTATTATATGCGCAAGTCATCGATGACGCTTAAGCAGATAAAGGAAGAAATAAATGCGGCCGAAGCGGATTATGTGTACCTGAACCATCTCTTTTCGCCTTACTTCGTTATTTATCCGTTGTGGCTGAAATACCGCGGCCGGATGAAAAGCAAGCTGGTGGTGAGCCCGCGCGGCGCTCTGTACGATAGTGCTTTGGCGGTTAAGCCGTTAAAAAAGAAAATCGTGCTCCGCCTGTTTAAATGGGCGCGTATTTATAAACTGGTACGGTTTCATGCCACCAATACCCGCGAAAAGGAAGCCATCAATAAATATTTTCCCGGCAGCGATATTATCATTGCAGATAACCTGCCCAATACGCACCAGCCGCCTTATAAAAGCTGCCCGAAAACGGAAGGGACGCTGAAATGTATTTTTATTGCAAGGATCGTTGCCATCAAGAACCTTCTTTTGTTGCTGGAGGTGTTAAGCGCGGTGAAAGCCGCCGTATATTTTACCATTGTGGGCCCGGTGGAGGACAAGGAATACTGGAATGCCTGCCAGGAAAAAATACGCCTGCTGCCATCGCATATTAAAGTGGAGTATATCGGGCCACGGCAAAACAGCGAGCTGATGGATCTGCTGCAGGCACATCACTTATTTATATTGCCCACGGAGGGGGAGAATTTCGGGCATTCCATCTTCGAAGCTTTTTTGGCGGGACGTCCCGTGCTGATAAGCGATCAAACGCCCTGGCGTAACCTGGCCAGTATCAAAGCCGGCTGGGATTTGCCATTAAACGATAAAGAAGCATTTGTAAGCCGTATCGGCGAAGCGGCTTCCTGGAACCAGGTCATGTTTGACGGGTACGTACAACATGCATGGGATTTTGCCCACCGGTTTATTCATAATCCACAATTAACCCAATCGTATTCTGAATTGTTTTCATGAACACGCGCAAAGCAGTTAACCTTGCCTCTTACCACGTAACCATCAGCATCGGGGCTTCCCGGGTAAAACAACTGTCGTGGTACCTGGTGAATATTTTCTTTTTTAAGAACCCGCTGAATATTATTTCCGGGCTAAAGACCGCATTGCTGAAATTATTCGGTGCAAAGCTGGGCGAGGGAGTAGTGATTAAGCCATCGGTTAATATTAAATATCCCTGGAAGCTGGTGGTGGGCAATCATTGCTGGATTGGAGAAAAAGTATGGATCGATAACCTCTCCGAGGTTGTTATCGGTAATAATGTTGTTCTGTCGCAGGGCGCCTTATTATTGACCGGCAGCCACGATCATACCAAAACCACGTTTGACTTTATCTCGCGGCCGATTGTATTGGAGGATGGTGTATGGATTGGCGCCCAGGCAGTGGTATTCGGAGGCGTTACCTGCGGAACGCACAGTATACTTGGAATTAGTTCGGTGGCTGAAACAAACCTCAGGCCATATATTATTTATAAAGGCAATCCATCTGTACCGGTCCTGGAAAGAATCATTTATTAAAAAATACCATGAAAGAGCTCTCAAAGAACCTGCTTTATAAAACGTACCGTCCCCTATCTAAAATCAATACCCGGTTCTTTTCGCATTTTTTTACCAACCTGGGATATTTTGTAAAAAATGAAGCGTTTTATAATTCGCTGCAGGCACCCGAGGTGGAAGACCGGATTGTGATGCACAATATGCTTTCCACTCAGTATACAGGCGCTGATACCAACATCTGCTTCCTCGAGTTTGGTGTATGCAAGGGAGAGACTTTCGCCATATGGGTAAAAAATAATAAAAATGCCGAATCCCGGTTTACGGGCTTTGATACATTCGAGGGATTGCCGGAAGACTGGGGAAATATAAAGAAAGGCGCTTATTCGGCCAATGGTAAGCTGCCCGATATACAGGATGACCGGATAGATTTTAAGGTGGGCCTGATACAGGACACCCTCCCTGGCTTTGTAAAAACCATGCGCAAGGGCGTTAAAAAGATCATCCACATTGATGTAGATTTGTACAATGCAACGCTGATAAGCCTGGTGTATATTCAACCATTTCTTGAGAAAGGCGATGTTGTCATCTTTGATGATTTTTTCACCGTTACAAAAGCGGCCCACGAATACAGGGCCTTTTGCGATTTTCTTTCGATGTACAACATTCAGTATAAGCCGGTAGTTAAATGCCGCAGGGGACACGTGGCTATCGAGATTTTATAAACCGGTTCTAAACAGGAAGACAATGGAGGCGGAAAAAGTAACCATATCTCACAGGCATATTAAGGAAGCGCTGCGGATACGCAGGGTAGAGGAAAAATTCCTTGAACTGTTTTCCGAAGGGAAGCTGAATGGAACGGTGCATACCTGCGTGGGACAGGAGTTTTCCGCAATCGCCTTTGCGGGTCAGCTGAAAAAGAAGGACTTTATTTTTTCCAATCACCGGTGCCATGGGCATTACCTGGCATTTACCGGCGATACCCGCGGCTTATTGGCGGAATTGCTCGGCAAAGCTTCCGGTACCTGCGGGGGTATTGGCAGCAGCCAGCATTTATGCAAGGATAATTTTTTCTCCAATGGCATCCAGGGTGGTATTGTTCCGGTGGCGGCGGGCTATGCATTGGGTAACAAACTAAAAGAAAACGGCGCCGTTGGTATTGTGTTTATTGGCGACGGCACATTGGGCGAGGGGGTTTTGTATGAAACGATGAACATTCTTTCCAGGTGGAAGATTCCCTTACTAATTGTGTGCGAAAATAACCGCTACGCCCAATCGACCCCGCAGCATATTAACCTGGCCGGCGATATCCTGGCCAGGGCAGAGGCTTTTGGCATCAAAACATTTAAAGGCGATACCTGGGACCCCGAAAAGCTGGTGCACAAAGCACAGGTGGCCATTGATCACGTACGCAGCTCCGGGGAGCCTGTTTTTTGCCTGGTGGATACCTATCGCCTGAACCCGCATTCAAAGGGAGATGACGACCGCGACCCGGCCGAAATAGCTTCTTACCAGGAAAAGGATTACCTCACGAAGTTTAAGAAAGCAGAATCTAATTACTACCAGCTTTACCAGGATGCAATTGTGGCAGAAGTAGACCACCTGGTAGAAGGAATTTTAAAGGAAGACGATCTTCCTATTGACGCTTATTATAAAAAACAAACACATAGTACCGGCAGCAGCTGGATGCCGCTGGAGCCGGTTAATAAAAGACAGGTAGAGCTGCTGAATAGCTTTTTCAAGGAAAAAATGACAGCCGATGATAAGGTTGTTTTCCTGGGAGAAGATATTTTGTCGCCCTATGGCGGCGCTTTTAAGGTAGCCAGGGATTTATCGGTTCTCAAACCCGGCAGGGTGTTTTCGACGCCCATTTCGGAAGCTGCGCTGACGGGTATTTCAAACGGGCTGGCATTGAATGGCTTTAAGCCTTTTGCCGAGATCATGTTCGGCGATTTTATGACGCTGGCATTTGACCAGATTGTCAACCATGCTTCCAAGTTCCACCATATGTACAATGGCAAGGCGAGCTGCCCGGTGGTGGTTCGTACGCCCATGGGCGGAAGAAGGGGATATGGCCCAACGCACTCGCAGACCCTGGACAAATTCCTGGTGGGGATTGATAATGTGCGGACGGTGGCGCCCAATGTCTTTATGGACCCTGCCATTGTATATGAAGCGATATACAAGGAAGAACACCCGGTTATCGTGATTGAAAACAAAACCGATTACGGTAAAAAGATACTGGCGCATAAAGCAAAAAACTTTGTGTATGAAAGAAATGACGATGTATATCCCGTAGTGCGTATAAGACCTGCCATGGCAAAACCTTCGCTTACGATAGTTGCTTATGGCGGTATGGCGGAGGTTGTATCCGGGTTTTTGGAACAGCTTTTTTATGAAACGGATTTAGTGCCCGAGCTAATAGTGCCTTCGCTTATTTCGTGCATGCCGGTGGATTTGGTGGCGGCATCGGCTGCCGAAACGGGCAGGCTGTTGGTGATTGAAGAAGGCAGCGCTTATGCTGGTCCGGGGAGTGAGCTGATAAGTGCGGTGATGGAGCAAACAGAGACGATGATAAAGGTAAAACGGATTTCCGCCCATCCTGTGCCCATTCCTTCCGTGAAATCGTTGGAACATATTGTACTGCCTGATAAGCCGCGTATCATACAGGAAATAAAAGAAAGCTTTAGCTAATGGCTGTATTACAGGAAATAAAAGTGCCCCTGCTGGCAGTGAACGACAGCGTTCTCACTGTAGTGGATATTTCTTTTGCCGACGGCCAGGCCGTTAAAAAAGGAGATATCCTGCTGGTTTTTGAAACATCGAAAACAACCTATGATGTGGAAGCAGAGGCGGGCGGCTTTATTCAATATTATTGTGAAGCGGGAAAAGACTACGAAGTAAACGAGCTGGTGGCGGTTATTTATAGCGATGCCGGCGAAGTGGTAAAAAAGGCAGCGCCGGTTAAGGCAGCTCCCTCCGGGCAGACCGCGGCAGCCCAGCCTGTCCTGGCAGAAACTGCGCTTCAATGGGAGGGGGAAACGCTGTTCTCCAGGGAAGCGGCCCTGCTGGTGGCCTCTTCAGGACTGGATAAAAAACTGTTTGCCGGAATGGATTTTGTGAGCGTGCCGGATGTGCGTGCAAAGCTGGGAGGGCAAAACGAGGTGAAGGGACCGGCGAAAAAAACGGCGTCCGCGGAAGTTGTTAAAGCCCGGCCCGCCGTACAGGTAGACAGGGAGAAAGTCATTGTAGAAAAACTGTCTTCCAATAAGAAACGGGAAATAGAATACCTGTCTGCCGTTCAGTCTGCCGGCCTGACCAGCACCATCGATGCGTTTGTAGCAACAAACGGCATTTTTGTGCATGCCAACCACTCACTGCAGTATTTAAAAAATTCCCTGCTGCCCCTGGTTATATATGAAGCGGGCAGGCTGTTGAAGAAATACCCCCTTTTCAATGCTTATTTTACATCCGAAGGGATTGCCTTTTACAAGGAAGTGAATATTGGTTTTGCAATAGACATCGGGAAAGGGCTTAAGGTGCTCAAGATACCGGCGGCCAACGAAAAAAGCCTGGCGGAGATAGAAGCGGGTATCATGGATCTTTCGGGGAAATACCTGGATGATAAACTGGCAATAGACGATTTGACCGATATCGGGTTTACCATAACGGATCTGTCGGCAGAAGGCGTGGCTTTCTTTAAGCCGCTGGTGAATATGATGAACAGCGCCATACTGGGTGTTTCCGCCATCGATGAAAAGCTGGAGCGCTGCATATTGAGTGTCACGTTTGATCACCGCGTAATGGAAGGAAAGCTGGTGGCGGGGTTTTTAAAAGATCTGAAAGACCGGCTGGAATCGTACCGGGCGGATGCCTCGTACAGGGTACGTGAGATCAGGTGCTTTAAATGTTATACTTCGCTGGCGGATGATTTGAGTGATGTGGGTTTTGCCTTGTGCACCAGGCCGGATGGACAGCAGGCGCATATTTGTCAACGTTGCTTAAAAGGATTTTAGATGCTGGAGAAAGTTAAACCTATTATAGCGGTTTTTTTGAAAACACCTGCCGACCTTATCAGCAGCGCTACTGTTATCGACAGGGGTGCGGTGGGCAGTTCTGTGCATGTGCACCGTATGTATGCCAGGCTGGCGGCGGAAGGAATAACGGTAAAAGACTATCAAACGGTCATAACAGTGGGCGACCTGCTCCGGCGAATCAATAACGAGAACGGTCAGGCTGCCGCTACCAACGGGCAACCCGTTACTGCTTCCAATAACACCCTGCCGGTATATGAAACAATGCCGGCTGCGCCAGCCGTCCCGTCCATAAGCGGCCTCGGTATTGATATGGAAGAAATTGCCGCTATGCCGGTAACAGATGATTTCCGGGAGGAGCATTTTTATACCATGAATTTTGCGCCGTCGGAAATTGCTTATTGCATCTTGCAATCCAACCCGTATGCGTCCTTTACGGGATTGTTTGCGGCCAAGGAAGCGATTGTAAAGGCGGATAATAATTATAAAAACAAGCCATTCAATAATATCATTGTCCGGCACCTGCCGGGCGGCCAGCCTTTTCACGAGGCGTTTGATTTGTCTGTTTCGCATACTGCGCAGCTGGCTATTGCCATTGCCCGGGTGCGCGAAAGCGAAACAGCCGTTGCGCCGGCAACTGCGGGCGCAGGTACACAGACCGCGAAGTCTTCTTCTGCGGGTATTTGGATACTGGCATTGCTTTCTTTTGTGTTATCGTTGGCGGCCATTTTCCTGGCATTAAAGAAATAGAACGTTAAAGAACAGATTACCAGGACCGGTTATGCGTATTTCAATTATTACAGTTACCTACAACAGCGCTGCCACGCTGCACGATACGTTAAAAAGCGTGGCGGCCCAGGATTATCCTGACATAGAGCATATCCTGGTAGACGGCGCGTCGCGCGATAATACCGTGGATATCATCAAATCCTATCCCCATGTAAAAAAATGGGTATCGGAGAAAGACAGTGGTTTATACGATGCTATCAATAAAGGTATCCGGATGGCGGATGGAGATGTGGTGGGTATACTTAATTCGGACGATTTCTTTCCCTCCAACGGCGTGGTGTCTACTATAGCGGCTGCTTTTGAAAACAATAAGGTGGATGCTGTTTTTGGCGATATCGCTTTTGTCCGGCCAGCCAACCTGGATAAGGTGATACGGCTGTATTCTTCGAAGAAATTCACTCCCCGCCGTTTTGCGTATGGGTATATGCCTGCGCATCCGTCGTTTTATGTGCGCAAAAGCTGCTATGATAACCTGGGTTTGTATAAGTTCGATTACAGTATTGCCGCCGATTACGAGTTGCTGATGCGGTTTATATATAAACACAGCGTCAGCTATTTTTATATACCCGAAATACTGGTATATATGCGTACAGGCGGGGTGAGCAATAAAAACATCCTGAGCCGCTATACGCTTAATAAAGAAATTGTAAGAGCCTGTAAGGAAAATGGCGTTCATACCAATATGGCGGTGCTTTCGCTAAAATACTTCAACAAGGTCTTTGAATTTGTAAAACCCATTATCCGCGGCAATCGCCGGTAAGATGAAGCGAATTGCAGTAACCGGAACAACGGGTTTTGTGGGAAAGCGCCTCCTGGCGTATAATGAGAACAGGTTTGAGATACTGCCTGTTTTATTAAGGGAGCGCAGTGTGCAGGAGCTGGATTTTCGGGGTATAACATCGGTAGTGCACCTGGCCGGCAAGGCGCACCAGATGGAGCCAATAGAAGACCAGGTATACTTTGATGTCAACTATGAGCTGACCCGGCAGTTGGCCGATAGGGCGCGGCAGCAGGGAGTGCAACAGTTTATATACATCAGCTCTACCAAAGTATACGGCGATGACATACACGAAGTGCTGAATGAACAATCACCCTGCGCACCCGGCGATGCCTATGGCGCGAGTAAGTTAAAGGCCGAGCAATACCTGCAATCTGTTGGCAGCAGCTCTTTTAAAGTGGCAATTGTGCGCCCGCCACTGGTGTATGGGCCGGAAGTAAAAGGAAATATGATCCGCCTGCTGCACCTGGCCAATAAAAACTGGCCGTTGCCTTTTGGCAAAAGCGGGAACGCGCGGAGCATGGTGTTTGTCGATAATCTGATCGAATTACTCAATACTATTATTGAGCGCCAGGCCGAAGGTGTTTTTGTGGCGGGCGACCGGGCGCCGCTGTCCACCGACCAGCTATTGCTGCTGATGCGGCAACAGCTGGGTAACCGTAAAAGGTTGGTGAGCATACCCGGGATAGTGCGTACCCTGATTAAACAGGTAAAGCCTGCTTTGTACACCCGGCTTTTTGGTTCTTTCGTGGTAGATAACCAGCAAACGAACCGGCGGCTGGATTTTGTTCCTCCTTATACAACGGAACAGGGCATAGCGGAAATGGTGAAATGGTTTAAAAAGATTTAAATAAATTATACATGCTGATTTACGAGGATTTAGTTGACCGGAAAGCCAAACTGGCCGTAATAGGCCTGGGATATGTAGGACTGCCCATAGCCCTGGAGTTCGCCGGTAAACTGTCTGTTATCGGGTTCGACATCAATACAAAACGGGTAGCCCTTATGCAACAGGGTATGGATCCCAGCAAAGAATTACCAGCCGCGGCCTTTCATAATAAGGACATTGTTTTCACCAGCAATCCCGATGATCTGAAAGAAGCGAACTTCTTTATCGTGGCGGTTCCCACCCCGGTGGATGATCATAAGGTGCCTGATTTGGTTCCCCTGCAAAAAGCATCTGAAACAATAGGCAAGGTGTTGAAGAAAGGGGATTACGTGGTATTTGAATCGACGGTATACCCGGGCTGCACGGAAGAAGACTGCCTGCCGGTAATGGAAAAACTATCGGGCCTGAAGATGGGCCGGGATTTCAAGCTCGGTTATTCGCCGGAAAGAATCAACCCGGGCGATAAAGTGCATACGCTGACCAACACCATTAAAATCGTTTCCGGCTGCGACTACGTTTCACTCGATGAAATAGCGAAAGTATATGAGCTGGTGGTAACGGCGGGCGTGCACCGCGCTCCCTGTATCAAGGTGGCGGAAGCAGGCAAGATTATCGAGAATACGCAACGCGATTTGAATATCTCATTGATGAATGAGCTGTCCATGATCTTTGACCGGCTGGGCATCAATACTTACGATGTAATTGAGGCGGCGGGCACGAAATGGAATTTTATGAAGTTTACACCCGGGCTGGTGGGCGGGCATTGCATTGGCGTGGACCCTTATTACCTGACCTATAAGGCCCAGCAGTTGGGATACAACTCAAAAGTTATCGCCGCCGGTCGTTTTGTAAACGACGATATGCCGCGGTATGTATCAAAAAAAGTAGTGCAGCATATCATCCGGAATTCTACCGATACGGCGCATGCAAAGGTGCTGGTGCTGGGAACGACGTTTAAGGAAAATGTAAACGATATACGTAATTCAAAGGTGGCCGATCTTGTAAAGGATTTGCTGGAATATTCGCTGCATGTGGATTTTGTAGACCTGCATGCCGACCCGGCGGAGGTAAAGCACGAATATGGCTTGACGATGACGGCTGCCATCGGCAGTGGGTATGATGCTGTTGTACTGGCCGTGGCACATGATGAATACCGCCATTTTACAGAAGAATATTTGCTGGGGATTACAAAGCCCAATGCTTTGTTTGCCGATCTTAAAGGACTGTATCGCAATAAATTTTCCGGGATAAAATACTGGAGCCTGTAAACGAAATTATGAATCCCTTTTTCAACATAGAGCAATTCATCGGCGAGGCGATAACCGGGCGTAAAGAGAGCCTGCTGGCACAGGATTTAGCAGACAACCACGACAGGATTTATAAAAAGGTGCATGGCAAATCGGTTCTTGTAATAGGAGGGGCCGGCACCATCGGGTCTTCTTTTATCCGTGCACTGATCCGTTACAACCCTAAAAAACTGGTGGTAGCGGATATCAACGAAAACGGGTTGACGGAGCTGGTACGCGACTGCCGGAGCCGGGCAGCTATTTGCCTGCCGGCGGATTTTAAATCTTACCCGGTCAATTTCGGTGATAAGGTATTTGATAAGATATTCCTGCAGGAAGGTCCTTTTGATATCGTGGCCAATTTTGCGGCGCATAAGCATGTGCGCAGCGAAAAGGACGTGTTTTCCATCGAAGCGATGATAGAAAACAATGTAGTCAGGGCAAAGCGCCTGCTCGACCTGCTGCTGCAATACCCACCGCAGCATTTCTTTTGCGTATCGACCGATAAAGCGGCCAACCCGGTCAACATCATGGGCGCCAGCAAGAAGCTGATGGAGGAAGTGATACTGGCGTATTCCGATGCCTTGCCCATCACAACAGCGCGGTTTGCCAATGTGGCTTTTTCGAATGGCAGCCTGCTGGCGGGCTTTATAGAACGGGTGATGCGGCAACAGCCATTGTCCTGCCCATCGGATGTAAAGCGTTTTTTTGTATCGCCGCAGGAATCGGGTGAGATTTGCCTGCTGGCCTGTGTGCTGGGTAAATCGGGCGAGATATTTTTTCCGAAACTGGCAGAAAAAGACCTCGTTAATTTTGCCGATATCGTACCGCCTTTTCTCCAACGCCTGGGGCTTGAACCCGATATATGCAGCAGCGAGGTGGAAGCAAGGGAGAAGGCGGTTGCCATGAAGGGCAACAAATACCCGGTTTATTTTTTTGCCAGCGATACTTCGGGCGAGAAATTATACGAAGAGTTTTATACCGAAGAAGAAACCCTGCAGCTCGACCGATTCGGCCAGCTGGGCGTTATACAAAACGCTCCGCGCCGCAGCCGCGGAGAACTGGATAAAATGATTGGCGAAATAGAAACCCTGTTTGCAGGCAAAGTGGATAAATCGACCATTGTGCAACTGCTGAATAAATTGCTGCCGAATTTCCAGCATATTGAAACCGGCACGAACCTGGACCAGAAAATGTAAACCATGTACCCGTTTATTAAACGTTTTTTTGATATTGTATTCGCGCTGCTGGCGCTGTTGCTGCTAACCCCGCTGTTGCTGCCCATCGCTCTTATATTACGATTTACCGGCGAAGGCTATGTATTCTATTACCAGCGGCGCATCGGCTATAAGAACCGGTATTTCGATATTTTCAAGTTTGCCACGATGCTCAAGAACAGCCCTAATATGGGCACGGGCTCTATTACCCTTCGCAATGATCCGCGCCTGCTGCCGATGGGTAAGTTTTTACGGAAAACAAAAATCAACGAGCTGCCACAGATACTCAACGTGCTGAAAGGGGATATGAGCTGGGTGGGGCCCCGGCCGCTGGTAGATAAAACATTTAATGCCTATCCCGAAGCTCTCCGGAACAAGGTATATGCGTCGAAGCCGGGCATTACGGGCATCGGCTCCATTGTGTTCAGGGACGAGGAAAAGCTGATCTCCGAATCGGGTATGCCGCCGCATGAATTTTATGAGCGGGTGGTGGCGCCGTATAAGGGAGAGCTGGAAATATGGTATAATAACAACAAGGGGTTTTGGGTGGACGCCATGATACTGGGGCTGACGGCATGGGCGGTCGTTTTTCCCCAAAGCAACCTGACGCATAAAATATTCAGGGATTTGCCGGAGCGGTCGCTCGTGCCGGCATAAGCAACACTCCCGAAGCAACGAGACGAAATACTTCCTTCCAAACTTAATAATTTAAATAATGTCGAAAATTGCCCTGATTACAGGTATTACCGGCCAGGATGGAGCTTACCTGGCGGAGCTTTTATTAAAAAAAGGATATATCGTACATGGCATTAAGCGAAGAAGCTCTTTGTTTAATACCGACCGCATAGATCATCTTTACCAGGACCCGCATGAGAAGAATGTGCACCTTACATTGCACTACGGCGATTTGACCGATTCCACCAACCTGATTCGCATCATACAGGAAGTGCAGCCCGACGAGATATATAACCTGGCCGCCATGAGCCATGTGCATGTTAGTTTTGAAACACCCGAATATACCGCCAATGCCGACGGCATCGGCACCTTGCGGATACTGGAAGCGGTGCGCCTGCTGGGGCTGAGTAAGAAAACGAAAATCTACCAGGCGTCTACTTCCGAATTGTATGGGCTGGTGCAGGAAGTGCCGCAGTCGGAAAAAACACCTTTTTACCCCCGCTCTCCGTATGCGGTGGCCAAGCTGTACGGTTATTGGATTACTGTCAACTACCGCGAAGCATATGGTATGTATGCGGTGAACGGCATTCTTTTCAACCATGAATCGCCGCTGCGGGGTGAAACATTTGTAACCAGGAAAATTACACGGGGTGTAGCCAAGATAGCGCTGGGATTGCAGGATAAGATTTTCCTGGGCAACCTGGACGCCCAACGGGACTGGGGCCATGCCAAGGATTATGTTGAGGCAATGTACTTAATTTTGCAGCAGGAAAAACCCGAGGACTATGTGATCGCTACCGGTGTGACCACGCCCGTTCGTGAATTTGTGCGGATGGCGTTTAAAGAGGCGGGCATAGAAGTTGAGTTTAAAGGAAGGGGTGAGAAAGAGACCGCCGTCATCAAATCGGTATCGGAGCCCTCGCAGGCTTTGGCCGTTGGTAAAGAAGTGGTAGCAGTCGACCCCCGGTATTACCGCCCTACGGAAGTGGATTTGCTGATAGGCGACCCGACCAAGTCCAACACACAGCTGGGCTGGAAACCGAAATATGACTTGCCCATGCTGATAAAAGAGATGGTAGCAAGCGACCTGGAATTGTTTAAAAAGGAAAAACTGTTGCATGATTCCGGGTTCCCGATAAAAAAGCAGTACGAATAGGCGTGACAGATAAACAAATCCGAATGAATAACCCGTTTTAGCGTGCAAAAAACTGATAAAATATACATAGCAGGACACCGCGGCATGGTAGGCTCGGCCCTTGTAAGAAAGTTACAGGCTGAGGGATTTACCAACCTGGTGCTCCGCCACTCGGGAGAGCTGGATTTGCGTAACCAGCAGCAGGTAAACGATTTTTTTGCTGCGGAAAAGCCCGCCTACGTGTTCCTGGCCGCGGCCAGGGTAGGAGGAATCGTGGCCAATAATACTTTCCGCGCCGAGTTTTTATACGACAACCTGATGATTGAAAGTAATATCATACAGGCGTCTTATGTAAACGGGGTGCAGAAACTGATGTTCCTGGGATCTTCCTGTATTTATCCCAGGCTGGCGCCGCAGCCTTTAAAGGAAGAGTACCTGCTCACGGGCCTGCTGGAACATACCAATGAACCCTATGCCATCGCCAAAATAACCGGTATCAAGCTTTGCGACGCTTACCGCGCGCAGTATGGCTGCAATTATATATCGGTAATGCCTACCAACCTGTATGGCCCCAACGATAATTATGATCTTACCACCTCGCATGTGCTGCCGGCATTGATACGCAAGTTTCATGAAGCGAAGCTGGCCAATGCGCCTTCGGTCACTGTATGGGGATCTGGTACGCCCCGGCGTGAGTTCCTGTATGCCGATGACCTGGCCGATGCCTGCTGTTTCCTGATGCGGGAGTACAACGAGCCGGGTTTTGTAAACATCGGGGTAGGGGAAGATATTTCCATTCGCGACCTCGCATTGCTGGTAAAGAAAATTACCGGGTATAACGGTGAGATAATGCAGGACACTTCCCAACCCGACGGCACACCCCGTAAGCTGATGGACGTAAGCAAGCTCAGCGCGCTGGGCTGGAAAGCGCGCATATCGCTTGAACAGGGGATACAGCAGGCCTATGCGGATTTTGTACAATCATATTACCCTGTTAACGCAGGGGAAACAATACTGAAGTAATTTCAGTTATTATGTTTTCCATTTTTAAGAAAAAATATCCTGCCAGAGCGGTTGATTTTAGTTTCCTGAAAACCGATATGCACTCGCACCTGCTGCCAGGCATAGACGATGGGGCAACCGATATCGATAATTCCCTTGAGCTGAAGAAAGGGCTGGAAGACCTGGGCTTCCGGCAGTTTATTACCACCCCGCATATTATGTGGGATATGTATAAGAACACCCCGGACAGCATTGGCAGCGCCCTCACACAGCTGCAGCAGGCGCCCGGCCAGCAGAATATACGGGCCGGCGCAGAATATTTTATGGATGACTATTTCGACCAGCTGGTTGACACCAACCAACCTTTGCTGACGCTTAGCGGCAAAAAAGTGCTGGTAGAATTTTCCTTCGTTTCCGCACCCCTCAACCTGAAAGAAAAGCTGTTTAACCTGCAGATAAAGGGGTACCAGCCAGTGCTGGCCCACCCCGAGCGCTATGCTTTTTATGCAGCCAATAAAACGGTGTATGAAGAGCTCAGAACGATAGGCTGTCTTTTTCAAATCAACCTTCTTTCGCTGGCAGGGTATTATGGTAAGCTAAGCCAGGACCTGGCCCACTATCTCATCGGCCGCAAGTACATCGACTTCCTGGGCTCCGACCTGCACCATGTCCGCCACCTCGAGTGTCTCCGCAGCAGTAAACAGCTGATGCCCGCCCTGCAACCCCTGTTCGACAGCGGGTTGCTGCAAAATCACTCTCTCTGACCTCATCCCCTGTTATTTCGTTGAATGTTAAGCCCGTTATGAACAATCCCCTGCATAAAGTGTTTATAATGGCATGAATGCTTTTACCATAAAGGACCTGGAAAACCTGTCCGGTATAAAGGCGCATACCATCCGCGTGTGGGAGCAGCGTTATTCTTTCATTAAGCCGCAGCGTACCGAAACCAACATACGTTATTACAGCAACGATGAACTGAAGACCATCCTCAATATATCCCTGCTGAATAAGTATGGGTATAAAATTTCCCATATCGATAAAATGCCGCCGGACGAGATAAGAACAAAGATTGTATCACTGTCGCATGCCCAGGCCCAGCAGGAACGGATGGTGAATGAGCTGATCCAGTATATGGTGGACCTGGACATTGAAGGATTTGAATCTGTGCTGGATGGGTATATCCTGGCCCGGGGGATAGACAAGGCCATTACCCAGGTTATTTTTCCTTATATGGAGCGTATCGGTATCCTCTGGCTCACTAATCATATCAACCCGGCACAGGAACACCTGGTCACCAATATTATCCGCCAGAAGCTGATTGTAGGCATTGAAGGCATCCACAGCCATATCCAGACTAACCAGTGCGTGCTGCTGTTCCTGCCCGAAGGCGAGCACCACGAGCTGGGACTGTTATATATGTACTACCTGCTTAAGCACCGGGGCGTGAACACGCTTTACCTGGGCGCCAATGTGCCGGTAAAAGACATCGAGTTTGTTGCACGGCTCAAAAACCCTGACTATTTGTATACGCACCTGACATCATTGGCAGGCAGTTTCAATTTTGACAAGTTTTTGCAGCAGGTGCAGGTGAAACTGGCAGGTTTCCCGGTCGTTATTTCCGGCCAGCTTACACGCAATTACAAGAAAAAGCTCCCCACAAATGTTACTTTGATGCGCTCCCTGCAGGAAGTGGGCGAATATGTAGGGAATATCTAAATTGTCATCCGCAAGTCATTACCTGTGAACCTTTTGCTTAACCACCCGTCCAGCCTGCTTGCCAAATTGTCAGCCACCCCGGATTAAAAAAAAGGCGCCATTCAGCGTTAAAACATTGATTTATACCTGCTTATTTTTTAACGTCTTTCACTCAACCCGATTTTTGGCCCGTGGTATAATTATTGTCTAATTTTGTGATATCACAATTAAACAAGTTTGGCCATGTCATCGATTGAATTTAATCAGCTACTGGTGAGCAATGCCGAGTTTCTGAAGCCATTCGCGATCACACTCACGAGGGATTCAGAGGCTGCACAGGATTTATACCAGGAAACACTTTACCGGGCACTTGCCAATAAAGACAAGTATAATGTAGGTACTAATATTAAGGCCTGGCTGTACACTATCATGCGGAATATTTTCATCAATAATTACCGCAGGAAAGCCAAGCAGAATACGGTATTCGACAGCACGCCCAATGAATTTTTATTAAACCAGGGACAGGCCGTTATAGCCAATACGGCCGAAAGCGTACTAAAGCTGAAGGATATCCAGAAAGCCATTCATCACCTGCCGGAAATTTTCCGTAACCCGTTTCTGTTGTACTTCGACGGGTACAAGTACCATGAAATTGCCGCGATGCTGAGTGAGCCCTTAGGTACCATCAAAAGCCGTATTCACTTTGCCCGCAAATTATTGAAAGCGCAGATCCAGCGTTTTTAATGTTATCCCTCTATTAGCTTGCCACAACGCGCCATTGTAATAGGAGCCGGTTTTGCCGGCCTCTCGGCAGCTGCTTTCCTGGCGAAGGCAGGCTGGCAGGTTACTGTATTGGAAAAACATGCAGGCCCGGGTGGTCGTGCACGCCGCTTTTTCGAAAGCGGCTTTTCTTTTGATATGGGTCCCAGCTGGTACTGGATGCCGGACGTGTTTGAACGTTATTTTGCCTGCTTCGGAAAAAAAGTAGAACAATATTATACGCTCCGGCGTCTCGACCCCGCTTACCGTATTTACGGCGCCGACGGCCCCATGGATATTCCCGATAGTTTCGATGCGCTGAAGGCGTTATTTGAATCTATTGAACCGGGCTCCGCGGGGCAACTGGAAAAGTTTATGCACGAAGCCGCGTATAAGTATACAACGGGCATGCATAAGCTGGTATTTAAGCCGGGGCAATCGTATGCCGAATTCCTCGATTGGGATCTTATCAAAGGCGCTTTCCGGCTGGATGTATTTACTTCCATGAAGCGGCATATCGGGAAATACTTCAGGCATCCCCGCCTGCAGCAATTATTGGAATTCCCCGTTTTATTCCTCGGCGCCCTGCCCCAAAACACGCCCGCCTTATACAGTCTTATGAACTATGCTGCTATTAAAGGCGGCACCTGGTACCCGCAGGGCGGCATGTATAGTATCGTACAGGCCATGCATGCGCTGGCATCGGAGCTGGGGGTGTCTTTTCACTTTAATGAGAATGTGCAAAGCATCGCCGTAAGTGGTGCTGCCGCGCGGGAGGTGATTACCAATACCCGTGCGTGGCAGGCTGATGTGGTTATAGGTGCGGCCGACTATCACTTCATAGAAAACAGCCTGTTGCCTCCTGCCGCAAGAAGTTATACTGCATCGTACTGGGATAAAAGGGTAATGGCTCCTTCCTGCCTGCTGTATTATGTAGGCCTCGGCAAAAAGCTGGAGGGAGTGAGACATCACTCCCTGTTTTTTGACGTTCCCTTTGACCGGCATGCCAAAGAAATCTATAACACACCCCAATGGCCGGCAGCGCCGATGTTTTATGCAGGTATTCCCTCCGTCACCGATCCTTCCGTAGCCCCACCCGGTTGTGAGAATCTTTTCCTGCTGGTGCCCGTGGCGGCAGGTCTTGAAGGCGATACCGGGCCCCTGCGCAACCGGTATTTTGATATGCTGATGGCGCGGCTGGAGCAACACGTGCAGCAGCCGGTAGCGGCTTCTGTTGTATACCGTAAATCTTTTTCAGTCACGGATTTCGTATATGAGTACAATGCTTACAAGGGCAATGCTTACGGGTTGGCTAATACGCTGATGCAAACGGCCGTGCTGAAACCTTCCTGCAGAAGTAAAAAACTAAAGAACCTGTTCTATACAGGGCAGCTGACCGTACCCGGTCCCGGTGTGCCTCCCGCGCTTATCAGCGGCGAGGTAGTGGCCCGCGAGGTAATAAGACATTTCGGTCAGAAGGGAGCGTGAAATTAATTTTCACCCGGTTACCCCATTTCAGTAAATTGTACGGACTATGATGCAACTGTTTCACAAGGTAAGTGAACGCTGTAGCCGCTCGACGGCGGAAGCGTATAGCACGTCTTTTTCTTCCGCCATCCGGTTGTTGCATCCCGATTTGCGCCAGCCCATCTTTAATATTTATGGGTTTGTCCGTTTCGCCGATGAAATTGTAGACAGCTTTGATGGTTTTGACCAGCCCGCTTTGCTTTCCGCCTTCAAACGGGAAACCGTGGAAGCCATCGGGCGGGGGTTAAGCCTGAACCCTGTTTTGCACAGTTTCCAGCGTACCGTGCACGAATATGATATCGATATAGCGCTGGTGGACGCTTTTTTTAACAGCATGGAAATGGATTTGACTAAAAAGAGCTACGACAGTGCCGGTTATGCGGCCTATATTTACGGCTCCGCTGAAGTGGTGGGCCTGATGTGCCTGCAGGTATTTTGCGAGGGAGACAAAGCCCGGTACAGGCAGCTGGAACCTGCGGCCCGTGCGCTGGGCGCTGCTTTTCAGAAAGTAAATTTCCTGCGGGACGCAAAGTCGGATTACGAGGGCATGGACAGGATGTATTTCCCCGGCTGTGACCTGGCTAATTTCACCCGTGAGCAGAAACGGGCTATTGAAGCCGATATACAAGCCGATTTCAACGCGGCTTACCGCGGTGTGCTGCAGTTGCCGGTAAAAGCGCGGTTTGGCGTGTACGTGGCGTATAAATATTACCTGTCGCTGTTTCGTAAGATCAAACGCATACAGGCGGCACGTATAATGGAAACGCGCGTTCGCATTCCCAATTATCTCAAGGCCATGATCGTCATGCGGGCAGGTGTGAGAACCCAGTTAAAGATGATGTAGCAGCCTGTTTTATAATAAACAACAAAGTAATAGTAGTGGAAGATATCATATTGGTTAATGAACAGGATGAGCCGGTAGGAACGATGGAGAAAATACAGGCGCATCGCAAAGCATTGCTGCACCGGGCTTTCAGCGTGTTTGTGTTTAATGGCAAGGGAGAAATGCTGCTGCAGCAAAGAGCCGCGGGCAAATACCACAGCGGCAGCTTATGGACCAATGCCTGCTGCAGCCATCCGCGGCCGGGCGAAGCCACCGGTGAAGCGGCCGGCAGGCGCCTGCAGGAAGAAATGGGATTTGGCGCAGAGCTCGTAAAGCTGTTTGATTTTGTGTATAAGACCGAGTTTGACAACGGGCTGACGGAGCACGAATTTGATCATGTATTTGCAGGCGTCTATAACGGAACCGTAACGCCGGATAAGGCGGAAGTACAGGATTATTGTTTTAAAAGCATGCGCGATATCAGGGATTCCCTGCTGCTGCGCCCCGGCCAGTACACCGTATGGTTTCGCATCGCTTTTCCACTGGTGGAAAAATGGATAGGAGCGCATGGCATGAATTTTACGACAACCGTATAATATACCTGATATGCATTGGTTAGCTTATACCGGGGTGGTGGCGGGTGTTTTGGCAGTGATGGAGCTGGTCACCTGGCTTACTCATAAATATGTGATGCACGGGTTTCTCTGGCAGCTGCACGAAGACCACCATAAAAAAGGGCCGGGCTTTTTTGAAAAGAACGATGCCTTCTTCGTCATTTTCGCCGTTCCCAGTTTTTGTTGTATTCTTTTCGGCAGCCTTGATAAAATATACTGGCTGCAGGCCATTGGTTTTGGCATTATGGCTTATGGCGCCGCGTATTTCCTGGTGCACGATGTAATCATCCACCGCCGGTTTAAATGGTTCAACCGGTGGAATAACCGCTATATAAAAACCATCCGTTGGGCGCATAAGATGCACCACAAACACCTCGAAAAAGAAGACGGCGAATCGTTTGGTATGCTGTATGTGGCCAAAAAGTATTGGGAAAAAGTAAAACGCGACAAAGAAGCCGCCGTACCGTCTTAATTTTCATTGTTGAAGCAATACGATTATATTATTACAGGTGCAGGTTGCGCAGGGCTAAGCCTGCTGATGCGCCTGCTGCGACAGCCGGTGCTGGCCGGCAAAAAAATCTTATTGATAGACAAAGCGCCCCGCCGGGGCAACGACCGTACCTGGTGCTTCTGGGAAAAGGAGCCCGGTTTTTTTGAGCCCATCGTTTATCGCAGATGGAAAAGCCTGCAATTTTATGGCAGCGGGTTTTCAAGAACGCTGGATACGGCTCCTTACGAGTACAAAATGATACGGGGCATCGATTTTTATACGCATTGCTTTGCCGAAATAGAACGGCATCACAATGTAGATATAGCTTATGGCAATGTAGACGCGGTAGCGGCTGTTCCGGGCGGCGCGTTGGTGACGCTAAACGGCGAAACCACCAGGGCCGGGTATGTGTTCAACAGCATATTATTTGAAAAGCCGCCGGCGGGCAAAAGGCAACATCACCTGTTGCAGCATTTTAAGGGCCGGATAATAGAAACCGCCGGGCCGGTATTCGACAGCGGTACGGCTACCTTAATGGATTTCAGGGTGGAACAGGATGCCGGCGCCAGCTTCGTATACATAATGCCGTTCAGCACCAGCCGGGCGCTGGTGGAATACACCGTGTTTTCTGCTGAAACACTACCGCCGGAGATGTATAATAAGGCGCTGAACGATTATATCCACCGCTTTCTGCGATTGGATACTTATTCCATCATAGAGGAAGAGACAGGCGTCATCCCCATGACCAATTACGCCTTCCCGCTCTACAAAGGCCATATTATCAATATCGGTACGGCAGGAGGGCAGACAAGAGGCTCCAGCGGCTATACATTCCGGTTTATTCAAAAGCGGGTGGAAGCCATCGTACAGGCGCTGGTAACGACGGGTAAGCCATTTACAGGTGGTGGGTTGTTGTCAAAAAAAGCCAGTTTTTACGACAGTGTATTGCTGCATATTCTTGCCGGCGGCAAGCTGAGCGGAGAGCAGGTGTTTTCCCGCCTGTTCAGCAAAAACACGGCGCAGGCTATTTTTCGTTTTCTCGACGACGAGAGTTCCCTGCAGAACGATTTGTCTGTCATCGCAACGCTGCCTGTGCTGCCCTTCCTGGGCGCTGCCCTGGCAGAGGGAAAGCCCTGGTGAAGTGGAATGATCTTCCCCGGTTATTGCCAACTTAATGGCATTCGTCCAAGGGAAAAACGCATTCCATGTTCTGGAGGAGCGGATGTAGTATCGTATATCAATCTTCTACGGGCAGGCTTACTTTCAGTAAGCAACCCTTGCCCGGTGCGCTTGTTAATTGTATCGTGCCTTTACACAGCTGCACCCTGTCGTGAATATTAGACAGGCCAATTCCATTTCTCTTTTTTGCGGTGTCGAAGCCGATGCCATCGTCTTTAATTGACATGGCTACCTGCCCTCTGCCGGCACAAAGCTTTACGGCAATACGGCCGGCGCCGCTGTGTTTGATGATATTCTTTAATTGCTCCTGTAGTATGCGAAACAGCGCCACCGTCTTTTCTTCCGGCAGTTCCAGCTGTCCTATTCCTTTATGTGTAAAGCTGATATCGTATAGCCCGGTTGCCGTCAAATCGTCCAGCAGCTCCCGGATACTCTCTGTGAGCGGCTTTCCTTTCAGGTGCGGCATAACCATTTCTTTGGAAATGCACCTTATCTCGTTGATGGCGTTGTGAATAAACGTCTTTGTCTTTTCTACAATATCCGCTCCTTTCTTATCGGAGGGCGTTACCATATCAAGGTAAAGCCGCGCCGTGGTGAGTACCTGGTTTACATTATCGTGCAGCTCATGGCCCAGGTTAGCCCGTTCACGCTCTTCGGCTTTAATGATGGCTGCCGCTATCTTTTTTTGCCGGTCCAGCTTTTCCTGCACCAGGCGACATTCCAGGTCCTTTACTTCGGTCAGGTCCTGCAGGGAGCCGATCATCTTCACCGGCTGGTTGTTTTCATATATGATAAACCCGCGGTCGTACACGGCTTTATAAGTATTATCGGCGCACAGGAAGCGGTATTCCATTTCCCATGATTGCTTTCTGAGGTTGAGTACGCTGTTTACCTGTTCTTCTATCGTCTTTTTGTCATCGGGGTGCACCCGCTCAAACCACCAGGACAGGTCCTGTGTATTTTCGAGCACAAAGCCCACCATACTCTGCAAGGTCATGTTGCGGTACATATGGCCTGTGGTGATATTCCATTCCCAGATAGCCTCAGAGCTGGCGTTGGTAATGTATAACAGGCGCTGTACCTGCTGTTTTTTAAGATGGCTGATTTCGGCCTTCATCGATGCTATAATAGCCTCGTATTGCTCCGCCGCCGGATTGGCCAGCTCTTTGGCCCTTGTATGACTGGCATCGCTGTACCCGCCCTGCCGGTAGCTGTCGGTAGAAGCAGAGCGAATAGAACCGCTTTCGTTGCTGGTAAGTACAATTTTCATAGATATTGCTTGATGGCCGCGATAGCCCTAGTTTATATGAATGCCCGAAATAATGCCCGGTATCAGTTCAAATTCGTTTGATTTATCAAAAAAATGGTCTGCTCCCAGTCCTGCACATACCTTTTTATAATGCTCGGTGGCGTGATTGGTAATCATGATCACCCTGGTATCTATTTGCTGTTCCTGGATATGGCGCAGCAGCTCAATACCGCTTTTATCGGGCAGGTTGATATCGAGCAGCACCACATGGGGTTTTACGTTCTCCAGCATCTGGCTGCCCTCATAATAGTTGTGAGCGTGCAATACCGTTTCTATGTTATCCATATCGCCGAGAATTTCTTTAAATCGTTTAATGATAACCGATGAATCGTCTACTATTAATGTGACCAGTTTTTTCATTCCTGTACGATTTAATTTACTGTAAAGTAACAGTAGTGGGAGCGGGTGCCAAATAGAGGGATCGTTCTATTCTGCGTCCTGATAAATGCAGCAAACAGGTAGAATATATTCTACATTTTTTTAGACAGGCTGTTGTACTATGACTGAAGTGAGCCGATAATGGCGGGTAATTGCTCGAACCCCCTTGATTTGTCGACAAAAAAATCGGCCCCGAGGCGCTTGCAGAGGTCTTTATAGTAGGCATTGCCCCGGTTGGAGAACATGATTACAACGATGGAGGGGTCTTCTTTTTTGAGGTGGCGCAGCAGCTCTATACCATTGATGCCCGGCAGGTTGATGTCGAGCAGCACAATATCGGGCCTGTTTTGCTTCAATGCATCCATTGCCTCCGTATAGCTATGTACCTGGGTAACCGATGAGATGGTTTCCAGGTCCTGCAGTATCTCGGATACACGCTCGATGATTATGATAGAATCATCCACGATGAGTATGGATTTCTGTTGCATTTTATAGTATAGGCTTGGCTGTCCCTGATGGTACATAAGGCAATATAGAGCTTCGGGTGCCGGGTAGCTGTAATCGGGCCTTGCTTAATGCTGTAGTATGGATACTACAAAACGGCTTTTGGGAAAACGGATCAACGCAATCTATTATCCTACAGTTAATTATATGCACGTAAATAAGTGAAGGCGTTTTATCATAAAAGCTTGTTTTCTATGGCATAGAGGGTTAAATCGGCGTTTGTTTTCATATTCATTTTGGTGAGTATCCTCGCACGGTAGGTACTTACCGTGGTTACGCTCAGGGAGAGCATCGCTGCTATATCCGATACCGACTTACCGCCGGCGATGAGCTTGAGCACCTCAAACTCACGGTCGGACAGGTGTTCATGCGAGGGTTTATCATTGTCCTGGTCGAGGGTAGAGGCCAGCTTTTCAGCTATGGAAGCAGTTATGTATTTTTTACCCAGCAGCACACGGTTGACGGCTTTCACCAGCTCATCGGAAGCGGTGTCTTTGCTCAGGTAGCCGGAGGCGCCCGCCTTCAGCACCCGGATGGCGTAATGCTCTTCAGAATGCACGCTTAGAATGAGCACCGGCAGGCGGGGATAGTGTTGCTTGATTTGCTGCAGCGATTCCAGTCCGCTGCGACCGGGCATCGATAAATCGGAGATGACAACATCCCATTCTGCTTTCATTACTTTTTTCAACAGCTCTTCCGCGTCGGATACCTCCTCGATATGTGCAGAGGGAAATTCTTCGAGGAGGATTTGCTTTAAGCCCTTGCGTACCACCGTGTGATCGTCTGCAATAATAATTCTAACCATAGTTGTAGATTGTTGCTTTTAAATAATGGTTATCAAACAGGAACGTTTATGGTCACCTTTGTTCCCTTACCGGGATTGCTTTGTATGGTATAGCTTCCGCCCATCATCACCGTTCTTTCTTTCATGCCCAGCAGGCCCAGTGTTTTTTTATGGCTTATGGCCTCCGGATCAAACCCCTTGCCGTTGTCGGCGATGCACAGGGCCAGTTCGTGGTCTTTCAGCACCAGGCTTGAGTTGACCTCAGTGGCTTCCGCGTGGCGGGCCACGTTGGTAAGCGATTCCTGGTAAATGCGAAACAGCCCGATGGAGATATTGACCGGTACGGCGATGGCCGGCCCCGACGAGCTGAACGATACTTTGATACCGGATCTTTTCTCGAACTCTGTGCTTTGCCATTCCATAGCTTCTGCAAGACCCACATCGTCCAGTATGCTGGGCCGGAGCTCCGTAGCCAGCTTGCGCACCGTTACGATGGTTTCGGTAAGCAGCTCGGTAATGCTTTTTAATTTATTGTCGATGTGTTCTTCGCGGGGAACCAGTTTCTTGGTCAGCCACGAAATATCCATCTTTAGCCCGGTGAGCTGCTGCCCCAGCTCATCATGTATTTCACGCGCCATGCTGGCCCTTTCCTCCTCGCGTATTTCCTGCAGGCGCGAGGCCAGCTGCCGCATTTCCTCATGCGATTGCTTCAGGCGCTCTTCCGCCTGCTTGCGATCGGTGATATCGAGAAATGAACCCATCATGCGAACCGGTCGCCCTTTTTCATCGGCCAGTACAAATCCTCTTTGCAACAGCGTACCATAACCATAGCCCGGTTTATTAAACCGCAATTCGTTTTCCCAGTTACTCAGCTGTCCCTCTTTTACCTGGCTCATCATATCGGTCAGCAGGTGCCGGTCTTCGGGATGTATTTTTTTCAGCCATTCCCCCAGTTCCGGTTTGGTTTTGCCGGGGTCGTACCCAAACAGGGTATAATGGCTCTCGCTCCACCATACCCGGTTGGTGTGCAGGTCCCATTCCCAGAGGGCATCGTTGGTGGCTTTTGAAATCAGGTTAAACCGTTCATTAGATGCTTTTATTTCTTCTTCCGACCGCTTTTGTTCCTGTTGCATCTCGTGCAGCTCTATTGCACGATTGATGGCGGAAGGAAGGCGGTTAAGGTTATTTTTCAGTATATAATCGTCTGCTCCCAGCCGGATAATCTCGGCGGCGAACTCTTCCGACACCGTGCCGGTTACCAGGATAAAAGGAATATCCAGCCCTTTTTCCTGTAATATTTTCAGGGCCTCGATGGAATTAAACTGGGGCAGGGAATTATCCGCCAGCACCACATCGAATGTCTTTTCGCTGATGGCGCTGATGAAATCTTTTTTGCCTGTGGTCAGCAGAGCGGTAAATACCATTCCGGAACGCTGGAGAAATCTTTTAATAAGATCGGCATCCAGCTCATTGTCTTCCAGCATTAATAAGTACAGTTCGTTTTTCATGGCGGCAGATTATATATACACTTGCATTGTCTTATACCTGTTCTGAATTGGGCAGAAAAGGTTCCTGGTTCAGCAGCAGCCAGTAAAATCCCAAATCGGCAATGGCTTTGGCAAACGTGTCGAAATTAACCGGCTTTACAATATAGCTGTTCACTCCCAGCGTATAGCTTTCAATCACATCTCTTTCTTCCTTGGAGGAGGTGAGCACCACCACGGGAATGATACGGGTACGCTCGTCTGCTTTTATCTGCCGCAGTATTTCAAGTCCGTCCACTTTCGGCAGTTTCAGATCGAGCAGGATAAGCTTGGGATGGGGCAGCTGCTTATTGTCTGAATAAGCGCCCCTCGAGAAAATAAAATCGAGCGCCTGGGCGCCATCGTCGATATGCATCAGCCTGTTGGCCAGATGATGTTTTTTCAGGCTTAGAATGGTCAGCTCGGCCTCATGAGGATTGTCCTCTATCAGAAGTATCTCTACCTGGTATTGTTCCATATTGATCGTTTTATTAAACATATCGGGCGGTTTCGTTAGATGCATGTTTAACCGGCAGGCTGAAATAAAAGCAGGCGCCCTTATCTGTTTCGGCTTCCGCCCATACTCTTCCGCCGTGCCTGCTTATGATTCGCTGCACCAGCGCCAGCCCTACGCCGGTACCTTCAAACTCTGACATTTTGTGCAGGCGCTGGAATACGCCGAACAATTTATGGGCGTATTGCATATCAAACCCCACGCCGTTGTCTTTTACAAAATAGATGATTTCGGAGGCTGTTTCCCATGAGCCGATCTCAACCACGGCGTGCTCCCGCGTGCCGGAATATTTGATGGCATTCGAAATAAGGTTGCCCCATACCTGCCGGATAAGACTGCCGTCGCATTCAGCAGGCGCGAGCAGCCCTGTTTTTATTTCGGGCGGATGCGCGTTAAGGGAGAGCAGCTCGGCAATCACCGGTGTTACAAGCGCTTCCATATCTATTGGCTGGAGGGTCAGCTCCTTCCTGCCCAGTCTCGACAGGTTGAGCAGGTCGTCTATCAGCTGGCCCATGCGCCGGGCATTGTTCATAATAATGCCCAGTATCCGGTGGCCCTCCTTATCGAGGGTGAGCGCATAGTCATCTACCAGGATATTGGCATACCCATCGATGATGCGCAACGGGGCGCGCAGGTCATGCGATACGGAATAGGTAAATGCCTCCAGCTCTTTATTGGCGGCTTCCAGCTGAACGGTACGCTCTTCCACCTTTTTTTCGAGGTTTTCGTTGAGCTCTTTTATTTCCTGTTCCGCTTTTTTTCTATCGCCGATATCACGCAGGATGCCCATCAGCCGGTTGTCAGACAGTTTTTTAACGCTCACCTCCATATCTATCCAGCTGCCGTTTTTACGCCTCATTTTCCGCTCGCTGATCATGGTAATGCCGGCCTGTAATATCCGCTTGCGCCCGGCCCAGCTGGCATTGTCTTCGGCGGTACTGTGGTCGGCGGCATTCATATGCAGCAGCTCTTCCTTGCTGTATCCAATCAGCTCACAGGTGCGTATGTTTACATCAATGTAATTCCTGTCCTCATCGCAGATGAAAATCCCGTCGGATGCCTGTTCTACCAGCGTACTGTAACTAAGCTCCACCTTCTGCAGCTCTTCTTCTGTTTTTTTCCGTTCGGTAATGTCTACCCTTATGGCTACATACTGGTAAGGCTTGTCCTGCTCGTTGAGAAAGGGGACGATGGTGGTATCTACCCAGTAGTAGCTGCCATCTTTGGCCTTGTTTTTTATTTCACCCCGCCATATTTTTCCGTGGGCGATGGTCGTCCAGAGATGGCGGATAAATGCTGTTGGATGATAGCCGGAGTTAATAAGACGATGGTCCTGGCCAATTAGTTCATCCCAGCTGTATTTCGATATCCTGATAAATTTATCGTTTACATATTTAATGATGCCTTTCTGATCGGTAATGGCTACGATAGACGATTCGTCGAGGGCATATTTGTAATCCGATACTTCCTTAAGCGTCTGGTGCAGCTCCGCTTCGGCTTTTACCCGGTCGGTAATATCGTTTGAAAGAATAAGGCGGGCTTTTTTTCCTTCAAAGCTGATGTCATCCGAGCTCACTTCAACCGAAATAATACTGCCATCCTTTTTACGGTGTCTCCAGGAGCCGGTATAAAAAGAGCTGCTCCCGGGCCGGCGGTCCAGTTGTACAAACGATGTTCTGTCTTCCTCGGGCCGGATATCAATGGCCGTCATAGACAGAAATTCGTCCCGGCTGTATCCATAATAACGGATAGCCGCTTCGTTTACATTCAGGAACCGGAAAGAGGCCGCATCGATGACCCACATGGGCATGGGATTGTTTTGAAACAGTTCGCGGTATTTACTTTCGCTCTGGTGCAGCTCATCCGTTCGTTCTATGATGCGCTGCTCCAGCGTTGCATTCAGGTGCCTGATTTGCTCATCCGCTTTTTTCTGCAGGGTGATATCGCGCACAAAGCCAACAAACAGGTAAGTGTCCTGTACCCGGGTGGGAGAGATGCTC
>Ga0307508_10000685_pt1 | contig 40672 bp, 52 predicted proteins | sample 9_EM_MG_FD_203089 | JGI IMG/M metagenome (GOLD analysis project Ga0307508, IMG submission 203089) | Populus trichocarpa ectomycorrhiza microbial communities from riparian zone in the Pacific Northwest, United States - 9_EM | ecosystem: Host-associated > Plants > Roots > Unclassified | place... | reverse complement strand
AAATCCCCTTCGAACACTTTGACCGTAGAAGCTCGTGTCAGTAGACCAGGTCGTACATAATACCCTCGTACCGCCATCCTTTAACCTTCCCAATATCGTGCCGATAGTGTCATTGAGACTTCCAACTAGTTTGTCCTTTCTGACGCAGTGCTTGTGGTAAACTTTCACGAGGAGGACGGAGCGGTTGTTCCCGTCACTAATGCTATTCAATTTCCTGGCGTACAACACAGGGCCTATACGCACAAATAGAAAATTTCATCCCAAGTGGTGCGATTCCTTGCCTCTTTTGCGCTGACCGTCGACCGCGAGGTATCGTCTACGAACAAATGGACGTAGTATTTCCTCGCAACCGGTATTTTGCGCCGCGATTGAGTACGAAGTTCGATGTCTGAAAGAAAGCTAACTCGCACACAACGGAAGGTGCGACGTTGCGGTCCCACCTTAAATAGTGATCGCTTTTGCCCTACAACCACATTAAGCACATTCTCCATGAAATTGGAGAGATAATCAATATCCGTACATGACACTTTGAGCTGGATCCGTGTTCATGGCGTTATAGGAGAAAGTGGTGAATATACGGTGACTGGGAGGAAAGAGATGATAGCCTACAAGTCGTTGGGGGCCGAACAAGCTGTGTCACCCGCGTTTACAATGCGGCGTGGACGCCAATTAGGACATGGCGACCACATAGATGTCCGTACTAGATGTAAGGCCGATTTTCGGCAGAAACATTGTTTACAACTGTTATAGTAAGAAACTTCCACGGCCACGAGTCGTCCAATGCCCGGCGAAAGCTTTGCCTCCTCGATTGCCCTCACTGACCCTGGCAGAATTGGCGACAACGAAGACGTGAATCTCGGTCTCACATTGGCCTTGTCAGGCGCGCTTCGAGGTCGCCTTTGTGCGCAAACGTAGTTCGAGGTCGCTCGTGCCCAAGTGTCGGTCTACACCATCCATTTCTTTGTTCTTGTTCGCTCTTGCGTCCTCAAGGATTATTAATCCTCGCCGCCGCCCTCCCCTCCTCACTATTCACCACCTCAACGACACCGTGGGCCCGAGGGGCCGTCGAGGCGTTTGTGCGAGAAATCAAGGGGGTGCAGTGGTTGCTCTATGTGTTCGGTTCGTCGAGCCTGTGTCGTGTAAGTGTGAGCGTGTGGTGGGTCGAGGTGTCCAAGATCGCAGAGGTGTTGGAACTGTTGAGGGTGCGAGGAAGAGAAGTCCTCGTCATGAACCTAGGTATCGGAGCGCCTTCTAAGTGACCCAAACATTGGCTACTGTATAATCGGGTCGTAATACACATGGTTGGAACCATCAAACATCGGTATGAATTTGGCAGGCAAGAGATCCCAAGAAATCACTCTGAAGTCAGATTTTATCCTTAGGCATTATCCCTCAGGCATCATGGCCATATTCAGGTCAAGAAAGGGCTTGGCGAATACATACCGGAATCCCAACACAAGAGGCAGCAGGTCAAATGCACAAGGGAACAGGACGGATCTTTGGTAATAAAAACCAAGGTCGTCACTCAACCGTGTACGGCTCCGTGGTCATTTGTGCCACCCCCCTGTGGTCAAGCGGCCACCGCGCTGCTCGTAATCGCACTGGTAGCCACAATCATAGTCGCGCGGGCGGTTTTCGTACGTCATCTGCATCCCAGCCCTCAGATCGTGTCTCTACAACAAACAAACCCGAACATACAGTCGTTGCGTTTTGGCATCCCGTAGTAACGTCCAGGCTTGGGTTTGGGGTGGGTGCCCATGCACGCCCATGCCGAGCCTAATGTTTCATCGACAGTCGGCGTCGACAAACAACGTACTAAAGAGTTTCCATGTCACCTCTTCGACAGTGACGATTTTGCCCGTGATTTCCGTCGCGTTATTTGACGCGGTGATGGCAGCGTCGGCTTCCTCAACACTCCATAGTGACGAAATCGAACTCATGAGGTTCGTGAGCGTGAGGGCCGTAATGTCATGACGGACACCCCCTTGACCCGGAACGACTCGTCATCAGTACAGTCGAACCCCTTGTAACCCATGCCCCTCGGTAACCGGTAAGCCCAGAGACGCGGATTCCGAGAAGGAACATTCAACAGATAGACGAGGGACAGACGCATACCAATCTTGCAAAGGTTTGCTCGAGGTCGCACGTGTCGACTTTGTGGCCTCCATCGCGACCACTCTGTGATTTATTTTTTGTGTCGAGTAAAGAAAGAAAAAGGACAGGTTATTTTTGAACGGATGCCTACCCCCAGTCATCTGAACTTGAACGAATGTACGCAGTGTTTCCCACGCGTGGCCAGAAACAACTCGGAGAAGGCTGGAAGGCAACTCAACTGGTGGCCGCTGCTTATAGACCTCGAGCTCGAGATACGCACTTCCCAGCCCCGGAATAATCCATGGCCACCGGGCAAGTTCACACTAGTGCGCGGGTTGGGTCGGGTCCTCACGCAAAAGTAGCTCACCGTGGGGCCGTGTTAGCAATCCATGGATCGTTGACTGTGCAACACCAGCAAGCTCGCGCCGACGACCTCCAGATGTTCCACGGGCCCAAGCCGGTTTGGGGATTTCTCTCTTCGCTATCCACAGAGGGATTCGATGAACCGACATCAGGTTTATTTCAGCCGTTTGACCGATCCGGGCATTCGTTCCACGGCAGCACGCTCACTCTTGCGACCCACCGAGAAACGGACGCGTTTCTGCTGGACAAAAAACGATTGTAAGCAACGCTAAAAACAGATGGATCACCATAAGCTCGCAGCCAATTGGCAGTACGGGAATACACGATTCAGCCGGTGTCAGTCAGCATCAACGAGGATCACTCAGCAGACAACGTCTTATAAAATCGGGTGTGTAGCTTACACTTACTCAGAGCTAAGCGGGGCTCATTGTGATCACCCAAGATGTCTCTCCCACTCTTCGACCACAGCAACCAGTCCGAATTCACCCAACCACCTAACCCGACGTGGTCTTATTGCCAAAAGGTGGACAGTACGCCTGCGGGCCGGGCATGGTTGGAAGGCGAGAAGCAGGGATGGAAAACCATCAACACAGCAGAATGCGATCGTCGGTAAGGCACCTACATCATTGATCAATGTGACTTGAACAATGTGCTCCGCAGCAAGGTGTTCAAGCTGATGCACGGTGGCATCGTGCCCAGGCCCATCGCCTTTGTCTCCACCATTTCCGAAGACGGCGTTGAGAACTTGGCACCGTTTAGGTACATGGTAGTCATCATCTCGACCTTGCATAGCATACTGACCGTTGTGTTTCCTACCCATGCAGCTGGTTCAACATGGTCTGTCGTTGTCTTGGCAATCATCTTGAATACACCTGCTAACATCTGGTGTCCAGGTGATCGATTGGCCACCCTTGGTGTCCTTTTCTTGCGCCAACGGACCTGCCCGGATCAAAGACACGACAAACAATGTCAAGAACAGCCATGGGTTCACAGTCAACATCATCAGTGAGCCATTCGTAGAGAATGCGATTGTCACATCGATAGATTCCCCCCCTGGCTTTAACGAGTGGTCCATCAGCGGACTGACTAAAGCACCTAGTGTACATAGTTTCTTCTCACCCAGAACCCTGGCTGATCACGAACCACAGGTTCACGTCAAGGCACCCAGAGTCAAGGAGAGCGCATTCAGTATGGAATGCGAACTCTTCCAAGCGATCGATATCGTCCACCCTACCACTGGAGAGTGTACGAGCACCCTCGTGCTTGCGCACGTCAAGTATATCCACGTTCGCAACGACATGTTGAACGAGCGCGAGACGGTCGACCTCACCAAGTTCAAACCCATTGCGCGCATGGGAGATATATCCTACGCTCGAGTCGGCGATGCGTTCAGGTTGCCCTATCCTGTCTGGGCTATAGAGGAGAGCAACGTGCAGGAAGCTATACAGCAGCTCTAGGATGGCGTCGTCGTGTCCGGAGCCTTAGGGCGCACATGTATACGAGAAACCAGTAGAGAACCTGGATTACCCGGATTCAAGTCTTGAAAAGAAGAGTTTCGTTCACGCACGGTTTCCATGAGTAGACACGTCAACCCAAGATAATTGTGAGTGTATAATCGGGTGTTACAGTTCACTGCTTGTGCCTTGGTTTTGATCCCCACTAAATCCGGACCTGAAAAGTAGAAGACTCGAACTCGGTCAGTTGTACTAGTATTACCTTGAAGTTTACAAGGTCACCGGGTTTGGGACCGTTGGCTCTTTTTTTTCGGTTCTTGCTACATAAACAAGCCTGTTCCTGCAGAAGTTCGGCCTACGAAAAGATATGGAACTTAATTTAGCCCCCGCAAGATGTCCTGAGTTGTGGGGCATTGCAAGAGAAGTTCAAGCACTCGATATCGGCGGACTCCGGAGAACGTTACACTACCAATTCCACAATATGTTACGTGCCACTAGTGTTCGGTTATCACCCCCACTTCAAGCTGGATACTATCTTTACCGTGACACTACAGTACTCCAACAAACTACGTCGTACAACTTGTCACGCATTTCAGCGAACCATTCGAGGGGTTTGCCTTCCTATTCTTGCCGACTTAGCTCATGTACCATTCCACATCTAACATGGTTGGGCGAATGTGGCCGTAGGCTGCGATGCGGAGCCGCTCTCCAACCGACCGAAGTTGGCTTCGCGGTGATGCCCTTCACCCAGGATATCGAGCGCGTGTGTTGATGAATCACGACTGATAAGACTTTCGGTCAGCTCAGCCTAGGAGAGATCGGGTAAGTAACGTCTGTTTTGATTCGGTGTAAACTCACGATATCGGCAAGAAGACGATCAACAAGCTATCACGAACAATAAGAATCGTCACCCAGGCATACGGGAATAAAGACTTGCCTCTTCCGTGCAGTTTTCCCTAACAACCACTCGTAAAATCTCGACGTTATCCAAGTTCGGGGGAAGCTCATAATTGGGTACAATCCACCCCTTAGCTCGCAATAAAATCTGGATCCATCTCTGTTCGATCTCAGGATACTGCTGCTGGAAGCTGTCTGAGAAGCGGAACGACACCACCGGAAGGCCTTCCACATAGGCCTGCGACGAGCTCATTTGAATAATGGAGTAATGCGCTGGCTGGTAGCATACCTCTGGATTTTCTTCGCCAAGGGTAGAGTCCGATTTGGCCCTATGGATGTCGCTCAATACGGTGTACCATCCTGTACCTTCAAGAGCACGACTCAAGAGTCGTGCATTTTTTAGGTCATCGAGAGCAACTGCACGGTAGCCCTCAAAACCGAGATGTAGGAAGTTGAAGTACTGGGCAATGATGGGTGCTGCTGGTCGAGAAAAGTTGAGTGAGAATGAATGTTCGACGGATCCGAGGTAATGAAGTTCAAAGATGAGATCCCTTGGAAGGAATTCCTTCGACCGCCATACAACCCAGCCGACACCGACATAGGCGAGACCAAACTTGTGACCGGAGGTGTTGATGGAGACGACACGGGGAATCCTGAAGTCCCACAGAAGGTTTGGGTGAGCAAACGGCGCAACAAATGCGCCAGACGCTCCATCGACTGTGTGGCAAGTTCAGTCAGGGGGAGCCACGACGCGACGGATCGCACCATGGATAGGGACAGAGTGACCAGTTTGTCTCTCGTATTCGTCGAGGAGGTCTGCCATCTCTTTTACCGGCTCATAGTGACCAGTGTAAGTACTTCCGAGAATGACGTAGACACCAATTGTGTTTTCGTCCACGGATTCCATCGCTTTCTTAGGATCCAACCTGTATTTGCTCTCAACACTGACGCGGACTAGTCGACACTCGACTTCGAAGTAGCGAGCGAATTTCTCGAGGGCAACCTGTGCATTTGCGCCCATAACAATATTGGGACCAGGTTCATGAATGGACTTTCCAGCAGCTTTTCGACGTTCCTGCCAGATGCGTTTCATGGCAAGCCCTCCAAGCTGAATAGCTTCAGAAGACCCTGTGGTGGCGGTACCAATCGCTTGTTTGGTAGAAGGCGCGTGCCAAAGGTCGGCGAGGATGGAGATGCATCGGGTGTGGATAAGCTCTGACAAAGACATATTGGCACTAGATCTAGCTCGAATATCGAAAAGATACTAACGGGTTGCAGGATATTCATCCTGATTGATCAAGTTCTTGGATATGTTCTCTAACATGAGTTTGTTGGCAGCCTCGGGCATCCAAGTATGCACGAAAGAGGCGAGGCTGCGAAGTAGGTGAGAAGCTTTAAGAGATGTTGGACACTAACATGCTTACTTGAGGGTTGGATGACCGTCAGTGCTCAATTCATCGTGAATGAGCTGATATGCGGTCTCTGCGCTCGCCCCTTTCGAAGGTATGTGAAACTTGGGAACAGGCTCTGTTCCATAACGGGCACCATAGGGATGGGAGAGCGTGTGGACAGCGGGGACGTTCGAGTGGCTGTGAGAATGAGTCTTCTTGTCCTGATGGATAGGGTGCTGGGCACGGTCATGAACGGAAGGGTAGAGCAGACATACCTTGGACTCGCGAATAAGACGTTCAGGGTTTATGTGCTGGATGAAGAGGGACCATGAGTGGGGGGGAAGAGAGGATGAAATAGGGGTATACCTTGGAGAGAGACATGGCGGCAAGGACTGCAACGCTCAGCAGTACCGTCAGGAGATAGTAACTTAGGGGCCCTACTATCGACGTAATGATGTTCAAGACTCTTGTGGCTGTGAGGTCATTTTTCCCGTGTGAGTTTCTTACCACATGAATCGAAGTCTGTCCATCACGTGATTAGGAAATGCCTCCGGAGTCTGCACATAGGTTCGTGACGACGTTCGTCTGCCTTGGCCGTTACTGTAGTCGACATCACCAGCTGCATTCTGCACGCAGGTCAAACTGGTAGGACACGGTATGTTCTCGAACTACACCCGATCCGCTGTCCGGTCATGTCCCAACACGTTCCAGGTAAACTTCCATCATTCATATTCGTCACCGCCAAGCACAATGTAGCTAAACGCCTGAGATATGATTTCGTTGACTATAGACTGACTGCGCGTCTCAAGCCCATCAGCCGGCACCTCAGGCCAAAAATAAGATGTCCTTTCCCCTTTGACCGTAGCATTGGCAAGCACTAGCAAACCATTTGTTGGGCTTGCCAATTCTAGTTCGATCGTTGGTCCACCGGACGTAGACGAGTGGACCCTATGCGGGCTCACCAAGCTTCCCAGCGTACGTACCGCCGCCCTTCCTCTCCTCTCTGTGACCAATCAGTTCCCATAGTTCCACGTGGAAGCGTCACGCGTCAAAGATGGGCGCAAGGTGAGTGAGTTTCGTTCAAGGAGATACCTGTGGTGTATTGAACGTGCCACCTAGGGTCCTGAGATTGTCTGGTGGACAAAAGACTCGGTGGGTCTAGAGATGCCAACGTGTATGGGTGTAGAAGGTATGCTAATTGCTGTTTCTAGTGTTGTGCTTGCGAGCGCCATCACTCGCCAACCGCACGATCGTGGGTTCCAGTACTTTGGGACCCAAATATGTGCTTGAACTATGCGTTAGATCCTTGTTACGCATCGTGTCGAACTCGTCCTCCCTGGGGCATACTAGTACCTAGGTGCGAATGCTTGACGGATTGATACACAAGGAACAGTAAAGGATTTGCGTGCCAAGAGTGCCTTGGTGTATATCACTCAGGATTTGGAAGCAGACGTGAACCTGTTGCTGCCAGCGAGGCGCCCTTGGACGGTCCTGCGGAGCCTACCAGGGATGGGTTGAAGAAGGAACCGAGGAAGCTGATCAAGGACGAGCATAGGGAGAACGGCGGGGTTAAGTAACGGCACGATGCCCGCGCTATATCCTTTCGCCTCGATTGTCTTGACGGAGAAGGATGCACTGATGCACGGCTTTCTTCCTTCTTATGACGCTGCGCACTACTCCAATCCCTATTACTACGTCCGGGCCTCTCAAAAGCTATTGTGGTTCACTCTGCCCGATGCGAACGAGGATCCGCCGTTCTACGTTGGTAGACCTAGTCTCGTGATGGCGATCGTCGGTGTTGTGTCGAGTGCAGTACAGAACGGGTGCATTGAGGGTGGTGAGAGCTACATGTGTTGGCCCCACGACGTCCCCAAGGTGAGTGCCGAATGCCAAACGTGAACCATTCCGTTGGTTGGCTGATGGGTCGTATGATGAACCAGTTTGGCAAGGATATTGAGACAAGACAATTACTTGACGAGCTCATTGTCGGTAAACTCGTCTCTCCCTCCCTTCGCCGCAGTCAGTGGTACCGAGTACAGTTGCGTGCTTGGTTCTCTTTCTCTTTGGACAATGAAGCTCACTGCGTTGTTTCTATGCCCTAGCGTCGTGACTCCGTGATTCTTCGCTCCCGCTGACATCGTCGAGTACTTCTATATTGTGTACTTGAATACGGGCCGCGATCTCCGTCGTATGGAATCCAACTCTCGGTCACTGGTTTTCTCTGGGTTTGGAGAGTTGCGAGGGTATTGTGACTCTTCGTGTGTTCTCAGTGGAACGTCGATTCCTAACCCTTGTCCACGCTACGAGAAGTTGACACAAGAATCCCCAGCTGTGGTACAATCTCTGGATGACGAACCCATGGCTGCCGCTCATTCTTGACGACTCCGAGTCAGTGGTCTGGTAGTGTTGACAACCGCTCAGCTGTTTCCACTCTCCGGATACGTCACGGCTGGTCTTTGTATCACGAGTGACGGCGTTGACGATGAGATGGGGGTGTATTGGGCATGTCGGTTCTGGATTGCTCTTCGGCTTGATTGGGGGTATGTCTCCCTAAATGTTCTAGTTCCGCACGACTAACTTTTTCCCAATCAGCTCGGTTGAGCGTGTTGTCAAGTATCTCGGTCTTCCCAAAAACCACCTGCCGTCATTGGATCGAACTGTTCCAACACATACTGGCCCTCGAGCACGAGCTCAAACCCGTTGATCAGTGTTGAATATTTGGTGGTCAAGTACTCCGGAGCTTCTGCCAGTGTTGAAGAAGAATGTCTCCTCCCATCTTAGTATGTGGGAGCGGATAGGTCTTGTGGGAAGGATGAGTAGTGGCAAGTCCACTTCGGCAACGAGTATTTTTGCATCCATGGATCTGGTGCAGAGAGCCTGAGGGATCTTGATTGATGGGGTTGACATTTCAAAGATTCATCTGTGCATACTAGTAAGCCATTACATCTGCCAGCACCATTTATTTGTGAGGCATTGTTGAACATTGAATACTACATTATTCTGTGGAAATACAAGCTGCATTGTTTCCTCTGTCCATGCTATAAAGCCAAGACTAAACATGATAAGAAAGATGGTAAGAGGTATGTAGCATAAAAAGATAATGAGAATTAGCTCCAACATGAGGTCCAAAACTCCCCAAACAAAGATTTATCACTAATGTCAACATGGTAAACCCTGTCAGAAGTTATCACTAAAGAATGGACAGGGAGAATCTTTCTGCTCCAAGGAGCAAGCCAGCCTAAACAAGCAACATTGGAAGATTGAATCCAGCCATCTGTCACCTGAAGATCACCAAAGGAAACAAGCTCTTGAAATCTCCACACTTTAATGGAATAATCACCAGACCCAGTGACAACATGGTTGCCATCAGGTGAAAAAACAAGGGATCTGATCCTATCAGAGTGTCCCTGGAATGGACCTGCCACACACAGACCAGTGGATGCATTCCAAACCCTAATGGTCTTGTCCTGAGAGCCAGAGACAATGTGCCTACCATCAGGTGAGTAGGCAACAGAGTAGACTGGATCTGTGTGCCCCTGGAATGGACCTGCCACACACTGGCCAGTGGCTGCATCCCAAACTCTAATGGTATTGTCTCTTGAGCTAGAGACAATGAATTTGCCATCAGATGAATAGGTGACAGCAAAGACTGGATCTGTGTGCCTCTGGAATGGACCTGCCACACATTGACCAGTGGATGCATTCCAAATCCTAACTGTCTTGTCCCAAGAGCCAGAGGCAATGTGCTTGCCATCAGGTGAATAGGCAATAGAGAAAACTGACTCTGTGTGTCCCTGGAATGGATCTGCTACACAATGACCAGTGATTGCATTCCAAACCCTGATGGTCTTGTCTCTTGAGCCAGAGACAATGTGTCTGCCATCAGGTGAATAGGCAACAGAGTAGACTGAACTTGAGTGCCCATGGAATGGACCTGCTACACACTGGCCAGTGGTTGCATTCCAAACCCTAATGGTCTTGTCCCTTGAGCCAGAGACAATGTGTGTGCCATCAGGTGAATAGACAACAGAATAGACAGAATCTGTGTGCCCCAAACATGGGCCTGCCATACACTGACCAGTAGTTGCATTCCAAACCCTAATGGAGATGTCCCAAGAGCCAGAGACAATGTGTCTGCCATCAGGTGAATAGGCAACAGAGTCAACTGAATTTGTGTGCCCTTGGAATGAACCTGCCTCACACTGACTGATGGTTGCCTTCCAAACCCTGATGGTGTTGTCCCAGGAACCAGAGACAATGGATCTGCCATCAAGTGAATAGGCAACAGAGTTGACTGATTCTGTGTGCCCATGAAATGGACCTGCCTCACACTGGCCAGTGGTTGCATTCCAAACCCTGATGGTGTTGTCATGAGAACCAGAGACAATGTGTGTACCATCAGGTGAATAGGCAACACAATAGACTGAGCTTGAGTGCCCCTGGAATGGATCTCCCATGCACTGACCAGTGGATGCATTCCAAACCCTGACAGTTTTGTCATTAGAGCCAGAGACAATGTGTGTCCCATCAGGTGAATAGGCAACAGAGTAAACTGGACTTGTGTGCCCCTGGAATGGACCTGCCACACACTGACAAGTGGTTGTACTCCAAACCCTAATGGTGTTGTCATCAGAGCCAGAGACAATATGTTTCCCATCAGGTGAATAGGCAACAGAGTAGACTGGATCTGTATGCCCCAGGAATGGACCTGCCACACACTGACCAGTGGATGCATTCCAAACCCTAATGGTCTTGTCCTGAGAGCCAGAGACAATGTGTCTACCATCAGGTGAATAGGCAGCAGAGGAGACTGGATCTGTATGCCCCTGGAATGGACCTGCTACACACTGACCAGTGGTTGCATTCCAGATCCTAACAGTCTTGTCCTGAGAGCCAGAGACAATGTGCCTGCCATCAGGTGAATAGGCAACAGAGTAGACTGAACTTGAGTGCCCCTGGAATGGCCCTGCCACACACTGACCAGTGGTTGCATTCCAGACTCTAATGGTCTTGTCCCAAGAGCCAGAAATGATGTGTCTGCCATCAGGTGAACAAGCAACAGAGATGACTGGATCTGTATGCCCTTGCAAGGTATGGACCTCTGCTGGCCAATTCCCTGGGTGTCCTGAGGTGCAAAAGACATGCTTCTGGAGGTGGTCATCCCAGAGCTGACAAAGTGGTGAGCTGGTTGGGGTCTGGGGCATGGCTGATAGATAGAGGTGTGGAGTGGATTCTCTAAGCACAGGAGCAAACACTTGAATGAATTGGGATGCCTCTGATGCCAATGTGGCTATCTCTTGGTTCTAGTGACACCTTCAGCACTTACTCCATACCATCCTGATTGAACTCACCTGGGCCCATTTTGTCAGGATGGTGCATGTCTCTAGGGCAGATAGGATGGGTGACAGTGGAGAGGAGAGTGAGAGAAGGCTGATGGCTTCAAGCCAGTAGGGGAAGATGGCCTTGAACAAAAGGGTGACCTTGTTCAATAACTCTGGAGTACAAACAACATGTTGCAGGTGGTGCATCCAGTATTGGCATGAGTATGCCAGGTGGGGGGGGATGGCCTTGTTCACTCGACTTGGCAAGCCGGAGATGGCATTGTTGCGAACCCGAGAGTCCTTCAGGTCGCAGATGTTGAACCGGAGCATATCCTGCATGCAAGCGAGCAATGCTTGTCCAAGACGGAGACAATGCTGAGATAGGATGTCGACATGAAAGATTCCACTGCGAACTTCGTCCAGTAAAAAATCGCGGAATGAGCTGTGGAGGGGACGGATGGGTTTGTCTTCATCAAGCACTCCGTCCAGCAATGATCCCATGGGTTTAATGATTGCTCGGATATTCAGGTCCCCACCAAGGAGAGCGGAAAGGGACGTGAGAGACAGCGGCTCATTGAGTGCAAGAACAACGGCCATCACCGTTCGAAAGCGTTCTCGAGTATCGCCTAAGGTGAAGAGCTGATTTAATATAGTCTGGTACAGCTTGTCCAACGAGTGGCCGCCGTCAGTGTTGGCAGCTTGCAGGAGCCCGTCAAGTCGCTCCCGCGGATCGAGCCCGACGGCACCCTCCCCGTCGATGAAATGGCACGCAGTCGATGCCCACTGGAAGAGATGTTGGGAATGATGGACAAGGAGTCGACACCATTCCTTGTCTGGCCAACAGGATTCGAGTTCGGTATACTTATGAAGCGAGTGATGGATGAACTTCTCAATATCTCCATCGACGATATGTTGTGGGATGTCGCTCATTTGCTTACAGACGACATGAGGGCCGGGACGAAGTGCGGTGAGGATGTCGTTTTCCGGCCGAGTAGTGATGAGGAAACGAAGATTCGTAGGAAGTGCGTTTTCGGCGATTTGCTTAGATATGGCGCCTAGAAGCTGTCGGCGACCAGCTTGATCGCCACTTTCGTCGAGGGCATCGATGACGATCACCAGGGGCCCAATGGCGTCCAGGTACCTGGTAGGTTCGATAATAAGCTTCTGGATTTGTTCCATGGGTGATTGCGACGTGCGAAGCGCTCGATCGGCTTTGACGACCCCCCAGAGGGCAGTCTTGTACTGTGGATCGTGATCCGAGAGGTCTCGCGCGATCGTACTGAACAGATTCTTTGGGTTGCGGCTTGCGACGTCAGTGCCAGAGAAGCAATACGAGGAGCCAAGCCGTTTTTGCTCGTCATATAGTCGAGCGATTGAGTGAGCCACCGCAGACTTGCCCGATCCAGCGACGCCGGTCAGAAGGCACACTCGCGGGGCATCTTCGCTGGGATTGTTGAGAACGTCACAAATGTCGCGGAGCAAGGACCCGCGCGTCCCTGGCAGGCATCCCTTTTCCCACTCAAACCTAGCCCCGGATGCATACGGCATGTCGTTCAGGTCGATCGATTCCGCTGTATTCCAGATTTGTGAACGTCCGACCGCAGTCTCAAGACGTTGGACCTACCGGAGTCTTTCACAACATTCATCATGCGAACGACGGTGACTCCTGTGTGCACCGCAATTCCCTCCAAGAACGCGGTCTTGAGTTCTCGGAACTTTTCCTCGTAACCAGTGATCCTTGCATCGATATTAGACATCGTGTATTTTGCTGTCCGAAGCCCTAGACGGAAATCAGTGGCGGTCAATGTCAAGCGAGCGGTGACTGACAGAAGCTCTTTTGTTTGGCGTATTCGGTGATGAAGTACCCGCACTCCGTTACCTGCTGGGTGAGAAGTGTCATGACCTTCATGTGACTTTCGATTGCCTTCAAGGGCTCGGCATCGTGAACGAATGTAAAGACGTCGCTCATCGTGCCTGCTAAGCGAATGATCTGCTCGTCACGATTTTTTTGATTTACGAGCACCTGCGCAAGACTTTATCAGCAATCAGAGATAGTATGAATATAGAGTAACAGACCTGATTCGCAGCTGATATAACAGACCAAGCCAGCGACGCATATGGGTGAATCTGTGTAGCACTCAGAATGAGGAAGCCCCGGTCGGCGAAGCACTGGGCTTCAAATACCTGTGCAATACCGGCCACGATCTTGTTAAAGAGTTCCATCCTCTGCAACAGAACGTCCCACGTAGTCTCAAATGTTAGTACCTCAGTCGAGACCTGTGTGCTAGTATCAACCACCGAACCCATGAGCACGACGGCCGCGGGGGTGGAGTTGAGTGGGTTGACGACTTCGGTCGCCCTAATGACAGCGTCTGTGGCCTGACGTCCGTCTGCATTAACGTCCGCACGTAGTTCAGTAGCGAACGCAAACTTGATTGTGATCCCAGAAAGATCGGACCCATCGGAGGTATTCTTGCGAAGATCGTCTTCGAACACTTTGACCGCAGAGTTCGCGTCAGTGGACCAGGTCATACACAATACCCTCGTACCTCCATCCTTCAACTTTGTCAATATCCCGCCGATAGTGTCAGTGAGACTTCCAACTAGTTCGCCCTTTCCGATGCGGTGCTGACGGTAAACCTTTACGAGGAGGACGGAACGATCGTTCCCGTCACTAATGATATTTAGTTTCTTCGCGTACAGCACAGGGCGTGTACGCACAAATACAAAATTTTATCCCAAGAGGTGCAATTCCCTGCCTCTTTTGCGCTGTTCGTCGACCGCGAAGTATCGTCTACGAAAAAATGGACGGAGAACCTCCTCGCCATTGGCATTTTGCGCCGCGCTTCAGTTCGAAGTTCGATGTCTGAAAGAAAGCTAACTCGCATATAACGAAATGTCCAACGTTGCGCCCCACCTTTGATAGTGATTATTTTCGCCCTAGAGCCACGTTCAGCACATTCTCAACGCTACCAGGGAAGTAACCAATATCCATACATGACACCCCGAGGCAGATTGACTGTATTCGTGGCGTTATATGAAAGTGGTGAATATGCGATGACTGGCGCCGGAGCAGAGGGATGAAAGGCGTACGAGGATGGGAGCCAAACAAGCTGGGTAGTATGTGGTAATGCCAGCACGCGGTTGCAATGCGGTGCCAGGTAAGTTCGCACCTTGCACAGTCGCTGACATCGTTCACTTGTCTTGGAAAGTGAGACAGAAGGCTCGCTCGGCAAAGTCGCGAATGGCTGGAGTAAGCGACGAAGCTCGAGCGCTAATTCCTACAATAAATAGCAGCTCTTTCCCGGCTCTGGCATGACCACCGTCTTCAACTTCGTCTAACTAACCTATTATGCTCCAGCGCCAGTTCATCCTCGAACCTGATATGGACTACCCACTCCATATCACTGCTAAGCAGTTCTGGCGCGCAGAGTTGGAGGCGAACTGGGATGACCCAGATGCATTCACCCTAATCCTCTTACACTCTACCAGCTTTCACAAGGAAACATGGGAACCTACTTTGCAACATTTATTTGATGAGTGTCAGAGCTGCCCCACCACTCCGAAGATCAAGTGCGCATGGGTCATCGAATGTCCTAATCATGGTGAATCCGCGGCACTGAACGATCGCGCCCTCCAACACCCCCCCTTTTACCGTAACTGTGAGTATACATTCCCAGTCGAATTACCTTGTTGTTTAGCACGCTGATCATTGGACGTGGTCGCGTCCAGTTGGATGTGAAAAATATGCCGAAGCAGTCCATCGCTTCATGCTACGCGGGCACACGTTTCCTGCACCAGTCGATTTTCGGCGCGAAAAACTTGTTGGGATCGGCCACTCGCTGGGAGGAGTGGGCATGTCCGTTTGACTAGATCGCGTCAACGCTCATTATTCAACGAGTACCCTAGATTGATCTTGCCGACCCTTGTGCCTACAGTTTTTTTCTGCGCCTTGATCTTGATCGAGCCTCTTCTTAGTCCCGAGGGGATGGACAAGTTGAAGGACCTCCAAGTCAATCTCATCAATGGCGCATACGGACGACACGACACGTGGCCTAGCCGCGAGAGCGCGTCGAAGCACTTTCGCGAAAGAACACATTGGCATCCGAGCGTTGTAGACAGCTATGTGGTAACTCATCTGGTGTCATGTCGTGTGGGCCAAGAGTTATGACTGGACTGCCGTTGCACAGCAACATGGACTAAGGACGTGCGGAGGGGTTGGGCACCAACCAGAAAGTCACGCAGTGACTTTGGCATGCTCGCGAGAGGAAGAAGCGGTATGTATTCCTGTGTCTCTCAAGACCTAATATATGTGTGATCTCTCCTAGACCATGTATCGGGACAGGACAGGTTCCCAGAGAGGCATCGAGTCGTTGGATAAGCTGTCCGCAACGATACCCGTCGCGGTGATCTTTGGTGACAAGAACGACTACATGTAAGTTTATGTGTTCCGACAGGGTGTAATTTGGAGGTAACGGATGACAGACCTCGCGGAGTACAAGACGCTCTTGTAGACCCTGCCTCAGGACGATGCATTAGGGTGGTGGTTCGTATCGAAGGGGTGGGACACCTGGTCTGTTCAGGATATGTCCCGTCTTGATGATCCACTGACCGCGATAACCTTGTTTCAGATCCCCCAACATATACCGGCTGAGTTGAGCCGGGTTCTCTTCGATGTCTGGTGCAGACTTCTTACTCCCATTGACACCTCCAGCAAGCTTTGACCAAGCTCGTTGCAAACTAAGAGAACATTCTCGGACAATGTAGTCGACGACCATACACACTATTAGCTTTATTCTATGCCTATGAACGTGTTAGATCCAAGATGTCCAGTATGTACAGCACTCGGTATTAGTTGTCAGGTGTGTGCGACGAGGCAGTTTCTCACGGCCGAAACGACAAGCTATCGGTTTCCTTAGACCTCGAGCTTGAACGTCACCTTTTCCAGCCCCAGAACAATCCATGGCCACCGATTTCTGGGCAAGTTCACACTAGTGCGCGGGTTGGGTCAGGTCCTCACACAAAAAGTAGCTCATGGGACCGTGTTAGCAAGCGATGGATCATTGACCGTGCAACACTCCAGCAAGCTCGCGCCGACGACCTGCAGTACGTTGACGACCCCGAATACTTTACATACTTTTCCATCTTCTTCGCCAATGGTGCGTCAGAAATCTCCTCCACTCGGCATCTAAAACACACCGGGATTCGTTCGAACAGTCATCACAAAGCTCGGCAAGAAGCTCAACTTTCGACAACGCGTGATCGCGACGGCAATCGTCTTCTTTCGCAGGTTTTACATCAAGAACGCGTACTGCGAAACCGACCCGTTCGTCGTCATCGCCGCATGCTGTTATGTCGCTGGAAAGGCAGAGGAGTCGCCCATGCACATCAAGAACGTCGTCGCGGAAGCCCGCTTGTTTTTTAGCCGTACGTTCTTCCCGTGTACAGTCGACGTGGTTTTCGCAGCGTCTCATGGGCGTGCCATTGAATGCAGAACAACCTTTTGGGGTCAAGTCCTTTCCTTCTGATAATTCCAAGCTGGCAGAAATGGAGTTTTACCTCGTCGCCGACTTGGAATGCGACTTGACCATCTTTCATCCTTACCGGACGCTCACGGCATTGTGTAAGAAAGAAAGCGCAGACGAGTCGACGGCCGAGGCGGGGGAGGTGGGCGCCGAGGTCGACGACGGGCCACGGTATTGGGGAATGGGCGAGGGTCAACTGGAGTTGAGTGATGACGCACTCCAACTCGCATGGTGCGGCGTCTTGTTTTATTGGTATTCCCGGTCAGTGCTCAAAACAACTTTCAGGTCCGTCATCAACGATACCTACCGATCCGATCTATGTCTCTTGTACCCCCCACACCTCCTCGCCATCACAGCACTCTATCTCACCCTCGTTCTACACGCTCCCACGAGGGACCTTGTCCTACAAAAATCCTCCCCAAATCTCGCCAATGACCCCCACGCCAGCACACTCCGGCGATCCTCCCGCCAAGCATCCGCCTCCTCCACAGAATCCAAGAAACAGCAAGACATCATCGGGTTCTTTGCTGGCTTGAACGTATCCATGTCGCTCGTCTCCACCATCGCCCAAGAGATGATTTCGCTCTACTCCGCATGGGAACGCTTTCGGGAAGATGGGGATGCGAGTGATACCGCGCGCGGTGCGTTCCAAGCGCAGACGCATGCGGGGTCGCCGTATTCGTCGACGGCTTCGGTGGGGAATTTGAAACGGACGCTCTCGGAGAGCCGGAGTGGGAGCCACAGTCGTGTGGGGACCCCCTCTGAAGGGACGAAGGAATCTGGGAACATGGATGGTGTGAGCGTGGTCACGCCGTTGATGCTCGTCCAGCTGTTGACGCGGATGCGCGAGAACAGGCTGTCTGATTTGGCACATTCGACCCATGGACGACCGGTCGTCGTGGACAAGCGGTTGGAGCGGACACAGGCAGCGGGGTGAAGACCCGGGAGAGTACGATACCCCCTCCACAGCGCGCTTTAAATACTGCTTACATTGATCTCAATCGGGTAGAATGCGGAAGATCACTTTTTGTTGTACCACAATCTGAAGAAACAAATACTATCCACCAGGCTCATGCACAGGCATCACTTGCATCAGCCAAGAAATAAAATACGAGTGTAAATGCCTCGTTCCCCCATTAAGCCGACTCCTCCACGCATGGTGGCTGCGCCCGATCGACGGTCTGCAGCTCGAAATCATCCGTCATCGCACGCCTCTCGAACACCATTTTGTCGCTTCGAACCGTCTGATGTGCCGCATTCTCACCGTGTTGGCTTGGCTGGCCGTCCTCGTCGTAGTTTTCCCTGAAACTGATCACCAGGCGCGGAATGACCACAGACGCCTCGGTTTGCGTGTATGCGGAGATGATGGCAAAGTACGTCGACTGCTCATGGAAAACGTGAGTGAAATCGGATCGGATGTAATAGAGCGAACGGGATCTGACGTACGTTGCTCGGAATGCTCCAGACGCTGATCATCAAGAAAATTGTCGCCAGCAGGTTCCTGAGCGTGCGCACCCCGTCAGCCGTGCCGACGTTCACGCCTCGCACCGATCGGCGGCAGACGTACATAAGGAAATAGACGATGCTGTCTCTGACGAGCACCCCCATCAAGTCGCTGAACGTCCACCTGTGCAACATCCGTCGCATGTCAATGACATGCTTGACGAAACGTCCCATGGCGAGCAAGAATAGGATCGAGTTGACGGCGAGGGCAAGGATGTCCCATGCCAAGGGGAGCGCACCGGCTGTGTCGACGCTCGGACCACAGACATGAATTCCGGAAAGGATCCATTCGGTCGCTTTGGGGTCGATCGAGGTCAATGCACCGCGCAGGACAGACTGGAACAACAGGCAAAGAACCAAAACGCACCAGAGATCCCGCTCTGTGGACCAAAGATAATGACTGAGATTGCGAGCCCGAGACCGATTCTTGCTAATATCATCGCGATCAAGATGGCCAGTACGATCTTCGAACCGAGGTACATGGCATATACACGCAAGGCCATGATGACTGAGTACACAGTATTAGGACACAAAGAGATCTTAGTAAGGTTGACTGACCGTCCCCTACGACCTTGGCCCCGAAGGCACCAAAGTTGGCAAACCTGTTTACCGCAACGCCTACACAAGTACGTCAGTGCAAATAGTAATTCCAGGTAGATTAGTGTTCCTACATCTGTGATTCAGGAGCACGCCATTTGTTAGTCATGATCGGATGATTATTATGGATGTTAACATACTGCTACAGCAGAAGATCAATCGCACGTCCAACGTGGGAGAAATACAGGAACTCACTCCTGGTGACATTGGGATGTTTGCGTTGACTGCACGTTGATGGTCAAAAACAATATCTTCCTCCGTAAACAATACACTTACATGCCCAGAAGTTCCTGAATGCCCAGAGTCAGACGATTGTCTGATTCAGATATAATGGTCTGCTTACAGCGCAAGGGCTATCCCCAAATAACGAACCTGTAATAGGTATAATGAATGCGACTCAGGGAATGGCATCGACGGAAATTAGGGTAAAGAACCCACAATAACGTAAAATGTTGACATGAATGTCCATCGTCTTCGCTGGAATAAAGCACAACGTTCGTCTTCAGCACAAAGGCGGCGTGAATGCATGTATCGGTTAAGGGCATACCCAGATATATTCCACCTATGTGTAAACTGAATATCGCTGGTAAACCTCCAGCACTAGACGTGGGACCCACCTCTCTTGAAAACACGAGGACTGTCCCGAGGACACGGGTGATCAGCGCATATGAAAATGGTCGGGGACAAACGTACCAGTGTCATAAAAAACCAACGCAACGGCAGCCGCTGAAGTGGGCGAAATGTGAGTGATACAAAGGACGTTCAGCGGATCATGAAGAGAGACATACCATCACACCAGTTGGCGAGCTGGATGGCTTCTATCACAGGAAACCAGACAGACGAATTGTCCGCTACGACCTCGCCCATCGTCGCACGTCACTAGAGGTACAGAGAAACAAAGAAAGAGGGAAAGAGGTGCGCGTGCAAACTCCACCAGCACCAACCGACCTTCTCTTTAGTATGCCAAGATGTCCACGATGCGTATGTATTAGTCACCTGGGGTCGACACGATTCAGGAACCTACGTCAAGGATGGTGGGGTTGAGGTAAAGATGTGACCTGGATGTTCATTGAGGCCCGGCACTGACTCGGAGATCTGAGAGGCCCATCTCGTCGTTTCTTCCCCCAGACATTTGTTCCTCGGCCGTACCTACGCTCACCCTCAGTTGCGACCCACCGAGAAACGAACGAACGTGTTTCTGGTGGCCAAGGAACGATCGCCAGCAACTTTGTCCTCCGTCGGACAACCCAAAAACAGAGAGATCACCGATCACTGGCAGTGCGGCCCGGGAATGCACAACACAGCCTCAATTTAGCCGGTAGTATCAGTCAGCCTATCAATATTTCGGTAAGATCACTCAGCAGACTCGGAGTCTTACTCAGAGCTCAGCGGGGTTCATTGTGACCATCCCTTGAAGATGTCCCTCCCGCCCTTCGACCACAGGAGCCAGTCCGAATTCACCGAACCACCTAACCCGACGTGGTCTTATTGCCAAAAGGTGGACAGTACGCCTGCGGGTCGGGCATGGTTGGAAGGCGAGAAGCAGGGATGGCAAACGATCAACACAGCTGAGTACAATCGTCTGTAAGGCACCCACCCCGATCCCATCGATCAATGCGACTTGAACATTGTGCTCCAGCGAACTGTACAAGCTGATGATCAGTGGCATCGTGCCCAGGCCCATCGCCTTTGTTTCCACCATTTCTGAAGATGGCGTCGAGAACTTGGCACCGTTTAGGTACATAGTAGTCATCGCCTTGACTTTGAATTGCTTACTGACTGTCGTGTTTCCCACCCATGAAGCTGGTTCAACATGGTGTGTCAATCTTGGCAGTCACCTTGAATGACCCTGGGTACACGTGCTAACATCTGGCATTCAGGTGACCAACTGGCCACCCATAGTGTCATTTTCTTGCTCAAACGGACCTGCCCGGATCAAAGACACGACAAACAATGTCAAGAATAGCCAAGGGTTCACAGTCAACATCATCAGTGAGCCATTCATAGAGAATGCAAACGTCACTTCAGTGGATGCTCCCCCCGGGTTTAACGAGTGGTCCATCAGCGGACTGACTAAAGCACCTAGTGTACACAGTTTAGTCTCTCTCATCTAGAAGCCTGGCTGATCGTGGACCACAGATGCACGTCAAGGCACCCAGAGTCAAGGAGAGTGCGTTTAGTATGGAATGCGAACTCTTCCAAGCGATCGATATCGTCCACCCTACCACCGGAGAATGTACGAGCACCCTCGTGCTTGCGCACGTCAAGTATATCCACGTTCGCAATGACATGTTGACCGAGCGTCGGACGATCGACCTCACCAAGTTCAAACCAGTTGGGCGCATGGGAGATATATCCTACGCTCGAGTCGGTGATGCATTCAGGTTATCCCGTCCTGTCTGGGCTACAGAGGAGAACAACCTGCAGGAAGCCACACAGCGGCTCTAGGGCGCGTCGTGTCTGGAGCCCCGAGGCAATCACACTTATACCTCAATTGGGGGAATACCAGTACATAGAGCACCTGGACTCAGATCTTGAACAATAGAGTTTCGTTCACCCACGGTTCATCGACATCCGTACCGTAATAGGAGTAGATGTGTCAATCCAAGATCGTCTAGGGGAACTGTCCCGCAGGGTGTGTGCTTGATTTTGACCGCCGGATGAACCCGGGTCGCGGTTCTCCGCGCTCGACCGAAAGTCAGCTGTAGATAATCGGTGCCGCCTGTGGCATTTGACATGCAAGTAGGACTGGCAAGACACGGTAGTTCTCCAACCGCATCCAACTCGCTTTCTGGTCACTGTCCCAATACGTTAAGCAAACATTCATTTCAATGCCTGGATGTTCTGTACCTTGCTCAAATGCTACCAAAGTAACTACCAATTACAACGTGACCCTCGGACGGCCAGCGGAGCGTCGACGCCTGATGAAGATGAAGCCTCGACGTAGCCTCGACGTCCGTGACCGAGGCAGGCGGCAAGATGACGATTACGCTCGATATCCAAGTCTCCACGAGTGGTATCAACTTTCACAGCGTCGACGGCAGCTTATCACGATGACACGTGCATTGTTGAGATGGAGCACGATCATCGTGCTCGATGAAGCGACGCGATACGGTTGCCAAGATTCAGGCGACAATTAGGGAGGAGTTTGGGGAGTCGCTGTTGTTGACGGGCGCATCCATCCTTTTTGACGTAATCGTGTGTTGGCGAGGCGGAATGATATGGTGGCGCATAGGTTGAGAACGGTGATTGAGTACGATCGGTTGATCATTTTGGACAAGGGCGAGGTGGGTCTACGTTCTGATCGCCAAGCGTGTTTTGGTGCTAAACGTACGCAGGGGTCGCCGAGTTTGACACCCCGCTCCAAGAGTAGGACGTATGCTGAATTGGAGTGTCGTGATGGCGAAGGTGAAGGATCTTGGAAAGGCGTCCGACCTCATGGCGGGGTACATGCTGAGTCTTTTTGCGGCCAAACAGATACTCGTCATCTCTCACAGCGTTCACCAATCTCAGAGATTCACATCAGTAGAACAGCCCAAGGTTCAAACGTTCACCTTTGAGTCACACATGGGTGTTGAATGCACTGAATGCAGCTTTTAGCAAAACTCGCTAGGGGGACGTGGGGCTGCACCGTGACAATGAACGCTAGCTGGTATATGTAACCCGGCTAGTCCACAGTGACACCCTTCCCTCTTAGATCGTTCTTGGCGTCATTGATTTCCTGCAGACATACATGGACGTGGCATGGATGCGGAACGGAGGAGAGGTGTGAGTCCGAGCTCGCATTCGAGCATAAACGCTTGAAACAAATTGGAAGTTGAACAACTCACTTTGAGCAACTCGTGATACGCGTCTGGACAATCCTGAAAAGTGAAGAGACCCCAACCGAGAGACGCGAGAGAGTATGCGCCGAAAGACACGAGCAGCCACCAAGGAATCTAGTTTCAACCCGGTCGGTTAGTTTGGCTTGCGTGGACTGACTTTGGAGAAGCGCGTACAACGGGTAGGAGTTGTGCGACAACGTCTGGCCCGAGGACGGGAATAGGAATGACGGCGAGGAAGACGAGGAAGTAGACGAGGATGAAAGCGGAGGCGTAGATGGCGACGCGGTGTGCATGAGCCATTGGTCGATTGGATTACGTCAGAGTCCAGCCAAACAATTAAATACGAGGGTGCCTTGGATCACCGGATGAATCCGGACCGTCGGGAAAGGCCGCGGCGCAAGAAGACCCCCGCGTTCGACCGAACTCTTGAAAGTCGGTCTGATGACATGGTCGGCATCGCCAGTCGCATTTTGCACACAGGTAGCGGACTGGTAGGACACGGTGGTTTCTTGAACCGCGTCCGACTCGCTGTCCGGCCACTGTCCCAGCACGTTCCAGGTATATCATTCGTTGCTGCCAAGCACAATGTGGCTGAATGCCTGAGATATAATATCGCTCAAGTTAACCATGGATTGACTGCACGTCTCAAGTCCGTCACTCCACCGGCACCGCAGCGTAGAAAGATGTCCTTGCCCCCCTTTGACCGTAGCCTTGGTAGCAAGTACACCGGCCCACCCAACCCAACCTGGTCGTGGTGTCAGAAGATCGACAGTACGCCCGACGGTCAGGAATGGATGGAAGGGGAGAAGCAAGGATGGAAGACTGTCGCCACTGCAGAAGAAGATCCCACGTAAGAAAATCACCGTCCTGAACAGACATCGCGATGACGGTCGCTGGTATCCCCACCGCGTTCCATAGCAAATTGTATGCACTCATGATCAGTGGCATCGCTCCCAGGCCTATCGCCTTAGTCTCTACCATCTCAGAAGAGGGAATAGAGAACTTGGCCCCGTTCAGGTGCGTCAATCCCTTTGGTGGCCTTCGTCTGATGCAGCGCCTTACTGATCGTCGTTGTCTATCCTGAATAGCTGGTTTGGAATGGTGAGTCCTAGTCAGCCCCTCTCCAATTTTCCGGCGACTTGAACACTGATCGGTGTGTCGATCGTCCAGATAAGCAACTGGCCACCCGTCGTCGCTGTTTCCTGCCTCAATGCGGCACCAGGCCGACTCAAAGACACGACCAACAACGTCAAGAGCAGCCAGAGCGGCTTCGTCATCAACATCATTGGTGAACCATTTGTTGAGCTCGCCAACGCCACCTCAATCGATGCACCACCGGACGTGAACGAGTGGACTCTAAGCGGGCTCACCAAGCTTCCCAGCGTACGTACCCCGCCCTTCCTCTCTTTCCTGTGATCAAACTACTGTCATAGATCCACGTGAAAGCGTCACGTGTCAAAGAGAGCGCGTTCAACATGGAGTGCCAACTTTTCCAAACCATTCCTATGATTGACCCTACCTCGGGCGCATGCACCACCACGCTGATCCTCGCACACGTCAAATACATTCACGTGCGCAAAGACATGTTGAACGACCGGGGGACGGTAGATATCACCAAGTTTAAGCCAATTTCGCGGTTGGGTGATAATTCGTATGGGCGTGTTGGTGATGCATTTAAATTGCCGAGGCTAACGGAGGCTTGGGGTGCAAACGAAGGCAAGATCCGGGAGGCAATGGAAAGCGTTCCTGCAGATTAGATTATACCACTGCTGCCTACACTCTAGGACGAGTGGGGTCTGTGACATTCAAGTTGTTATTGTTGTTTATTTCCCGATTTCAAGTCTCTGCGCTTGACTCGGCGTTCGCTGAAAGTCTACAGTCTATCTATGTATGAATTCGCCCTTACAGATCTAAGCCAAGCCATTCTTTATCTTGGATCCATCAAGCAGATATATCTACCACGTACTGAGGAGAAAATCACGAAACAGGCGACAAGTTGTCAGCTTGTTGTATCCGTGCTTCCGTGACGCGGTGCTCTTGTCGTAAGTAGTAGACAGCGCACGCGAACACTCATGTATCGTATTCGTTTTCCCTTCGTGATTTTCACTAAGTTAGACTTTCCGATCGCCGCCCTGACGAACATTCGAGACCGTTGTTGGTGTTACCGAGATTCTCAATGTTCCCCCGTACAAAACGAGCACCATGGCCGTGTAGTTACACCCGAGTCTAACGGTCTCGGCCCACTCTGAGCTCTTTCCAGATCCATAAAAACGCACTTGTACCTGATTGCGCGTTGATTACCCTGGTGGGTGTCGTATAATATACCGCGATCAATGATGCCTCGGACCTCTGCTAGGGTAGTCCCACACTAACACATGCTCATGTTTTTGCAACCGGATAGACTTGGACTTGGACGACAGGCAGAAGCTAACAAGCCTGACACTTGTCTGCTTCATCGCTTGCAGTTCGGAAGACGCTGTCCAGGATATGTATCCGAGTCGGTCTGTCGTCCAGGGCGCTCTTATCAGCGTACGTTCCGTCTGCTGCCCCGCCTGCGGTCAGCGTAGGTAGTACATTCGAAGAGGATTGCGGAAAGGAAATAGTGCGAGTCAAAAATGCAATGACCGCAAGGATAGATGGTGACCGGTGACCCACGGCCATGCGTTTACGATGTAAACTTGCAATTCTGCTGGGGTTGATAGCAAAACAATATCTTCGGAAACGTGTACTTGTGGGTCGAAACAGACGGATGGCCCCGTAACGATGCGGGTATCGCCGGCGTCGCAGCATCGTATGCAGGCTGTGGAGCTAAATAAACGAACTGCATGCACATCGGGCAGCCAAAGGTATAGATAAGTAGGAGCGCTCGAAAGATAAAACGCGGAAGGGCTGCGGGATTACTAGAGCAAGCATTCTCCTCTGTTTGCGCACGACAACTTGGGACGTCATTATGCGCATGATGGAGATGACGTCAAGAAAGGACAGCAGACTTCTTCTTGGGCGACTCAGTGCCCTGAGCATCTTCTGCTCCTGTGCCTCCAACTCCCCTTGAGATGAACACTCGCTGTGTTGGCTTTCCGCGCTTTCGCCATCCGTGCGAGCCATTTAGTTTCCTTGCCAGATAGGGATAACGAGTGGCAAGCATGGTGGCAGATTTGTGCGCGTCCCATGGTCACTGCATGCGGTGCCCAGGCGATAATCCTCGACTATGTCGATGGTCCGTGGAGTCGCACGGTCTCCTAGAGTCCATGCGGGCCAGTATTGAGCAGAAACCAGGATTATTCAAGGTGGCGTTGTGAATGGCTATCTTGACAAGGGGGTTGGCGCGACGTACCATTCAGTGCAGTTCTTCCTCAGTGACGAAACGTCTACAGGGACCGGGGTTGAGTGAAATGTTCACCGCAGCGCTCCCACGGTAGGTCGTTCCTCCCCGTGAACGTCGAGCAACTGTAGCAATTCTCATCGAGTGCGAGTCTAGGACTTGCGTTGGGCCGGCTGTTCGGGGGCTTGAGCCTATGCGGTTTGCTTTCCGTGTCGGCCCGGCGAGATCAAAGGATACGACCCACTGCATTATGTAAGCGACCAGATCTGAGGCCGAACTGCTCAGTGGCTGAGGACTCGGACCGAGTCTCCGTTGAACTTGCCGTCGCTCTTGTATTCGCACCACAATCTCTGGATCTCTCTCTCATCACACCACTGGGCAGAAGACATGGACAGAGGGACGTGCATGAGCCGCTTCCTCAACATGCGCCTGGTCGACCCAAGGAGAAAGAGACGAGGGAGTCTTTCCTTGTCTTGTCAGTCATACCCGCTGTTCTTCCTCTCGCGCCGCTCTATCTCCGTCATCGATCATGAAACAGCCCACGCAAGCCAGCAGGTGATGCTAAACTTTACCTGGATGCAACGAATGGACCATGGTGGCCGTCGCGGGATGTAAGGTCTGTTGACTTCCACTCGTCGGACAGTATTGACCCCCATGGTGGGGTGCTAAGCGTAATGGATCGGGTGACGACTTGTCAACCTCGCGATTAATTGCTCTCGCCCATTTCCGTAGCGTGGCACCTTCGTTGACACCCAGTTCGTAATTGTGTGGGAGCGAGCTGGCGCCGTGATGGAGCGCATGTTCAAGAATCAATGCACAATGTGTGCAAGGCCGACGGATTCGTTGACCCCCTAACTCTGGTACCTGGTCCCTGATGAGCGCATCGCCAACAGTGACCGGTCTGACCAACGATGCCACTCGCTTATGTCGGCAAAGTCAGACCGACCTGACCCATCAAACAGCTGAAATGAACACTGGAGTTTTCTCAGTGCATGCGATATCACGCGTACGTCATAGCAATCCCACCAGTGGGGATAACTTCACAGGATCAATACCTAAATGGACAAATGGGCGCACCGTACCATAAGAAAATGTGATATCGAATGGTTCTCACTTTTCGGGTTGACCGATATGACAATGCAGCACCATACCATATCTCGGCTACAAAGAAAGAGATAGTATTGGGACCGCAATTTACTATGAGGCTATGAAGCTACGCTACCCAATCAGGATGTGGTACGTCTGCTTGTCTGCGAACATATTCAGATTATTAGTACTGATCACTTGTGCGATGATGATCTTCCATAATATGCCAAGAACAATTCCACAACGAGCACAAAAAACCGCATGTATTTGGGGATTATTCAAGTACCGCCTGCCATTTTTTTGATGTTAGATCTCCGGGTCAATTATGTCCGAGATAACCGAATGGTAGTCACCCCTCATGACCATCGTTCCTCCGTCGGTCGAGTGTATGTGCTCGTTTGTTTGCTCCATGGGTGCCACTGGCAGTGGGTATAAATACAAGGTAGCAAGTTGGCACGAACCCAACAGTCCCTCGAACAAGATCACTGATTATCTCGCTGCTATATCCACCTCCAATGGCCCCTTCTGAATACCTTGCTGTGCGTCTCTTTGTTATAACACCTTCACTCTGATAACACACATCCAGTATGAGTCGAACGTTTTCGGTGGGAGATGGGCTCAAATGCTCAACGAGCAAGGCTCGGAGAGCGCCCGTGCCCTTTTGATGCCGATCGCACAGAACACTGTATGTTTCTGATCCCATTTGAACCTTCGCTTCCTCGATAACACCTATCGCAGGTGGGTTGGCCTGCTTTCGACGACGGGTGGATGCGAGTTGCCTCCGACATCATCAATGAGCAAGCCTTGGAAGAAGATAATGCCGGTAGTGCGATCTTCGTCTACTGAGCACATCTTGTGATAGTTCTCGTAGTCTCATACAAATGTAGTCATGTAAATCCTGTATCTGCGATGAGTTGCATATTGGCCCCAGGGCACAACAGTGCCAGTGAGAATTTGCTTACTTGTGTCTCAAAACAAACGTGCTGTGCGCCCGACGTGCGCAGGTCGGGGGCACTGGTGATGCTACTTCATGTCAACGCCACTGGCATCCAAGAGGCAGAGATCAGATTCGGTGATTTCCTGCCAGCTGTCAGCTTGATCAGGTTTCTCAGACATGGGCATTTGAGGGAATCAGTGTTTGAGTCTTGAGTCATGGCTGCATGGTCATCGATGTCCCGTCATCAAAACACAACACCCCAAGGTCCCCAACGGGTACAGATGTAACACTCGCAGGCTGGTCGAATCATATCGGGCACTCTGACTAACAATCATGGCAGCTCAGCGTGATCAGGCCGCCATCGTGACACCGTACGTATCCCCCATACAATGGAGTCAAAGCTCGATCGTATGGCAGGAAAGTGAAAATACGAGACAATATTTGACCGGCTCAGCTGCAGTCGTCCATTCCATCATGTATGTGTCCGTTTCTGATGACCCCCTAAGAACTAGGCAAATATATAATACGGAAAACGACGAAAGTGAGATCACTCGTCGCGCTCAGGCTCCTCTGGCACGTCCCTCGCCTCGGGGTACAGCTCGTGGGCAACCTGTTCTGCAAGCGCCTCCTCGTGGTCCAACGGTCCCTCTGGTCTTCTCTCCGCCGGAACTACAGTCTCATCCGCCACCGCGGACACAGGCATCGACGTTTCACCCGCTTCTAGAGGCTCACCATCACCCCCCGCACCACTCAGGGTGCTCTCCACTGCAAGCACACCCTCCACGTTGACCACGCTAACCGTCCGCTCCACATCCCCGACAGACGGCACCGCATCCTTTGGATCTGAATCGATCCTTGCCGCACTCTTCGACCCCCGGTCGTCCTTTGCAAACACGTCCTTGCCAGGCTCGGCGAGGATCCCCGAGGGAATAACCGTGTTCACCTCGGGTGCGACCGGTTTTTCAGCGTCTTCAACGACGATAGCGCCGCGTCCACCGGGCTCACCGCCGACCGTGGCCGCATGGACCGTCTTGTCCCTCGGTGGCGCCGGGGCACCACCGTACTGCGAATACTGTATAGGTACCTAGTCAATGTGGATTCCAAAACATCGCAAAAAGGACTCACGTCATCAAAGAAGTCGTTACTTTATATGAAAATGTTTCGCAGCAATAAGCGTCACGAAGAAAATACGACGAAGAAACCCACCAGGAAAAATCCCACGTCTTCACCCATTGTGCACCCGTACATTGCTTCTTCGTCCATGGGTTTCCATATGCCAGCGGGCTAAACTTGGAAAAGTTCCATATCGCCACAATCATGAGTACGGCTGCGATTTGGAGTCGAATCTTGGGCTTCAACGCTGACGTCGCAAAATCGAATACGGCGCAAGACATGAGGATCGCAAAGTAGAGTGCGGGGAAGTAGTGATGAAGGAACAACTGGCGGCTCATAAGGAAAAATGGGAAGTAATGCATGAAGTAGCCGGTGAAGAGGAAACCACACAGCGAGTCGTACTTGACCACTCTTGCTGAATATTCGGTCGAGTCCACGTCAGCGACAGCCGAACGTGAGACTAATACGCAGTGCTTACTGTTCTCAAAGTCCCTGTACCCTCGCTTCGCACGTAGAATAAGGAATCCACGAACGAGAACATAAGCAGCGATTGAAGCAGTGCTTAACCACCAAACGAACGGGTTGCCAATCAAGTAGATCTGACGATGGTCCTTCACCCAAAAGTTCTGAGATCGAGTGTGCTATCAGGGATAGATCATCCAACGAGTCAAGATAATGACTTACTATACCGCGGCTAAGGCGGGGCCAACTCAGCGGACGAGAGTCATACGCGTGTCTGTCCGTCAGGCCAGCGTTTGTCGTCCACATCACTTGCTGCAGTTCCCAAAATTTGGACAAAAACCCTGGAATCCTGTAGTTGACCCTCTCCGCGTTGGCAGGCACTGCACGCCATCACCAAAATCAGCCCCTCGCGAACTGGGGAAAACGCACATCACGCACACTGTAGATGTTTGGCGGCAGTCTCGACATACCACAACGAATTCGCCTTGACCGCATTCTTGTTGCAAGTCACTTCTTGTTGCTCGAATCCCCACTCCGGTAACTTCACCTTGTGGGAAAAGAGATAACACCCCGTGTTCAAGTGTCTCAACCGGAAGTGGGTTCGCAGTGTTCTCAGACGCTTGCCCGACTGCTTGTCGCGCTTGTCACCGTTCTCAATCACGACCACCCAGTCATCGTTGATATCGCCCGGAAACCCGGTCATGCCGTATCCCGATACCTCGTTCTGGAAGTCGACATCGGAGACAGGTGGACGGACATCGTGCGAGTGGAGGGACTTGTCGGTGACGATGTGCCGCAACTTGACACGAGATCCATCTTTGATGTATTCGATGGGCTGCGTTTCGTAGTCGTACTGGGGATAGCCGTCGGTGGTGGCGTTGAGAATCCGCCACAAGTTATTCTCATCCCGGTGTGGGTAGAGGGTAATCTGTTGTTCTACACGAAATGTCAGCTAGATTGTGATCAACGACGGAGCGTCACGTACGTCCACTCCCACCGGGATAATTGTGAACATGTGAATGCAGGAAACCTCCTTGGGTATTCAGATGACGGATAGTCACCTCGGAACCAAGAGCAACGTCTGAGGGCCATGTCAACCATACCATCCTCGACAATAAAAGCAGACGCACCCGAATAGGTATCAGGCATACCATGCCCCAACGTCTGCCGAAACTCGGAGCTCATAAAGGCATCCCCTTCGCCCGAACTCCCAAGAATCATGAAATGCAGCTCAAACATGGTCATGTAAAACAAGATGGGGACGGCAATGAGGCATAACGCTCTTGCGAAAAAGTGTCTCGCCCACGTGCGTGGCTTGACGCGCAAATCCCCGAGGAGTAACCAGAGCTGCAACACAGTACATACGCCGACAGTCGCAACGGTGAACAAGCCGACCCACTTGCAAGATAGGACTGCGCCGAGTGAAAGACCAGTCAGAACGAGCCACGCCCACCATTGTTCCGTAAAGGGCTCTTTCTTGTCCTCGTTCGAGAACCCAACGAACAGAAATGTTGTCAGCGCGGTGAAAAATACCAACGTTGAATCAAGGAGGATGTGCCGTGACTGGGTAACGAGGCCATTTTCAAAAGTTAAAAAAAGAGAGGCGAGTAGGGCGGTGGTAGCTCTGCAATCGAGAGCGCGTAGTGTAAGGTAGGCGACTGGAATGGTGGCAATACCGAGCGTAGCGGGAACCATACGCATGGCGACATATGGCGTGTTTACGAACATCCTATGAAATGGGCTCAAGGGTTAGCTACCCCGGGACATCCAACGACACCCACTTTCCGATCTCTTTAAAGTCGAAATCCCCATCGAACCTGGACAGAAATGCTGCGGCCGTTATCAACAACTTGGCCAAGGGCGGGTGGACATCCACGAAATAGCGCGTCTTGATGTAGCGTGCGGTAAATTTGCCAAAGTGAACTTCGTCGAACCTACACGCACGACCAGATGTCAGCAGGAGAGCACCTCATGAAACTCGAGTTCGAGGCGCACACAACGCTGTCCGGTTTTGATATACGGAAGAGGCGGACAAAGGTCGCGACTATAAGGACAACCACGAGGAGCTTCCACTCTCCAGATGTTATTTTTAGCCCGCCGGGAGGATGCGTTCTCCGAGCGGGACCATATCCCTTTGCGGCTGCCTCTCGCCGCTCGTCCGCGTCTAGGTCATCTTTTCGTGAAGGGACTGGAGGATATTTATGTGCTGAAGGAATGGCATGTGGGAGACTGGGGGGTGGAGAGGCTGGTCTTCTCGCCCGTACGCTGGCAGACATGGCTGCAGGTAGGGGAAAGGTGTTTGGACAATACCGGACTGTACAAAGCTATGGGAATCCTGATGGGCACGGTCAAAATAGAGTGGGACCATACGTTATTCGCGCGTCAGAGATTGATACGGTGCGGAACTCACCAAGGAAAAGGTAATAAAGATCTGTCCACCGTGTACGCGACAGTAACCGATGATAGAAATGTGAATGAGCGTTCAATCGTTCAACCCGTCTTTGCCGTTGCTGCGCTTGTTTGGTCTTGTTATAAACTACACGTCATAGCCTGCGGTGTACGATTCGATCTTAATAATCATCTTATCCCAAACACCGACGTGTGTTCTTGCATGGTGAATCGTGCTGGTTGTTGTAGTACGGGCGAGCGCTCTCACTGCACATGCCAAATATTTATTATGACTACGCAGGCTTTCAAGTACGGTGCCATTTCCCGCGTGTGGAAACACCGGTTCATTGCGCCCGAGAACTTGAGAAGGCAAGTCTCTGAACTTTCTTTTGTAACACTTCTTGATCCAAGAGGGTCCATGTACTGATGAATTTCTATGGTATGCTGCATTGACCCCTCAAAGCATGGTGTGAGGTTGAACTGGAAAGGTAAAACTCAAATAATTTTAGCAAGTGTGAACCCCTCATGTCCACCTAACTTTCTCAGAGGGACCCTAGTTGATATTATCTGCAGTGTTGGAGATGATATATAATTACCACCAAGTGAGTATGCCACAAAGCTCAAGTGCAAATTATTATGCCCCTAAACTGACCTCATCCCAAATCCTAATGGTCTTACCAACAAGATGATTAGGATTTGAGATGGGCCACTCAGTCCCAATGCAAGAAATGAGATCCATTGCTTTTGTGGTGTATTCCCCTGGTGGAGTCACATTGATTGGCTCTCAAGAAGATGTCATTAGGCTATGGAATGCTATACCCTGGTTGGTATATGAGGTGCACCAACCAGTGTTGGCATTCTTTACCCTAATGTCATCATCAGATGAGCCAATGTGGCTGCCATCAGGTGAATATGCAACTGAGGCAACCAGATCTTGATGCCCTTGGAGTGACCAGGCCCTGGCAGATCTAAAGGGTAGCAATTCATCAAGTGCAGTCACAACTTTAAATTATGCTCAGGCTGACTCCAGCCCAGAGCAATTGCCCTTGGTTGGCACAATGGAGTTGAGCTGGGGAGCAATAGGTTGGATCAACAGCAGTTTATCATGTTGTTCAAAGTACTTTTCTAGTGTGGGCAGTGATGAGAAAATTAGTGGTGGGCCTGGGAGGTTGATGCCGTCATTTGCTCGGAGCTGTGGATCGTCGGGCGGTGACGCATCTTGTTGGAGAGACCGACCAAGGGACCTACCAGCGTCAGGCATCGATAGCTCGCATGGTATTTTCGTGAGAAAGGGTGGGCCTCGTGGACTTGTACGTTGTCCCACTGAAACCGAGCCCGCCAACGCAGTGGACCAAGAGTGAGTTGGCTCTCGTTATCCCCGCCAACACTCACAGCGACCATGTCTAGATGTCCGTGCAAATCGACCGCGTCCACACACTGGCCGCAACCAGACCACCCATCCATGCTCAGCAATTTCTCCAGGCGCAGCGTGCCCACGGTGCCAAACCGCCCTCGCCAGACAGCGACGACCGCCAATCCCAGATGGAGCAGGCCCTCAAACGCTCTGTCACCCTCGTCATCTGGTACAGGGTGCGCCGCCCGCTCGATACACGTCTCTGCCCCTGACACGCCCCCACAGTCCAACTGCGATCCGATACGGCTCACCCACGAAATATCGACCTTTCCCCTCTTCTCGCTCTCGCACTACCCCTCGGTCGTGTCCGACCTCGAGCTCACGTCCACCTCGTACGTCGACACCTACAACAGTGCGACAGGGCATTGGGAACAACACATGATCACCACCGTCCGCACGATCGAGTCTGAGCAGCGTCTCTTGTACAAGCTCCGAAAGAGCCTCCTCGCCGGCCTGGCCGACGACGAGTGCACGGGCCTCGCCGAGGAACTTGCCTTGCAGGCCAAGAAGAAGCAAGTGTCCCCCGTCGCCCCACACACCACGCCCTCGCCCACGTCCGCCGCGCAGCTCAAGCGGCCCCTCGCGGACAGCGCCGAAGTGCCCACCGCCAAGCGATTCTACTTTCCCGAAAACTACCCTGGCCACGTCTACATCCCACCTCCAATGAGCTACATGCTCCCCACCCAGACGATACCCTATGCCCCTCCCCTCGCCAGCCCCCCACTCAACCCCCACCCACCTGCTCGAAACGGGGTCGAGACGGGCGAGATGACGACGTCGGTCAACAGCCCGTTCCATGGGCCGACCATGAACGTGCAGTCTTCCGTCATCAACCCTACTCCGCTCTACAGTCCCAACACGCCCAACACCGCCACACGCACCTCCTTTCCCCAGCACCCCCACCCGCCGCTCAAGCGCTGGCCCAACGACTACACGGTGTCCGAGATCGCGGCTGGCTTCCGCGCGATGGATACCATGGTCGCGCAGTCGCCCACCGCGACGCAAAAGGCAGCATTTGAGCGCGTGTTTGGGTGTCGGTATGTCAAGAGCACGGTGTGTCGACACCGGGGGGTGTACCGCAGGGCAGATCCGGGCGTGAGGAACCTGTTTGAGGCGATGGGCAACGACGAGCGTGCTGTGTGGGGTGAGTTTGTGAGGCGGGTGGAAGGACGGCCGGGGGGCAAGGGGGGCGGGTCAGGTGATGAAAAGGGGCAGGACGAGGCGCCAGGTGGGACAGCACAGCCAGGGCAAGGCGCCCAGGGTCCGGGGATCGGTCAGGAACAGGGTCAGACGGGTGCTGACCCGATGATCGCCCCCATGGGACATCTGGCGATGTCTGGCAAGTGAGGCGCTGCGCGTCATGGTCGGTAAGAGGCTCTGACTGTGTCAACAGTCCCCGGACGGTGCGTTGTGCGTGTGCATATATGGATGGTGAAGCTCATTGTTGCAGGACATGCACGCCCGTATGATGCCGGCCGAGTCTGGTGCCGGACTGCCAGACGCGTAGGCTTGCGACCATCATTTGTCGTGGCTCGCCTGAATGGTCTCCCCGGTAATTTATATTCTCGGCACATCAGGAAACAGGGACCCTGATGGTGCACGATGTGAAGAAGGACGGTCCGTCTGGTAGCTATAATACGTAGTCACGAGTAGTTCACGTGGTGAATAACAGCACTTTGCTTCTCTCCATTCTACCATGACAGAGCCTGAGTCGACCCGGAGCCGCCTGCTGCAAACGCGCTATTTCAAGGACAGCGTGCACGACTATGGCAAGTGGATCGCCCACATCTTACGGATTCGCACTGACCCCGCCCAGTCTCGTTTTCGCCCTGGATTTGCTCTTTTATCGATACGTGCGTGTGACACCCCGTTTTGGCATGCCAAGGACCTCATCCGACGTCTAGAAAACACTTTCAACGCCTGAGGGACATCAAACAGCTCGGCGTCTCGTGCTATGTTTTTCCTAGCGCCTCGCATACCCGGTTCGAACACTCTCTCGGTGCGTCTCCCGACTTACCGCTCAACGCGCGCTGACGACGCACTTGGCCAGGCGTGGGCTATCTCGCCCGACTCATGGCGACACACCTCAGAGACATGGACCGCTCGCTCGGCATCACGGACCAACACGTCGAGTGCGTCGAGTTGGCGGGGTTGTGCCATGACCTCGGACACGGTCCATGGTCCCACGTCTGGGACGGGGTCTTCATTCCCGCGGCGCTGTACGTCCATTCCCACCCGCATACATGTCTTGCCTTCTCTTACGTTTTACATGCCCCTGGAATCCATGCACGCGGCAGACCAAACAAGAAATGGAAGCACGAACACGCGAGCGAGATGATGTTTGATGATATGGTGGAGACGTATCAGCTTGATATTACCCCCGAGGAGGCGACGATCGTCAAGGCCCTCATCGCTGGAGATCAGAAGCGTTGTCCGTACGTCCATGCTCGCTCTCGTTCCAGATGAATGCTGACGACGACGACAGGCTCGGCGAGACGATGCCGTTCTTGTTCGAGATCGTGGCGAACCTGCGCAACGGACTCGACGTCGACAAGCGAGTTGGTCTCCGTTGGCTCCCGCGTGTGCTGACATGTGATCTGCTAGACTCGACTATATCTTGAGAGACTGTCATGCGGTGGGCGATAAAGGCAACATTTCTATTTCGAGGTGCGTGCGCATACATGGTTCTCCCTTGGACGCACACGCATACACGCTTCTTTCTCAGGCTCATCCACTCGGCACGCGTCGTCGAAGGCAAGATATGCTATGATATCAAGGACGCAAACCAGATTTACGAGCTGTTTTATACCCGGTTTTCCCTCCACAAACGGGTCTATAATCACAAAACCAGTACGTCTTTCTGCGTCGCGTTTGTCGTGCGCATGTAATACGGGACACAGCCAAGGCGATCGAGTACATGGTTATGGATGCCGTCCTCGAGGCGGAGCCGTATCTCAAGATTGCAGAGCACGTCGAGAATCCAAAACGCTACGTCTATCTCACGGATACCCTCCTCAATCGGATCGAAGAATCTACGGCCGAGGTAAGCTCCCCTCGTGCTTGCCCCCCACAGCTCGTCGCCTGAACCCAAACAAAACGTACAGGAGCTCGAACCCGCCCGTGCCATCATCGAACGCATCCGCTCCCGCGACCTCTACAAAGTCGTTGATTACAAGGTCTTTCCGCACGCGGACAGAGAGATGATCGCAGCGAGCGTGACGCCCGACGCGATTGTCGAGGTCGCGAAATCCGGCGTGTTGACGGGCGTGGACGAGGAGTTGGTGGCGCAGCTCAAGCCAAGTCATGTGGCCGTGGCATGCTTGCAATTGCATTATGGCAAAAAGGAGCAGAATCCGCTAGACGAGGTGACGTTTTATACCAAGAAGAAACCCAACGGTGCGTCGTATCGTCCTCGTTTTTCGTTCGTACGCTCGTTGACATGCGTGTGTTAGAGTGCGCCAAGGCGGATTACAGCGACATTTCGCTGCTCATGCCGTCCTCGTTTGCAGAGGTCTGGTTACGGATCTATACCAAGGATGGGATGTTCCACGGGCTGATTCAGGCAGCCTATCGCCACATCTTGAAGAGCCTCGTCTCGTCGGACCACAGCGCGGCCCCGATCGTGGAGGAGGTAAAAGAGCAGGAGGAGGGGTTCAGCCCGGACGTGTTGGCCGGCCCTGCGGCGGGAGAAGCAGGCGATCCCGATCTACTTCCGATCAAGGTGTGGCAACCTGGGTCGCCGACGCTGGGCGACGGTCCGTCCACGCCGCGTATGTTTGCGCGCGGCGCGAGCACGGGCTCGATCGGGTCGGGATCGGGGTTGGGGGTGGGTGCTGCTTCTGCTGGGGCCGGGGCCGAACGTCGTGGGCGGACGGTAGGCAAGACCCCCAGTTTCTCCGACAATCAGTTTACGGCGGTGCCGCCCAACTTTCGAGGTGAGTCGCCGTCGCGCAAGCCCAGGAGCAAACGGGGGCGGGACGTGAGCGATAGTTGGGATGGTGGACGGCCGAGAAAGAGTGCGAGGCTGTCTGACAAGGGTGCGGATGCCGCTTGAGCCGGTGGGTTTGCTTGTAGATGTTTCTTTCCCGTTTCGATCGCCCCGTTTCTAATCGTTTACTGTCACATACAACTAGGAAGCATTCTGTTACGTGGTATCAGGTACATATCGCCTATCCCTACACGCTCATCTTCATTGCTATCGTCGGGTGTGGATCATATCCCTCCACTATAATATCATCATATTCAAACTTGTCAATGTGATCGATCTCGCGCGCAAAACGGACTGTGGGGAACGGTCTTGGTTCCCGTTGGAGCTGTGTTTGGAGTGCGGAGATGTGGTCCTTGTAGACGTGGGCGTCTCCGAGCTGGATGATGAGCTCGCGCGGCTCGGTGTGGGTGACGTGTGCGATCATGTGTGTGAGGAGGGCGTACGAGGCGATGTTGAAGGGGATACCGAGACCAAGGTCGGCGGAACGTTGGTACATGAGACACGAGAGCCCGTTTTTGCCCTCCGGGGTCGATGCCATGTGCACATAAAACTGGCACATCATGTGGCACGGCGGGAGCGCCATATCCGGGATCGCTGTGGTCTGATCAGTCCCCGCACGCTCGTCGGACGCTCGGCTCACCCGCTGGATTCCAGGCGCTCAAGATGATGCGTCGATCGGTGGGGTTGCGCACGATCTTGTCGATGCACTCCTGGAGCTGGTCGACGCCCTGCCCCGTATAATCGGTATCGCAATCGACGTACTGCGCCCCAAAATGCCGCCACTGGAACCCATACACGGGCCCGAGATCGCCCTGGCGGCGGTGTCCCAGCCCGCGGGACTCGAGGAAGGCCTTGGAGCCGTTCCCGTCCCAGATCTTGACGCCGCGCTGGGAGAGGAGGTTTGCGTCTGTGTTTCCGCGGACGAACCAGAGGAGTTCTTCGACGATGCCGCGGAGGTAGGTGCGTTTGGTGGTGAGGACGGGGAGGGCGGCGTGGGCGAGGGTGAAGCGGAGGGCGGGGGGCGCGAAGAGGGCGTGTGTGCCGGTGCCTGTGCGGTCGTTGCGGGGTTCGCCGTCGGTGATGGCGCGCTGGACGAGCGCGAGGTATTGCTGTTCTTCGTGGGTCATCGTTGCGGGGAAAGGCGCGTGTGTCACACAGCACACGTGATCGGTGTCACGTCACACCGGATATGAGGGTGCTGAAAAGAGACGTCGGAAATGCTTCCACTTCGTGTCTCTTTGTTTCGACCGGTCGTCGTGTCGCGCAACTGGATACGTTCTAGCCATGAGCTCGCAAAGCACACCCCGCAGAAAATCCACAGAGCGAGCGTCAACGCACTCCTGTTCGGCGCAGACAGGCTCCTCCTCACCCCACGCGCCGACGCGCTCGAATCCTACCTCATGGCCAAACTCTCCGACGCCAAGTTTTACAACACATACCGGTCCGTCGCATTCGTGCGCCTGATCAGGTTCTGCTTGGAGAGACATTTGTTCGACGTCGCGCTCGCCCTCCATGACCGCATGCTCAAGGAGGGCTTCCTCGCTGTCCATGCCCTCTCTCTCCGCATGACCGCGCTCAACATCGCCCGGAAAGCGACACACATCAGGGAGGTCGTCCCCCCGTTGAAAAAACTCTTTGAGAAAGAGGCGTACGACGTCCCGGCGCTCACGGACCTCATCCATTATCTGACCGATGACAAACACGCGCCCGGCGCACTCGTAGACGACCTCGCCCACGCATTCGTATCCATACGCCAGATCAAGCTCAGCGAGTATCCTGACCTCGTCGGCGAGCTCGCCAGCATCAATATGCGTGCCGGCCGTCTGGACGCCGCACGGACGTGGCTCCAGGTCTTCGAGGACGTGTGTGGCGCGCAAGGCATTTTACCGGACGTGACCCCGTACTCGAACATCATCAGCACCCTCAATGACATTGACTTCAAAAACAGCGACGCGATTCAGGACGTGCTCGTCCGCATGAAATCGGCCGGTGTCTCCCCAGATGGGAACATATTCAATGCCCTCATCCGCGTCAATTTCGTTCACCACCGGTATCGGGAAGCGTTTGCGCTCTACCACGTTTTCATGGCGAAGCGGTCTGAGGAGCTGATGCCTAACGATGTCACCTACAAGATGCTCTTCCGTGCTGCAAACTTGCTGAACCACCCCCGCTTGGCCCGGAGACATAGACGTCCAGAGAATGCCGTTTCACCCCGTAGGCTCTTCCGAGATATGCTCGCGTGCCACTTGGAACAGACCAATGGTCAGCCATTAGCGCGGTCGACCGTCGTCTCTGTATCTGCATTCCATCTCGCGCTCCGAACATTTATGGCGTGCGAGGATTACGCCGCGGCATTCATCGCCGTCCGCGCCTTGCCCGCGTTCGGTTTTCATCCCAATCTCCAAACCTATCTGATCGTCTTTGTGAGCCTCCTTGATCGCATGAAACACGAGGCGAATCTCTCCCGCCCACAAGGCTCCTACCGTCTCGTCGATTTCCTTATGCACCTCCGCCCCAACGAAGATCCAGCCCTACACACCCTCTTGGATCGTATCCGACACCACCACCCCGCGTTCGAACGCGCAGGCTCATCCGTCGGGATCGAGACTATATCCCATCTCCTCGCTCTTGGCGAACACCTTCGGCCCACAGACGACGATCTCCCCGACGTACCCACCCTCCCCCGTTTCCCTTTGCAACCTCCTCTCCGCCAACGACACGCACGAATACCATCCGTCGCGTTGTTGACAGGCGCCGAGCACCCCTCCCCAAACGAGCGCGCGTTCTTCTCGCCCGTGCCTCTGGCGCGGGTCATCCACAAGTCCCTCCTGGGCGAGTTGTTCCGGAAGGCGGCGCACCGTGGCGTAGACTGGGATTGGAAGAGCGCGACGGGGTCTATCATCGAGGAGACGCAACGGGAGATGATTCCGGAGGGTATGAGTGTCGCGATGAGATCCGAGGCGTTAGAGAAGCGAGCAGAGAGGAAAGAGGGA
>Ga0307508_10000684_pt1 | contig 40683 bp, 37 predicted proteins | sample 9_EM_MG_FD_203089 | JGI IMG/M metagenome (GOLD analysis project Ga0307508, IMG submission 203089) | Populus trichocarpa ectomycorrhiza microbial communities from riparian zone in the Pacific Northwest, United States - 9_EM | ecosystem: Host-associated > Plants > Roots > Unclassified | place... | reverse complement strand
CGATCATTCGAGCATCAGGACGACCTTCACGCTGCCATCCACGGCCGCCTTCTCGATGTAGCCCACCGACTTGGGGTCAGCGGCGACCGCCTTCTTGACAGCTGCAGCGTCGGGCACTTCCTTGGGAATCTTGCCCTTGCCGCTGAAGATGACGCGCGACCAGGTGGCCTTCACCTGCGAGGGGTCGCGTTCGGTGGCCTTCTTGTAGAAGATGTCGCGGGTGGCATTGCCTTCGGGCAGGTCCAGCGGACGCAGCTCGGCCGAACGGCCCAGGTAGATGTTGGCGATCTGCTCCTTGCTGAGCGGGCTGGCGCCGGGCGCCATGACCACTGCCACTTGGGCGTGGGCCGGGCTGCACAGCAGCGTGGCACCGACCAGGACCAGTGCGGTAACGACGTGGAATGTGTTCTTCATGATGTTCTCTCGGCGGCCGCGTCAGAACACGAAGTCGACAGCGGCGCTGACGAGGTTCACCTTGCCGCCCGGCTGGTAGCTGGGTGACTTGTTGGTGAGTTGGCCGCTCGCGTTCTCGCCCAACCTCATGTGGTCGACCTGCAGCTTGGCCGCGGCGTTCGTCATGAAGTCCCAGCGCAGGCCCAGCGAGATGCTCTTCTGCGACTCGGCCGCCGCGCTGGCCAGTAGGGTATTTACGCCGGCGTTGAGCATGGCGGCGCCAGCGGCCAGCTGGGTCGGCAAGCCGGTGGTGGTAATGCCGGTCTCGGTGCGGGCGGTCATCTTGTTCTCGGCCAGCGTCGCATACGGCGTCCACGTGCCGTAGCGATAGCCGGCACTGGCGTACCCGTAGTTGGCGCGGCCGAAGATGCCCTTGCCGACGAAGTGGCCGTACTCGCCCATGGCAAACCAGTTGCCCGGGTCGTACGAGGCACCGATCGACAAGGTCTGGCGCGAGATGCCTTCGAGCGCGTACTTCTGCGCCAGCGCATAAGACTGAGCGCCGGCCGCCTGGATGCTGGCGACGGGGATGGCGGAGGCTGCGGCGCCAAAGCCGTTCAGTCCAGCGATCAGCGAGTCCACTCGGGTTCCGACGAGGTCCATCTTGGTCGAGACGAAGCCGACACGCAGCGTCGTGGCGCCCATCTCCAGTGTGTTGTTGATGCCCCAGCTCGGGTTGGCCTTGGCCCTGCCGCCATTGCTGTTTGGCAGCTTGGCGGTGCTGGTGCCGTAGAAGCCGGAGACGGTGTTGATGGCATCGCCGAAGCGCATTGCGTAGGCGCCGTCGATGCCGTCGTTGCTGGTGATTGTGCTTTCGCCATAGACCTCTTGCGGTGGGCGCACCCAGGGGTTGGCGTAGCCGACGTAGCGGGTCTGCGAGAGCATGTTGTTGGGCATCACGATGCGGCCCAGGCGCACGCGCAGCGCGGGCGTGAATTGGTACTGGACATTGGCCCACTCGACCTGTGGCGTCCAACTGTTGTCGTACTGGTGCTGGGTCATGACCTGCAGCACGGCCGACAGCTCGGGCGTGAACTGGGCTGTCAGTTGGCCGCCGAGCTTGCTGTCGGGGCTGAAGCTGGTGGCCTGGGTGCGGCCGGCGCCGCTGGGCTGCATGTTGCTGCCCACAAAATCGGCCTCGCGTTCGCTCGAATGCACGGCTGCGATCGTGCCAAAGCCGCTGAACGACCAGATGGAGGCGTCGCCTTCGGCCGCCTGGGCCGCTCCGGTCAGCGCCAGCACCAGAGCGGCCATCAGCGGCCGCAACGGAAAGTTCATCATCGGGTCTCCTACGGGATCACTTGCGTACCCATCGTTATCGGCATGGGGCAAACAATCTGAGGTGCTTTGTACGCCGCCGGAGAATCCACGCGCTTGTTCCAGATCAAGGTCGCAGACTGGGTCTCGTGCAACGATGAAGAACCCCGGCCCACGGTCGCCGAACAAGGTGCGGCCACGCACAGTGCCCTCGGTCGCCGCCGCACTGCCCTGAGAGCCCGAGGCGGCATCATCCCTGGAGCCGATGCCCAAGGCGGCTGGGAGGCACTACTTGGAGACTGCAATGAAACGGAAGATGCGCAGCGCTGCGCACTCGCTTGCATGGCTGGTCGCCAATGGCGCGACCAGCACACTCCGGCGCTGCCTGGCTTGGGTCACCGAGCCTGTCATTCTGTTTCCCGCGATTGCACTTCTGGTTCTCGGCATCGTCTGGGGAACGACCCTGAATCTGATCAAGGTCGAGCGAGCGGCTGCCGAGCATGCCGCGGCAGGGTCGAGCGACGAACTGGCCGAGACCTACGAAGCGCAGGTCGTGCGCGCACTGCGCGAAATCGACCTCACGCTGCAGTTCGTCAAGTACGCGTATGAACTCGGGGGCAGGCAGGCCGTTCTGCAAGAGCTGAAGGAAAAATCGCTGTTGCCGCCGGCACTGTTGTTCACCGTCAGCATCGCGGACAGCACGGGCAATGTCGTGGCGAGCAGCAAGCCGTCCACCATGGCCAACATCGCCGACCAGGACTACTTTCAAATACCGCGCCAGATCGATGACCTCGCAATCGGCCGGCCGTCGCATGGCGCGGGAGCCGCCACGGGCAAACTGCATTTCAGTCGACGGCTCGACACACCAGATGGCAAGTTCGCCGGTATCGTGACGATTGCCGTGGACGCGGCCTATTTCGTCAGCGGCTACGACACATCCAAACTGGGCGAGCATGGCATGCTCGGCATCCTGGGGGTCGACGGCGTGTTTCGTGCACGGCGCACGGGCGAAGCAGTCTCTGCCGGCGACAAGCTCGACTACACCGCGGTGGTGCCGGCCGCGAATCAGGCAGGCCGCGAAGCCGTGCTGTCCACCAAGCTCTGGGATGGCGTGCCGCGCTACACCGCCGCGCGCCAACTCTATGAGTTTCCGCTGGCCGTGATCGTCGGGCTGTCGGCAGACGAACAGCTCGCGGCCACCCAACAAACCGCCCACGTCTACCTGCGGCGGGCGGCCGCCGGCAGCCTTGTTCTGATCCTGATCGCTGCGGCGCTGAGCCGCATGAGCCGGCAGTTGACGGCCAGCAGATTGCGCGTCGTCGACGACCAACTTGCCCACTCCGCGCGCGTCGAGTATCTCGCCTACCACGACAGCCTCACGGCACTGCCGAACCGCAGCCTGTTCAGCAAGCTGCTGGGCCAGGGCATCCATCAGGCGCACCGCTACAACAAGCGGCTGGCGGTGATGTTTCTCGACCTGGACCGCTTCAAACAGATCAACGACACCCTCGGTCACGAGGCCGGTGACCAGTTGCTGAAGGAAATCGCGACGAGGCTGAAGGCTTGCCTGCGCGACAGCGACACGGTCGCCCGGCTGGGCGGCGACGAGTTCGTCGTGCTGCTACCGGAACTGGCTGAAGAACCGGACGTCGCCATCGTCGCCCAGAAGATCCTTTCGGCTGTCGCGCGGCCCTTCACGCTGCTCGGCCAGGAGTTCCGCATCACGGCAAGCATCGGGATCAGCACCTACCCGCAAGACGGCGCGGACGAGCAGACCCTGACGAAGAACGCCGACATCGCGATGTACCAGGCCAAGGAAGAGGGCAAGAACAATTTCCAGTTCTATTCCGAGACGCTGAACGCCAACTCGCTCGAACGGCTCACGCTGGAGTCGAGCCTGCGGCACGCCTTGGAGCGCGGCGAGTTCGAGCTTCACTACCAGGCCAAGCGCGACATCCTCAGCGGCCGCATCACCGGCATGGAAGCCTTGTTGCGCTGGCAGCACCCGGACCTGGGCGTCATCGCGCCGATGCAGTTCATTCCCCTCGCGGAAGAATCAGGCCTGATCGTGCCGATCGGGAAATGGGTGCTCAAGACCGCTTGCCTGCAGAACGTCGCTTGGCAGAAGCAGGGCCTGCCGCACCTGAGCATGGCCATCAATCTGACGGCACGGCAGTTCTTCGACGAAGGTTTGGTGCCGGACCTGACAACGATACTCGCGGCCGCCGGCATGGACCCGCACCTGCTCGAGCTGGAGATCACCGAGAGTCTTCTGATGCGTGATGTCGAGAGAAGCCTTCGAATCCTCTCCAGGCTCAAGGACATGGGCATACGCATCGCGGTCGACGACTTCGGCGTCGGTTACTCGTCGCTCGCCACGCTCCAGAAATTTCCGCTCGACACCATCAAGATCGATCGCTCCTTCATCCGCGACGTCGCCAGCGTCGACGAGGACAAGGCGCTGACCGAGGCGATCATCGCGATGGGCCGCACGCTGAGCCTGACCGTCGTGGCCCAAGGCGTGGAAACGAAGGCGCAGGCCGACTTCTTACGCCTGAACGCCTGCGACGAATTCCAGGGCTTTTATCTCGACGTGCCGATGCCGGCGGACCAGACGGCGACCTTGCTGCGGACGCAAAGAGACGTTGCAAGCAACAATGCCCTCGCCGCAGTGTGATCGGCACACGACGGGCCCAGTGCAGGCGCACGGATTGGCGCGATGCAATTGGCCCTGGCCGCCAGCGCTGTGCACTGCTGGACCCAACCCATCGGCTTCAAGCCGCGTCTGGTCGGGTGCGGGAGATGCTGCAAGCGGCTCCGAGGGACCCTGCTGCGGCGTAGCTGCCGGCCTGTCTCGGCGCGCCCGAGGCGACGTGCAAGGTGATAGATTTGTTCACGGCTCGAGTCCTTGAAAATTCAACTGTCACGGGGAACAAGCAAGTGGGTGACACCGCGTTCAGAGAGGCCACGAAGGACGAGTTCAAGGAAATCTACTTTCGCCTCGGAGGTGGCCAGAATTCCGGCTGGACCGCTGACTACTGGCAGCAATCCTTCGAGGAGACAGGCAAGCCAAACTGGAGATTCATGGTCCAAGAACCACTGAGTCCAGAGCATGGCCAGATGTGGATCGCCACAGACAATGAGGCCAATCAATATCGACTGTTCTTCATGACCGAGGCGTCCACGGAGAACTTCTTTGACCACCCCGGGAAGGAGTAGTGCCGCGCCATGCACTCACCAGTCGCTTCAAACAGCAGCAGTGATCTCCAGAGTTCTGCATCGATCAAGCGCTCTAGCTGACCAATCACATAAGACGTTAGGATTCCTATGGCGACTCGCTCCCAGCAACGAGCAGCGTTTCTAACCGCAAATCCATGGTGTGCGTTTTGCGGAGGCCAAGAGCCCGCAACAACGGTGGAGCATTGCCCGCCAAAATCGCTTTTCCAGTTTAAGAATTGGCCTGAAGGATTTGAGTTCCCAGCATGCCTCTCATGCAACAAAGACTCGGCGGATCAAGACGCAGTCATAGCCATGCTAGCCAGAATTCATGCCGATGAGATGCAAGGAAATGCGGACAACCGCATGGTTGGTCTGATGCTAAACATCAACAAGCAGTTTCCCGGTGTAATCGGAAGAATGGTGCCTAGTCACATCGAGGCCAGGCAGCGAAACCGCAAGCTCGGCATCAAACCCGGGCCGGGACAACTTCACCAAGATGTGGCGCCGGTAAATGTCCCAGATGAAATCCAACTTGCCGTAGGCACTTTTGCGGGAAAGCTTTCTAAAGCGGTCTACTACCGAGAAGCTGGGCAGGTCTTCCCAGCTGAAGGAAGCATCGTTATGCGCTGGTTTACCAACATCGAACTATTGAGACGTGATGAGTACCCCCTTTTTGAGCACTTCATGTTCCTAGCGGGAACGAGTCCACTGCTTACAAGGGGAGGCAAACACTTGAACGACCAGTTCGAGTTCAAGCTCTCCCTTTCAGAAGATCAACAGGTCTTCTTGCTCCAGTCTCGGATCGGCAAGTCATTTGGCATGGTGCTCTTTGGCAGCACCAAACCGGGTGTCCTTGAGCCCGGTATTCAGCAACTTCAGGAAAATTACCAAAGTGACAGGCCGTTTATCGTCCTCCAAAGTGCGATCGGCGCCTAACCCTTTGCAGGGACTTCCTCGCTAGGGAGGCCTTCTCTGTTTTGCACGTGATCGATGCGTGACGCAAGCAAGGAGGAAACCATGGAGTTCAAGTTCCCCATGTCTGAAGAAGAAATCCAGCAGTACTTCGCCGAGCACGCAGCTGCATTGGCACGCAAGCCCGTCAAGAGCCATCACGCGCTCGTCACCATTGGTTCAAAGACAGAACGCGGCGGCGAGGTGGTTACCGCCAGCACCGGACTGGAGATCGCCGTCAATGGCGAGATGTTCAGAATCGCCCGAGTGGGCGACGCCATTCGCTACGCGGATGGCACCGAGAGCGCAATCACTTCCGGCGCTGGCTACGCCATGTGTCACAAGGGCCAGCCTGTCGCCGTGGTCGGGAGTCACATTGCCAACGGCGACACCATTGTCGAAAGCCGCCAGAGCAGTTGTCGCATCACGCAGTTCGCCGATGAACCGCCCATTCCCGGCCTGTTGCAGCCGGGCTATGTTCCTCCCTCGCGTAGCGAGATGCTGCAATGAGGAGCCTTCGCTGCCTATATCTCGGAGCGCCCTACTGCCGGAGATGTCGTGCCCGAATCCGGTGGCATTCGCAAAGTCCGCTGGGGTCGAGCAGGTTCGGGCAAGTCGGGCGGTGTTCGGGTGATCTACTTCACTCGCACTGCCGAAGGTGAAGTTGTCCTTCTCACGCTGTACGCGAAGGCTAAGACAGACAACCTCACTGGCCCCAAGCTAAAGGAGATCCGCCGTGCCCTCGAAGAATAGACCGCTGACAAAAACTGAACTCACCGCCTACGAAGCCAAACGCGATCTCGCAGCAGAAATTCTGCAATCCGTGCGCGAAATGAAGGCTGGGCAAGTTCACGTTGTGTCTTCACCCGTCATTGAGGCTCGCAAGAAAACGGGCCTCTCTCAGTCGCAGTTCGCAGCGCTCATGGGCGTGTCGGTTCGTACACTGCAAGGCTGGGAGCAAGGTCGCAAGCAGCCCAGTGGCGCAGCGCGTACTTTGCTGGCCATTGCCAGTACCAATCCAAAGGCTGTGCTGGCTGTTGCGGGTAAGTAGTGCCTCATGCACGAAACGTCCACCCTCTCCTGTCGAACGTTGCGAAGCAATCTTTGTCTAGGCTGCCCACTTGAACTTCCTTCACGTCCTCGGATATGCGGTTGCCCTGTATTTGGCGTCGGGCGTTTGCTCCTTCATCTCCAACTTCATCAGCAGCTTTCTTGAGGCAGCCAAACACCCTCTTTCCTCAGATGCTCTCTTCATCCTGAAGCGCACTGAAGACATGGCAGAGCTTTGTCTCTGGGTGGTGGTCATTGCCCACGCCTTGCGCCACTCGACCCCAAGCCCCTACATCGATATCGTCGGAGCGATGGCTGTCGTCACAAGCGCGAGCTTCTTCCTCGAAAAGAAGTTCCGAAAAAGCTCCAACCTCGTCTTCTGGATCCGAGTCCCTGTCTCTTTCGTGGCGTGCCTGTTGTTTGCCTCATACGTGGTCCAACACGCGGCTCGGCCTAATCTTGCTCTTGTGACACAGTAAGACCAAACAACTGCCGACGCTCGCGATGGTCTGCATCAGGCTTTGCCAGGGCTGTTCGCCGTCGAGACATGTACAGGCGGCTCCTCAGCCGCCATTGCGAGCCGCATGCCTCCGACATCCCGCAGCGGCGACAGGCCATAGAGCCGGTTGTATTCCCGACTGAACTGTGACGGGCTCTGGTATCCGACGCTGTACCCGGCCGTCCCCACATCCAGGCGCTCCACAAGCATCAGGCGGCGCGCCTCGTGCAGGCGGAGTTGCTTCTGATACTGCATCGGCGTCATCGCCGTGACGGCCTTGAAGTGGTGATGCAGCGAGGAGGCGCTCATTCCGACGTGGGCCGCCAGTTCTTCGATGCGCAAGGGCCGTGTGAAGTGCTGCCGCAGCCAGGCGACGGCCTGAGCGATCTTGTTGGCCGGGGTCTCGAGCATCGCCATCTGCAGCAGGCTGGGACCGAACGGGCCGGTCAGCAAGCGGTACAAAATCTCCTGCTCGATCAACGGTGACATGGCCGCAATGTCCTCGGGTCGATCGAGCAGGCGCAGCAATCGCATCACGGCATCCAGAAGATCCGGCGGCGCCTTGTTGACGGCCACTGCACGCGTGCTGTCCGGGGCCGTGGCAGGTCGCGCGATGCTGACCCGGCCCAGCAGTTCCTTCAGCCGATCCGGCTCGATCTTCATGCCGAGACCGTAGTTGGGCGCCTCGGTGCTCGCCTGCGTCACACGAGACACGACCGGAAGATCGAGCGAGACCACCAGATAGTCCCCGACCCCATAGCGATACAGCTCGGCCCCCAGGGTCAGGCTCTTGGCGCCCTGGACGACAAGGGCAAAGCAAGGCCATTGAGACGTGTGGACGCAGTGATGCGTCGTGGAAGAGCGCCGACTGAAGAACAGGTTGGCGATCGGCGTGGGACGCTCTTCGTCGCGCGTGGCGAAACGGGCAATGATCGACGCCATCTCCTGATACGGGGCACCTGTCTTCGTTGGGGTTGTCATGGCTTTGAAGCATAGCCAATCCTGCCCACGGAGCCCGTGGCCGCAAGCCAGATTTGCAGGATCGTAGACAAATCTTGCAGGATCGCGATAACGCTGGTCGGCCACTTCGTCCCACAGTGGAGCCCTCCTCCACTGCGACCCGCAACACGCCATGACGAACCCCTCACCATCACCCCTCGAACCCAAGGTCGTGCTGATCACCGGCGCCAGCAGTGGCATCGGAGAAGCCACCGCGCGCCTGCTCGCGACCAAGGGTCATCGGGTGGTTCTGGGCGCCCGGCGCGTGGACCGGATCGCCGCGCTGGCACAGGAGATCCGCGAAGGCGGCGGCGAGGCGCTGCACCAGAAGCTAGACGTGACCGAGCTCGCCAGCGTCGAAGCCTTCGTGGCATCGGCTCACTCGCGCTATGGCCGCGTCGACGTGCTGGTGAACAACGCCGGTGTCATGCCGCTGTCGCTGGTCGAGGAACTTCGCATCGATGACTGGAACCGGATGATCGACGTCAACCTTCGCGGCGTTCTCCACGGCATCGCGGCTGTTCTGCCGATCGTGCGCAAGCAAGGCGCCGGACACATCGTCAACGTGGCCTCGGTCTCCGCGCACCGCGTCGATCCGACCGCAGCGGTCTATTGCGCGACGAAGTACGCCGTCCGCGCGCTGTCGGAAGGGCTTCGCCAGGAGAGCCGGGAACTGCGGGTCACGGTCGTCAGCCCCGGCCTGACACGCAGCGAACTGTTCGACGGCATTGCCGACCCGCAAGTCAAGGCGGGCGTGCGCGCCATGCTGGATCAAGCGTCGATTCCGGCCTCGGCGATTGCCGAAGCGATCAACTACGCGATCAGCCAGCCGGCGAATGTCGATGTGAACGAGCTGATCGTTCGTCCGACCGCGCAGGGGTGAGCACGATGACCGAAGCGATAGAGATCACGACCTTCAAACTCGTTGCGGGTCTCACCGCCAAAGACTTCGTCGCCGCCAATGCCGACATCAATGAATGGCTGAAGCGCCAGCCGGGCTTTCAATCGCGGCGCATCGCCGAGTTGGACGACGGCTCGATCGTCGACATGCTGATCTGGAAGTCGGCCGCGAACGGCAGCGACGCGGCGGCACGGATCATGACCGAGATGGGGCAATCACCGGTGCATGCGGTGATTGATCAACGGTCGGTGGTCTGGCGCATCGCGCAGGTGCGACAGAAGGCGACCCTGAAGTCCACAAGCCGCGCCAGCGGCTGAGCTGGACGTGATCTCTCGGGAAGCTCAAGGCTGATCAGCGTGGGGCATCTCCAGGCCCTGAAGCATCGCGTCAGGTGCTCCGCGTGCGGAACGCATCGCACCAACCCTTGCCGGCCACCACGCGCCGCGGGAACAAGGTGCAGGGCGCCCAGGGCTGGGTGGGCTTGGCCTGGTAGAGGTCGCAGGTGGTGCACAGCTGGCCCGGCCGGTACTTGGGGTACTTCTTTGCATCGACGCGCGCCGCATCTTCAACATAGCCCAGCTCCACCGCACGAAGGTCCGCTTCATCCAGGCGCGGGTACTGCTGTGCGGAGGCCGGCTGCGTGAGCAACCAGGTGGCCCCGCTGGCTGGCAACAGTTGCAGGAACAAACGTCGCGTATTCATGCCTTCCTCGTCAATGAGAGATCAACCATGCCGCCCGCCATGTGCGCCGATTCTTCAGGCCGAGAAACACAGCGCGACGACCCGTTGCCACAGGCCGTGCCCCAGGGCCCAGCCCGATGCTGCCGCGAGGCAAACTCCTGAGAAGCGGACCACCCAGGCACCGCTCACGAGACCCAGCACGCCTCGGCCCGAGACGCGCAAGACGATGCGGCTCGCCGCCCACAGGCCCGACGACGACGCCAGTGCGAAGCCCGTCATCACGAGTGCGCCGCCGGTGGCGGAACTGGCCAGCGTCGCGACGATCAGGGCCGACTGCAGCAGACCACACGGCCAGGCGACCCACGCAACACCCAGCCCACCCGCACGCGCCGGCCCGGCCACGCGCTGCCAGCCTTCCTGAACCAGCTGGGGCGACAACACGCGCGGCTGCGCCGACATCCAGGCCGGTTGCCGGCCGGTCACGAGCAGCCACAGGCCGAGTGCCAAGGCCCCCACGTGCACCAGCGTCCAGAGTGGCCGCAGGGCCGGCGAGAACTCGCCCAGCACGCCCAGCAGCACCACGCTGGACGCGGCGACGGCGCCCGCGGCCGCGTAGCTCGCCACGCGGCCCAGGTGAAAGGCCAGGCCGACAGCGCCGGCATTCGCACCCCGGCTGCACTGGCCGAGCACCGCCGAACTGGAGGCGCCGCACATTGCCATGCAATGGGGTATGCCTGCGGTGCCCATCAGCACGCCGCTGAGTACGAGTGCTGCGTCCATGTCAAACAATGCGCGAGAAGCGCTCGCTGTCGCGTGCCACGTGCAGGTGGCGGTCGAACACCATGGCCACGGCCCGCACGAAGAACCAGCCGGTACGCGTCACGGTCACGACACCGTCGCTGAAGTCGACCAGGCCTTTCTCAGCAAGCCCTTGCAGCCGCACCAGCTCGTCAAAGAAGTACAAACGCGTGTCGATGCGGTGCTGCCGCTCGATGGCGTCCAGGTCCACGCGGCCCTGGCACATGAGCGACATGATGATCTGGCGCCGCAGCCTGTCGTCGCCGTCGGGGTTCAAGCCGCGCACCGATGGCAGGCGGCCCGCGGCCAGCGCGTCGTAGTACTCGGGCAAGGTCTTTGCGTTCTGGCTGTAGCAGCCGCCCATCTCGCCGATGGCCGAGACGCCCAGGCCGATCAGGTCGCAATCGGGCTGGGTGCTGTAGCCCTGGAAGTTGCGGTGCAGCCGACCCTGCTGCTTGGCCACGGCGAGCGCGTCGGTCGGCAGCGCGAAGTGGTCCATGCCGATGTAGTCGTAGCCGTGATCGAGGAACCCGCTGATCGCCATGCCGAGCATCTGCACCCGGTCGCCCGCCGGCGGCAGCTCGGCGGTGTGGATGCGGCGCTGCGGCTTGAACCGCTGCGGCAGGTGCGCGTAGGCATAGAGCGCGATGCGGTCTGGCCGCAGCGCGCTGACCTGCGCAATGGTGCGCGTGAAAGAAGCCGGCGTCTGCAGCGGCAGGCCGTAGATCAGATCCATGTTGATGGATTCGAAACCGATCTCGCGCGCCGCGTGAACGAGGTCGCGCACCGCGTCGTGCGGCTGCAGGCGGTGCACGGCACGCTGCACCTGCTCGTCGAAATCTTGCACGCCGAAGCTGAGGCGGTTGAAGCCCAGGCCGGCCAGGTGCGCCAGGCGCTGCCGCGTGACGGTGCGCGGGTCGACCTCGATCGACATCTCGGCGCCGGGGGCGATGTCGAACGCCTGGCGCAGCGATGCCATCAAGCGGTCGAGCTCTGCGTCGCTCAGGAAGGTGGGCGTGCCGCCGCCGAAGTGCAGCTGCGAGATGCTGCGCCGCGCGCCGAGTGCCTGCGCATACAGCGCCATCTCTTGCTCGAGCGCGGCCAGGTAAGCCGCCACGCGCCCGTGGTCGCGCGTGACCACCTTGTTGCAGGCGCAGTAGTAGCAGACCGATTCGCAGAACGGGATGTGCACGTACAGCGACAGCGGCGGGCTCGCAGCGGCTGTGGCACGGTGCCGCAGCGCGGCCTCGAGATCGGCCACGTCGAAGCCGTCGACAAAGCGGTCGGCCGTGGGGTACGAGGTGTAGCGCGGGCCGGGCACGTCCAGGCGCTGCAGCATCTCGGTGGTGATGCTGGCCGATGCAAGCACGGCGGGCGCGAACGCGGCGGATTCTTCAGGGGCGTGTGGGGTAGAACTCATGCCCTTCACTGTGCCCAAGCCCGGCCGCGGCCCGCTTGACGTGGATCAAGCGCGAAGGCGGCAGTTCAAAGCGGCTCGCGGCAATCCGCTTCGTCGGCCTTGCCGATCAGCAGCAGGGTCAGCGCACCTGAGGTGGCGATCACGCCCCAGCACAGCAAGAAGGTCACGGTGTAGACCGCCTGGCGCGACCAGTCGAGCGGCGCGGCGCCGAACCACTGCAGGTCGCTCGGGTCGACCACGACGAACAACAGCGCCTCCATCACGCCCGCCATCAGAAAGGCCGGCCAGAGGATCTGCAGCGCCCGCCGCTTCATCACCGTGTTCATGGCGCTGTCACGGGCGCGGTGTGGCCACGTGGTTGCGTGCCTTGAGCGCCGGTGTGTGCGAGGCGTCGTACTGCGTCTGCACGGTCGGCTCGCTGATCACAGGGTCGCCATGGACGATGGCCAGCCGCAAGGTGATGAAGCTCGCCACCACCACCACGGCCGGGCCGGCGATCACCAGCCACACCATGCCGAAGCGCCACCAGGGCTGCGCTGTCTTGTGGGGAATCGTTGCGGATGTCATGGGGTGCCTCGCTCGGTGGATGGGTTCATCGCGGAACCACGAAGGTCGATTTCTCGTGCACGGCCGCGGGCGAATCGTCGCCTCGCGTGACGCGCTCGATGTTGAAGTGGATCGGGTGCACGCCCGACCCCAGCGCACGCGCGCTTTCGGGTGGGATCTGCACGCTCACGGCCAGCCAGCGCGCCTGCGCCGGCCCGACCTCGAAGTCGGGGTGGGAGGTGACCAGTGCGCCGGGCAGCCCGTCGAGCGTCACGCGGTAGCGCTGCGCCGATTCGGTGGAGTTCATCACCTGCAGGCGGTACACGTTCTCGATCTGCCCTTCGCCGACCATGCGCGCGAGCACGCCGCGGTCGCGCACCACGTCCACACGGAAGGGGCTGCGCAACGCGATGCTCGTCACGAAGGCGACGGCGATGAGTGCGAGCACGCTGCCGTAGACCAGCACGCGGGGCCGGAACACGCGCTTGAACGTCTGCGCGCGGCTCCAGTGATTGGCCAGCCCGTTCTGCGTGGCGAAGCGGATGAGCCCGCGCGGGTAGGCCATCTTGTCCATCACGCCGTCGCACACGTCGACGCAGGCGGCGCAGCTGATGCATTGGTACTGCAGGCCTTCGCGGATGTCGATGCCGGTCGGGCACACCTGCACGCACAGCCCGCAGTCGATGCAGTCGCCGAGGCCTTCTTTGCGCGGGTCGACCTTGCGCCCGCGCGAACCGCGCGGGTCGCCGCGTTCGGTGTCGTAGCTGACGATCATGGTGTCGCGGTCGAACATCGCGCTCTGGAAACGCGCATAGGGGCACATGTAGGTGCAGACCTGCTCACGCAGGTAGCCGGCGTTGCCGTAGGTGGCGATGCCGTAGAACAGCACCCAGAACCATTCCCACGGGCCGAAGCCCAGGGTGAAGGCCTCGCCCCACAGCGCGCGGATGGGCGTGAAGTAGCCCACGAATGTGAAGCCGGTCCACAGGCCGAGTGCGAGCCAGATGCCCTGTTTCGCGCCCTTGCGCCACAGCTTGTCGAGCGACCACGGCGCGGCGTCGAGCCGCATGCGGGCGATGCGGTCGCCTTCGGTGTGGCGCTCGACCCAGAGAAAGATTTCGGTGTAGACCGTCTGCGGGCAAGCGAAGCCGCACCACAGGCGCCCTGCCACCGCAGTGAAGAGAAACAGCGACAAGGCGCTGATCACCAGCAGCGCAGTGAGGTAGATGAAGTCTTGCGGGTGCAGCACCAGCCCGAAGATGTAGAAGCGGCGCGAAGCCAGCTCGAACAGCACCGCCGGCCTGTCGTTCCAGGTGAGCCAGGGCAGCCCGTAGAACACGAGCTGGGTGGCCCACACCATCACCCAGCGCCACTTGGCGAACCAGCCGGTGACCGAGCGCGGGTAGATCTTCTTCTGCTTCTCGTACAGCCAGACCGTCTCGCCCTCGGCACCGGTGACCGCTTGCGCGGCGGCGATCGGAATGACGCGCGAGTCGGCCATGCAGATGCGCCTCAGGGGTTCGCCACCGCGGGCGACTGCGACAAGCTCCACACGTAGGCGGCCAGCACGTGAATCTGTTCGGGAGACAAGCGCTTGCCGTGGGCCGGCATCACGTTCGTCTTGCCCTTGTTGACCATGGCGGCAATGGCCTCTTCGCCCCAGCCGTGCAACCAGATCTTGTCGGTGAGGTTGGGCGCGCCCAAGGCCTGGTTGCCCTTGCCGTCGACACCGTGGCAGGCCGCGCAGACCACGAACTTCTTCTTGCCCGAGTAGGCCTGGATCGAATTGTACGGGCTGCCCGACAGGCTCAGCACGTAGTGGGCCACGTCGCTCACGTCCTGCGGGCTGCCCACCGCCGCGACCATCGGCGGCATCATGCCCTGGCGGCCGTTGGTGATCGTCTGCTCGATGGTCTCGAGTGATCCGCCGTAGAGCCAATCGGTATCGGTCAGGTTCGGGAAGCCCTTGCTGCCGCGTGCGTCCGACCCATGGCAGGCCGCGCAGTTGTTGATGAACAGGCGCTCGCCGATGCCCATCGCCGCGGGGTTCTTGGCCAGCACCTCGGCGGTCTGCGTCATGTAGCCCGCATACACACCGGCCATGGCCTTCTGGGCCTGTGCCTGCTCGGCCTCGTACTCGCGCTGGCTGGTCCAACCCAGGCTGCCCTGGTTGCTGCCGAGGCCGGGGTAGAGGAACAGGTAGGCGCCGCCGCAGAACACGGTCAACACGAAGAGAATCGCCCACCAACGCGGCAGCGGGTTGTTCAGTTCGGTGAGGTCACCGTCCCACACATGGCCGGTGCTGTTGTCATCGGCCATGACCTTGCGGTTGCTGGCGATGGCCAGCAGCACCAGGCACGCGATGAGTGATACCACCGTCGCGACGGCGATGAAGACGGACCAGCCGTTGTTGAAGAAGTCACTCATGGCTGTGTCTCCGTGCAGGGATGGGCGCCATCTCGTCGACGGTGAACGGGATCAGCGCCGCTTCGTCGAAGCCCGGCTTGTTGCGGCGTGCCACGGTCCAGGCCACGATGCCTGCGAAGCAGACAAACGACAGCAGGGTGACGGCGATCCGAAGGTCATTGACGTCCATGGTTCTTCCTTATCACTTGAGCGCAGTGCCCATCACCTGTAGGTAGGCGATGAGTGCATCGAGTTCGGTCTGGTCCTTCACGGCCTCGGCCGCACCGGCGATTTCGGCGTCGGTGTACGGCACGCCAACGATGCGCAGCGCCTTCAGGTGCGTGGGCAACGATTCCGCATCAACCAGGGTCTTGGCGAGCCACGGGTAGGCCGGCATGTTCGACTCGGGCACCAGGTCGCGCGGGTTGTTGAGGTGCAGGCGGTGCCACTCGTCGCTGTACTTGCCGCCCACCCGATGCAGGTCGGGGCCGGTGCGCTTGCTGCCCCACTGGAACGGATGGTCGTAGACGAACTCGCCGGCAGTCGAGTAATGCCCATAGCGCAGCGTCTCGGAGCGGAAGGGCCGGATCATCTGCGAGTGGCAGTTGTAGCAACCCTCGCGGGTGTAGATGTCGCGCCCGGCGAGCTGCAGCGCGGTGTAGGGCTTGAGCCCGTCGACCGGCTGCGTGGTCGAGCGCTGGAAGAACAACGGAACGATCTCGACGATGCCGCCCACCGCGATGACCAGCAGGATCAGCACGATCATCAGGAAGTTGTTGGTCTCGATCTTCTCGTGGCTGAAGCCGCGCTCGGTGGTGCCGTGGGGTGTGTGGTCTTGTGCCATGGTGTTCTTTCGCTGCGTTCAGGCCATCACGGCCGACGGGATCGGCGCGCTGACCATTCGGCCGTTGAGTGCGGTCTTCACCACGTTCCAGCTCATGATCAGCATGCCGCTCAGGTAGAGCAGGCCGCCGACCAGGCGCACCACATAGAACGGGAAGGTGGCCTTGACGCTCTCGACGAAGCTGTAGACCAGCGTGCCGTCGGGGTTCACCGCGCGCCACATCAGGCCCTGCATCACGCCGGCGATCCACATCGCGGCGATGTAAAGCACGATGCCCACGGTCGCGATCCAGAAGTGCAGCTCGATGGCACGCACGCTGTACATCCTGGTCTGGCCGAACATGCGCGGCACGAGGTAGTACAGCGTGCCCATCGAGATCAGCCCCACCCAGCCCAGTGCGCCGGCATGCACGTGGCCGATGGTCCAGTCGGTGTAGTGGCTGAGCGCGTTGACGGTCTTCACCGACATCATCGGCCCCTCGAAGGTGGCCATGCCGTAGAACGACAGCGCAACGATCAGGAACTTGAGGATGGGGTCGTCGCGCAGCTTGTGCCAGGCGCCGCTCAGCGTCATGACGCCGTTGATCATGCCGCCCCAGCTCGGCGCCAGCAGCACCAGCGAGAAGACCATGCCGACGCTCTGCGCCCAATCGGGCAGCGCGGTGTAGTGCAGGTGGTGCGGGCCGGCCCACATGTAGGTGAAGATCAGCGCCCAGAAGTGCACGATCGACAGGCGGTACGAATACACCGGCCGCTCGGCCTGCTTGGGGATGAAGTAATACATCATCCCGAGGAAGCCCGCGGTGAGCAGAAAGCCCACGGCGTTGTGGCCGTACCACCACTGCACCATCGCGTCTTGCACGCCGGCGTAGGCCGAATAGCTCTTCATGAAGCCGGCCGGGATGGCCGCGCTGTTGACGATGTGCAGCAGCGCAATCGCCAGGATGTAGGCGCCGAAGAACCAGTTGGCGACGTAGATGTGGCGCACCTTGCGGATGCCGATGGTGCCGAAGAACACGACCGCGTACGCCACCCACACGATGGTGATCAGGATGTCGATCGGCCATTCGAGTTCGGCGTATTCCTTGCCTTGCGTGTAGCCCATGGGCAGCGAGATGGCGGCGGCCACGATCACCGCCTGCCAGCCCCAGAAGGTGAACATGGCGAGCTTCTCGGCGAACAGGCTGACCTGGCAGGTGCGCTGCACCACGTAGTAGCTGGACGCGAAAAGCGCGCAGCCGCCGAAGGCGAAGATCACCGCGTTGGTGTGCAGCGGGCGCAAGCGGCCGTAGCTGAACCACGAGATGCCGAAGTTGAGTTCGGGCCAGGTGAGCTGGGCCGCGATCACCACGCCGACGAGCATGCCGACCACGCCCCACAGCACGGAGGCCAGTGCAAAGTTCCGCACCACGCGGTCGCTGTAGACCGGCGCCGCGAGGGCCGGTATCGATTGGGTCATGGTTGTGTCCTCGGTATCGCTGTCATCGTTCGAGAATTGTCTCGACGAGGTGGAGGCTCAGGCTTGATCAGGATCAAACGGCGCGCATGCCGCGCCCGCTGTATTGCCGCGGTCTTCTTCGAGCACGCGCCATCCTTCACGCTCCAGGTCGTCGAACTGGCCCGCATTCACCGCCCAGCCGAAGACGCCGATCAAGGCCAGCACGAGCAGCACCGACAAGGGCAGCAGCAGATAGAGGCTTTCCATGCGGCGACCTCAGCGCGACAGGCGCAGCGCGTTCAGCACCACCACCAGTGAACTGACCGCCATGCCGGCACCGGCCGCCCAGGGCGGCAACAGGCCTGCGAGTGCCAGCGGCACGCAGGCGGCGTTGTAGAGCAGCGCCCAGAGCAGGTTCTGCCGCATCACACTCACGGTGCGCTGCGCCAGCGCACGCGTGGCGGGCACCTCGGCCAGCCTGCTGCCGAGCACGATGAAATCGGAGCGCTGCTGGGCCAGTGCGCTGCCGTGCGCGAGTGCGAACGACACGTCCGCACGCGCCAGCACCGGCCCGTCGTTGACGCCGTCGCCGACCATCAGCACGCAATGCCCTTCGGCCTGCAATGCGCCCAGCGCGGCCAGCTTGCCCTCGGGCGTGGCGGCGCCTTGGGCCTGGGAGATGTTCAAGCGCCTGGCCACGACATCGACGCTGGCCTGCGAATCGCCCGACAGCAGCCGCACCTCCACGCCCTGCGCATGAAGCTGCTGCAGCGCCTGGCCGGCGTCGGCGCGCAAGGCTTCGTCGAATTCGAAGATGGCAACGTCTTCGGGCCGGCCCGCGACTTGCGCAAAGGCCACGATCGGCCGGCCTGCCGACGCTTGAACACCTACCCAGGCAGGCGACCCGAGCTGCCAGAGCCGGCCCTGTGTGTCGCGCGCCTGGATGCCCTGCCCGGCCACCTCGCGCACCGCACACCACACGCCTTGGGGCGCCGGCAGTGCCTGTGTCAGTGCCCGCGACAAGGGGTGGCGCGACAGCGCCGCCAGCGATGCGGCGCGCGACAGCATGACGCCTCGGCTGGCGCCTTCATGGATGCCGATGTGCGCGAGCACCAAGCGGTCTTGCGTGAGCGTGCCGGTCTTGTCGAGGCAGGCGGTGTCGGTGCGGGCCAGTGTTTCGAGTGCATCCAGGCGCTGCACCAGCACGCCGCGGCGGGCCAGCGCGCCCGCGGCACTCAGCAAGGCAGCAGGCGCCGCCAGAGACAGCGCGCACGGGCAGGTGACGATCAGCACCGACACCGCCACCCACAGCGCGCGCGAAGGGTCGATCACGCTCCACACCGCGGCCGCCAGCGCCGCCATCACCAGCACGCCCCACAGGAAGGGCCCGGCCAGGCGATCGGCCGTGCGCAGCATCTGCGGCCGTTCGGCGAGTGCGCGCTGCACCAGGTCGACGATCTGGCGGTAGCGCGTGCCCTCGCCCACGCAACTCAGGCGCACCAGCACCGGCATGCCCACGTTCACCGTGCCGCCGACCACCGCCTCGCCCACACCTCGCTCCACGGGGCGCGACTCGCCGCTCAGCATGGCCTCGTCGACCTGCGTGTTGCCTGCGACAAGTTCACCGTCTCCGGGGAAGGCCTGGCCCAGCGCCACCCGCACCCGGTCGCCCACACGCAGGCGCGATGCGAGCACGGTTTCGCCGCGGCCGTCGTCGTCGATGCGCTCGACGCTGTCGGGCATGCGCTGCAGCAGCTCGTCCAGCGCCTCGGTGCTGCGCGCGCGGGCACGCGATTCCAGCCAGCGCCCGGCCAGCAAGAAGGTGATGAACATCGTCATCGAATCGAGGTACACCTCGCGCCCGAACGGGCCCGACGGGTCGAAGGTCACCGCCGTTCCTGCGATGAAGGTGATCGCGATGCCCAGCGCCACCGGCACGTCCATGCCCATGCGACGCCGGCGCAGCGCGTGCCATGCGCCGGTGAAGAACGGGCCGGCCGAAAACAGCAGCACCGGCAGGCTGAGCACCCAGGCGGCCCAGCGCAACAAGGCTTCCAGGTCGGGTGCGATCTCGCCCGGCGCGGCCACGTAGGCGGGGGTCACGAGCATCATCACCTGCATCATGCAAAAGCCCGCGACGAACAGGCGCCACAAGGCCTGGCGGGCTTCGCGCTGGAGCGCCACGCGCAGCGCCTCGTGCTGCGCGGGCAATGCGCGGTAGCCGGCGGCTTCTACCGCCGCGATCATCTGCGACAGCCTCACCTGCGAAGGGTTCCAGCGGACCTGCGCGCGGCGGCTCGCGGCATTCACCTCGACCCGCATCACGCCCGGCAGCGCCTGCAAGGCGGCCTCGATCACACCGGAACAGGCGGCGCAGTACATGCCCTGCAACGCGAACACCGATTCGGCGAGGCGCACGCCGGCATCGTCGATGAACCAGCGCGTGCTGTCGCCGAGCGCTGCTTCGTCGTCTTCAGGCAAGCCCGCGTTCCGCGCCGGCGCAGGCGCGGCGGCAGCAAACTGCATGGGCGGGTTGATGCGCTGAAAACTCATGGTCGCACTCTACGGAGCACCGCTCGCCGCAGGCATGACGCAAATCAAATGCGGCGGCGCCTGCCGGCCCGAAGCTTGATCTGGCGCAAACGAAGGCGCAGGTGGACATGGCAGCCTGCGGCATCTGCTGGAGAAACGCATGCCCCACGTCACCACGAAGATCATTCGCGAAGAGCACAACGCGCTCGCGGCCATGCTGCGGTCCATCCCGTTGCTGCTGGCAGTTCACCGCAACGACGGCACCCTGCCCGACTTCACCGCGCTCAGGGCCATGCTCTTTTATCTGGACGAATTCCCTGAGAAGCGGCACCACCGCAAGGAGACCGAACTGCTGTTCCCCAAGCTGCGTGCACGCACGCCCTTGTCGCGGGCATTGCTCGACCACCTGGATGCCGACCACGCGAACGGCGAACACAAGATCCGCGAACTCGAACACGCACTGCTGGGCTTCGAAATGATGGGCGAGCCGCGCCGTGCCGCTTTCGAAGATCTCGCGAACCAGTATGTGGACTTCTACCTCTCGCACATGGCGATGGAAGAGCGCGATGTCTTGCCGCTGGCCGAGCGGGTTCTGAGCAAGCAAGACTGGGCCGATCTCGATGAGGCGTTTCTTGCGAACGCCGACCCGCTGACCGGCCGCGACCCCGGCCCCGACTACGCAGCGCTGTTCACGCGCATCGTCCACACCGTGCCGGCACCGGTCGGGCTGGGGCCGGAGCGCCTTGCACCTCCGCGCAGGGCGCGGCGCCTCTCGTCCTTTCTTCACGTGGAGTGAGAGTGAGTTCTTGCGCGAGATCAAACAACACCCCATCTCGCAACCGAACAATGCGCCATCGAACTCACGGAGTCTTTCATGGCGTACCGCAGCCTTCTCATGCCCATCGACCACGGGCCCTTGTGCACCCCGCGCACCCGCTTCGCGGCACGCCTGGCCCGTGACCTCGACGCGCACCTGAGCGGCGTCGCCAGCACCGGCCTCATCGAGTTGCCGGGCGTCACCTCGGGTGCCGCGGCCCTGGCCGAGTTCGCAGCCATGGCCTGGGAAGAGTTGCGCAACCACGCCGAGCGCGTCTGCGCTCATTTCAAGAAAGACTGCCACGCCGCCGGCTTCAAGGACTTCGATGCATTTGTCAGCGAAGGCGAACCCATGGCAACGCTGCTGCACCAGGCCCACTGCCACGACCTCACCGTGCTGTCGCAGCCCGACCCATCGCAGCCGGGCCACGCCGCGGCGCAGGCGATGGTCGAGCAGATGGTGCTGTTCAGCCCGCGGCCGACGCTGTTGTTGCCCTACGCCGGGCGTTTCGATGTCAGCTGCAACACCGTGATGGTGGCCTGGGACGACAGCCGCGAAGCAGCCCGCGCCGTGTCGGACGCACTGCCGCTGCTGCAGCGGGCCGGCAAGGTCCACGTGGTGAGCTGGAAGGAAACCGGCATGTACCAAGGCAACTCGCGCCCCGCCAAGCTCGACAGCTTGTGCGCCTGGCTGAAGCGCCACGGCGTCACCGCCGAAGCGCACAGCGAGACCACGGCCGGCCGCATCGCCGACGCCATGCTGTCGCTCGCCAGCGACCTCAATGCCGACCTGATCGTGATGGGCGCCTACGGCCATGCGCGCTGGGCGCAGCGTGTCGTAGGCGGCGCGACACGCGGCCTGCTCGACGCGATGACCACCCCTGTGCTGATGTCTCACTGATGAGCATTCGCCACCTCGGGCGCCTGCTGGCGCCAAAGTCAATCGCCGTGATCGGTGCCTCGAACCGCGAAGGCAGCGTGGGCGCCACCGTCTGGCGCAACTTGCGCGCCGGCCAGTTCGCCGGCCCGGTGTGGGCGGTGAACACGAAGCATGCTTCGCTCGACGGCGAACCCGTTTTCTCGAACCCCGCGAAGCTGCCCGGCGCGCCCGATCTCGCAGTGATCTGCACGCCGCCGCAAACCGTGGCGCAGTTGATCGGCGAACTGGGCGCCTTGGGCACACGCGCCGCGATCGTGATGACCGCCGGGCTCAGCGCCGAGCAGAAGCAGGCCATGCTCGACGCTGCGCGCCCGCATCTGCTGCGCATACTCGGGCCCAACTGCCTCGGCCTGCTGGTGCCGCACATCGGCCTGAACGCGAGCTTCGCGCACGTCGATGCGCTGCCCGGCAACGTGGCCTTCGTGTCGCAGTCCGGCGCGCTGGTCACGGCGGTGCTCGACTGGGCCACCTCGCGGCGCATCGGCTTCTCGCACATGGTGTCGCTGGGCGAACACGCCGACGTCGACTTCGGCGACCTGCTCGACCACCTGGCCAGCGACGCGCGCACGCGCTCCATCCTGCTCTACATCGAATCGATCACCTCGCCGCGCAAGTTCATGTCGGCCGCCCGGGCGGCTGCGCGCAACAAGCCCGTCATCGTGGTCAAGGCCGGGCGCGCCGGCAACGGCCTCGCGGCCGCCGCCTCGCACACCGGCGCACTCGCCGGCTCCGACCTGGTGTTCGACGCCGCCATACGGCGCGCCGGCATGCTGCGCGTCGACACGCTGCAAGAACTCTTCATGGCCGCGGAAACGCTGGCCCGCTTCGGCAGCAACCGCGACACGGCGCTGACCATCATGACCAACGGCGGCGGTGCAGGCGTGATGGCCGCCGACGCGGCAGCGCTCGCCGGCGTGCCGCTGGCCGAACTGAGCGCAGGCACGCGCGCCAGGCTCGACACCGTGCTCCCGCCGAACTGGTCGCGCGGCAACCCGATCGACATCATTGGCGACGCCCCCGGGCAGAGGTACGTCGACACCCTGCAGGCGCTGCTCGCCGACCCGCAGGCCGGTGCCGTGCTGTTCATCCACGCGCCGACCGCCATCGTGCGCTCCGATGACATCGCGAAGGCCTGCGTGCCGCTGGCGCGCCAGGCCACGTCGCGCCTGATGTCGTGCTGGCTGGGCGATGCATCGGTCGCGCAAGCGCGGCGCCTCTTCGAAGCCGCAGACATCGCGAACTACGGCACGCCCGAAGAGGCCGTGCATGCATTCGACCTGCTCGCCACCTACCGCCGCAACCAGGCGCTGCTGAGGGAAGTACCCGCGGCCAGCGAATGCGCCCCGCCGAAGATCGACACCGCCCGGGGCATCATCGCGGCCGCCCAGGCCGAAGGCCGCGACATGCTGGGCGAGCTGGAGGCCAAGGCGCTGCTGCAGGCCTATGGAATCGAGGTGGTGCAGACATTGGCCACGGCCGCCAGCGCCGAGTCGGCCGAGGCCGCAGCAGCGCAGGTGGGCTACCCCGTGGCGCTGAAGATCCTGTCGCCCGACATCAGCCACAAGTCCGACGTCGGCGGCGTGCGGTTGGGGTTGCGTAACGCGAGCGATCTGCGCGAAGCAGTCAGCGCCATGCTGGCCCAGGTGCGGCGCTTGCGGCCCGAGGCCCGCCTCACCGGCTTCACCGTGCAGGCCATGGCCTCGCGCCCGTTCGCGCAAGAGCTCATCGTCGGCACGAGCGTCGACCCGCTGTTCGGCCCGGTGATCATGTTCGGCCAGGGCGGCACAGCCGTTGAAGTGGTGGCCGACCGAGCACTCGCGCTGCCGCCGCTCAACCGCACGCTGGCGCGCGAACTGATCTCTCGAACCCGCGTGGCCAAGCTGCTCGCCGGCTACCGCGACCACCCTCCTGCCAAGCTCGATGCCATCGGCGACGTGCTGGTCGCGCTGTCGCGCATGCTGGCCGACCTGCCCGAGATCGCCGAACTCGACATCAACCCGCTGTGGGCCGATGCCGAGGGTGCGCTGGCGCTGGACGCACGCGTGCGCATCAGCGCAACACCCGCGGCAGGCGCCTCGCGCTTCGCGATCACCCCCTACCCCATCGAGCTGGAAGAAACCGCCACCTGGCTCGGCCAGCCGCTGCTGATGCGGCCGATCCGCCCCGAAGACGAACCCCAGCACCGCGCGTTCGCCGAGCAGCTCGACCCCGAAGACCTGCGCCTGCGCTTCTTCTCGTGCCGGCACGGCCTGCCCCGCAGCGAACTCGCCCGCCTGACGCAGATCGACTACGACCGCGAAATGGCCTTCGTCGCGGTGCGCACCGGGCCTGGCGGTGCGCCCGAAACGGTGGGTGAAGCGCGCGGCGTGATCGACCCGGACAACATCGAGGCCGAACTCGGCGTGATGGTGCGCTCCGACCTCAAGGGCCACGGGCTCGGCAGCCTGCTGCTGGGCAAGCTGATCGAGTTTCTAACGCAGCACGGCACGCAGCGACTCGTGGCGCTGGTGCTGCATGAGAACCTGGCCATGCGCGAACTGGCCAGCAGGCACGGGTTCGTCACCGACTCGTCGGTTGCCGAGCCGGGCGTGTTGCGCCTGGTGCTTGAGTTGGCGCCCGTCGAAGCCGCCGTTCCACCGCGTACCTGCAACATCTGACAGTACCGCAGCGGTTGCCGCGCAGCCAGAATCCCACTGTCATCACGGTAGGGACTCCAACATGACCCCCCAAGAAGCCTTCGGCCGCCTGAAGGCCACGCTGAACATTGGCTGTGAGCCATATTCTGGAGACTAGGAAGCCATGAAAACGAACAAAAAGCCTTGGCCAATTGGTACTGTGTCGCACCCGAACGGAATTCGGAAACGCATCGACACGAATCCCGATTTTCAGAGGCCCGCGGTCTGGTCTACCGCTCAAAAGCAACTTCTTATCGACACGATTCTGCGCGAGTACGACGTGCCAAAGATGTACTGGCGAAAACTCGGAGCGACGCCAGACCGGTACGACGTTGTCGATGGGCAGCAGCGTCTACGCGCTATTTGGGGATTTGTTGACGGAGATTTCAAACTTCCCAAGGATGCGGAACCGGCCGATGGCTTGGCCATCTCTGGTTGCAGCTATGAATCGCTCCCAGATGACCTTCGAGTTCGGTTCGACACCTACGCGCTCGACGTGGTCGTGCTCGAAGATACCGACGAAGATGAGGTGCGGGAGATGTTCCTGCGCCTGCAGAACGGCACTTCGCTGAAGGCACAGGAGAAGCGAAACGCGTTGCCAGGAGCCATGCGGCAGTTCGTGCGGTCGCTGACCCAGCACGAATTCTTCGCTCGTGTCGGCTTCGCGAACACGAGGTTTACGCACGACCAAGTGGCGGCTCAAATGGTGTGCCTCGAGTTGGCTGGTGGTCCCGTTAACGTGAAGAACGCCGACCTCAATCGCATGTACGAAGCGAACCAAGATTTCGATACGGCCGGCTCGGCGTCGAAGGCGGTGCGCCGAACGTTAGCGTTGTTGGCAGAGGTATTTGTCGAAAAGACCCCCGAGCTTGAACGCTTTAACGTCATTGCGTTGTACTGCGTGTTCGCTGAGCTACAGCGCGTGTACGCGATGGCTGGCATAAAACCGGACCTGCGCAGTTGGTTCCTGGATTTTGAGGCGAAGCGCCGCTCGCAGGAAAACCTCGACGATGAGCGCGGAGACCCCGAATGGGTGGCATACAAGGAGCGCATCAGCCACAGCACGGATGCACAGGAATCCATTCGCTTCCGATTGGATTTCATGCTTCGGGATTTGCTCGAAAGGTTTCCGGACTTACCGCTCAAGGACAACCAGCGTGGCTTTACTCATATTCAGAAGCTAGCGGTTTTTCGCCGGGACAACCAGATGTGCCAAGTGAAGCTCAAATGCGAAGGCATTCGTGTCGAGTGGGACAACTGGCACTGTGACCACAAGACAGCTTGGTCGAAAGGCGGCGCGACGACTGTAGCGAACGGCCAAGTTGCTTGCCCGCCGTGCAACCTGGCCAAAGGCGGAGATTGATAGGACTACCTGATTAGCAACATTCCTCAGCTAACTCGCTTTCCGTTCGGGCTGAGTCTGTATTTCCGATCGCCCTGAGCCTGTCGAAGGGAGCCAGCGCAGTGCACGGCGCACCCTTCGACAGGCTCAGGGCGAACGGAGATTGGCTGAACACACATCGAAAAGGCTGCTGCAGATTGCGGCTTTGACATCACGCCTGTACTGGAGAAGTCGGTGTTTGTTTTAGGCGCGGCAAGCTCGCGCCGCGACCCCGGATCAAGGATGCAAGCAAGCCTGGATTTCAGCCAGCAAGGCCGATGACTCCAGTGGCCGCATCAGATAGCGGAACGCGCCCAGCTCCAGCCCCAGCCTCCTCGATTCCTCATCCCAATGCGTGGACGACAGGAAGATGAAGGGGATCGCTTTCAGCTGCGGGTCGGCCTTCACCAGGCGAATGAAGTCGAAGCCGTTGACTTCTGACATGCCGACGTCCGAGATGATCAGGTCGGGCAGGCGCTCCTTGGCGAGTGCCAGCGCATCGGTGGCGTTGTCGACGGTGAGCACTTCGTAGCCGTGAGGCTCCAGCAGGTCGCGCTTGAGTTCCAGGTTGAACTGGGTGTCGTCCAGCACCAGGATCGTGGTGTGGCGCTCCACAGGGCGTGCCGCATAGGTCGGCGGCCCCTTGGGCTCGATGGTGCCGGCTCGCAGGTGCGGCGGCAGAAAGGCGTTGATGGTCTCGATGAAGCCCATGGGCTCGATGGGCTTGGAGATGTAGCCGTCGAAGCCTTGCGCCAGCACCTTGTCGCGGTCGCCGACCATCGCGTAGGCCGTTACCGCAACGAGCGGAATGTTGCGCAGCTCCGGCGTGGCCTCGGCCAGTTTTGCGAATTCGTAGCCGTCGACCTCGGGCATCTGGATGTCGCACACGATCAGGTCCGGCCGTTCGCGGCGCGCCACGTCGAAGCCGATGCGTCCATCCACCGCCTTGAAGGTTTCAAAGCCAAAGGATCGCAGCAGGTAGTCCATCAGCTCACGGTTCAGCGCGTTGTCTTCGATGATCAGGATCCGCGCCGTCATGAAAGGGCGTCTCCCGGCAGCACCAGGACGAACCGGCTGCCTCGGCCGAGTTCGCTTTGCAATTCGATGCAGCCGCCAAGCAGCTCGGCGAGCTTTCTAGAAAGATAAAGCCCCAGGCCCGTGCCCTCGACGCGTGCACGCGAGGCCCCGCCGATCTGGGTGAAGGGCTGGAAGAGGCGCTCCTGGTCGGCTTGTGAAATCCCGGGCCCCGTGTCGGCGACCGAGAAAAGGATGAATCGCCGCTGCTCGCGAGTCGTCACTTCCATCTCGATCGAGATCGTTCCGGCAGAGGTGAACTTGATCGCGTTGTTGGTGAGGTTGATCAGGATCTGCTGGACGGCTCGCCGATCGGTCTGCACGTCGATGTCGTTCGCCGGCAGTCGTGTCTCAAGGCGAAGGCCTTTCTCTTCGGCCGCCGGCCTGAGCGTGGCCGCAACCTCGTCGACGATGGGCCGGCACGGCACTGCGGTGAGGTTCATCTCCACGTTGCCCGAATCGATCTTGGCCAGATCGAGCAGGTCGTTGATCAACGACAGCAAGTGCTTGGCGCTCGACTGCACCATGCCCAGCTGTTTCTCCTGGTCGGCGGTGAGCGGGCCGGGCAGCTTCATCAGCAGCAGGCCGGTGAAGCCGATCACGGCGTTGAGCGGCGTGCGCAGCTCGTGGCTCATGGTCGCGAGGAACTTGTCCTTGGCCCGGTTGGCGCGCTCCAGTTCGATGTTTTTCTCGTTCAGCGCGCGCTCCACGCGGCGGCGCTCGGAGATGTCGCGAATGGAGCTGCTGACCAGCGTTCCGTCTTCCGTCTCCAGTGGGCTCAGGCTGATCTCGACCGGGAACTCCGAGCCGTCGCGCCTGCGGCCTTGAAGCTCCAGGCCGGCGCCCATGGGGCGCACGTTGGGGTCCGAGAAGAACCTCGTGCGATGGCCCGGGTGCGCACGGCGAAAACGTTCAGGCACCAGCACCTCGATCGGCTGGCCCAGCAGCTCGCTGCGCTGGTAGCCGAACAGCCGCTCGGTCTGGCTGTTGACGAGCACGATCAGCCCCGAGCGGTCGACGATCACCATCGCATCGGGTGCCGACTCAAGCAGGCCGCGGAACTTCTGCTCGGCCTTGCGGCGGTAGGTCATGTCGCGGATGGCGCTCATGCCCAGCCGGCCGACGTCGGTCTCCAGCGGGCTCAGGCTGATCTCGACCGGAAATTCTTCGCCGTTCTTTCGCAGCCCGCGAAGCTCGAACCCCAGGCCCATGGCCCGCGTGCGCGACTGCGCCTGGTAATCGGCCCGGTGCCCCACGTGTGCGGCCCGATAGCGCGCGGGCATCAGCAGCTCCAGCGGCCGGCCAACCAGCTCGTTGCGCACATAGCCGAAGACCGACTCTGCCTGGCCGTTGATGAACACGATGCGGCCGATGTCGTTGACGATGACGATCGCATCGGGCGTCGATTCGAGCAGCTCGCGGTAGCGGGTTTCGATCAGGCGGGCGTCGCGCTGTACCTTGACGTGGGTGACGTCCACATTGCTGTGGATGCATTCCAGCTCTCCCGATGGCAGGGACACGTATCGCACCGAGGCGTAGACGTAGATCAGCGAGCCGTCTTTGCAGCGGCGCACGGCTTCGCGCCCCCGCTGCTCATCATCGCCATGACCATCCGGTTCGGACCCGCCTCCGTGGGTGGGAGTGCCCACCATGATCAGGCCTGTGAGCCCCCGGCCCAGGGCCTCTTGCCGGGCGTAGCCGAAGAGTGTTTCCGCGGCAGGGTTCCAGTAAGTCACGCATCCATCGCGCGATGTGGCGATCAATGCATCCGGCGTCTCGTGTGAAATGCGCACACCGATCTCATCGGTACTCACTAAGCCATCCCCTCTGCTCCATGCATTCTTCACAACGTTTGGAGCGTTGCCTTCCGATGTCGAGAGGCCGATTTGATACCTTCGCCAATCAGCATGCAATAGAAAGTCGAGGGGACAATTACCCGCCTGATTGATTGATGACGTGCTTCAGCCAAATCCCGTTCGCCCTGATGTATCGAAGGGCGAACGGAGCTGGGGTAGCGGAGGCACATCACCAATCAGGATTACCTGGTCGGCTGCCCGTCCGTGGACCGTCCATCGAAATCTGTCCAGCGGCGGGCCTTGAAGTCATACAGCTTGCAGCGGCGTGCCGTGTCTGCGTACCAGCGCCACGAAAACGGCTGCACCACGATGCTGCCCGCGAGCCTGCTTTCGAGCAGGGCCTGGGCCTTCTTGAGTCGATAGAGCGGCACGCTCATGTCGACGTGGTGCGCGGTGTGCTCCATGATGTGATGCAGCACGCTGCCCATGGCTGAACGGAAGGTGAGGTGAACCGTCGTCGAGACGAAGGGCTGCGAAGCCGACCAGCTCGCCTTGTCTTCGTACCAGTCCACGCCCGGGTGCGTGTGATGCACGTACACGACGAAGCCGATCATCCCGTTCCAGAACAGGAAGGGCACGGCAAAGCCCACCGTCAGCAGCCACCACGCCGATTGCCCGGTTGCCCATGACGCAGCGGCCAATCCGCCGACCCACACGGCTGCATAGGCGCACACCAGCAAGCTGTCCCACACAAAGACGGCACGGCGCGCGGGCATGATCTTCTTGCTCGGGAAGAACATCCGCAGCCACCAGATTTCAACGAGGTAGTAGAGCCACGGCGCCCAGCCGCTGCGGTACACGCGCTCCAGCGCCTGCCGCCACGCGGGGAGCGCCTCGAATTCTTCGAGCGAGCGCGGCTGCCAGACGAAGTCGAAGCCCTTCAGGTTGGTGTATCCGTGATGAACCACGTTGTGCCCCACCTCCCACAGGCTGTAGGGCGTCAACGATGGCAAGAAGACCAGTCGGCCGATCCATCGATTCAAGCGGCGGTGCGGCGTGAGGCTTTGGTGGCAGGCATCGTGGCCGAGGATGAACAGCCGGCTGATCATCAGGCCCGTGGCGACGCCGGCCAGCAGCTGAAGAACCGGGTTGCGAAGCAGAACCGTGGCAGCCACGCTGGCTGCGAAGAGCACTACATCGATGAACACCAGGACCAGCGCGTACGCAGTGCTGCGCGCCGAGATGGGCGCCAGCCATTCGCGTATCACCTTGCGGTGGGGAATGGCTGCTGGTGTGGGGTGGCTTTGAGGACTGGCGAGCTGGGCGGTCATTTCTGCTGAGCAGGTGTTGATCCATGGAGTGAATGGATCATCCCCGTCTGGCCGAATGCCGAGATGATGCAGGTCAACGATGCAGCGGATTGACGCTGCAGCGGCGCCGCATCACTTCACTGAATCAGCGGCATTTCTCAGCTGCCTCAGCGGTCCCGTTCGGGCTGAGCTACCTCACTCTTCCGTTCGGGCTGAGCTTGTATTTCCGATCGCCCTGAGCCTGTCGAAGGGAGCCAGCGCAGTGCACGGCGCACCCTTCGACAGGCTCAGGGCGAACGGAGATTAACGGAGCTTGTCGAAGCCAGCGCAGTGCACAGCGCACCCTTCGACGGGCTCAGGGCGAACGGAGATTGACGGAGCTTGTCGAAGCCAGCGTGGTGCACGGCGGCCCCTTCGACAAGCTCAGGGCGAACGGATGTCTCAGGGCGAACGGAGATACATGGCGGGTGGCCGAGGTCGCTCAGGTCACCATCGAACGATGGTCGTCAACCGAACTCAGAAGCTTTCCCAATCGTCCGTGCCGGTGCGGGCAACAACTGCCGGCGCGGGGGCTGGTTTTTCAGGGGCTTCCGGCACAGGCGCGGTCGCGGCCTGCTTGGCTTTGGCGAAGACGGGCCGGCTCACATTGCTCGGGCGATCCGGGCTTCGGCTCTGGATTTTTCGGTGGGCCGCCGGCGTGGGTGCGACAGCCTGCACATGCTCGGCATTCGAAGCCAGCTTGAACACGGCCACGGACTGAACCAGTTGCTGGGCCTGCAGCTTCAGGCTCTCGGCCGCGGCGGCGCTTTCTTCCACCAGCGCGGCATTCTGCTGCGTGACGTGGTCCATCTGGGTCACCGCCTCGCCGATCTGCGACACCCCTGTGTTTTGTTCGCTGCTGGCCGCGCTGATCTCGCCCATGATGTCGGTCACGCGCCTGATCGAGCTGACCACTTCCGTCATCGTGACGCCTGCCTGGTCGACCAGCGTGCTGCCTTGCTGGACGCGTTCGACGCTGGCGCCGATCAGGCTCTTGATCTCTTTCGCGGCTTCGGCCGATCGGCCGGCCAGGCTGCGTACTTCGCTGGCCACCACCGCAAAGCCGCGCCCTTGCTCGCCGGCGCGTGCGGCCTCCACGGCGGCATTCAGCGCGAGGATGTTGGTCTGGAACGCGATCCCGTCGATCACGCCGATGATGTCGGCGATCTTCTTGGAGCTGTCGTTGATGCCCTTCATGGTGTCGACCACCTGGCTCACGACCTCACCGCCCCTGATCGCCACGGCGCTTGCGTTCTGGGCGAGCTGGTTGGCCTGGCGCGCGTTGTCGGCGTTCTGCCGGACCGTGGAGCCTAGCTGCTCCATCGATGCGGCGGTTTCCTCGAGTGCCGAGGCCTGCTGCTCGGTGCGCTGGCTCAGGTCGTTGTTGCCCTGGGAGATCTCGGACGATGCGGTGGCCACGGACTCCGATCCCTGGCGCACCTTGCCCACCACGGCGGTCAGGCTGATCTGCATGTCTTGCAGAGACGCCATCAGGCTGGTCCGGTCGCCCGCCTTCACGGCGATGGGCACGCTGAGGTCGCCTTGCGCCACCGCACGCGCCAGCTTGGCGGCCTCTCCCGGCTCGCCACCCAGCTGCCGGTTCAGGCTGCGGATGATCCACCCCGCCGTCAGCGTGCCGGTGATCAGTGAGATGAGGGCCAGCGGCCAAATGGCCGCTGTCAAGCTCGTCACGTGGGCATCGGCTTCGTCTTCGGAGTGCTGCATGAGCTCGTCCTGGTACTTGAGCAAGTGGTCCAGGGCGGTGAAGTATTCCTGCTGGGCGCTGCGCACCTCGCTGATCAGCATCGCCTTGGCCTCGTCGGCCTTGCCTGCCGTCATCAGCTCCACGAACTTGCCTTGCAGCGGGAGGTATTTGGCGCGGGCTGCGTCGACCTTGGCCAGCTCCGCCTTGCCCCGCTCGCTGGTGATCTGGCCATGGAGCTTGTCCAGGCGCTTGGCGATGTCTTGACGCGAGGTTTCCAGCTGCGCGAACTCTTTCTTGGTCTCCAGCGGGTCGTTCAAGATGATCACGTTGCGCATCGAAAGCGCGATCGCGTTGATGTCGCCCTTGATGCCGTTGATCTCGGCGATCTTGGGCACGCGGTCATTGACCACCATCTGGAACGATTGGTGGATGCTGCGGACCTTCAACAGAGAGACTGCGCCCATCGCCAGTATCAGCACCAGCAGGATTCCAAACCCGAGCGACAGCTGAGTGGAAACTTTGAGCTTGTTCATGTGGTTGGTCTTTGGTTGTCTGCGCGGCGGTGTTTCGAAGGGCCCACGGTCTGGGCCGAGGCGAGAAGTTGTCTGCAGAACGCTAATCGAACGTTTTGTTTCAGCGCGGTTTCATTGTGTGGTGCCGAGCCACAGCGCCGCTAGCAGGCGAGCGCTGCGCCGGGTGTAGGTGAAAAGATGACAAGGCCGCAAATCCAGCGGTTGCCGCGCCAGATGAAAGGGCTCCGCAGGCTGCGCAGCTGCAAGGTCGTGACGTAGTTGACGCGGCGGGGGCCGCAGCTCAAGCGCACGCACCGCAAGCCGATATCCAACTACCCGGCTGACTCTCAAGTCAGCACCGTCAAGACCCCTCGCCTCCAAGCGATCGGAGCCAAGCCATCGTGTCAAGCCAAGCCGTCATCGCAGAACCCACGCAGCCAGCGGGTCTCGTAGAGATGCGCGCCGACTCCGAACCGGCCGCGCACATCTACCGGGAAATCCTCGATCAGGCCCAGGTGGGCGTCTTTGTCCTCCGCGACGGCTATTTCTGCTACGTCAACCCCAAGCTGGTCGAGTTGCTGGGCTACAGCAAAGCCCAGCTTCTGGGCGGCATGCTGGGCACAGCCATCGTGCACCCGGAAGACGTGCCACGGATCGACGAACAAGTTCGACGACGCATGGCCGGCGTGCCGGGCGTTGCCTACGACATTCGCTGCCTGCGGGCCGACGGCAGCCTGTTCGACGCCCGCGTGTTCGGCCGCTTCATCACCTTCGGCGGCCTGCCTGCAAACCTGGTGACGCTCAGCGACGTGAGCGAAATCAAACGGACCGTGCAGCTGTCCGAATGGCGCGCCCGCATGCTGGCCCAGACGGAGCTGCTGTGCCGCAGCGGCTCGGTCGAGATCGACCCCGCGTGCGGCCGCGCCACGCTGTCGCCCGGCACATACGCCCTGCTGGGCGAAACGCACGACACCGGAACGCTGTCGATCGCCGCGGCCTTGCGCTGGATTCCCCGCGACGAACGCAAGTTCGTCATGTCGATCTGGCGCGGCGCAGCACCCGGCGACCCTTTCGAATTCCAGCACCGCATCCTGCGCACGGACGGCAGCCTGCTGGTCGTGCTGCACCGTGGCGTGGTCGACGTCGGGACCGACGGCCAGACCTTGCGCGGCGTGATCATCCTGCAAGACATCACGGCGCAGCGCGAAGCGGAGAGCCGCGTCCAGGAGCTGGCCAACTACGACGAGCTGACGGGTCTGCCGAATCGCGCGCTGCTGCTGGATCGCCTGGACGCCGCCGCTCACGCGGCGCAGTGGGATGAGCGCCGGTTTTCGCTTCTGTCGCTGAACATCCCGCAGATCGACCAGATCGAAGAGACCATGGGCTTTGGTGCCGGCGACACGCTGGCGATGGCGGTGGCCGCACGGTTGTCGTCGCTCTGCAAGTCCGAAGACACCCTGGCTCATCTGGGCGGCGGCGAGTTCTCGGTGCTTCTCGACCCGGCGATCGGCGACGATCAAACCGCGGTGCTCCAGCGGATTCATGCGGTCCTGGACAACCTTCGCGAGCCCGAGCACGTGGGTCAGACCGAGGTGTATCTCTCGTGCTCGGTCGGCGTTGCCAACTACCCGACCGACGCCACCGTTGCCCAGCGCCTGCTGGAATGCGCGCAGACGGCGCGCTTGCCCAACGACAGCGGCGTCAGCAAGATTGCCTTCTTCACGCCGCAGACCAACGTGCACGCCGTGCGCCGCATGACGCTGGAAGCTGCGCTGCGGCGCGCCATCGAGCGCAACGAGCTGGCCCTGCACTACCAGCCGCAGGTGGACCTCTCCGACGGCCGGCTCGCAGGCGTCGAGGCCCTTGTCCGCTGGAACTCGCCGGAACTCGGAAGCGTGTCGCCGGGCGAGTTCATCCCGGTTGCCGAGCAGACCGGCCTCATCGTGCCGATCGGCGAATGGGTCATGCGCACGGCCTGCACCCAGGCGGTGGCCTGGGGCCGCGCAGGCCTGCCGATGGTGCGTGTGCACGTGAACCTCTCGCCGCTGCAGCTTCAGCAACCCGACATCGCCAAGCGGCTGCATGCCATCCTGTTGGAAACGGGTGCCAACCCGGCCCACCTCGGCATCGAAGTGACCGAAAGCATGCTGACCACCGACGTCGAGCATGCGGCGCGCACGCTGCGCGAGCTGAAGGCCATCGGCATCGAGATCGCGCTCGACGATTTCGGCACCGGCTACTCCAATCTCGGCGTGCTGCGCACTTTGCCGATCGACGTGGTCAAGGTCGACCGCTCCTTCGTGCACGACGTGACGGCCGCGCCCGAAGACGTGTCGATCACCCGCGCGGTGCTGACCATGGCACACAGCCTGCAGATGAAAGTGCTGGCCGAAGGCGTCGAGACGGAAGGCCAGCTGAACCTGCTGATCGCCAACGGCTGCGACCTCATCCAGGGCTACTTCTTCAGCAAGCCGGTGCCGGCCGATGAGGTGGAGCAGATGCTGCGCGAAAACCGCCGCCTGCCCGAGCGCTTTCTCACGCGGGCGCAGCGCAAGCGCACGCTGCTGCTGGTGGACGACGAGGAGAACATCGTCTCCTCCCTGCGCCGCCTGTTCCGCCGCGACGGGTACCACATCGTCACCGCCAACAGCGGGGCCGAAGGCCTGCAGCGGCTGGCGGAAGTCAACGTGGATGTCATCGTCTCCGACCAGCGCATGCCCGGCATGACCGGGGTCGAGTTCCTTCGGCGGGCCAAGGAGCTGTACCCCGACACCGTGCGCATGGTGCTTTCGGGCTACACCGAACTGCAGTCGATCACCGATGCCGTCAACGAAGGCGCCATCTACAAGTTCCTCACCAAACCGTGGGATGACGAGCGCCTGCGCAGCCATGTACAAGAGGCCTTTCGCCAGAAGGACATGGCCGATGAGAACCGCCGCCTGGCCCGCGAGGTCCACAGTGCCAACCACGAACTGGCCCTCGTCAACCAACGCCTCGAAGGCCTGCTGGCCAAGCAGCGCGAGCAGACGAGCCTGGAAGAAAGCCGCGCAGCGAACGCCCGCGACGTGCTCGAGAACGTGCCGGCCCCCATCATCGGCGTGGACGCCGACGGCATGATCGCCTTCATGAACCGCGACGCCCAGGCGCTGCTGCCCGACGCCGGGGCCATGATCGGGTGCGACGCCGATGAGGCCTTGCCGAGCGAACTGAGCGAAACCCTGCGCGCCGATGATGGTCTTTACCGCAAGCTCAACATCGGCGGGCGTCACTATCAGGTTGTCTGCCGCGCCATGAAAGAGGGTTCTTCCGCAAGCGGCAAGCTGCTGGTCATCACCCCCGAATTCGACATGGAGCCTCGCTGAAGCATGGAGAGCAAACCTTCTGCCCCGCAGCCTGCACAGCGCGAAGGTGGCACCAAGGCCGGACCCAAGTCGGCTGACGAGGTGAATGCTCGCCTGGCGCATTTGTTCAGGGTCTCGCTGAAGGAAGGGCGAGTCCACCCGCTGTACCACGTGATCCAGCAGTACCGCCTGAAAGCCTTGCGATGAGCAGCCTCGCCCTTCAGCCCGACATGGTGCACGCCAAGGTGCGCAGCCTGCCGGCGCTTCCGCAGGCCGTGATGGAGCTTCGTGCGGCCTTGAAGCGCGAAGACGTGGCCGTGGACGAACTCACCAAGACGATCTCGCAAGACCAGGCCCTGACAGCCAAGACGCTGCGCCTGGCCAACTCGTCGTTCTACGGCGTTGCGGGGCGCGTCGCGTCGATCCGCGACGCGATCAACATCCTCGGCCTGCGCACGGTCGCCACGGTGGCCACCACCGCGATGGTGATCTCGAGCTTCGACCGCACGACCTGCAGCGGCTTCGATTTCGACGCCTTCTGGCGCCACGCCATCGCCACGGCCTTGTGCGCCCAGTCATTGGCGCAAGCGACCCATCTCGACGCCGAAGCCGCCTTCACCGCCGGGCTGCTCCACGACGTGGGCCGCCTCGCCCTGGCAACGCATTTCCCGCTCGAGATGGGGCAGACGCTGGAGTGGGCCGCCCGCTACGACGTGCTCACGCTGGAGGCCGAACGGCTGATGCTCGGGACCGACCACACCGTGGTCGGCGGGCTGATCGCAGGCCACTGGCATTTCGCCCCCGAAATCGCCGACGCCATTCAGCGGCACCACGCCGTGCCGACGCAAGCGCGGGCGTCGCTCGTCGACCTGGTCCACGTGGCCGACAACATCACGCATGCGCTGGACATCTCGGCCCTGCCCGAAGACATGGTGCCGCCGCTGTGCCTGGAAGCCTGGCAGCGCCTGGGCCTGTCAGCCTCCCAGATCGAGGACACCCTGGCTCGCACCGAGAGCCAGGCCCGCGAGGTCTGCGAGTCGCTGACCGTCTGAAACGAACACCGAGCTCAAGCACCATGGACATGCCCGTCGCCATCACAGCGCCTTGTCGAGCAGAGGCGCCGACACCCAGCGAGCTCAGCGCGGCGCAAGTGCAGGCGCTCTTGCAGACCAACGAGGAGCTGACCGAACTCAACCGCAAGCTGTCGGACGCGCAGGACAAGCTGGTCCAGTCGGAGAAGCTCGCGTCCATCGGGCAACTGGCCGCCGGCGTGGCGCATGAAATCAACAACCCGATCGGTTTCATCTTTTCCAATTTCGGCACCCTCGAGAAGTACCTCGCGCAGCTGTTCGACATGCTCGCGGCATACGAAGAGGCCGAGGCCGGGCTTGCCGGCACGCCGGCCGCCGAGCGCCTCAAGAAAATGCGGGAAGACATCGAGCTCGACTACCTGAAGGAAGACATTCCTTCGCTGATGACCGAATCCAAAGACGGCATTCAGCGCGTGCGCAAGATCGTGCAGGACCTGAAAGACTTCTCTCGCGTGGACGCGCGCCAGGAATGGGAGTGGGTGAACCTGCACACCGGCATCGACTCGACGCTCAACATCGTCAACAACGAGATCAAGTACAAGGCCGACGTCGTCAAGGAATACGGCCCCCTGCCCGACGTGGAGTGCCTGCCTTCCGAGCTGAACCAGGTGTTCATGAACCTGCTGGTCAATGCGGCCCACGCGGTGAACACCGAACGCGGCACCATCACCATCCGCACCGGCGTCGAGGGCAGCGACGCCTGGGTCGAAATCGCCGACAACGGCTGCGGCATCCCGAGCGAAAACCTCAAGCGCATCTTCGACCCTTTCTTCACGACCAAGGCGATCGGCAAAGGCACGGGCCTGGGCTTGTCGCTGTCTTATGGGATCGTGAAGAAGCACGGCGGCCGCATCGAGGTGGCGAGCGAGGTCGGCCATGGCACCACCTTCCGCGTCACCATTCCGTTGAAGCGCAGCACGGGGGCACCCGCGTGAGCGAGGCCAATGCGAGATATGCGAGATGAATGAAGTTGCCACGCCGGACGCCCCGACGACCCCGCCTCCGGCCGAAGCCGCGGCGAGGCCGTGGACGATCCTGTGCGTCGACGACGAGCCGAACATCCTTTCGTCGCTCAAGCGAGCGCTGCGCAGCCCGAACTACCGCGTCCTGACGGCCCCCGACGGCGCCCAGGCGCTCGAGCTGATGGAGAGCGACCCCGCCGACCTGGTCATCTCGGACATGCGCATGCCCGGCATGAGCGGCGCGCAGCTGCTCGGGCAGATACGCGAGCGCTGGCCGCGCACGATGCGCATCCTGCTGACGGGCTATGCCGACGTCGCCTCGACCATCGCCGCCATCAACGAAGGCCAGATCTACCGCTACGTCAACAAGCCCTGGGACGACGGCGAACTCCAGGTGACCGTGGCCCAGGCGCTGGAACGCCTGGCGCTCGAACGCGAGAAAGCCCGGCTCGAAGCCCTGACGCGGTCGCAGAACGAAGAGCTGCGCGACTTCAATGCCAAGCTCGAACGCCGCGTCGAAGAGCGCACGGCCGAGGTCAGCCAGGCGCACGACAAGCTGAAGCGCAGCTACATGACGTCGATCAGGGTGTTTGCCAACCTGATCGAGCTGCGCAGCAGCCAGCTGGTCGGGCACGGCCGCCGCATGGCCGACCTCGCGCGAAGCCTGGCAAAGGGGATGAACTGCAGCAGCGAAGAGACGCAAGTGGTGTTCGTGGCAGCGCTCCTGCATGACATCGGGCTGATCGGCTTGTCGGATGAAATCCTCGCCAAGCCGGTGCCGAAGCTGACGGCCGAAGAGCAGCTGCTGTACCGGAAACACCCGGTTCTGGGCGAACAGTCATTGCTGGCGCTCGACGACATGCAACCCGTTGCGGCGCTGATTCGGGCGCACCACGAGCGCTTCGACGGCGGGGGCTTCCCCGACGGCCGCAGCGGCCAAGACATTCCGCTGGGTGCACGCATCCTGACCGTCGTCGATGCGTACGACGACATGCTGAGCGGCGGCATCGGCGTCAAGGGGCTCAAGCCATCGGACGTGCGCACGCTGATGATGCATGGCCGGGGGGCGCAGTTCGATCCGGAAGTGCTGGACGTCTTTCTGCACATCACCCAGGTCAGCGCGCCCAAGCCCGTGCCGCCCCTGATCCTGGGAACGGACCAGCTGCAGCCCGGCATGGTGCTGGCCGGCGACCTGGTCTCTCGCGAAGGCGCGGTGCTGCTGGCCACCGACCACGTGCTGACGGCCGACACCATCCACCGCATTCGCCTGTACGAGCAGCGCGAAGGCACACGCATCGAACTGCGTGTGCGCAATACCCGGAAGACTTGATGAAGCCGTCGATTCTGTTGGTAGACGACGAGCCGAGCGTGCTCGCCGCATTGCAGCGTGTCTTGCGGCTGCACTTGCGCGACCGGGCCCGCTTCGAACTGTTCTCGGACACGCGCCTGGCGCTGCTGCGCGCCAAGGAGCACGCGTTCGACGTCGTCATTTCAGATTTCCGCATGCCCGGCCAGGACGGCGTTGCCTTCCTTGGCGACCTGCATCTCATCCAGCCCCACGCCGTGCCGATGATCGTCAGCGGTGCAGCCGATGCCTCGACGCTGATGCGCGCCGTCAACGACGCGCGCGTGTTTCGCTACATCCTGAAGCCGTGGAACGACTCGGAACTCGTCGAGAGCGTGGGCGCGGCGCTGAGCCACGCCCACGCGCAACGAGAGCAGCGCCAACTGGCAGACGCCATGCGGGTGCAGCGCGGCGAACTGTCGACCGGCGAGGCCGAGCGCCGGCGGCTTGAAGCGATAGAGCCCGGCATCACCCACGTCAACTGGGGCGACAACGGCGAAGTGCTGATGCCGCCGCTCAACTGACACTGAGAGTTTTTTTGAATTGACTCCCTCTCCCCAAAGGGGCAAGGGAGTAAAACGCGGGCTCAGCAGAAAAACTCTCAGCCTCTCACTCGGCCAACGGCCCTGCGACACCGCCAACTCCACGCCAGACAGCCCCGCTTCGACCAGCATTGGCAGAGCCGTCAGCTCAGGCGAGACCAAGTGCCAAGGTGAAGACTGATCTTGGCGCAGCAAGCACCCCGTAACTTCTGACAGTACCGAGGCGGTTGCCGCGCAGCCAGAATCCCGTTCGTCGTCACGATCAGGGATTCCAACAATGAACCTGCAAGACGCCTTCAGCCGCCTGAAGGCCGCGCTGAGCATCGGCCAGCAAAAGCGCCTGCTGCAACTTGAGACCGCCTTCCCCAGCGCCACCTTGGTGGTCGAACGAGCCCAATGGCGCGAGAACGTCAACGGCTTCGGCCCAGACCGCAAACCACCCGCCCTCGCCCCGCTCATCGCGGTGGTGGATTGCCTGAGCACCAACGCCCACCTCGAACTCAAGGCCCTGACCGGCGAGCAGATGAGCCTGCGCCTGATGTGCGCCGATTCTTCGTATCGCACCTGGCACGGTTTCGTTGCCCAAGCCGCTCAGCTCGGCAGCGACGGCGGCCCGGCTGGTGCCCCCGCACATTCCCAAGCCCCAGGCCCCCGGGGTTCAAATCGCTCTCGTCGTCGGCCACCTGAACGATGTGGTCACCACCGACCGCGACCTGCGCGTGCGCATCCAGTTCCCCTGGCAACGCGGGTCCGCCCCCGTCGCCGGCGGACTCAGCGGCCCGCTCACCCCCGGCCAGGAAGACACCGGCCACGCCCCGGGCGATGCCGCAGCCAGCCAGTGGGTGCGTGTGGCGCACCAGTACGCCGGGGCCAACCATGGATCGGTATTTCTCCCGCCGATCGGGACCGAGACTCTGGTTGACTTCCTCGGGGGTGACCTCGACCAGCCCCTGATCCTCAGCCAGCTCCATTCGCCCCAGGACCCGCCGCCCTGGCCGGCCGGAGTCGACTCGGGCGCCAACCACCCCGGCACGATCTCGGGCTGGCAAAGCCGCAACCACGACGGCGAAGGCGGGGGCCAGTGGGTGCTCGACGACACCACCCTGCAGCCGCGCATGCGCCTGGCCACCTACGGCCGGGGCGTGCCCTGGAGCGAACTCA
>Ga0307508_10000683_pt1 | contig 40705 bp, 66 predicted proteins | sample 9_EM_MG_FD_203089 | JGI IMG/M metagenome (GOLD analysis project Ga0307508, IMG submission 203089) | Populus trichocarpa ectomycorrhiza microbial communities from riparian zone in the Pacific Northwest, United States - 9_EM | ecosystem: Host-associated > Plants > Roots > Unclassified | place... | reverse complement strand
TGCCATCCTTCTCGGTGGCCGGAGAGACCACGGTGACGGATTCGGATCCGAGCACGGTGAGGGTGGCGACGTAGATGCTCTGCGTCTTGTTCGGGTCTCCCGGCACGGGCTGATCCGTCAGAAGCTTGACGGGCTTTAGAACGACCAGCCGGTCAAGGATTTCCGCCCACTTCGGGCCGCGCGGACCAGAGCTACCGCCGATTTCGTCCGGGCTGGCGAAAGGGTCGGCGTTGGGGTCTGCGGGCTTGGCGGCCTCAGCCGCACCCGTTGCTGCCTGACTGGCCGTGGCCCACGGGTCCGCTTGCTGTGTTGCTTGTGTCATGCGAGGTCTGCTTTCTGTGCGGGATGATGCGGGGTGTGCAGGTGAGGGGACGAGCAAGGACGGGCCAGGCTCGTCCCCTCGCGTCCGTCTCTCCGGACTGTCACGGCCTATGCCTTCCGTCCTCGGCGGTGCGTTCCCCTTGACTCGCTGTCACAGTGCGAGAGCGTGACCTCGGGTACTTGCGCCGTGCCCCTAAGGGATTCGAACCCTTGTCTTCCCGCGTATCGGGCGGAGCGCTCTACCGTTAAGCTATATGGGGCGTGTTGCGAATGCTAGCGCAGTTGACTGTCTGCGAGGGATGCTAGCGCAGTCGGCTAGTTGTCGGCACCTCCACCATGCGTGCGCTTCGCTCCCTTGACGATGCGAGCCTCCTTCGCGTTCTTGACGGGCGGAAGCTTGCGTGTCTGCTCCGCCTTCTGCTTCCTGGCCGCTCGAATCAAGCGGAGGATCATCGGCTCTTTGTCTGCTGCCACGTGGGAGCCGAACGAGTTAAACGTTCGCGCAAGTCGTATCACATCCGTGCTATGGGTCCCGTCAGTACGTAGCCGATCCATATAGCGTCACTTTCTGCGTCTAACCGCGTTAGTGTCGCATCAGGGGACGAGCGTCTCTGCGGGATAGTTCCGCACACTGCCGATATGAAATTGGGCCTGCCGATTCCTTGCTCCCGTGAAGATGTGACACTCGTCGTAAACGGCTACTGCCAAAACTAGGTGCGTCACACCTTCGCGCCCCTCGCAGGATTCGAACCTGCATTGCGCCATGCGCCGAAGCGCGGGGGCCACACGTCTTTCCGTGTCGTCATCGCCAGATACTCTGACCCTACGGTATTCCTGACGAACTCCCGTGGTGGGTGCACGTTCTCGGGTGCGAGCCTGAGGCGCGACTCAATCGCCTTCTCCTCAGGAGTCCCGAGAACTTCCGTGCCGTTCCTTGCCCTGAGGGCTTGACCTCCCCCGTGAGAAGAACACTAGTCGCTGCTGGCCACCGCGTCAACTAGTTGAGCGAAGTTTCTTGAAGGAGATTGTAGAGGTGAGAGAACACCTGGTCACGGACTTGATCGCTAGCGAAGTTGCCCTGTCTGGCCGCGCCGTGCGCCATCACCACATCATGCCGACCGTCCGTAGCGACCTTGCTGGAACCCACGGCCAGCGTGACGCGGCCGAACCGGTACGTGAAGTAGAAGAAGTGCCCGTTGCTCAGACGCCCGTAGTAGTGAGTCACGACCGGTGAGTAGGTACGCGTGCAGTGCACGACGTCGGGATGTCCGACCATGGTCACGGCGTGCCTCTGCGCGCACGCCACAGCAGCCATGGAAGCATGATCGGCCAGAAGAGCAATAACCCCACGGCCGTCAACGAGCAGGAGTCCAGCGTGCTACGTGTGGGGCTACGCCGTACGGGCGGCGGCCTACGTCCATGACCCACGGGCCAATTCCTCTCCGAACTGATCGAACATCCGCCACTCACCCGGCGCGTAGTGCGACTGTGCGGAAACGCCGACGCCAGCGAACTGCATGGAAAGGCTTGGGGAGGTCGGAGGATTCTCGGTTATCAGAGACGAATAGATGTCCGGGGCAACGCAGATTACCGCCGCAAAGCGGAAGGGTGGAGGTGGCTTGAGGTATTCCTGCCACATCTCAACAACTTCCTGCCACGTGAGTTCATCGCTCATGACTGCACTCCCCATATGCTCGCCACGTGGCGCGCCGCGCTCTTGCCGTTCGCTCGGACGTCAACGATCTGCCTCGCCAACTGCGCCACCCTCCACCCCTGCACGAGGTCTGCCCGGTCGAGGTGCGCCGGAGAGCCGTCGGACGGCGCGTGCAGGATGACACCTTCCGTCAGGTCCACGTGATAGCGCGGACCTGGGACGTAGCTCGCGACGTTCCCGCCGTCTCGCGCAGGGCGTGTGGCCAGCATCCAATCCGAATACGCGTACCCGGCTAGCTGAGCATCCACCGTGACGAACGTGAAGAACTCGCGAGCCTTTGTCTTCAAGTCCGCCATCAGGAAGCGGCCAGAGGAGATCTCCCGAAGGATGTCATCGAACTTGCCAACGGCACCTATCTCCGTGTTGCGCACGATGCGCTCACTGAGGCCGGGGACGCGTTCAAGGCCTGCCTTCGCCAACACGCGCTCGACATCCACGACGTGCTCCTGCATGGCGGGCGTGCCGATCAACTCGCCCGTCTCGCCGCGATGTTCCCACGCTGTGTGCCTGTTCGTGCCACGCTGCGCGGCGGCGTTCGCCTTGGCCGCGTGCTTCGCCCGTCCGACGATGCTCTCACCCGAGTCCTGAGGCGTGCCAGCGAGCGCTTCCCGCAGCCTCGGATACTCGCGCAGTAGTTCGAAGTTGACGCCGTCACTGCGTGCCTGATGCACCATCAGTGTCAGCTCTTCGTACAGCTCAGGTGACAGCGCGAGCCCAACCAGCGCCATCGCCTGTTCCCACACGTTCAGCGCACGCGTGTCCTCTGCCGCGCCGACGAGGTTCGTCATGCGCTGTATGCCGCCCGATACGTAGTCGGCATCCTTGACGCTCTTCGGGCCGCACTCGCCGGACAGCAACGGCATGTGGTACCGCCCGTTGTACACCTTCCCGAATTCCTTCGGCGCGGGCTTGATGTCACTGGCCGATGCGAACGGGTCTTCGGCCTGATCTACTCCCACCACTTCCCCATTCCCCTAACCACGGTGCGCTTGCACGATGTGCAGAACGACACGCCTCGTGGCGCGTCCGGATGCTTGTCAGTGAGAAACCCCTGACACCCGCGCGCCAATTGCCAGACACCATCTTTCAAAAATCTTGCTGCGTGAGGCCACTCCATTACCGCGTTCCCTTCAGTCTGCGTACGAGCGGATCGATACTCTTGGCTGCAATCTTCGCGTCGATCAATTCGCCCAGCTCACCCTTTGTCATCGTGTCCAGATCACGACCGGTCGCCTTGTTGTTGCGGATGCCGTTCGCGCGAGCCTTGCTCTTCAGCCCTTCAGTGGCAGGCTCGTCACGCCACTTACTCTTACGCGATGACAGCGTCTTCGCGCCGTGCCCGCCACGCGAGATCGCTTCCTCCTCCGCCCACAGCAGCGCCTCTTCCAGCGGCAGGGCGCGGTAGTCGGTCGAGCCCGCCGACTGCGGCGGGGTGTTCCAATCCACCTTCGTGCACCACACCACGTCGTACGTGCCAGGATCGCCGTACGCGGACTCACCGAGGAAGATGTAATGGCTGCCCCCGGCGCTCATGAAGTACGTGCCGTCCGGAGTCTGATTCCACGCCAAAGTTCGGTGAAGAGGATCGAACGCCTTGGTGTCAGCAGGCCCTTCGTAGATCTCCTCCACGAGCCACGGTGCCGCGCCGCTGGCGATGGACTCTTCTAGCTCTAGCTCGAGATCGAGTAGCGAGAAGTCCTCATCGTCGTCGTCATGCTTCCTCAGCGGACGCTCCGGCGCGAGGTCGATCAGGCAGCGTAGATCGTTGTCCGCGCCTGCACCCGTGACATCGAGGATGAGTGCCTTCTCGCGCAGGCTCGCCTCAACGGTCAGATCAGGGCGCAGCACGCGCCCGACCATTTGCTGATACAGGCCACCGTTGCGTGTCGGGCGACCGATCACCACCACGTCTGCCCACGGCGCGTCGAAGCCTTCCGTCAGCACCATGCAATTGTGGACAACGGTTATCTCGCCAGCCTGAAACCGCTTCAAGATGAGCTTGCGCTCTTCTTTCGGTAGACCACCGTGGATGACCGCAGACGAGATGCCCGCATCATTGAAAGCTTGCGCGCCATGGTAGGCAGTATCCACCAACGGCCAGAACGCAATCCCCTGACGTAACTCATTGCTTCCTGATTTCCTTGCCACGGTCGCGTACTTTTCCGCAACAATCTGCGGTGCGAAAGTGCGTTCCAACTCTTCCGCGATGCTCGCATCCTGAAAATCACCACCCTGCGTTTTGACGTTCTTCATGTTCAGGTCGGGAACGATGACACGCTCGCCACGCACATCGAGCAGGAAGCCGTTGCGGATTCCAAACAGGATGTCCTTGCGGAAGGTCGGGACGGGCTTGTCCTCCCACACCGTGGAGAGCTTCGCCTTGTCGCCACGCGAAAGAGTCGCGGTCAATCCGAGAACCTTGACGGCAGTCTCTCCGCCGTTGTAGAGCCCGGTCCCCTGACAATCCCAGCACTGCCCTCCCGGTACCGCCTGATCGCCGCTGAATCCCTCAGAGCATGAGGAGCACGGCGAGGGGAACGCGCCGAAGTGCTCGAGGATCTTGCCGTACGTGTTCGTGCGAACGGCATGATGCGCCTCATCGATGATGATCAGACCGACACGCTTCAACTGTGCACGACGCTTTTCGGAAGCGAGAGTCTGACGAGACGAGATGATGATCCGGCAGTGCGTCTCGTTCAGTCCAGCCTTGACGATGCCGACCGCGATCCCGGAGTTGGCGGCACGCATTTCTGCGGCTGCCTGCGAGATCAGCTCATCCGTGTGCGCGATGACGAGCACACGCTTGCTTCCGTTCTCGGTGAGCCACTTGTGCACGACACGCGTGAAGATCTTCGTTTTACCGAGGCCCGTGGCGAGCACCATCGGGACGCGCGTCATGCCCGCGTCCCACGACTTCCACAGGTGATCGATCGCGTCCCGTTGATACGGGCGCAGGATGGCCATCGGGTCCAACGTAATCTCCATGTCAACTACAGTAGTCGGTAGGTACGCGGCGTGTCAACTAGCTAGGGCTCGTAGTCCGGATCGTAGAAGTAGCCGTACGCGTCCGTCAGGGCAGACACGGGGAAGCCTTCGGGGCGCGGCGCGGGGGGATCGATGCGGGCACGACACCACGTGCAGCGCCCGTCCGTGCGTCCGCCCGTATCGTGCCCGGACACGCTCTCCGAACATTCGAGGTGCAGCGGCTTGTGCAGTCCGCTCACGAGATGACCTCGGAACCGGGGAAGGCTTGCTGCACGGTGAGCGCGGCACGGCGAGAGGCGGTGGTCAGGATTTCGACCGGCGTCTCTAGCGGGAAGTTCACCGTACGTTCGCTGCCGTCAAGGATCAGGCGAGCGAAGATGATCTCATGCTCGTGCGGCGTGACCCAGTCGCGCACCTTGCCGTCCTGACCGGTGTACTCCCGTGAGTCGGCATGCCACTGCTGACGCTGCACACTGCCGACGCTGGCCTCAGTCTCGGGTCGGCCAGGGAGGCGCACGATGTCCCCCATGATGACGTGCTGCCACTCGCTGAGTACCCACAGAGGCAGCTCCTGCACCTCCGCCACAGTCCACGGCTCGCCCCCCGCGATGATGCTGTACGGAATGCAGCAGTTGTCCTCGTGGCCGATATTCTCGCCGCATCCGGGGCACACGTGCCGCCCGTAGTTGCAGTCACTGCAACCGTAGATGAGCGTCAATGTCGCATTCAGCAGTCGGTCTTCGGGACTGCCGACGATGCGGACGTAGCTCCTGTTGTCCAGACTATGCCGCCATGCAATGGCGGCCTGAACGACCGCCTTTTCTTCGGGTGTCACGGTTGCATCTCCGCCACTTCGAACGCCTCTGCGTCGAATGCACTCGCGTGGCCTGCGTAACCGATGGCAGTGGCGATGCACTCGGCGATCCACGGGACGTTCCTGCGGTCGTCCATGGGGATGTACGGGTTGACCGCGACGGCGCTCTGGGTGCCGTCTCTCCTGACCTTGAATGCGGCCAGATTGGCGGCTGTCTGCCCGCCGTCGAAGACCCTGACCTCCAAGGTCTTCGGGAACATTGGGCCGTAAAGCGGCGGGGTGTAGACGGGGGCGGATGACACATCGAAGACGAGCGTGATGGTCGTGGCGATGATCGGCATGTTCGTCATTTCTGGAGACCCCCACGGATCAGAGCGATAGTGGCAGCGGCGGCAAGACCAGTGAGGAAGGAATCCAGAAAGCCGTCCTGATTGGTCGCGAGGTTGATGGTGGTGAGCAGCATCAGCGCGGCCAGGAAGAACCTGAGGAAGTCGAGGACCGTGGCCCTCTGCGGCATGTTCATGTCAACTACCGTAGTCGGTGGGGGGTTGCCTGTCAACTAGTCCGCAGGGTACGGTGGGTGTCGTCCGGCGGTACCGTGCCGCAGCATCGGGCATGAATCGTACGGAAAGGTGACATTGTGGGAACGGCAGGGCGTATCAAGAATCAGTTCATGGCGCTGGTAGACACGGGGGACCTCGACCGCATGGACGCGTTGCGGGTGGTCATGCGCGTATCGCGCGCGGAAGTCAACCGTCAGGTGTTGCGCGGGGCCACGCTCGACAACATGGAACTGGCGGCCGATGCGCGGCTGTCGCGGCTGGACGTGGTCGCCGGACGGGCTGGCCTGCTGCGTGCCGCGTTCGTACGGGCGCTCGTGGGCGGCAGGGTCAAGGTGCCCGCGCTCGAGGAGCTGGAGGCGATGACCGCCGAGGACCTGCACGGCGAGTTGCGCGACTTACCCGGCCAGAGGAACAGCGGCGAGGCTCGCATGCTGCGCGAACAGCAGTTCCTCCCCGGCATGCCGGGCACCGAGAAAGAGGACGTGGCGTGATCGACATCGAACTGTGGGGTGGCCCGGTCGACGGGCAGATCATCTCGGTGAGCGCGTTGCGCCGGGTCTGGCACGTGCCGATGGTGCCGACCGGTGCGGCGTTCGATGACGACCTGATGTCCCTGGCCGACGCCCTTGACGTGACGCAATTTCAGACAGCCGTGTACGAGCGTGAGTTGGCATCGACCTTCGGTGCGATGGTGCGCGAACCTCAGCGCTACCTGTATCGCGGGATGCTCGCGGGGTAGCGTGACCGCACTGGACATCGACAGGCAGGACACGGACAGACTGGCGAGAAAAGAGGAACGGCGGACCCCTGAAGGTCCGCCGTTCTGAGTCTCACTGGACGAAAACTCAATAGGACGGTATCACGTGGGCGAATCAGTACAAGACGTTGTGATCAATTCCGTTGTGATCAATCCGTTGACGGACGAGGAGACGGCGCGGGCGCTGGAGATAGCCGGGGAACTCATCGACGCGGGCATACCGGTGTTCTGCGCGGCACCGAATCCGTGGCAACCGGGGGAGTACTACCTCCCCAAACAGTGGGAGCGCACCGTACCGTCACGTACGGCCTGGCTGGAACGGTGGCGACCGGGCTACGCCCTCGCGATGGTCGGCGGGGTACGCGAGTCCGGCGGGGCGGACATGCTGGACTTCGACCCCCGCCACGGCGGGGACATTTCGCGCGAAGATCTGGACAACCGGGGGTGGATGCCCCGATCGTTCGGGACGCAGAGCACGCCATCGGGCGGGACGCACGAACTGATCAGCCCCACGGGTGAGCATCGATCCGCTGGATTCCTGTCGGGCATGGACCTGCAAGGGGGCGGGGCGGACGGGCAGGGACGCGGCTTCGCGTTCATCTCGCCCACGGTGCGTCCCAGCAAGGCCCCCGAGACGATGGGGGAGCTGCACCCCTACCGGTGGGTGCGTGAGCCGGATACGGGCTTCCTGGCCGAGTTCAGGCGAGAGGACGGCACATCCTCAGACGACAGCGGCGAGCACATCGTGGCGCTGGTAAGGGTGGCACGCGCGGGTGCGGGCAATGATGCGGCCAGGAGGGTCAAGGGCGGTGGCGTGGATGCCGATGATCCGTTCGCCTCACCTTCGATGGCCGGAATGGCGGCGGCGGGGGTGGCGGTCGAGACGCGCGGCTTCACGTTCGTGCAGGCACAGGCACACGTACGCGGACCGTTGATGGACCTGGCAGCCGCGCCGCTCGGGATGATCGAGGATCGGTGCAACAACGCGGCCGTCACGCTGGCCCACTTCGTGCCCGCCTTCTGGGATGTCGACGAGGCCATGGCCTTGTTGCGTCGTCAACTGGCGATGACCGCTTACGACGAGTCGCACCCGGCCTCGAGGTGGACCGTGGAGAAGTTCAGGGCGGTGCTGGACGGACGCAGAGCCTCGCTGGACCCGTGGATCGCAGAGGTACGCACTGAGTACGCACCGCAGGTCAAGGGCGGTACGCAGGACATTCCGGGCGTGTCTTCGGTGCCTACGGGGGATGAAGTCGACGCCCTACTGGCCGAAATGCTCTCGCTCGATCAGGTGGCCAAGCGCCCACCGCCGCAACCGCTGATCAAAGAGCTGCTGAACCTCGACAGTGCGGCGTGGTTGATCGGCGCGCCCGGATCCCGCAAGAGTTTCGTGGCGCTGGACATGGCCATGCACGTAGCGGCGGGCAAGCCGTGGCAGGGGTTGAAGACTACGCAGGCCCGCGTGCTCATCGTGGCGGCAGAGGGGGCGGGCGGCATGGGCAAGCGGGTACGGGCGTACGAGAAGGCGCACGGTGGCCTGCCGGACGGCGTGTACGTGCTCCCACGGCCCGTACAGAGCGCGGACGGGAAGAAGTGGGCAGTGCTCGTTGAGGCGGCCAGGAGGCTGCTGAACGGGCCAGACGGGCAATCCCTGCCGTGCCTCATCGTGATGGACACCCAAGCTCGGGTGACGGTGGGCCTCGAGGAGAACAACGCCACCGACATGGGGTACTACATCGCCGCTGTGGAGGCGTTGAGGCAGGCCACGGGCGCGTGTGTGCTCACCGTGCATCACACCGGGCGCAAGGGCGGCGATGCCAGGGGTAGTTCCGCCATCGACGGAGCGCAGGACACGGAGCTCAAGGTCGTCAAGGACGAGACGGCTCCGGGTGGCACGCTGCGGGGTCAACTGCTCGTGGAGAAACAGAAGGACATCGACGAGCGCGCACCCATGACGCTCGTCTTCACACGCGTGGTGGTCGGCCAGGATGAGGACGGCGAGGACGTGACGTCCCTCGTGCTTGAGCCGGATGCGTGGAAGGTGGCCGAAGGCGATGCGGCGGCTGGGAGAAGTGGCGAGGACTGGCAGAGGCATTCGGACTCCGTCACTGATCTGATTGTGCGCGTTTTGTCCGATCACGGAGAGAGTCGCGGACTCACGAAGGCGGAAGCGCGGACTGTGGTAATCGAGCGCTTCTACGGCGGGGTGACTGAGCGGCTGTTGAAGCAAACGTGGCATACGGGATGGGATCGGGCGTTTAAGCGTGAACTGATCACCAATGTCGGGGGTGCCCGCTTTTCGTCCGATCCTCTGGTCATCGCCGAACATGAGTCCGAGATGTCCAAAAAAGAGTGAATAGTCGCAGGTACGCACTGCGGTACGCACTCCAAGATCAAAAAGGCAGTGCGTACCGGGGTGCGTACCGGGGGTGCGTACCGTGCGTACCAAGTGCGTACCGCCTCTGACCTGCGGTGCGTACCGGTGCGTACCGGGGTGCATACCGGCTGACGGTAAGTGCGTACCAGCGCCCCCGACCCTAGGAGGGGGCGCGTGCGTACCGTGCGTACTTTTGCCAGTCCTCAAGATCAGGATCTCTATGAAAAATAGTAGTTGACACGAGAGATTCCTAGTTGACATGATGGGTAGGTAGTTGACGCGGGTAGGTGGCTCGGGGGTTGACCTTCCTGGCCGATTCAAGACGAGAGGCGAGAGACATGAACGAGATTCACCTTGGAGCGTTGGTACGGGAAACGGGAGGCTTGTGGGGCAACGCGTGCGGACTGCCGCTCGGCTACCACGAGATGCGGACCAACCGGCTGGCGGACGCCACGTGCCGGGGATGCCGCCAGGCGGGCGAATGGGCGGAACGGGTGCGCGTGGTTCACAGCGACATGGATTGGGGCGGCCGGTCGCGTGCCACGGTGCGCCTCCTGGCCGAAGACGAACGACTGGCATACCGGTACGTGGAATGGATCGCCGAAGGCGAGACGCTGCGTCCGGGCGAACGTGGCTCGTGGGCGAAGACAGTTCGGGCATGGCGCGTACGCCGGGGTGGAACGCTGGGCCAGGCGCGGAATGCTGTTCTCCTGGCCGCTCATGAAGCCGCTCTGGTCGAGGACATCGCACGGGACACGAAGGTCCTGCTGGCGAACTTCACGCCCCTGCCCGCATCTCGTACGGACGTGGAAGACCTGAGGTTGCGCGTTGCGGCCCTTGAGGCGGCTGTACAGCGGCTTTCGGGCGAGGCGGGTACCCGAGTCGGGGGCGCGCCCGTCAACGCGGCACAGGACGCCTCAGCGGCTTACACGGTGCTCGTACGGACATACGAGGGGCATGGGCGCGGGGTACACGACTTTGAGCCGTCATTGAATCATTTGTGCACGAAGCAGGTTATCCATCCAGGTGGTACGTGGAGGTGCGGAGAGCCGATCAAGTCCGCCATCCACGACCCTGAGGCGTACGCGGCGTACGCCGCTGAACTGAAGTCGGCGTTGAACGTCTGGCAGGACAAAACCTTCCTGTTCTAGTTGACATGCCAGACCTGAGCGACTAGGGTAGTTGACATGAGAACAAACGATGAACTGCTCAAGGACGCGCTCGGGTACCACGTCGGGGCGGCAACGCGGGCGATCGGGCCAGAAATGCGTCAACTGTTCAACGCGGGCTTGATCGGGGAGAACGGCGGACTGACGCTGCGCGGCTCGATCCGGGCGGAACGGCTCAAGGACCGGGAACTTGACAAGCTGTTCCCGGTCAAGTGAGCGAACCTCTCGCCCGATTCTTCGTGGAGGGGCGGCCCCACACGAAGGGGTCGCTCACTCCCGAACTGTCGCGGGGCAAGGGCGGCCGGATGGTCGTGCATCTCGTGGAATCCGGCAAATTCGCGGTGCCGTGGAAGAACGCGATGGTGCGGCACATCCGCAAACAGTTCGGAATCACGCCCGTCAAGGCTGGCAACAAGGTCCTCGGATTCGAGCCCGAACCGTACGCCGGGGCAGTCGAAATCGAATGCGTGTTCCGCTTCCATCGGCAGATTGGCGTGGCAGGCGAACTATGGCCTTCGCACGATGTCGACCATCCCACATCCATCGACATTGGTGATTGGGACAAGCTACTCAGAAACCTACTGGATGCGCTTACCCAGTCGGGTCTGATCAAAGATGATTCGCTTGTCATCGGCAGTCGAGGAACGTGGAAACGGTGGGCACGGAACGGCGAGAAGGCGGGCGTGGAAGTGTCCGTGCTGGCCGCTAGAGACCCAGAGGAGATCCCGTGACATACGTCAAGGGTGTCATCAATTCACGTGGCTCGGGATTCGTTCCGGGTGGCGGATTGCGCGCGGACGACTGTCGTCGTATCGCGTGCCCGCGATGCGAGGTCATCGCCGGACGCCGCTGCGTCAAGCTGACCGGATCGGCCAGGGAATACCTCAGCGGCACGCACAAGGAACGCAAGGAAGCGTTCCGTGCATCCGGGATCGGCGTGAGCGTGTATGCACGGAAGAGCGAACTGAAGAGGCAGCGCCGTGACGCTTGACTTTGAAGAGCCGCGCGAGGTGCCCGCATCCCACCTCGTGTGGGCACGGTGCACCTCGTGCGGTGCGAACGATGCCCTGTGCACGCCGGAGCGCGCTCGGGTGGCACGGTGCGGTGCGTGTCTCGAGGTAGCCGGACGCGGCGGCGAGGCTGGCGCGTACAGGCCTGTGGTCGGCTACCCGATGGGCACGTACGTTGCGCGTGAGGTTGAGATCGAGGTGTTCCCCGCGCCGCTGATCAGCTCCCGTGCGGATGTCGTGCCCGACTTCCCGTGGCCCGCGTCCGTGCTCAAGTTGCAGGCACTGGCGGAAGGTTGCGGATGGGAGGTGCGCCGGGGGTATGCTTGCGGCAACAACACGCACGCATCGACAGGGAGGCCGCTCCAAATGACGCATTCGATCGGTCTTCGCTTCGGCCGTCACGCGATGACGCGAAACCGCGCGTGCGCCGTCTACTCGTCTCCCGCTTCCAAGCTCGAATGGAAGTGGTCGAGCGTATGGACATGGGGTCCAGAATTGCCACTCTCGGCGCTTTCTTTCAAAGCGTTGAAAACGTGGCTTGTCAACTCTAGTTGCGGATGATCAACTTATGGCTGGGCGTCCGGGAGACGAAACCAAGCTTGAAGGTCGCAACGGAGAGATCTGGCGATGGATCTCACTGCGTGGCAAGACGCAGGCATGGTGCGCCGAGCATTACGGAATCTCGCAACAGCGTGTTGCTCAGATCGAGAAAGACGTTCGCGATTCCATTCCGCCGATCGACCGTGCTGAGCTGATTCAGGAATCCATCGAGCTGATCAAGTACGTCAAGGATCAGGCCGTGGCGATGGTCGAGATGGCTGGCGCGCCGGTGGCCGTGGGCAAGGACGGCAACATCCTGTACGACCCCGAGACTGGCGCGATCGTGCGCGACTACGCCGCTCGGGATCGAGCGCTCGCCACCGCACTGAAGGCGGATAACACGCTCGCGACGCGCCTCGGGCTCGATGCGGCCACGAAGACCGAAACCACCGCGACCGTGAAGTATTCGATCGAGGGCGTGGCTCCGGAGGACCTGGCGTGAGCGTGGCGCGCGCGGCCCGTGAGATCTGCAAGTGGTGCGCGCGGGGGCTGGTCCCTCTGGCCGATCACGGCGTGCGAGTCTGCCTCGCGTGTGACTATGCGGGCGAGCACGGTCCGCTCAACGCCTGAGCCGGAATCAGGCACGGGACCTAAGCATCCCACACTAGTTGACATGTTGTCAACCGAAGAATCTTCCTCGTTCTAGTTGACATCCTCGGGGGTGTCAACTAGGCTATGGGTATGAACAAGACGAGCGCACTCCCCAAGACTCAAGCCAAGGCTCTAGAAATCCTGGGTACGATCGAGATGAGTGAGACGGATTACCGCTTCGCAGGTGGAAACCTCGCCGCGATCTACGCGCTCGCCAAGAAGGGCATCGTCACTCGGGAGAACCGGCTCACGGTCGACTCCCGTGTCCTGAACGGCCAGCAGTTCACCGAGACGTACTACCGGGCGGTGTGACGTGACAGCGAAGTTGATCCCCGGCGCGATGATTCAGTACCGCCGGGTAGGTACTGCCCGACTCGTCAAGCCCATGGAAGGCATGAACGAGCGTGGTTGGTGGGAGTTGGAGTGGATCAAGGCCCCCAAGGTATATCGCGAAAAGAACGGCCAGGGTCACCATTGGTGGATCGAAGTCAGGGACTTGATTGCCTGAAAATCTTGAGGAATTCCTGCCCACCTAGTTGACATGCTCGGGCATGTCAACTAGGCTATGGGTATGAACAAGACGAGCAAGGCCCCGAAGCTTTCCGCCACCGACAACAAGACCCTCGCGAAGCTCGTTGAGGTCGGCTCGATTGCAGACTTCCACCACCGCGTTGCAGGAATGAACATCAACTCCCTGTGCAAGCTGGAAGACATGGGCCTGATCGTTCGTACGGACGCCGGGGTGGTGGTTGCCTGATCGACAGGAGGAACGCGAGGCGCGCCCCTCGGGGCGCGTTCTCTGTCCGATCGACTAGTTGACAAGTGCACGATGGGTGTGGGATGCTTAGGTCCCGTGCTCTTTTCCGACCTGTCTCACTGGAGGAAAGATGATCAATCGGTTCACGAACAAGGCGCTCGCGGTCTTCGGAGTGTTGTGCCTCGCGTTGGGGTTGACCCTCCTGGCCGCTCAACCCGCGCAGGCCGTAGGTGTGTGTACGGCAGACGCCATCTGTTTCTTCGACACGTCTGGCTCGTGGTACCCGATGGTCGACCACGACGACGCTGACACGTCCCCCGGCGAGTGCCTGGCGCTGGGCGGCTACGGTGGCCAGACGTCTTACATCTGGAACCGCACCGACCATCAGTACTACGTGTGGACCGGTGTCGGGTGCGCCGGTACGCGTGGCCTGATCTACGCCAACTCGTCCGGTTCGATGGCTTCGCCGTTCAACAACAGCATCGATTCGTACAAGCGGATCGGCTGATGGGTGCCGAAGAAACCGTTGGCGGGCGGGGCAATCCCACCTCGCAAGCCGAAGAAACCGAAGAACACCACACACGGAACCAGCGGCACACCCAAGAGACCGTGGTGGAAGCCGTAGCTCCGTACTGGGCGCGGCCACACGGCCGTGTACGCGGCGTACTGACCGGGCATCGGCCGTGACGCTGCTCATCATGCACATTGCGCTAGGGCTCGTGATCGGCGCGTTCGTAGGGACGTTCGCAGAGTTCCTGGGAACGTGCAGGCGCAAGCCGTAACAATCTTGCTGGCCTAGTTGACATCCTGATGGGATGTCAACTAGGCTATGGGTATGACAAAGATGAGTGAGGCCGCGTTGCGAGACGCGGAATGGGTTTTCGGCTTTGGCTCTGGAGTGGAGTGGCTGGACGGAGACGGAAGTGGCTTTCGCCCGAACAGGCTCGCACAACTGAAGGACGCGAAGGTCCTGATTCCGCATCTCACGAAGCCCGGAATGCTCATGGTGGGGGATCGGCCGTAGACTAGTCGGCATGGCGGGAAAGATCATCGAGCGCTGTTACCGTGCACGCGGGGCAGCGCTCGAACTATTCAAGCGGCGTGAGCCGGAAGTCTTGCTGGCTGGCGCGGCGGGCACGGGGAAGTCGCGCGGGATCCTCGAGCGCATCCACGCGCGCTGCCTGAGCACCGACAGCGTGCGCGTACTCATGGTGCGCAAGACGCACGTCTCACTGACGAACACGGGACTCGTCACCTTCCGCGAGCACGTACTGCCTGAGGCGCTGGAGACGGGCATCGTCGAATGGTATGGCGGTAGCGGCTCCGAGCCTGCCGCATTCCGCTACTCGAATGGCAGTACCGTGTCGGTCGGCGGTATGGACAAGCCCATGAAAATCATGTCCTCGGAATACGACTGCGCCTACGTGCAGGAAGCGACAGAACTGACGCTCAACGATTGGGAGATGATCACCTCCCGATTGCGCAACGGGCGCATTCCGACACAGCAATTGCTTGCCGACTGCAATCCGCAGCAGCCTTCGCACTGGCTGAAGAAACGGTGCGATGACGGTAAGACGACCATGCTGTATTCACGGCATGAGGACAACCCCGTCCTGTTCGATCCGAGCGGCAGGCTCACAGCGCGCGGTAAGGCGTACATCGAGAAGCTGGACGCCCTTACCGGGGTGCGTAAGGAACGTCTGCGATACGGGCGCTGGGCCGCAGCAGAGGGCATGATCTACGAGGACTGGCGGCCAGAGGTGCACCTCTCTGACCGCAAGGTGTTGCCCCACGAGTGGACGCGTATATGGGGTGTCGACTTTGGCTATACGCACCCGTTCGTGTGGCAGATGTGGGCCATCGATCCGGACGGCCGGTTGTGGCTCGAGAAGGAGATCTACCGCACCAAGACGCTGGTCGAGGATCACGCGAAAGAGATCCTGAAGGTGGTCACGAAAGCGGACGGGGTGACGTGGAAGTATCCGAAGCCGCGTGCCATCGTCTGTGACCACGATGCTGAAGACCGGGCCACGCTCGAGCGCCACCTAGGCATGGGCACTGTGCCCGCCCAGAAGACCGTCAGCGATGGTTTGCAGGCCGTGGCGGCGCGGCTACGGGTGCAGCCGGACGGGAAGCCACGGCTGTACGTGTGCCGCGATTCGCTGGTCTCTCGCGATGAGTCGATGGTCGAGGCTGGCAAGCCGATCGGCTTCGCACAGGAGATCGAGGGCTACGTGTGGGAAATGACGGCGGACGGTAAGCCCAGCAAGGAAGTGCCTCACAAGGACGAGGATGACTCGATGGACGCGGCGCGGTACGTGGTCGCCGACCTCGACCTGCACGGCGTGACGCGCGTTCGCTTCGCCTAGTTGACACGCTAGGCTCGATGCCGTAGTGTAGTTGACATGACGGAGAGCGGAACGGCCAGCCAGGAACCGATCAAGTTTCGGCGCGTCAAGGCTGGTCACTATCTGGACAAGGCAACCGGATTCGAGATCGTTCGCGCAAACTACGGCGCTTCGAAGTTCTCGCGTTGTGACTGGTATGTGCAGCATCCGAATGGTGAGGTTCTTCGCGTAGAGGCCACCTTTGCCGAAGCCGAAATGTACGCTCACAAGTTCATCGAGAAGCACGGAAGGGCCTGACATGGCGGAGAGTGGAACGCAGAAGTGCGTGGCGAAGGTGCCATACGTTGGCGTGGATAGTCTGCACGAATGCGGCGAGCCCTGCGAATACCTGACACGGGATCAGGCGCGCGCCGAGATGCATTTTTGGTCCGGCTGGTATCACATCGATCGGTCACTGACCGTCGACCATCACGCCGTCCCGGAAAGCATGATCTACTGATGCGCGCGCTGGGTATTGCGTTGGTGATATTCGGGCCGCTGTCTGCGGTTGTCGGATGGATCTACGCGGGTATTCCGCACGGATCGACTCAGGTCATCGAGTGCGCGGGGACTATGCTCCTGGCCGCGTCGCTCTTTGTATTCGGAATCCTATTGATTCAGGAAGGAAGGTAATGGCACACGCGGATAGTGATCCGGTCGTCTACCGCTACGCGAGTAACAAGAACATTTCGATGTACGGAAAGGGTGAGCTCGGCTACACGTGGGGCGAGTGGCGAGAAATGTCCGAGAAGGAACAGGAGCGAGAGCTACAGGACATCGTCAACGAATTGGTGGAAGTCTGCATCGTGGATGATGAGAGGTAAGGCACATGGGAAAGAACAAGCCGACCAAGGTCACGGGCACGGCCGGATCCGCCACCTACGCCAGCAGCCGGATGATTCAGCCGAAAGGCAAGGCTGTCGGACCGATCATCAAACCGGGCAAGCATGCGGCCAAGCCCGGTCGGCACAGAGGGAAGTAGTGAGCTAGACTCCTCCCGACTGTTCAGCTCAACCGTGCGGATCCCACGCGGGGGACGGCGAAACGCCCAGCACTGCGGTGCTGGGCGTTTCTGCTGTATGCTCGCGCCATGACGAGCATTACGGAAGCGTGGGCAGGGGGTCGCACCGCGCGCCGTACGCGGCCAGCACGAACACCGATCCTCCTCGTGCTCGTCCGATTCTTCGCCTCGGTGCTGCCTTCCTGGCCGAAGGTACGCACGACCGTCATGCAGGTCACGGCGTTCGGTTTCCTCAGCTATGCGGTGTGGGGTTATTCCCACCTGTGGGGGTATGCCGCCATCGGGGTGTCCTTGCTGATCCTCGAAATGCTCTCGGGTGAGTCGCCGAAGCGCGAACGCCGATGAGGTCACTCGGGCGAACGCTGCTGTCAAGTTTTGTCAACAGCACCCCCATCCCCTACGTGTCTGCTGGCATGCAGGGACGATGGGGTACCGGTCGTCCCGACCGTGGCAACCAGGTCGCGCAGATGGACGCGATGGGCGCGAACGCGACCCTGTTCTCCATCGTCAACCGTACGAGCACGGCCGTGGCTAAAGAGTGCTGGCACCTGCACCGCAGGTCTCCCGGCGCGGTGTGCACGTACGAGGATGCGCGCGGGAAGTGCGAGATGCCGGGCGTTGTGGACGTGCCGAAGCATCCCGCGCTGTCGGTGCTGGGCAAGCCGAACGACTACTACACGACTCAGGAGTACTTCGAATCGGGTCAGCAGCACGTTGATCTGACCGGTGAAGGCTGGACTGTCGTCTCCCGGTTGGGGTCGGTGCCATACGAGTTGTGGGTGGCGCGCCCCGACCGGATGATTGTCGTCACCGATCGTACGGATTTCCTCGTGGGATACATCTACGTCGATCCGAACGGCCAGGAAATGCCCATTCGGAAAGAGGACGTCCTCTCCATTCGGATGCCCAACCCGAAGAATCCCTATCGGGGAATGGGTCCCGTTCAGACCATTCTGAGTAACATTGACGCGGGTAACTATTCTGCGGAATGGAACGCGGCATTCTTTCAGAATGGCGCACGTCCCGGCGGCATCATCAAGTTGTCACGGCAGATGTCCGATCCCGAATTCAATCAGCTTGTGGAGCGATTCAACCTCGGGCATCAGGGCGTGCGCAACGCCAACCGCACTGCCTTCCTCGAAGATGGCGACTGGCTTGACGTCAAGCCCATGTCCGTTGCTGACATGCAATTCGTGGAGACCGCGAACCTGAACCGTGACACCGTGCTACTCGCATTCGGCATGAGCAAGTTCGCGGTCGGTGTAGTCGAGGATGTCAACCGCGCCACCGCTGAGGCGAGCAAGGCATGGTTCGGGGAGACGCTGACCGTGCCGCGTCTCGACCGGTGGAAGGGCATGCTCAACAACGACTTTGGTCCTCAGTTCGGTGGGATGTGGACGCCTGACCTGTCGTTCGTCTACAGCAACCCTGTGCCGTTCGACCGCGAGGCCGCACGCGCCGACAAGCTCGCTGAGGCTCAGGTGTACGCGCTGTTGGTGAACGCCGGGGAGGATCCGGTCTACGCCGCTCAGGTGGCTGGTCTGCCGGAGCCGCCGCCACGCCCCGTGATCACAGCAACGCCCGTTCCCGCTGCGATCGGGGCATGATGTGGGGCGAATCGATCCGCATCCGGTTCTCGCAAATCGATGGGTTGCTGTCGAACATATCGATGACAACACCTGTCAACCTTGCCTCGACAACGACGGTAAGCTCTACAAGAATCGTGAAGATGCGTATGCTGACTATCCCGGCGGTAAGGGATTCGTCAACTGTGTCGGCGAGGAATTCGGAAATCACTGCCGTGGAAAAGTCGCCAAGCGACGTGGAGGGAATGCAATGACACCCGAACAGGTCGCGGCGATCGAGAGCATGCGGAAGGTTTCTGCCCTCTTCTCCGCCAAGACGTTCACCAACGCGGTCGGCCCCACCGAGAAGCTTCGGTTCGAACACGAAACTCTCGCCTCAGCGTCCGGTGCCGGAGCCAAAGCGAATCAGCTCTACATCTATGACTACATCGGCGGATATGACGGCATCACAGCAATGGATGTGGTCGATGCGCTGACTGGCGTGACCGGTGACGTTGACGTGCACATCAACTCCGGCGGCGGTGCGATCTTCGAAGGCGCTGCCATCTACGCCGCGCTGGATAACTACGCGGGCGGAACGGTCCGTTCGTACGTCGACGGCGTTGCCGCGTCCGCCGCGTCCGTCATCATGCTCGCCGGTGAGGAAGTCGTCATGGAACCGGCGGCGACCGTGATGGTGCACGCCGGATCCGGCGGGGTGTACGGCACTGCCAAGGACATGCGCGCGCAGGCCGACGTGCTCGACATGCTGACCGAAACCATGGCGGGCATCTATGCCTCGCGCGTCGGTGGCGACACGGCCGAATGGCTGGCCCTGCTGAACTCCGGTGATACGTGGTACACGGCGCAGACAGCGCTTGACGCCAAGCTCGTGACACGCATCGGCGGTTCGGCCAACAAGGTCACGCCATCGAACGCCGCCGCACCCGACGTCCTCACCGCGCTGCACTCGTTGTTCACGTCCGGCCGTTTGCCCTCCTGGCCGATTCCGTCCATCGAACCCGAACCCACTCCCGTAACGTCAGTCGACGTTGAGGGTATCCATACCGCATTGAAAGGATTGTTCGCATGACCGCACCCGTCAAGGCGGTACCCACCAATCAGATTCAGTGGGAGGAATACCTCAACACGACCATGACCTCTCCCGAGGTCTTCGCCGAAAACCTGAAGTCCGGCGACTTCCGCGAAAAGCTCAACGGCTACATCGGTTCCCGCGACAAGGCGATGACCGACCTGAAGTCGGAGTTGACAGAGCAGATCACAGCGTCCGTCATCGACCTCGCGAAGCGCAACGGCGTGCGCCCGGACTCGGAGCGCATCGCGCTCGCTGGCGCAAAGGGCGGCACGTACAACGCTGGCGCTCCCGGCGCACTGAACAAGACGTGGGCCACGGGCGGGCAGATGTTGTCCGACATCCTCACCCCGCAGAAGAAGCTCACCAAGGAGCAGCACGCGCGGCTTGCCGCGTACCAGGAATTCACCGCTGCCTACTCGGAGCGCATCCCGAGCGAGGGCGGCTACCTCGTCCCCGAGGAGACTCGGGCGGAGATCCTGGCACTGACTCTCGAGGCCAGTATCGTCCGTTCGCAGGCCATGGTCGTGCCGATGAGCACGAGCAAGCTGCGGTGGCCCGTGCTCGACTTCACCACTGAGGTGGGCGAGGTCTTCGGTGGCATCGTCATGTCATGGCTGGACGAGGGGGAGGAGTTCACTCCGACCTCCGGCACGTTCGCTGCGCTCGCGCTGGTTGCCCACAAGCTGGGCGGCCTGGCTCGGATCCCGAACGAACTCGTGCGCGACGCCACCGCCCTTGAGGCGTGGGTGCGGCAGGCAATGCCGCTGGCCGTCATGCACTTCGAAGACCTCGGGTTCATCAAGGGCAACGGCGTCAACAAGCCGCTCGGTGGCCTGCACGCCGACAACCCGGCGCTCATCGTGGTCGGTGACGAATCCGGCCAGAGCACGCCAACCATCACGTGGAACAACGTCCTCGCGATGTTCGCCCGGCTGCTGCCCGAGTCGTACGGCAACGCCGAGTGGGACATCACCCCCGACGCCATCCCGGAGATCTTCTCGATGGCCCTGCCCGTGGGCACGGGTGGCAGTGCGGTCATGCTCGGCGAGGGTGCCGGACCGCAGCGTCTGCCCATGTCCCTCCTGGGCATCCCGATCCGCTGGACTCGCAAGGCTCCGGCCGTGCTCGGTACGCAGGGTGACATTTCGCTGGTCGACTGGTCGAAGTACGTCATCGGCGACACCATGACGATGACGCTGGACACCTCCGAGCACAGCGCGTTCACCTCCGACAAGACCGACTTCCGGATCATCGAACGGCTGGACGGTCAGCCCGGTCTCCTGTCTCCGCTCACCCCGGAGAACAACGGCCCGACGCTGAGCGCGTTCGTTCAACTCGAGACGCGTTCGCTGGACTAATACCCTCGCATCGGCCAGAGGTGATTCTCTCGCCCCCACCTCTGGCCGATGCGAGCCTCGGAACAAAAGGGAGAAACGTGCATGTGTGACATTGTTGTTGACGTTGAGGTCGAAGCGGGAACGGTGATGCTGAACGGAAGTGATCCGGAGGTCATTGAATGTGAATCCGGGCGCGTAATCCTGTCGGCATCAGCGCATTACGGGAATCTGATTTCTGGTACTACGTCAGTCCCGGTTGGCCTCAATGATGGCGCACTGTCGAATTCCTGCACTGTCAGCGCCGGAGTATCCGGTACTGTGCACTACTACTTGACCACTGGTCGAGTGGCAACGCTCTAACCCGCACCCGAAATACGGGAGTAGGGCTCACCCCCGGAGAGGGGAGAGACAGCAATGGAAGCGCTCGGCAGGCTTTTTGACATCGGTGTTGGCTGGGTCCCGGTCGACCTCGACACGAGCAACGGCGCAACTGGCAAGCGCATCGCGATGTCCGGCGCGGACGCCATCACGTTCGTGGTGGTCACCGGTGTCGGTGGCGCGGAAGATCTCGTGCTTGACCTTCAGCAGCATACGGCGTACACGTCGGGCACCTCCGCCGACCTGGACAGCGGTACTTCCGGCGGCGTGGCGGGTACGACCGACCTCGCCCGGTTCCACATCAAGGCGGAGACCGCGCTCGACAACGACGAGACGTGGGTAAAGATCGACCAGACTGCGGGTGCTACCGCCTCTGAGTGCACGGTGGTCGGTGCGACCTACGGCACTCAGCAGAAGTTGGTGGTCATCGAGGTCAACGCGGCGATGATGGCCACGGGCTACACGCACCTGAGCCTGAACGCGGCGATCACCACGAGCACGGCGCAGTTGGCCGCGTGCCTGTACTTCCTGCACGAGCTTCGCTACCAGCGCAAGCCCGTCAACCTGCGCAATCTGCTCAACCCGCCCGCTGCGAACGCGTGATCGGGGGCTGACTGATGACCGTCATTCAAAATCCCAGCGCGCTCACGCTGGCCGTGCTCGGCACTACGGCCAGCAAGGCATACACACCGCTTGTGGTGGAAACGAAGACCCTGTTCACGGTCTCCGGCCTCTGCATCATCACGTCAATCGTCGGCAAGGTGACGACTGCAATCACGGTGGCGAACACCATCAAGTTGCAGGCCAACCCCACGACCGGTACCACGCAGGACCTGTGCGCGGCAACCGACCTCGGTACGACCGACACGCCCGCCGGTGACCTGATCACCATCGCGGGCGCGGCTGCCACGGCTCCCGTCGTCGGCATCGGTGCGGTTCCGGTCATGGCAACGGCGAACGCCATCGCCATCGACGCGGGCACCATCGAACAGGTGACCGCAACCGGCGCGGACGGCGGCATCACGTGGTATATCACGTATGTCCCGATCGTGACTGGCGCAACCATCGTCGCGGCGTAACATCCGAAGTTGAACGCGCCGTGCCTGGTTCGGGCGCGGCGCGTTCGCCACAGAAGGGATGCACTATGGAGCTGACACAAGGCGACTACGAGGAACGCAAAGCCCGCACGCTCGCCGACTCGGGGACCGACGATGACGTGCGTCTGGTCAAGCTCTACGAACGGGAGGGATTCAAATGGCGTGGGAGCAGTACGGAGAAATCCTCCTCTTCAACCGAGAGCAGCGAGCGGTTGACCGAAACCGTGAACCAGTCGAATGCCCCAATGACGGCACCCCCCTCCAGCAAGCCCCGAACGGGAAGCTCCACTGCCCATCGGACGGGTGGACGTGGCCGGACAAGCGCATCCTCGGGAGGTCATGAATGAAACCTTCCATCTGTCGCATGGTGATCGCGCTGGTTGATCCGGTCAGCAACAACGGATCAGACCTGTCTCCTGCCGTGATCACGCGTGTATGGAACGACACACTGGTCAACGTCAAGACCATTCACGATGGTTCGGCTAGTGAGCAGTGGTTGACCTCCGTGTCGCTGTTCGACACTGAGGAGGAAGCGCGAACCTCCGGCGGGCATTGCTGCTTCTGGCCACCCCGTCAGTAGGGTACGATTGCAGGCATAATCGAATATCGGTGTCACCTGGTCCCGAGGGGCCTAGGCCAGAAAGCAAGGCAGAGGGGACGCAATGGCTAGCACACTCGATGAGGTGTGTTACACGACGCGTGAGCGTGTTCAGCAGACCGTTGAACAGGCTGACTCGGTGCGCAACAACAGGCGCATTGACGACTGCGTTCGTGCCGCGTCCCGTGATATCTCTGGCCGCTTGCACCGCCGTTTCTGGCCACAACTTGCCGTCCGCTACCCGGACGTGCGATGGGTCGCCGGTAGCACGTTGTGGCTCGACCACGCGGATTACGAGATCCTGGCGCTGACTTCCATAGTAGTTGACGGATCGACTTTTGTCGAGAACGTTGACTACTACTTGGACTATCAGCAGGAAAGCGGCGCGTACACTGCGATTCGCCTGATCCGCGAAAGCAGCGCAGCGTGGTCATCGATTCAGCGCGGCATCGTGCTCACCGGTCAGTTCGGCGGATCGAACGGCAGTGATGCCGCCGGAGATCTCGTAGCCACCATCAACTCATCCGTCACGCAACTCACGGTGACGAACTCTGCGCTAGTCGGCGTGGGCGATGCCCTTCTGGCCGACTCAGAGCGCATGCTCGTGACGGAGAAAGAGTTCATCGACTCGACCGCCACGGTGACCGGATCAGTCGCGGCCAGCATGTCAACGACCACCATTCCCGTGTCGAGCGGGACGCTGGTAAGCACGGGTGAAGTCGTTCTCATCGGCGCTGAGCGGATGTTCGTCGAATCGATCAGCGGCAACAACCTCACTGTCAAGCGTGCCGCCAACGCCTCGACCCTCGCCACTCACGCGAACACCGACATCGTGTACGTGCCCCGTCTGTGCACCGTGCGGCGGGCAGTGGCGGGCACGACAGCGGCGGCACACACGGCCGGAGCAGACCTCACGCGCAATGCTCCGCCCTCCCTGATTGGCGAGACGGCGTTGGCGCTCGCCATTAACTACGTGGAGCAGGGCGCATCAGGCTACGCCCGTACGATCGGCTCTGGCGAGAGCGAGCGCCAGGCATCGGGACGCGGCATCGCGGACGTCTTCGCCGATGCGTACGCGGTGTACGGGCGCAAGGGCCGCATCGGGCATCGCAATGTTTGACGTCACGGTGCACACCTCCGGACCGTTCTTCGACGGTCGCGCGGACAAGGCTGCACAGGATGCGTCGGATGACATAGCGCGCGTCGTGTCGACGCTCGGCGCGGCTGAAGTACGTGCCATCGAGAACGTCACCTTCAAAAAGCAGACGCCGTTCTACCGCGTGCATGTGCAGGCAAAGGTAGATCCGCCCGGATGGAAGATCTGGGATCAGGGCATCGTCTATGGACCGTGGCTCGAGGGAACAGGTTCGCGCAACCGGACCACGCGATTCAAGGGATACATGATCTTCCGGCGCGTGACGCAGCGAATGAACGCGCGTGCCGCGATTATCGGTGACGGCGTGGTCGCGCGATTCATGGGACGGATGAACTGATGGCCATCGACTCCGTAGCTTTGTTCAACGCCCTTACCTCCCTGGCCGCGTCATCGGGTCAGTTCGATGTGGTGACCGGTCACGAGCCCAAAGCTGCGCCGACTCTGACCGGTGTGTCCTGTGCGGTATGGGTGTCGGACCTGCGAGCCCTTCAGTCGAGCGGTCTCGCGAGCGTGAGTATGCGCATTGAATTCACCATGCGTGTATATGCGAACATGCTGCAAGAACCGCAAGACGCAATCGATCCTCGCATTATCGGTGCTACCGATGCGATCTTTTCCGCGCTTGCAGGTAACTTCGACATCGACGTTAACGGCGTTCGCTACATCGACGTGTTCGGCAGTGATGGCGAGCAGCTGCGCGCAACGGCCGGATTCGCCGATCAAGACAATAAGAAGTTTCGGGTGATGGAAATCTTCGTTCCCGTCATTCTCAACGACGTGTATTCGGAGGTGGCCTAATGGCCAAGCAAGGTGGCATGGGCGACCGGTTTTACGTCGATGAGTTCAATCTGTCGGGAGATATCGGGTCCCTGAGCAATGTGCACGGCGGCCCCGCGCCTGGCATCGTCACCGACATTACCCAGTCGGCAGAGTCGCGGATCGGACTACTGCGTGACGGCGGACTGGGATTCGTCGCATGGTTCAACCCGAGCACTACGGCCGGGGCCGAAGGCTCGCACGCCATCCTGAAGACACGTCCCACAGCAGATCGTATCTGCACGTATTTGATCGGCACGGCCGTGGGCAATCCCGCTGCGTCCATCGTCAGCAAGCAAATCAATTACGACGGTACGCGCGGCCAGGATGCCTCCTACACGCACGCTGTGGATGTGCAGGGAAACGGCTTCGGGCTGGAGTGGGGAATTCAGGCCACGGCCGGTTCCCAATCTGCGACCGTAGCAGGGAGTAACGCTTCCATCGACAACGGCGCGGCCACGGCATTCGGTGCCAGCGTGTACGTACACCTGACGAGTTTCACCGGCACCGACATCTTCATCGGGTGGAATCACAGTACCGACGACGGTGGCGGCGACCCGTTCGCCACCCTTGACGGCGGCTCCCTCGAGGCGGGTTTCTCTGCCGTGGGAAAGCAGAGACTCACAACAAGCACCGTCACAACGTCGATCAAGCGGTATACGAAGATGTACTTCACCGGCACGTTCTCGCAAGCAACCTTTGTTGTGAACTTCGTGCGCTACCTGACGGCGCAGTCGTGATGCGCGAACTATTCCGCGTTCCCACGAACGCACCCGTCACAGCGTTCAAGACGTACGCCCTGTCTCTGCCGAAGCAGACACACTACCGCAAGGCCACGTGCCAGGAAGTGGACTGCGAGGCGTACGCGAATGGCTGGGTAACGAAGATCGACGTCACGACCGAACTCGGCCAGAGGCAAGCCAAATATATCCGCGACCACTCCGGACGCACGTTTCAGGATGTGACCGCGATTGGTTCGCCCGTGCGTGAGTTCATGTTCCCGAGCGGCCAGCAATGCTTCGCCGATCATCAGGTGCCATTAGAGCGTGATCCGATTTTCGTTGTGCGCGATGGTGACTGGCGCGGCAATCCGACCGGTCGGCGCATGCAACATGCCAAGGCGCAAGACTGGATCGACGATTTCGGCGAGCATCAGCAGAACATCGCTGACGCGAAAGAGAAAGGCTAGGGGCGAGGAATGGAGATACGTATACCGATTTATGGGCAAGAACTTGTGTTCGAATCGGATGACGTTGACAACGTCTCGATCTCACACGACGTTCAGAACGTCAACGGTGTCAACGAGTTCACTGGCACTTCTCGCCTAATTCTCGAATTTGGTCCGGGGCATCGAGCCTCATGGTTCGACCAGGCAGAAAAGGAGTAAGGCATGGCCAAACAGGGCGGCATGGGTTTCGCGGTTGCTGTGGACGACTCGTCCGGCACACCGCGAACCATCAGCAACGACATTACCAACCTCGCATACTCCACGCCGCGCGGCGTGCAGGACGTGACCGGTGTGGACAAGAGCGCCATGGAACGGCTGCTCCTCCTGGCCGACATGTCCGTGACGCTGAATGGCGTGCACAACAACGCCAGCAACCTGTCACACGCGGTCTTCCGCACCGTTCCGAGCACGAGCGTGAACCGGACTACCGCCCTGACGATTTCGTCCCAGGTCTTGGCCGGAGAGCTGCTGTACTCGGACTACGCGACCACGCGCGGCCAGGATGCATCTCTGACGTGGACCGCACCGGGTGTGCTCGCAGACGGCACCGTCCCGACTTGGGCCTGATCTACCAATAGTAAGGCAAGGGGCGAGAGAATGGGTTACAAGCGCAAGACAAAGGTGTACGTCCTGCGATTCGAGGATGAGGAATATGAGGGGCTTGAGGTTCGCGCGAAAGGCGCGAGCGTTGAACAGCTCATATCCCTCATGAACCTCGCGCGGTTCGGCACGGGCGCGAAGTTCGGCCAGGGAGACATCAAAGAGGTTGACGCCCTCTTTGAATTGTTCGCGTCGAAGCTGACCGAATGGAACCTTGAGGATGAGGACGGCGTGCCGGTTGAATTGTCCCTGGCCGGACTCAAGAGTCAGGACATTGACTTTGCGCTGGACGTCGTGTTGGCGTGGGTTGGCGCAGTGATGGGAACGTCCGCCCCTTTAGAGAAGAGCTCGCCCGATGGCGAGCAATTCCCGGAGGGATCGATTCCGATGGAAACCCTGTCCTCAAGCCTGTAGAGCTGGGTAACGCAGAGATGATGGTGAACCTGTTGGAGCGATTCGGCGGGTACACGTATTCGTCACTGATGCGAGAAGATGCCGAATTCCTTCGGCTGGTCAAGATGGTGGATGAGGAACGGGAGGCGATGAACAGTGGCGAATGAAGTAGTCATCAAGGTTACCTCCCGTAATGAAGTCAACAAGGGATTCCAAGCCGCACGCGCGGATATCACGAAATTCGCGGACGAGTCTGCCACCGTCTATCAGCAGAAGTTCTCCGAACGGATGAACGATCTCGGACGCAACCTGACTACGCCGCTACAGAAGAGCGGCAAGGAAATCGGTATCCGGCTGGGCAACTCGTCCGCCGGTGAGATCACGCGTCAGATCTCCGACCACCTCACCGAGCATCTACCCGAGGTAGTCTCTCGAGGATTCACTAGCGGTGGTGGTATCGCGCTCTACCGCACGGCTGGCGAGACCATCGGCGATGAGGTCGGCCAGAGTGCGGGCGACCGTGCGGGCGAAACCATGAGTGAGCGGATTACCGACCACATTACGCGCCGCATCAAGACGAGTATCCGCACGGTGGGTGACGAGTCCAGTGGGGATTCCGCGCACGCGGGCGAGCGCATCGGTGACGACATTTCGCGCACTATCCACACGAAGATCAAAGACAAGATCAAGACGTCTGTGGATGTGGACACGGATGGCTCGATCCGCAGCAAGGCTGAGCATGCCGGAGAGTTGATCGGTGACAAGGTCGGTGACGGCGTAGGCGGTAGCCTCTCCTCATTCTTCTCGGGCGACCTGATCAGCCTTCTCGTCAAGGCCCTCGCGGGTACGGCACTCGTGGCCGCGCTTGCGCCCGTCATCGGTGCGGCCATCACGAGCGCCGTTCTCCTGGGATTGGGCGGCGGTGTGCTGGCCGCTGGAGTCGTTGCGGCATTCAAAGATCCTCGCATCGCTGCGGCGGGTACTGAGCTGAAGACGAACGTCAGCAAGCTGTTTACGGAGTTCGGCAAGCCGTTCAGGGTCCCTCTGGCCGAAACACTCGAGAAGCTTGACAAGTTCATCATCAGCCTGACTCCAGACTTCAAGCATCTCGCAGATGTGTTCGCGCCAATCTTGGGTGAACTGGGTACGGGATTGGTGTCGTTACTTCAGAACGCCACGCCCGGAATCCTGAAAGCTGCGGAAGCCGCCGCGCCGTTGTTCGAAACCCTCGCCAAGCACATGCCCGCCATCGGCGACGCTATCGGGAAGTTCTTCGGAATCCTGAGCAGACATTCGGAAGACGCCAATCTCCTATTCGGAGACCTGTTGACGCTTGTCGAAAAGCTGATCGTATTCGTCGCGCAATTGGTAGACGTACTGGCTAGCGCCTACAGCAAGATACACAATCTTGTCACGAATAGCATCAAGCTGTTCAACGATCTGCGCCATGCGTGGAGTACCGGTATCGACGTCATGAAAGCTGGAGTGCTCAGCCTACTTGGCGTTGCGCTGGACGTATTCGGGAAGATCCTTGCGGCGGCCTCTGATGCGCTGTCATGGATTCCCGGAATCGGCCCGAGGCTTCGAACTGCTCAAGAGAAATTCAATCACTTTCGCAAGAGCGTGAATGAAGAGCTAAAGAAGATCACGGACAAGCACATCAATGTGACTATCTCCACGTATGGGCTTGCCGCTTTCAAGGCTGCGGCTGACGTGGCCGCGCTCATGAAGTCGATGGGGTACGCGCACGGCGGCATCAAGGGTGCGGCTAGCGGCATGGTCACGGGGGGCATGACGTGGGTGGGCGAGCAAGGGCCTGAACTCGTCTCCCTGCCGACCGGGAGCACGGTGCACAGCAACGGGGACTCCCAGCGTATGGCATCCGACATGGGCGGTGGGGGCGGCGGGACGTGGCTACTGCGTGCCGCGCCCGGAGCGTCCCGTGACCTCATGTCGGTCATCATCGAGGGATTGCGCTACGAGGTCGACCGCAACGGGCAGGGGAGCGTACAGCGCTTCCTCGGATCACCGGGAGTGACGGCATGACATTGCTCGGCTTTCCGGGGAGCAACCCCCTGCCGATCCGTGGCGAAATGTTCATCGACGGCGCATGGGTGAATGTCACGTCAGATGTTCGCCTTGAGAACGAGGTGGTGATATCGGCCAGAGGGCGAGCAAACGAGCAGGGGCGACCCAGTCCGTGCACGTGTGACTTCACGCTGAACGACCGTACGGGAAAGTACAACAACCGCAATCCGCTCAGCCCGTATTACGGATTGCTGCCCCCCTACATTCCCATTCGTTTCAGTGTCACCGAGGATCGCAGCTTCGCCATCTTCGATGAATCGGATGGTTGTGAAGTCAAGACGACGGACAAAGCCGTCCTTGATATCACGGATGAGATTGATATCCGTGTCGAATTCGAACTTGCCCGCAGTCTCGATGGTGTTGACGGGCATATCCTGGCCGCTAAACGCGCGGACGGCGGGCAAGCCTCCTGGCTGTTCACCATCACCAAGGCGGGTAAGCTCCAATTCGTTCGATCCTCCGATGGCTCGGCGTTGGTCGGAACAACCAGCACGGTTGTACTGCCGCAGTTGTACGGTCCGCAAGCGGTACGTGTTACGTGGGACGGAAACGATGGATCAGGAAACCGTGTCACCAAGTTCTACACTTCCGACACCATTGCTGGCACATGGACACAGTTGGGCACTACGAGCACGATAGCGGGAACAACGTCTCTGTTCTCCAGTACGGCTAACCTAGAACTGGGACGTCACAACAATGGCGACAATCTAGGGATTGCGGATTACACCGGTATGCGCGGACGCATCTATGCGTTTGAGCTGTACCAGGGAATCGCTTCGCCGACGCTGGTTGCGGAAGCCGACATCTACAATCAGGCTCGCGGTACCACATCGTTCAGCGATGGACTGGGCACGCCGAACACGTGGACTGTCGAGGGCACGTGCGAGATCACTCCCGACAACCGGCGCTTTTGTGGCGAGCTAGCCGCTTCCCCCATTGAGTGGGATGTGAGTGGCAATGACGTCATGGACCGCGTGCAGGCTGCTGATGTCACGCGCAGACTAGGCAAGGGCTCTACGCCCGTTGTCTCGCCGCTCACCGACTTCTTTACGTCCATCAGCAACACAGGTCTGTGGACGTGCGAGGACGGCACTGCTGCGACAACCATGGAAAACAAGCACACGAACGGCGTACGCGGTCAGTTCGTAGACGTGCAATTCGGTGCGCCGTCCGACCTTCCGGCGACGGCAGGCAGTGCAACCGTCAACAGCACGAGCACGGTCATCAAGATGACACCGGATACGTCGGTCGCCAACACCGGTTTCGCGTATGCGAACTGGACTATGAAGATGGCCAGCATCCCCGGTTCCAGCGTGACCATGTTCAATCTGAACTTGACCGGTGGAACGATACAGCGAATCAACTTTTCCGTTACCGCGACCACATACGACATTGCGGCATACGACAACAATGGCACGCTGATCACGAGTTCCGCAAGCTCGCACACCGGCAACGGAAGTGCGCCGACTGATTGGAATTTCTTCCGCATTCAACTGACGCAGTCGGGCGGAAACGTCGATCTCGACTTGGGTTGGTATCACCCCCCGGACAATTTCTTGATCGGTATTACCACGCTGACGTTCGCTGGCACCGCTGGCCGATTCAGGGCGTGGAACGCCGTGGGCGCAACGAACAATATCGGTACGCAGTACACGCATTTCGTGACCGGACAGATCTTCCTCGATAACAATACGATCGACTACCTTCAGGCTGCGAACGCCTTTGCTGGCGAAACTGCCGCCGCACGCTGGCTGAGGATCGGACTTAACAACGGCATTGACACGCGTGTCGTCGGCACCGACGACAGCAGCGAGCAAATGAGTTGGCAGCCTCGAGACACACCGCTGAACATTCTCATGGAATGCGTCGACACGGAACAGGGGCAGTACTACCCAGACCGTGATACCGGCGCAATGGTCATGCGCACCTACCGGTCATTGATCAATCAGACCGGACCATCGATCGACTACTCGCTACAGGAACTAGGCCCTACCGTCCCGCGCCCTGTACCCGATGACGGGCTACTGCGCAACACGGTGACCGCCAACCGGGCGGACGGCTCGACAGGATTCCATCAGCACACGGACGGCCCGAAAGGCTCCGATAGCGCCGGAGTCATCCCAGCCAGCATCAACCGCAACCCATACCTCAATGCCCGCCTTGACGACCTAGCGGGCTGGGATGCGTTCCTCGGGACGTGGGATGAGGAACGCTGGACTCAGGTCATGGTGGAACTCGCGCGCACGAACTACACGGGCACAGCGGCCAAGGTGCGCAAGGGCCATATCCTGGCCGCGCTGGACGTCGGGCACTACTTCACCATCATCAACCCGCCGTCACATCTTCCGACCGACGACATCCGCCTGATGATGCAAGGCCTGCAATCGGAAGTGCTGGGTAACCGCACGTGGCGGATCACGTGGAACACATCCCCGTACGGTCCGTACGTTGTGGCCCTGTACGATACCGGCCGCTACGAATCGGGCTCGACTACCACGAACACGAGCTATGACGACAACGACACGTCCATCGTGTTCTCGACCACCAATATCGGTGACATCTGGTCAACGACGTCGGAGCCTTACGAGGTGGTCATTTCCGGTGAGACCATCCAAGTCGACAGCATGGGCGCATCAAGCGGATCAGGACCGTACGTGCAGACAGCAACGGTCACGCGTGGCATAGGTGGATTCTCCAAGGCGCTGCCCTCCGGTAGTACGATCACATTGACTGAAGAGCAAGCGGGAAGGTACGGGCTGTAATGGCATACACGAGCGTCGCCACGGGGGATCGCATCCTCGCATCCACCATCAATGACCTGATCAAGTACGCCCTGAATCCCGCTCTCGTCAGGCTTGTACAGACTGCGGCCCAATCGATCCCGGACAACACCATCACAGCCTTGACGTTCACGGGCGCCGAAGACATCGATGTCTACGGCTTCCATGATCCGACCACGAACACGTCACGGATCACACCGAACATCCCCGGTACGTATCTGTTTTTTGGTTCGTACTACTCGGGCGCGGCAACGGGAACTAGCATTGATTGTTCGATCCGAAAGAATGCTGCTACAACTACTCCAACGGGTAACCGAGATACGTTTGGCACGATTGCCCAATCGCAATACGCGCAAGCCATTTTTGACATGAACGGCTCAACCGATTACACCGAACTGATGGGCTTGCAGGATTCGACCGGAGCGACTAATTCAAACGTGTCGGCAAGATTCACGTCGCACTTCTCATGTATCCTTCTCGGATACTCGCTGTAGCGAAAGGAACAGGCAATGGCTGAGCAATTGATTCCGTTCGTCAACGGAGTTCAGTACACCGGCTCGAACGGCACTGCCATTCTGGCACAGATACCCGCACAGGCAGTCAGCGAATACAGCGTTTCGATCGCATCAGAGTCCGGCGGTACGCTCGTTATGGAATATTACCCCGACGGGGGATTGTCTTCGCTCATCGTGGAAACGGGCGACTGGGTTACGTGGACTTCTGTCTATCCGGGCAAACTGACGGATGATCAGATGAACGCGGCATACGTCAAGCGTTCGGATCTTCCGTAATGCTGGCCAAGTACACGGTGGTTGCAGATTTCTGGACGGACATGCCCGAAGCCAAGCCTCGCGCGCGTGCCCGCGTCAAGAACAAACGGCTGGATGCTGAGCTGACTGTCGAGGACGATGGCTCGCTGACGTTCTCCGCCGATGCCGACATCGAAATAGACACCTATGACGGGCCGAAGTACAAGGACGTCCGCGAGGAAGTACGCGTGTCCATGCCCATCAATGCATTCGCGGATCAAGGCGCGAATGTCGAAACGCACGGCAACGCACCTATCGTGATCCCGGTCAACAAGGATCGGGCTTCCAGCAAGCCAGCAACGAATATCGGCAAAGACAAGTAATATCCGTTCCACCTCCGTTCCTAACCTTCCCATGGGAAAGCGGGTGAGACAGCGTGAGCGTCACCACCCCGCCCACCTATCTCTACGTCCTCAGCGATGCGCCAGGCGTGGTCTTGGCCAACACGTTTATCTCGATGTTCAATCCTGCCAATAGCGGCAAGACGATTACCATCACACAGATAGATGTCGAGATCTACGGCATCGGCGTAACCGTTGCGCAAAGCTCGATGCTGCGCAAGCGAATCACAGCAGCCAGTTCAGGGACGCTCATCGCGGCGAGCACCATATCCCGTTTCAAGACGAGCTATGTTGATCCCGCGCTCGAGGTACGCATCGGCAATCCCACCGTCACCACATCCGCGCTTGCGCACGGAGCGCACACTCCCATCGTCTCCACGAAAGAGGGACTGAACGCAGCCTCCTACTCCGTACTGCCCGTACCTCTGATGACGTATCGGCCAGGAGAGGGCATGTGCATGTCCACGGCGGCAGGGAACATCAATCAGACGTGGTCGATTTCCCTCGTGTGGCAGGAGAGATAGCAATGGCGAACATGGCGAATGCAAACGGCGGAATCCTGCTCACCATCCCAGCTAAGTCGATCTGGCGTGGATCGGTCGGCATGTGCGCCACCCTGTCTGTGGCCATCGGCGGAAGTGCCGCCGCTCAGTATCCGAGCGTCACGGTGAACGGCTCAGGGGGCACGTGGCGCACTGGAGAGACCGTGGTGGGCTTGGCCCTGGCCGCGCCCGCCGTAGCCGTCACGTCCCTCGTAGGGCTCGCGGTTACCGCCTCAATGAACACCGGTGATATACAGGTCCAGACGGGAGCCAATCCCGTTGACCTTGTACTGAACATTGGGCCGGGAGTGACGGGTATGGCGATGGCGACCGGACAAGTCTGTTAGGGGCGCGGCATGGCGTGGGTGTTGACAAAGCAGTTGCAGGCGTGGCGTACGCAGATGAACGCCAACTTCCCGAACCGGGATAAGACCTCGGACGGGACGATTGGGGACACTGCCCATCAGGGTGAGTCGAGCGGCCACAATCCGGACTTGACCGCCAATGCGGAATACAAGGACGGTGATAGCAAGGATGAAGTACGCGCCATGGACACGGATGCCGACACCGGAGATCCGAATGTGTCGATGGAGGACATCGTCCAGCACTTGCTACGCCTCGCGCGCGCGGGCAGACTGGCCTTCATTCGGTACATCATCTTCAACCGGCGAATCTGGCGTGCGAGCAATGGATGGGCACAGGAGGCCTATACCGGCTCCAACCCGCACGACAAGCACATGCACATGTCCGGCGCATACAATCAGGCCTCGGATGAACTGAGTAGCGCTGACTACCACTTGGAGGATCTTGTGGCTCTGACCGACGATGACAAAGACTGGATCAAGGACAACGTCGGGCCGCGCGCGGTGTGGGGTTACGATCCGGGTTGGTCGAATCCTGCCGACCACAGCGAAGGTGTCTGGCCGGGTGTTTCCGAAGCCACCTACGGAACTGTCACCAACGGCACCGTTGCCCCCGGAACGGCGCTGGGAACGCTTCTCGGACGGCAGAAGAGCATCGGCGATACGGAGCAATCCGCGCACGCCTCGATCATCACTGCCGTGCAGTCCGTGAACGCCGTGGACATTCCCGCCCTGGCCGCGATGATCGCCGCCGCACTTCCGCCCATCACGGGCGATTCCCTCACCGTTGCCGACGTTGAGACAGCCGTGCGGAATGTGCTTCACTCCGCATAACTGCTACTGTAAGTAACAGTTGTCACGCGGCAACGGAAAGTTGGATCATGAGTGAGCGTGAGACGTCATCGACGTCCCCCGTGGTGGGTCCTCGTTCGGGACTTCACTTCATTAGCAGCCGGGTGGACGTTGATTTTCCAACAGGCTATCTTCGTCGATCCTTCCCAAGTGAACAAAGCATTTCTCGTAATCGCAGCGGGCGCAGTCGGAACACGGGCCGCAGCAGCAGCATGGGAAAAGGTCCGTGGCACTGGTACGCGACCATCGCCACCTTCGCTTCCGTTGCCTCAGTCGTCATTGCCCTAGTCATCCTGGCGCTGAGCGTGCGAGCATCGGCCAGCGGGGCAACGCCGACCCCCGCGACCACGAGCACGGTCGTTACCCCGGTCACCTACGGCTACCCGCCCGAAAGGTAGGAAGACATGCAATTCGCCAAGGAGACTGCCGGGGCTGGCCCCCGAGGCAAGGCCGAACGCAAGGTCAAGCTCATGTCCCTCGTGTCGCTGGTTGCCCTCCTGGCCGCCGGTATCGCGCCGAGCTACGTCTCATTCCTGCCGGACTGGGCAGAGGGCAGCGCTCTGGCGTTGTTGGGCGTGGCAGGTACCTTCCTGGCCGGGTACTACACACGCACCGATCCCGACGCTCTGAGCCCGAGCACCATCGCGGCAGCTCAAGCGTGGCTCAAGCTGCACCTACCGAACAGGTAGGTAGCGCACAGCGAGACGCCGTGCGAGAGGGAAGGCTCGCGCGGCGTCTCTGTCTGTTCAGCGTATCATCGCATTGATGGGTTTCAGTGTTCCTCGCCCGTCTGTCGCTTGCGACCATGCACTAGCTCTTCACGTCCGTGCTCGCCGCGCACGACTGCTTCGGGTAGGTGGCCGACGTGCCACCATCCTTCGTGCGTCGGGCATTCGTACACGTGCTGTTTGCCGTGATGGCGTAGGCGCTTGAGGTTCTGCTTCGCGTTGCCTCGCGACGAGTAATACAATTTGTCACAGTCTTGACATCTGCCCTGCGGGTAGGACGTCTTGATCCAATCCGTTCCGTGGCGTCTTGTCACGTCCCACTTCCCGTCAGATAAAATGGATGTCCGCCCGGCGTATGCGTCTTCGTAGTGGGTGACTACACGCGCCGGGCGGCTCACTCTTAGTTTACGGGGTTACCGACCAGTATGGCGGACAGAGCGCAGACTTTTCGCGAGTGCATCGCCCGCCGAGTCGCCGCCGTCCTGCGCTTCCTGAATGTCACTCAGGAAGTGCGCGACGTCGTTGTCTTGTCCGAGCATGATTTGCGCAACTCCAATCGCGGAATTCTGGCACGATGCAATCTCGTCCGTCATCAATCCCGCGCGCATGAGGATGCGACCCACCTGACATCCGTGCGTCTTGCTGCCCGATGCCACTTCCCGTTCAGCCGACTCCAGTATGCCAGACGGGAAGCGCGGATCCTCTTGGCTGACGTAGAAGCAGCGGTTCTCGCCGCCCGGATTGTAGACGAAACCCTCCCCGACTTCCGCCACGTCTGCACGTGCGTGCTCGATCGCTTCCGACAGATTCACGACTACCATTCCTCTCTGATTCCGTATGAGCTTTCGACTTCGGCACGCGTTCTCGGCCTAACGACGTGATCTGTCGTCCCGTCGCTGTAGTGATACAGACCGTCCCTGTAGAGAGTCCACTTGTCGCCGTCATCGTCCATGATGATGTCAGGGACGAACGGGGTCTTGGCCGCGTCATCGAGAACGGGAACGAGCGCCGCGACGTACGCCATGTTCAGCATCGCCCCGTTCTCGTCGACCAGCCAGCCGACAGAAAGGGAGTCTCTGACTGTGTTGGTGAACGTGCTCCCAATCTCGCCATCAAGTTCCACGTCGACGGTTGCCCCGGTCTTCAGGTGCGCCTGATACTTCATGATGCCCTAGCCTTTCTCTCGAGTTTCCGTTGGTATGCCGCCGGAGCCTGCCTCTTGGCCATGGCGCGGCGGCATACCTTGCAGCCGGGATGGTGACTCGTCTGATGATGCCGGTCAAAGCTGTTGTTCACGTAGAATTCGTGCAGTGGCTTATCCTGGCCGCACCATCCGCAGTACTTGAATCCCAGCCGAGTCACAGGAATCGTCTTTCAACCATCCCGCATTTCGCGCACTCTCGCGTCTGCCGGTCTTTACCAACAACCTCTCCGTCATAGAGACGGCGGATGTTCACGCGAACCGGCTCAGACCACTTCGACCACTTGTGAAAGATGTGCATCGCCGATCCTCTACTTCGGTTGCGGGAAGTTGTCGTCCGTCAGCTTGCTGTCGTTGACGAGCAAGAGATGCGCCATCGGCTTGCTGAGTCGCCAGCCGTTCCACGCCCGAATGAAGTACCCGAGTTGTTCCGGACGGGTGAGACGATCCTGGCGACGGCGTGTCATCTTGTTGCGCAAGGCCAGCACGGGCGATAGGCCGGGGAGGTTCGCGCCGGACACGTACTGATCGAAGAACGCGTGTGCGTCTTCCTGGCTCAGCCGATAGAACAGGTAGAACGCGACGCCCGCCGGGGCACCGACACCTAGGCCCCTGTTCTGGCAGTCTGTGGCGCGAGTGGCCGCCGCGTTGTACGCGCCGGAGTCTGCCCGATAGCGGTCGATGATCTCGCTGTGAGTCGGCCGCAGAGCGCTACCCGCACCCGTGTAGATCTTCGCGTCCCACATGATCGACCACCGCACGATGGCCGCGCTTCGCATCCGGTCGGTGGCACCCGCGACGGTCATGACGTCGCCCGCCGAACGGGGCGCGCCCGTGTCGAGGACGGGCATGACGGACGTCGGCAGACCTTCCATGATGTCGAATTGGATCGGCACGTTCGCCAGGATGACCGCGTGAAGTCTGTTCTGTCCGTCGATCAAGGTACCGTTCACGTCGAACTTGATCAGTTCGCCCGTGTCGGAATTCCAGTGCCCCATGGCCATGTCGCGGGCCATGGCCGGGATGCGGGATTTCTTCGGCCGCCGGTTGTTCTCGGCGTTCCGGTCAAGCCACTGCCGGGCCATGCTCGGCGTGACCGTCACGTTCGGAGTGAATTTCTTTGTCATCTTCCTTTTCCCCTCGCCCCTTGATTGATGCTGTTGAGTGATGGTGATATGGGCCAAAGCGACTGCATAACCTTCCTGCCCCAACCAGCCCTGGCAGCTAACCCATATTCTTCTATGGCTGTCCACACCATCGTTCCCCTAGAACTTCCTGGCGCACACCGGACCGATGCCAGCCGCAATACTGTTCTCGTCCGTCAGGTCCTTGCCACACTGGCAGCACACCCCGTAGAGCTTGCCGTATTCCTTCGCCTGATCGAGCGACATCTTGTGCTCAGCGCGCAGGGTGTTGATAGCGCCGGGCGCGTACTCGAATCCACCCTGGCCGAGACGCTTCGCGTACAGGCGGCCGGAGTCCTGCTTCGCGATCTGCACCTTGAAGACAACGCCGTCCTTCAGGTACATCCCATCCTCGGTGACCGCAGTCGACTTGACGGGAGCGGCCAGAGGAGCAGCGATCGGGGCAACCGTGCGAGCCTCGCGGGCGACCGGAATCAGGCGCTCGATCATCTCGCTGGCCTCAGCCTTCGTGAAGCCAGCGACGTTCACGTCTTCGATCGCGTCGCGCATCCCCGTGATCCGGAAAGTCAACTCGATGATGTACTTGATCTGAGCTTCGGTGGCAAGCGAACCGGGCTTGCGCGATGTCCCGTTTCCGTTGCCGCGTCCCTGCGTGCGCTCCGCCACCTCAGCAGCCTTGCCGACCGTGCTCGGACGCTGCGCCTCTTCGATCGTGCGGACGGGCTTGAGACCCATCGCGATAAGCTCGCGGTTCATGTCCGCGAGGTACTCGCTGCGGTTCATCCCGTCCATCACAATCGCTGTCATGTGGACTAGTTTACACGAACGAGGCTACGCGTCAACTAGGAATTTTGGATGAGGTCACGCGTGTCGGTCACGCCAAGTGCGGCGTAAGCCGCGACCATCGCATCCCAACAGGCTTGTGCTTCGTGCTCGGTGTCGGACGGTCGAGGACTTCCGCCGTAGGTGAACGCGAGCGCGCGTGCACACTGAATCAGCGCGGCCAGGACGGCATCCTGCTGCGTGTCCAGCGCGGCCAGGAGATCCGACACCACCTGACGCACGTTGACTGTGCACGTGCAAGCTGCGGGCAGTCCGCCATCACATGAGGGACAGAGTCTCGTGGCTTCCATTGCGCGCGTCCGTAGCTCGGCGCGCGTCATGCCGCGATCACTCCACTCGTGCGGTTGCAAGCCCAGTAGTCGTTGCACAGGAGCATGTCAATGCCGCCGTGTACCTCGCGGTGAATCTTGGCGGTAAGCGTTCCGCACGCGACACAGTTCGGACGCTCCGGATTGCCTGGTAGGACGACCAGCGTCGGTTCCTTGTTCACGAACATGGCAGTTCCCTTCTCGATTCGTGTTCCGGATAGAGAACGGCCACGCGCTCAGGGGATCGGGGACCGAAAGCGCGTGGCCGTTCATGCTCTTTTCCGGCCTACGGCAGAGCTACCGCGTTGCGTGGGGGGCCATGCCGCCTCAGCTAACCCCCCATGGCCTGTTTGGCTCAGTTGACGCCAGCCCCGGCGAACTCGTTCACGGGGTTGTGCACGTCCTGCGCGGCGTCCGCCTCGGCCTGCTGACCCTCGACCGTGCTGGACGCCTTGGCGAGCTTGCGCTCCGCCGACAGCTTGGCCTTGAGGACGTACGAGACGGTACCGGCATCGGCGGTCAGCTTCGCGATCGAACGCGTCTCCTCCGCCTCCTGGCCGATTTCGTCGACCTCGATCAGGGAGAGCCGGACGTCGGCCGTGACGTTCTTGATGTCCGCGATGGCCTTGCGGCCGACGTACGAGACAACCTCGATGTCGCCGTCGGCGTACGCGTACACCGTGCCGCTGTCCTCGTTCTTCACTTCGATGCTGTAGAACTTGCTCACGTTCGCCCCTTGCGTCGGGAAGGCTGTCGTCCGCCATGCGGCGGACGCGCGGATGGTCGCCGTGCAGTCGTGTCAACTGTAACACGACGTGTGAGGTTTTTGGAGCGATGGACGCATGTTCTGCCTGTCGTTTAAGACTGGCCCGCTTTACTGCTTTCGCAGCATGCACGCGGCCCTAGGCCAGCCCCCATCGTTGGCGTTACTGGCCGCGATACCAGGCGAGCGCGACAGCGCGCTGATCCGGAGTCGGGTCCACGATGCCCCAAGAGAACTGAGGCTTCGCCGGGTCGCGTCCGGCGAGGATGGCGGCACGGTAGTCCGTCCACTTCTTCGCGGTCGTCTCCACGGTTTCGCCCGCCTTGTAGCCGGAGCCTGTCGGGCAGCGCTTGACCACGCCGAGAAGCATCGGCTTCCCTGCCTTCTCGAGGCCGGACAGCTTCACTTCGATGCCCCGACCGTAGGCGTACCAGTTCTCCCACGTGAACGGCGTGAGGAAGGTCTCCGACGACTCGGGATAGCTCTTGCCATCCTTCTCGGTGGCCGGAGAGACCACGGTGACGGATTCGGATCCGAGCACGGTGAGGGTGGCGACGTAGATGCTCTGCGTCTTGTTCGGGTCTCCCGGCACGGGCTGATCCGTCAGAAGCTT
>Ga0307508_10000682_pt1 | contig 40724 bp, 45 predicted proteins | sample 9_EM_MG_FD_203089 | JGI IMG/M metagenome (GOLD analysis project Ga0307508, IMG submission 203089) | Populus trichocarpa ectomycorrhiza microbial communities from riparian zone in the Pacific Northwest, United States - 9_EM | ecosystem: Host-associated > Plants > Roots > Unclassified | place... | reverse complement strand
CGCCCCCCCCCCCCCCCCCCCCCCCCGCCCCCCGCCCCCCCCCCCGCCCGCCCGGCCCCCCCCGCCCGCCCCCGCCCCCCCCCCCCCCGCCCCCCCCCCCCCCCCCGGGGCATAGTTACTTCTTGCAATATGTACTCGATTAAGTACCTACCTCTTGAATGGACTAAGGACATAAAATACGAAGCCTCTAAAAATCTTGAGATCGACAAATGATCTAATCACTTCCTGCTCCCTCTCCGCGAGTAAAACCATCAATACAAGAGCATGCAACACAAAAAAAAGGAGAAAAAGGACATCTATGTAGTCTGCAGACATGTCCTTTATGGTCCACGACAGCCCGGGGGGGCAATGCGAGGCGAACGGGGAGAAAGACATCCTACTTTATACGACACACACACGAACTCCGGTTCCAAAACAACTTGCGCTACTCCGCCATCTCCTCATCCACTGACTCGGCCTGCGGATTCTTGTGTCTCAAGTATCGAACAAAGTCATCCAGAATTGATGGCCAGGCGCCTGCAACACTATCATCAGCGATGTCCATCCTTTCGAGACACGGACGCAACTAACCATCAACATCGTAGGTCTTTAACGTGGGATCCCTCTGAACTAGCAGCACGAAGTCGTACATGCAATTCCAGGTATCCTTGGAGATCGCCTTGCGATATTCCTTCTCAAGGAATTCAATCCATAGGGGAAGCTGCGCCTCGAATCGCTTATCGAGAAGTAGTTTCCAGTACTCTGTAGCCGTCTCGAGAAGCAAGGATTTCTGGCCTGGCGATCGCGCGAGTGCAAAGGTGTACATATAGACGCGCTTGAAGACTTCTTCTTCGCTGCTGAGGGATCGTCGCAGTGCTGGCACGCGCGCTCGCATCTGCTCAAGATTTTTGCAGCTGGCGAGGCCGTTAGCGACTTCCGGATGGGAAAAGCAGAAGACGATTTACCCCAGCGATAGCCATCCGGCAACAAAACCCTCCCGCGAGAACTCTCCCATGGTAGGGGCTTTAAGGAGCTCCGCAACGAGCATCACCGTAGGCTCCTCCAGTCCTACATCGATCGCCTGTAAGAACCTCATGGAGCCATTGACGCCAAAGGTATCTGCGGCATCTCCGGGTTCTGTCGGTGTGCAGCAGAGTGGTGCGGTTAGATCAAGCTGTGGGTCGAAATCGTAGGAACGGGGGATGAACCTCGGAATTGGTCAAATAGCTTGTTGAGATCTCCTCTGCTCGACGCGGCACTGCCTACTACACCCAGGGAGCTCGCAGAATGGAAGTACCTGCTCTCACGATCTGGTTAATATTTCTGACTTTTCGCATCACGAAGAGTTGGCTGAACATCGATGGTAAAGGCGGCAGTGAGCGGCGCGGGGAATAGGGTAGAGAGTGTAAGGTTCCACAGCAAGGTCGTCTGCGATTTAGCTTTTGCCTGCCGGAGTATCTCGGCCAGGTGATAGAACAGCAAGGAAGCAGTTTTGGGCGACCTACGAATCCGCAGCGGCCTCGACGTTCCACGAGGTCGACTTTAGAAACTAGGTTCCGCCGTCAGAGTTGAGCCTTGCGCGGGAGGCGGGGGTATAGGGACAGACTTTGACGGCCGTACGATCGGAACATTGCGTGAACGCAATGAACTGCTGAATCGCAGTGCGCTGCGAGGAACTGTAGCTCTAGAGTTAAGCTTGGAATCAGCTTCGAGATGTATGGCTTCTGGTCGGAGCAGGCATACCATTCGGACGTAGCTGAATGGAGAATGGAGAATGGGTAATGGAGAATGGGTAATGGAGAGGAGACTGACAGTCACAGTGGTGATGTAGATGGTGTCGGCGACGGTTGCTGCTGCTGCTGGTAATGGGTGGGTGGTCGTTTGGACTGGGGAAACCCCTAGCGCGGGGGTTGTGGGCGGGGGTTTCCTATGCAACCGCCCTGCGCCAGAACGCGCTCGGACTCGAGTCTATCTACACATTATACTTACTTATGTATCTATGTACATATGCGGCCGAATTGTGGGGGGTGCGCAGAAACTCAGCAAATTAGCCAACCAACTCTACGAGTATGTAGAGGTACGCCAAGGTAATACAGTAAGCAGAGGTGCAGAAAGTAGTCCAACGTCGGTGGCACAGAAGAGGCAGTTATGAGTGGCTTGGCGTCTCTCACACATCGTCGTCGTGGGGTCCTATGTAGAGTTCTTTACTCACCGAGACCGACTCGTAGCGAATCGCGACGTGTTTCCTTTTTTTGGGTATGCTCGTTGCCCGGTTTATCTTGTAATTACTTAGGCATTGGAGTAGAAGTGAAGCCAACTCATTTAAGACGGATTGTTTTGAAAATTAATTTTCGGCGCTTGGAAAAAAAATCTCCCGAGGGAATAAAGGCCTATAATTAGCTACTTATGTAATACCTATACATACTTCATAATGTACTCTATGTACTCTAGAGCACTGCTAAGACCCCTAAAAACGGTACGCTTATGGTCTTTTTTTGGCAGTTAGTTACACCGCACTAACCGTATTAAAACCATGCGTCTTTAATACTCTAGATACAATACAGCCAATTCGCCAATCAACGCTCTGCACGTACGTCTCCGAGTAGAGATGCTACATACAGACCTCTGGTTTCCTTGCTCTCTGTACTGTTTCCTGTTTCCCCTACGATACCTATTATGTCCTCACTAACAACGCTCTCAGCGACCCACAACGAAGTTGGTATACCACTACCCACATTCTAATGCTTTTTGCTGTACAAATACAAACAGATACCACCCTCAGCCATGTCCGTGAAATGAGTAGTCTACCTCTTCTTTAACATCCTCGCCGTTCTCTTTTGCGCCCTGACGTCCTTCTTCAATCGGGCGTCGACAATTTTGTATCTTCCCTTGACGCCACGGGGCCGTCCCTGTCCCTTGTTGAGACCGCGGGCAACAACCACCTTGACCTGCGCCTTGGGCTTCTTCTTGGCTCCCCTGGCGATCATCTTAGTGATTGTTTGAGCTTTGTCCTTCTCCGTTAATCCCTCGTCTTCGGCGAGCAGCGCACTCTTCTTCTTGAGTTTTTCCATCCTCTGCACGGCCTTGTACTTCTTCCTGGCCTTGGCCTCGGCCACCTTCTTGATGGGTCGAGCGTTGAGCGCGCGCATCTTTTCCTTGATGGCGGCAGCACCCGCGGCGGTGATGGGCTTGATAGGCTTGGCATATTTGTCTTCGCTATCGAGGAACCATTCGGGGAGACCGTCGCGGTCTCGAAATGCCCATTTATTGAAACCGTCGTCGATGAGATCGTGTTTGGTCCTTTGTCCAGTAACGAGCAGTTGAGCGAGGGACATGGCCTCGGCAGTGATAATGTCGATGTCTGGGATCTGTTAGTAGCCGTAATAAGACCGAGCGAGTTAGCGTGACTTACCAGGTCGGCCATTCTTCATGGGCTCATCATCAGCATCCCAATTCTCCTCTTTTGGTGTCTTAACAAACTCGATGCCATCCTCTTCTTCACCCTCCTCTTCTTCATCCTGCTCAACAGCCTCGACATCTTCCATCTCAACATCTCCCTCCTCTTCTTCATCGTCGTTGTCGAAGCCAGTAAACGAAACTTCGGCCTCATCGTTCTCGGCCTCGTCTTCTCCCTCGCCCTCATTAATCCCAGCAAAGATGTCCTGGTCGAAGAATAGCGCTGCCCGTTTGCTGAGGCTATTGTCACCCTTAACCTCTGAGCCATCTAGCTTCTTGATGAGCACTCCCTCCTCGCTATCTTCCTCATCATCGCTCTCATCATCATCGCTTTGCGCATGCTCCACTACATCCTCGTCATCCTCACTTTTTTCACCATCGGATAGCCCCAACCATTCACCATCTTCATGCTCCTTACGGGCTTTTCTGGCTTTGAATTTGGCGTCGGATTCAGCTTTTCGCTCTTGGTATCGTAGGTAACTAGTCGGCAGTCAGTATGGGCAGTGCAGTGGTGTGCAAAGGAAAGTCATACAGTTCATCTAACTCCTCCTCCAGCCGGTTCTCCGTTTCATCCTCACTATCGTCTGCGGTTGGAAGGAGCTCTCCCAAATACACGTCTTTGTGAATGGGTTTGCCCTCCTCTTCTACGAGTATGTTCATCTTTCCCTTGGCGATCTTCTTTAGTGCATCGGGGCCTGCCTTGTCCACAGCCTTGAGCCCGAACATTGAGCCAGAGTCTTGCTCCATGCCAATCTCCATCGGAGTTCCCATGTGCAATTGCATTCTGACAATCTCCTTCTGCTTCTTCTCATTTTCTCTCCGCCTGGCCTTCTTCCTCTCGGCAGACGCACGCTCCTTAAGCTGTTGGAGATCGTGCTCCAGCTGCATTTCCTCGTCCATGGGTTCAACTTCAGCCTCTTCGACCATCGCCGCCTTTTTCTTAACCACCAGGCCAAACTTTTCTCGCACAGACAATCGCCATTTGAGCAATTTTCTGAAATCTTTTTTCCCCAGAACCCGAAGGTCATCGCAGCACGCCTTGATCTCGGGCGTAGTTTCCGGGAGCTTCGATATTGCAGCGATCGCCAGGTCACCGTTAGGCTTCTCGGCGAAAGAGAACTTGTTGAGCAAACCCAACAACTGGATGGGATCCGTCGCCTCGATGAACTCGTTGATTGGCGCCTCCTTAAACTGCAGGTAGTCGCCTTCCTCGTAACCACCACGCTGGCGCTTCTTCTTCTCAGGTTGAAAGACCTTCGCCTCGTTATTCGGCGCCGCGTCCGGGAGCTCCTCGAAGACTGTGCGCGGGTCAAGGAACTTCGGGTCGATCTTCTTGGGCGCCTTGTAGCCGCGACATACGACGAAGATCTCAGCCGAGACGTTTCTCGACGACGGTGGTTTGGTAGCCTCGACTTTGTCGAACAGTTGGTTGAATACCCACATCAAGTTGTTGAAATCCCTTGAGCGGAACACCTTCGTAACAAACGTGCCTCCCAGCATCAAAAACTCCGTTGCCAGCTTCAACGACTGCAGCACCAGCTCCGATTGTGTGAATGCGTCCTGCACCCAGGCAGTACCGACGTTCGGCGCACCATCGTGAAGGAACACGTCGGCCTTCCATGTCTTGAGATGTCCTCGAATCGTAGCTCGACACTTCTCAGTGGTGATATCGCTTTGGAAGGTGATGACCTTAGAAATCGGCTTGATGGGCGCAAGGTCGACTCCGATAATCAAGGAGTTCACCGGCATTACTTCCGCCGCCACTTGACACCATGACCCGGGCGCCGCGCAGAGATCGACACATACTTTGGCGTTCCGGAGGAAGTTGTATTTCTTATTGATTTGGATGAGTTTGAAGGCAGCACGAGCGCGATAACCTTTCTCTTTTGCGAGCTTGTACCTGCGATACAGTCAGTATCCGAATGTGAAGGAATTGGCATTCTGTGGAACGAAAAAGTGGAGTCGGAGGAGGCGCACCATTTGTCGAGACGACCTTTACCGTGCTGTTATTTCCGTGCAATTAGGGATTGCTCGTGAGAAAGTAGAAAGGACAAGTCGCATACCTTTTTCTGGATAGCCATGGTTGCGGTGCTGGCTGTTGTATGTAGTTCAGAACCGCAATGCAGCCATCGCTGATCCAAAAATTTCGCGACTCGCACATGTGCCAAGAGCTGCTAGTTAAACTATCTATCCCTGCACCCAGAACTTTTTTCAGAATTATGTAACTACATATCTACTTCCACCGTTCCGCGTTCTACCAATGGTCCACGAGATTCCGCTTCTATGGTACCGATGGTCCCATCGATCATTCCGACTTCATCTCTGCCGACGGTCACCTTGGCTTTGCAAGGGTCTTTAATGGCTCGGAGCGTTTTACGTCCCCTCTACCTCTGACCACCTACGTGTGGCTGTCGCCTCGCTATTGAGGAGTGAACGGTAAAATGGGGGTGCCAATTGTTCCCATATGGGTTAGCGCCATGGTAGGTCAATTAGCTATGTATCTATCATCAGTGGTGGAGGGAGGTAGCTCGGTATCCTTCAATCACAGTGTCACAGCCTTTGTCTCCACTTTTAGTCATATTTCTCTCCCACCCACGCAAAAGTCACCTACATACTGATAAGGTAACGCAGTTATTTTCTTTTTAGAGGCTTGGCACGTATTCATTACTGTAATAAGGAGCAATTTTGATTTAAGAGTATTATTTTAATTATGTTAAGCTGCCAAGAGTCTTTTTGTTGCCTGTTCAGGTAATATTTGGGAGTACCTTATAAGTGAGATAATACGGTAGGTACGTGAATAATAAATCGGCAAACCTCTATAATGCCATCGGCTTTGAAACTATATATATGCTATCTACAGTGCCGTCGGACGGCTGGCTGGCAGCTAGTAACCCCAGCTTGTCGACAGCGGCAGTACGAAACAACAGGAAATATCGCCATCGTGCGACCCCACCACCACTAAAACACGATCTCCGCTGGAGGCACCTCGGCTACTATGTTTAAAATACGAGATTTGATCTGGCTCGTTCCCAGTCAGTTCAGCACACAAGCGTCGAGAGATGGGCCTGCTTTGAGGAGATTTCTCAGTTAAGCAGGCGATAGCCGATTGGGCTGTCGGTGCTGGGTTCAATGTTTCGACGAAGAAAAGCCACAAGTAAGTACTTAGTTAGTATACATACCCTAGCTATGGATCAAGGACTGATGAAATAGGATAGACAGCACGCGATCTTCATATGCGGAGTTTCTGACTGCCCATTCGTATCTACCTACACCAGCTGCCAAAGAAACGGGAGTGCTTTGTGATGGTCAACGAGAAACACTGCCGCCACACCACGACACCATCGTAGTTGCGCTGATCTACAAGCTGTGAGGGCACCCCGTGACTTTATATCTACCTCAGATTTTCAGCCTAGAGACTTACCGAGACACCTACTGTGAATATATGAGACCAATTAACGTCAGCGCTACCGAATCACTGTCACTTTCGGAGATGTGTCTGGCCCCATTTCTAGGAAAATCTCGGGGCCGCTTAAAGGAGAGACGCATGAGGAAAGGAGAGCGGAGACGGCAGGATACAATGCGTAGGGCGATTGCCCAGGGGACTTTACCGGATGTTCCGGACAACTCTCCGCCGCTGTCAGTAGTATAACTATATTGATCACAATCGCCAGACTTGTACGGAGACAATACGCTTTGCCGGTGATGGGTTGTAGTCACAGGGGGGGAAATATGTATAATGTGTTGTTCGATTGATATTCGGGCGATCTACATACATGTGGTTGCTGCACTTGAATGCATAGTGCCCAGTTGTTTAGCAAACTGAACATCTTGGGGGGGTACGGTCAGGTACATCCGCCTGTTGCTTGCTACCTTCTGGCCTCTTCACGTCACCCTTCCTCTTCCTCTTCACAGACGGCCTTCCGCTTCCTCTTCAAACGCGGCTTTCCGCTAGGGACTACAGCTAAAGGATGTTCCAGCGCAACTCTCCTAGAGTAAATCCTGATCGAGATGGAGTAGATTTGCGGTACTGTATGTGGTTATCCTGCAGACCTCCACGTTGAACTTGCGCTGTGATCTATCGTCGCGGATGTCGAAGGCTACTCGTGCAGACCAGTTGGCCATGGCTGCCTTCAAATTGGGGCGAAGCCTGAGAACTGCTGACCATGGGGTTAAAGCACCAAGGTCTGGCTGGGTCGCCTCCGAAGCGTTCGGGGGTTCTGAGCTAGACATGTTGCAGAGGCGTTGCAGTAAGATGACTTGAGAAGTATGTAACTATGGGTTGGAAGATAAGGGAGAAATTTTTGCTGTCGACCCAGATTTCCGGGTGGCTTTGTCCGGATCTGTATACATAGATATCTAGATAGCCGTGTATGACGTCTGTACCCCCCACTCGATGCTGGTCTTTCAGGAAAGACTAATCCGACAAGGACGTTGATCAACCGCTTCAGGCACCAGGCCGAGCCTAGATAATTATGCTTCCGCGTAGTCTTGAACGAACCACACCTACCTATGCCAATTAGATATATCTCATACATGAGCGCTATAAGGACCCACAGCCTTCAAATAGGAAATGATCTTGCCACTTTGGAAGCTTGAATTCGAATTTAACACACTCAATCCTGGTGTTGATTTCCCTAAACTTCGCAACCATCCTCGGGGTCGGGTCTTCAATAGATTTGTTGACACCGCCCCTGGGGTTCTAGGTCTTCCCAAGAATCAGAATCGCAAACCTTTTTCGGCTGATATCCTGCGAATACGGGTTATACCGTTGACAAGGTGTTAATACGATCGTCAAAGTTGTCAACTTGATTCCACTATCCAATTGTTCATTAAGTACCTACATAGTTACTATCCAGTACCACTCCTACTATTACACGTCGAATAGCGTACCAAGCGATCCTGGTTTCCATGTCTCCACTGCTGGTTAGGCTTGTTATCGCTGGGGGCTTCGTGAATTTTCTCCCTCCAACTTTGGACATCTTCCATGAAAAACGTTCTGCGCAAAGGAGGTTAACGAACAACGGGAAGGAAAGGCAAACTTTCGTTTGGTAAAGAGACGAACATACTCGCTGCTTCTCGAAAAATAGTCATGATGTTGAATGAGTGGCTTTTCCGGAGGGGCTGGATGATGGCTTCTTGGAGGTTGGGTGAGTCGTTGGGGATGCAGAGACAAAATGCGACTGTGGCCAAGCCTCACGCTAGTTATGCGGCTTAGTTTGGAACCTCTAACTCTCGCACGACGGTATCCAGCCCCACCAAAAGAGAGTGAGTAACAACTTCGACGACAGCCCACTTCCATCAACTTTGCAATGCCGCAATCCAATCTTCTAGTTGCCCAGAAGGTCTGCCAACAGATATTCTTGTGGCGGGATCGAATAACTAATACCTCGGCCAGGCGCCCCAGTCTGACCTCTACCCAACACTCATCGCGAGTAATGTGGTCAACGCACATGCTTCTTTCAATGTCCGGCCCGTCGCTGTCTCCTTCGAGGATGTTGAGTTTCTCGACAAATCCAACAAGTCATCCACTATCGGCATCCAATTCGAGGCTGAGGAGGTGATCTACGGAGCTGAGGCAGTTCTCAAGAAGCTTCTGGCATCGTTCCCCAAGATTCTCGGCGGTGCCAGCGAGGAGCAGGTATTTTAGTTGAATCCTGTGATTCTTCGTCTTCCTGACTTGGGCGAAGGAGAACCACTGGGTGACTTTCGGTCTCACCCGGCTCGGCGGAAAGGACTTCAAGGCTACCTCCACTGCTCTTGAGGAGCTCAACAACCACCTCAGCCTGCGCACATTCCTCGTCGGATACATCGAAACCATCGCTGATATGACCGTCTACGGTGCGCTCTGTGCCAACGGACAGGCCATATCAACAATCAAGCGCAACCACCTGCCGAACCTAGTCCGATGGTTCAAGTACATCGGTGCAATCGACAGGATTGGTCGTGTGGTTGAGGACTTCAAGGCGGAGTTGGCATCTAAGAAGAAGACGAAGAGCAAGGAGTCTAACTTTGAAATTGGATTATTGGATACTGACAAGGGTGTTGTGACACGATTCCCCCCGGAGCCCTCGGGATACCTTCACATCGGCCACGCAAAAGCGGCTATGCTCAACCAGTACTTTGCTGAGTACTACAAGGGCAAGCTTATCATCCGGTTCGATGATACCAATCCCTCAAAGGAGAAGCAGGAATTTCAGGACAGCATCTTGAAAGATTTGGAGCTCTTAGGCATCAAGGGAGATGTCATCACTTACACTAGCGACTCATTCGACCGACTGTACGAACAGGCTATAAAGCTGATCAAGCTGGGCAAAGCCTACTGTGACGATACTGCCCAAGAGCAGGTCAGAATATCCTGTCTCAGAGCTTGCGTAGTTGCTGACTTCCCTAGATGCGCAAAGAGAGAATGGACGGTATTGCTAGTAAGAACAGGGACCGAAGCATCGAGGAAAATCTGCGCATCTTCGGGGAGATGGCTAAGGCCTCGGAAGAGGTACTATATCCTCCCGCCGGTATATATAAACCCAGCGTATTGACGCGTCGTGATTTCAGGGTGTCAAGAACTGCCTTCGCGCAAAGATGTCTGTGGACAACCCCAACAAGGCCATGCGCGATCCAGTCATCTACCGCTGCAATCCCAAGACTCACCACCGTACTGGTGATAAGTACAAGGTCTACCCCACTTACGATTTCGCCTGTCCTCTGGTCGACGAGTTTGAGGGTGTGACACATGCGCTCAGGACCATTGAGTACCGTGACCGCAACCCCCAGTATTGGTGGTTTCTAGATGCTCTGAGCTTGAGGAAGGTCCACGTCTGGGACTTTGCCAGACTCAACTTCATCAAGACCGTTCTCAGCAAGCGGAAGTTGGCGTGGTTCGTAGACCAGGGCATTGTCAGCGGATGGGACGATCCCCGTTTCCCGACGGTTCGCGGTATCCGCAGACGCGGAATGACCGTCGAGGCGTTGAAGCAGTTTATTTTGTCTCAAGGTCCTTCCAAGAATGTCGTCAACCTTGATTGGACCATCATATGGGCCATGAACAAGAAGGTCATCGACCCCGTCTCCCCCCGCCACACGGCTCTGTTGAAGTCAGGATTGTAAGTTCTAGGTCACTCCTGTAGGCGCTAGCTACGACTGACTCCCTAAGGGTTACTACCAACCTTGTTGGAGGCCCAGAGACTTCCGTGACCGAGGACAAGCCCAAACACGTGAAGAACGATGCAGTTGGAAAGAAGAAGGTTGTCTTCGGGTCTTCAGTTCTCCTCGAGCAAGCCGATGCCCGCAGCTTCACCGAGGGTGAGGAAATCACTCTGATGGGGTGGGGTAATGCCTTTGTCACCAAGGTAGTGCGCCCCGACGCTGTCGGCGACATCACAGAGGTGGAGCTCAAGCTTCACCTCGAGGGAGACTTCAAGAAGACGGAGAAGAAGGTGACATGGCTCGCTAAAGACCAGAGCCTTGTCGACGTCGAGCTCGTTGACTTCGACTACTTGATCACCAAGGACAAGATTGAAGAGGACGAGGACTTCAAGGCATTTGTCAACAATTCAACTGAGTTCAGGGAAACCGCCATCGCCGACTGCAACATTACCGACACTAAGGAGGATGATATCCTGCAATTTGAGCGTAAGGGTTACTACAGGTGCGATGTGCCAGCAAAGGATGGAAAACCTGCGGTGTTCTTCTGTATTCCCACCGGCAAGGAGAAGAGCTCGAAATAGATCTAGCTCCGGTGCGTTTGATCTGATGGGGCTAGATATCCACCACTGTAATTGTTTTCTTTGAATTCCAGAGCTGTAGACAAGCACTCATACGATTTCCGTGAAATAACGATTCTCCAATGAGCCCATGCTGTCAGCTGAAGATAGAAATCGCACTCGTAAGTATAAGTGAGTAATACTCCCGTAAGTTACATACCTACTCCTGGGGTCCCCTCGCAGGGTGTTTCTGCTACTCGTATCTTGTATAAACAATCGATTCCATATTAGTCTTACATAGATCCACTGGTAACGGATGTCAGCCTATAATTAATTCCGAAAAAGGCTTAAGCGGGTTAAGTATGTACCTTGCACAACGGCTAAGTAATCACGTGGCACAGAGTTGCTGTGTGCGCTTGGCGTGACTGCCTTCAGTTCCTCCCAACGCACAATCCCACGTCCACCGGGGCAAGCAAATTTCCGACTCCCAGCGGAACGAGACGTCCGACGACCCCCGACCGAACGACAAATCCCTCCCTTCCGACAACCCTCCGACATACACCACCAACCGGAAGAGCCATGCCTGTACGTCTTCCTGCGAAACGAATCCTGCGAACTGCGAAAGTGCGACGGGACAGAAAGGCTGACGAAAAGACGTTGCGATAATCGATAGACCAGATTCACCAAGACGAGAAAGCACCGTGGTCACGTCAGCGCCGGTCACGGTCGTGTCGGAAAGCACCGCAAGCGTATGTTTCTACAAATTCTACCTTGGGATAGTGCGATTGGGAAGTGAGAAATGTGGAGGAATTGGGGGGAAGTGGGGGGTAATGGGATAATGAGGACGACGATGAACACCTGATGGATAGGAGGCGAAATGGACAAAGACTGATGGAATCTCTTTGGAATACAGATCCCGGTGGTCGTGGTTTGGCCGGAGGACAGCACCACCACAGGACCAACATGGACAAGTACCATCCCGGTTACTTCGGAAAGGTTGGTATGAGATACTTCCACAAGACCCACTACCAGTTCTGGAAGCCCACCCTCAACCTCGACAAGGTATGTCTGCTGCTCTGTCTCTGGCCTCGTTCGGACATTGGCTTACTATTGGTACAGCTGTGGACTCTTGTCCCCGCCGAGTCGCGCGAGAAGTACCTCACCAAGTCCGCCGGTGATGCCGTTCCTGTCATCGACCTTCTCGCTGCTGGTTACGCCAAGCTCCTTGGAAAGGGTCGTCTCCCCGATGTCCCTGTTGTCGTCAAGGCCCGTTACGTGTCGGCGCTGGCTGAGAAGAAGATCAAGGAGGCTGGTGGCGTTATCGAACTGGTTGCTTAAGTTGAATTGCATTTCGTGGGAACAAAAATGGCTGCTCCATGGTTGAGACCACCCTTTTTTTTCTGCGTCGGTGATGGCATCTCCGCTATGATTAAGTAAAAATGCGACAACGAGATAGTCCACCGACACCACGACTTCCACTATAATTTGGTACTTTAATGGGAGTGAGCGAGGGAGATGAACTTGGATCAGGAGCACTAGGGATGAAGCTGTGGGTGAAGCAACTACATAGTCAAACCTACCATCTCGATCTTACTCGCTACTTATTACCCGTCGGGGCGGACCGTAAGTACCAACCTACTTACATATGTATGTGTGTGCTAGGCTCATGGTCTTCACCCCGAAACTTAGAAGTAATAACAAAAATAGGACAATCCGTAATTCAGATCTAGTCATTCTAGCCTTTAGGAGTCTAGGTACACCCAGCACCAGCAAATGCTCGCCGCGCAAAACGCCCCATTGCAAGCAGTCGACCCATCTCTTTATTTCTCCCCAGCCTGCCGTTGCAAACTACTCTCCATAGCATCCAGCCTCCTTGACATCGCCTCGATTTTCTCGTAGATCTCCAAGCTGACGCTGGCAAACTTGCGGTTGAGGCCGTCTAAAAGCTCGTCGACGACAGCATCTAGGCTGGTATTGTCCTGCTCCACATCAGTTGTGCAAACGGGAGAGGCGAGGTGTGGGATGGGCGCACGGCAGGCGAGTCTGTCGCATGGTCTGAGGTCGGGTTTGGGGTAGAGGCGGCGCGAGTGTTGGTCGTGGCCGGAGATGACATGGTTTTGGTGTGAACGGATTACGGGGATGACGGAAGGAAAGTAACAAAGGAAATTCTACCGTTTGTGGCGATGGTTCTATGGGCGCTGGTGTTGAAGGTGAGACGAGCGGGGTGGGAAAGATGGATGGGATGAGCTGCCTATGTACCACCAGCCAAGGCTCTGTTTAAGCGGCTGACTTTGTCCACTCGCAACGGTTATAGAGTAGCGGTAGGAGTGCTCACCAAAGCTTGCTTACCTCACGTACTAACTAGGTAGATAGTTAGCAGTTGCGCCAACGCGACAGGGACCCACCACTCTACTTACAAAACCCACTACTCGAAGATCTGTTCTTTCCAATCCTCTCAACCTCGTACATCTCCTCTTCTATTCAACGCGACACAATAATACGACCATGAAGGGCTTTGAATCCCTCTTTTCTCTTGCGTTCGTCGCTGTGGCGGCTGCTAGTAACGTCATCGATCTTACGCCAAAGAACTTCGACGACGTGGTGCTGAAGTCGGGTAAGCCGGCATTGGTTGAGTTCTTTGCTGTCAGTTTGGCACCTTCCCTCCCTATGTGTCTGCTTCATGCTCGCTGACTTTGTTTCCAGCCGTGGTGCGGTCACTGCAAGAAGCTCGCCCCTGTCTGGGAAGAGCTCGCCGACTCGTTTGCCAGCGCAAAGGACAAGATCTCGATCGCAAAGGTTGACGCGGATTCCCACAAGTCTCTCGGCAAGCGCTTCGACATCAAGGGATTCCCGACTCTAAAGTACTTTGATGGAAAGTCGGATACGCCGGTAGACTATGACTCCCAGCGGGATCTCGAGTCGCTGCAGGCGTTCATTGCCAAGCAGAGCAAGGTCAAGGCCAAGGTCAAGAAAGAGTTGCCAAGCTCCGTTGTGCAGCTTACCGACGCCACGTTTGATGCGGTGGTTAATGGGGACAAGCATGTGCTCGTTGAGTTCTACGCTGTAGGATCCCCTTTGTGTGTGGATCGATGGGGGTTGTGTCGTGTAACGAATAGGCACTAACTGAGATGCTCCTCGCAGCCTTGGTGTGGCCACTGCAAAGCTCTCGCCCCCATCTACGAAGTTCTCGCCCAGAATTTCGCCGACGACGCCGATGTAGTAATCGCCAAAGTCGATGCCGACGCCCCGAATGGCAAGGCCGTTTCTCAACGCTTCGGAGTGACTGGCTACCCCACACTGAAATTCTTCCCTAAAGGCAGCACCGAAGCTACCCCCTACGAGAGTAGCCGCACCGAAGCTGCGCTCACCGCTTTCCTCAACGAGAAGGCCGGTACCCATCGTGCTGTCGGCGGAGGTCTCAACGAGTTTGCCGGCCGTATCGCCGCCTTCGATGAGGAGCTTAAGAACCTTGTCCATGGTGAGGTACAGACTCTCACGACTGTCACAGAGAATATCCTTAAGCTCGCCGAAGAGAGCAAGGACACCTATGTCAGCTACTACGTCAAGGCGCTTAGCAAGCTCACTAAGGACGCGGAGTATGTTGAGAAGGAGCTAAAGCGTATCCGTGGAATCCTCGCGCGGGGTGGCGATTTGGCGAGTAAAAAGAAGGATGAGTTCACTGTTAAGGCTAACATCCTCGCGCAATTCTATGCTGCGAAGGCGGAGCAGAATAAGGAGGACGCTAAGGATGAATTGTAGAATAGCGGGAGATATTGGTGCGAGTCTTTTTTTACGGGCATGATCTAATATCGCTGTACTATTACGATTTCTTATTTATTTATTCATTCAACGCATGCGACCCATCTAGATCATGGCGATGTACACACACTACATAGTTCCCATTCACTGTCCAAACCCGACCTCGATCAGCCAGCGGGCGGCTCTTTCTGGATTCCGCTATCCTCCGGCCTGATCTGCCCCCACGGTGGTAGATACCTATGTATGCCGACACCCTGCCCCCTAACTCCATCCCTGTCCTGCTGTGATTTCTCCGCCTACTGTTGTAGATGCTGTTACGCTGATATCCACGTGAGATGTGCTCTTAGATATGCGAGTTTTGATGTACATTGATGAAGGGAATCCTATCCTCCCAGGCTAGGATGCGGGGGTACTGCTTCATTTTGTGAAATGGAAGCATGTCTAGGTCATCAGAAGCTCATCACTAACCCCCGGTGTTGTCGCATAGTTATATGTACCCATGTACCTGCACCCAGTGTTTCTCCAGCCTTTGAACTCGGAAATCTAGGACGACGCATTTGTGTGCCTACTTTGAGTGAAGTATATTACATACTGTCTATGTATCCCTTGGTGCAGTGGCTGTTGAATTTGCCCAAAGGCTTTTACCGAGTGACCGTAGTTAGTGCCGCGCGCTAGCATCGCAGTGCATGTTATTTTTATTTTTATTTTGTCATTACTACGCGTGCGACCAATGTCAATCATGGCGATCACATTGCGATGCATGGACATAGATATGCATGTAGAGTACATAAAGCTCAACAAAGGGAGAAGACACGCGTGACGCCATGGTGCGTCGGGTGGGACAGCACACTATGTATGTACATACTCTACATTACATATCCTTCAAGTGTCTCACCCACCTGCCATAACAATGTTGGCCAGATGGGTGCGTATCTGTGGGCGTGAGTCTGAGTCGGATTCGGTCCAGCTCATGGGGGCTACCGTATGGCAGAAAAAATCTGCTATCTATCATGCATACTTTGATAAAGCCGAGGTTGGGTGAGGGACCCGAAGGGGAAAGTTTTCCGTGATCCCGTGGATAAGTGTATTACACGTCATCACCCGTTCTCCGTTTGGCCGGTGCCTTCATGTCAATTGCCGTTTCCCATCTGCAGAATTACACCTTTCATTTGCTACATACTTGTAATGAGGAAATGTTGGAGCAGCCCACTGCAGTATTCGCCGGAAACTGCCAGAATACAAACATTGCCCCACTACTACATAATAATGGCGTCATTCCTCCGAGATCATTCCTCATCGCTCCACGCGGCCGCATCGCCATCACTCATTTCATCCTCATCCAATTCGTCATCATCAAATTCTTCATCAAGGTCGGAAATATCATCATACTCCGAATCATCATAGAACTCGTCGTCCTCCTCATCGCTATCCGGCTCATCCCCATCTCCCAGTTCCAGACCAAGCGCCTTCTTGTTCCTGTCTACCCTCTCACTCACCGCCTCGCACGTATCGGCCAACTGGCCTACTGGGGCCTTCTTCCTGATGGTCCCTGCACCTAATACGCCTCGCATATCCGGGTACCCCCACGTCCGCCATTTCGGCGCAAGCAGAAACTCGGCCATCTCCTTGGTGGCGAGATGGTATTGCGGATCGAGTGGCGTGCGTCCGACAACCTTCTGGAGCCAGAGCATGTAGAGAGTTTTCGTCAGGACGCGGGGCAACCAACGATCCCAGTCGGCCTTCTGCTTTGGTGATGGGCACTGCGACGACAGGTGGGAAACGAGCCCGTGTACAGTGCGCTGGACGATTCCTGCGGTGCGGTAGGCAGATTTGATGGCAGCGCTGGGGGCGATGTTCGTCTCTGTGCTTCCTTGGTCAGCCATCATTTCCTCCCCGTACACAAGGTAGAGTGGACTTACCACCGCCAACCGCCATCTGCGTGCGCGCTATCGTCACAGCAAAGAATTTGTATCTGATCTCGCCCCAGCGCGGGTCATTGTCGTAGCCCTGGACGAAGTCGAGCGTAGCAAGGTGCAGTGCCCAAGTCTCGTACAAACGCCTGTTGCAGCGAGCGAGGGACACGGACGAGGATAGACTGATGGTTGCGTCGAAGATGCGGCAGAGAATCGAGCTAGGGAGGGTTGCGAGTGTTGCCATTGTGGGGCTGGGTTGGGGGGAAGCTGTGGTAGAGAGGTGACGGGAGGAAGCTGTGGTAGAGAGGTGACGGGGGGAAGCTGAGGTGGCGGGGGAAGCTGGGTAGAGAGGTGAAGAGGGGAAGGAACGAGAAAGTTAAGCATTCCTGTGGAGCTTAGCTTAGCTCCCTGCATCACGCGCACTCCCAGCTATGTAGCTAGATATGTTTCGTACCGCAAAGGATATCATAATTTACGAGAGCAAGTGCTTTTCCACCACGAAGCTTACTCCTTCCATCGGCTCGTAGGCGGCCCTCCCAATAATGGCGAAGATAGCGAGATTTGCGATCACAATGTGTCACTCTCAGCCTGGTCAGGGCGGCTGGTCCCGGGTGGCCGGGCCGAGGCTCAATCTTCGCGTTGCTATGTAGTACGCGGGCGCTGCGACCATGCTTTACGCGTCTTCTCGTTGACACCCATCGACCTTATCCAACTGCTCTACACCATCTGCTCTACACCTCTGCACAACTCCCCGCCCTCCACCATGTCGTCCACTTCCGCCGTCAACGCTCCAAAGGCGTTGCCGTCGCCTCCGGGGGCTACAACTCCCGAGACCTCTGACGCGCTGCATACGCCCCGTCGAGCTCTAGCCGGGCTGGGATCCAATGCCAGGTCTTCACGAGCACATCTGCTTTCACCAGATGAATCTCCATCGCTCAGACGCAGCAAACGAGCCCGGCTGAGCAAAGAGCCAACTCCAGTGCCGAATCGGGGTCCTTGGTCGAAGTGTGTCCAGCATTACAGGCCTCCGCCGCCCTCTCTTCAGTACCATACACTCATGAAGAGTCTACATGGATTCCATTACCATGCACTCGGACGTAGCGCTTTTCACTGCGGAGGTTTGTTGCCCCGGGTCGGAATGTGTTGCGCTAGCACCTAACCCGAAAAAACAGATTGGGCTGCCCCTCTCCTCAAGTTCTACTCCCGGCCGAAGGACGAGCACCCCACTTTGCTTAATGGATATGGTGCGGAATGTCTACCAATCAGCACTGCTGCCTGTCGCCGTAATTCGCTTGTGGCCATCGGCGACGAGATGGGCCATGTGCGCCTGGTCGAGTCGGGCAAAGACGAGGAGCCAGGTTTCACGAAGGAGTTCCTAAGTTTTCAGTGTCACGACAACGCCATCTTCGACATGTCGTGGTCGCTAGACGACCTCCAGCTCGCTACGGCGTCCGGTGATCAGTCGTGTCGCGTCTTCGATATCACCAAGCAGGTAGCGTTGTACCATCTGGTCCAGCACCGAAACACAGTCAAGCAGGTGGCGTACAACCCGCACAATCAGTTTCTACTTGCGTCCAGCGCTCGCGACGGGACGCTGAACATCTGGGATCTTCGCGTGGCAGGAACAAAGATCTCTGAAGGCAGCAATGTCGTCGCAGCTCTGCAGCCAGTGGACTGTATCCGTGGGATCCACACCCCGGAGGATCGGAGGGCGGCGAAACCGAGCTCCGTCACTGCGCTGGTGTGGGCCGACGAACACCGTGTGGTGACCACGTGCGAGCACGATGCAGAAATCAAATTGTGGGATCTCCGCTCGCACCTCTTCCGCAAGAAGACTCCACAGGAAGCCGAGAGCTCCGGATTGCCACCGAACCAGGTTAGGAGTTACGGAATGAGCTCACTCTCGATCTCGCCCGACGGACAGAGGATGTACGCATTGTGCAAGAATTCCTACATCTATGCCTACTCGACCAACCATCTCTCGAAGGGCCCGATCCACGCCTATAGCCATCGACGCCTCAACGTGGACTCGTTCTATGTCAAGTGCGAGGTCAGCCGCGACGGCAAATATATCGCTGCTGGCTCATCTTCCAACGTTGGCGTTGTGTTCCCGATCGAAGAGCAATACTTGAACCCCCGCATGTCTGCCGACTTCACCCACAAGGGTAGAGATAATTATCTCGCCGGTCACCTCAAGGTCGGAAAAGGTGTGGTTCTGGTCCACGGTCACGACAGTGAAGTGACCGATGTTACCTGGACCATTAATCACGATCTCATCACGGTCTCGGACAACTTTCGAATACGCTGCTGGAGACAGGATGGTGACGGATCCGAAGCCGAAGATTTGAGAGACGGCGGAGAGACGGGTGGTAGGAGGTGGGGCAAAGGCTGGGCTCAGAGAGACTAGGAGTGTGACTACATACTCTGGCTGATTTGCGTTTTCTCCCATAATCATTCCTTTTCGGGACTTTTTTTCGGTCTCGATCTTCGCCTTTTTTTTCATTTTGTTTGTTTATGGATATCCTGCGTTTGTATTATACTGGGGAGTTTTTCTGTGGGCGTTGGGGTCGGATGGTGGTTAACCTTGCGCGAGGGCGAAGCAGGGTGTTGCCTACACGAATATTATCATAGATACTTGAAAATACAATCGGCGAGGCGGCTTTGAGTATACCGGGACGTGCTTTTCAATTGGGCGTGATCTTGAGACCGACAGCGTGGTAACTACTCGAATACCGGCAATCTGACGGGTGCTCTGGCGATAATTTATCACCCGCATTTCCGCAGCGAGTCACTCGCAGTGTTCGTAGGTAGATGGGACATTCCTCGACATCTCACTCGCCTAGTCTCTCCTTCGTTGGAGTTATCCTCTCGGCTTCCATTTCGAGTCGTTATCTACCATAGTTACCACTGCCGTTAGTTGCTGGAACGCGGAGCGGTGGTAGTAAACCTGAGACGCAGTATTCCTGGAGACGTTCCGCGCAGGTAATTATAGACATTGATGGTGGAGTGATACGGCGCAGAAGAGGTGCCAAGTATCTAACGAAAGTCTCATACATATCCCCAGTAACTTTTCAACCTCTGCACAACACCATCGCCATATCGTACGCCACCATCGTGAAATACAAGTCGTCAGGAACGGCTATTTGAAATGGTGCTACGGTTTTTTTTATTGTGATTTTAACCCAGTATCACGGATTTTTTGTTTTAACAGAATACGACGGCAACGAGTAATGATCCATGATGCGCTCGCGGAGGCACACCGTCGGCGAGAACAGATACGCGCACCAAGGGCCTCCTCAGTAAGTAAAAACTGAGCGACAAGAACAGATAACAGCGTATGAAATGGGAAAGAAGTTCTCAATTTATGAGTGAGATTCACGACACCTGGGTGTATAGTGACCGGGCTCTTTACAAACAGAGCATCTGGTTAGTGGTCGATCAGGAATATCAGGTGGCTCACCGATGACTGCTTGTCGCTTTGTACCAGTCCGTATATCACCCTTCCTCTTTCTCTTTGTAGTACCTGGGCCTGCCATTTGGGGCTGCTGTGATCGGAGGCTCCGGCTTGTCAACACTTTGTGGCTGTGCTGCGGAGGTAGTGAGGCATGAATTCTCGGGAATGCCTTATGATGCAGTAAATCGCCTTGACAGTGTGACCACAAGGGCTCCAGCATCCCGAAAACCGGTGGCAGGAGCAAGTTCTGGCGTCCAGTTCAATAATCCACTGTCGACCTTCCTTGATCGTTATTCCACGTACTCGGTCGCTCCTACGAACCTCGAAGCTATGAACAAACCGTTCGGAAATAGTAACGGCAGCAAGCCCGAGAGTGAATATTTGTGGCGGAGGAAGAGCACGGGCTGCTTCGAGATGTAGGAAGTCTAGCATCTCATTATGCTAGACTTCTGTGGTTATTACTATAATAGATAGATTGTGCTCTTCTAGATAGAAATTAGAATGTATTTGTTGATTTGACGATGTTCTGCCATTGTAGCCTTAAACTGAGCAAAAGTCGAGAATCGCTGTCCCGGGGCTATGCAGGGAAGCCGGCAGTGATGGTTGCCATCGACGACAGCAAGGCGTATACGGTGTTTTAGAAGCGGTAGGGCCTTGCTAAAGAGAGTGGGGCGGTTGATGTGGTCATGAAGTGGCGGGGGTAGTTGTGCGGTGCGTCGCGACGACAGGCTTCGCGCGTATCATGAATTATGGCTCGTATCCTGTTGGCGCAAAAGAAGACCGTGGTATTGGGTTGGGTCACTGGGAAGCCATAGTATCATGTAGATAGCCGTTATAAGAATCCATATTACTGTAAGACTTCTATAGGAGGCGTAAAATCATTTCCCCCAGGGAAGGACGGATTTTGGGTGCAAAAAGGGTCTGCTCGTCCTAATGCTTAAACTACCGCGCCCGCAACGGGGGGGGCGGGGAGTGAGAGCAGCTGCAGACATGGCCACTCCGACAGTGGATGGTCTGTCCGTACAACCCCGTCTGCAAACGGGTTGTTACCACTAGTAGGCAGAGGTGCGAAGGGAGATAGGGAGGGGTAAGGACTGGTTCAAGATCCGGGTCCTCATCACCGACAAGGGGCGCAGCCAGGCGGTCTTGGACTTCCTCTCCACCACGGGCGTTGGGAGGCTGGTCCCAGTCCCAGCCGGGGAAGATGCACAGAGGGAGGAGTTGGAGTGGGAACTTCGAGAGTGGAGGGGGAAGAAGGAACGGGACGAGTATTTTGGGGGGGGCTTTCCTGTTTCCCCCCCTTTTTTCTTCCTTGGGACACGCCTGGACGTAGGACGGGTGGCGGGGAGCTACAAACGAGCAGCCTACAGACTGATCGAGGTCGGGGTCGGGCGGTGGTCAGGAACCGGACAGTTTGTTATCGCCATGATCTAGACAGGTCGCACGCGATCAATGAATAAATATCGGCAAAAGTCTAAAATGCCCTACTTTTCGGCCACTCAGTCTAATCTACCCTACTTTTGCAAAAGAAGTTCCTATTCGCTGATTCCAGCATCGCGAGCTTTACTTCGGCTTCATTTCTACCCCTCTTGAAATGTCGTATCGCAACTGCTACAATGCGGTCGCCTTGGTCATCTGGCTCGCCAGTGGACCGCCTCCCCTCCACCAGCATCACTGCCTATGGAGGAAGAGGATCGTTCCGACGTCGGAAGCGATGACAACATCGCCTCCCAGACTGTTGTGCAAAACCTCGATCTGCTCACAACAACGCTTCAGTCCTACTTCCGCTCCGAGATTGCGATCGTATGCGACGACATCGGGAAGCAGTCAGCAGCCGTCAAATTCTTTTGTCAGCGGCAAAAGAGACAGCACGCGAGATGAGGAACCTCAAGGTCCTTATGACTACGATGAGTGAGTGGATCGATAAGCTCACAGAGGAGAACCGGGCACTCCAGAAGCAAACGCCAGTGCCAGCTACACAGCCGCTGCCGCCCCCTCCCGCGGCCAAAGCGGAAATGGACGGGGCCTCAAACCCCACCAGCCGGCGAAGCAACTGAGGGGTACCTCCCCCACACCAACTCTCATGCACTCGGAGCATGCGGATGTGGGAACCGACCCCGCGCAACCCCCGCCATCAACATTTGCCACGGCCGCAGGGCCCGCACCTCGCCATGGCGACACGAATGAGGGATGGAAGAAGGTTGAGAGGAGGCGCAACGGGAAAGGAGAGAAGAGAGAGGCAGGATTTGGAAGAGAGGTGGGCGTCCCGTCCTGGGCTGATAAAGCTCGGGGCAGGGGCGGCGTCTCTGCGACCGTCTTCATCGGCGAGAACAGGGACGCCAGGCCGAGAGGAGGCTGGAGCCGAGTTGGGCCAGAGGCTGAGGAACTACCGCTGTTCCTCCCCACCCCTTCCTTCATGATTTCCGCAGGAAAGAGGGAGAACTAGGCGGAGGTCCTCCAACGATTCCTTTTGTCATTTCTTTGGTTTTCTATATCTTCTCGGGAAAGGCCTGGGAGGAGGGCAAAGGGGAGCTTGCAACATGCCGCCACCGCGCGGACAGCGGACGGGAAAAACGGATAAAATGTACGCCGCCATAGTCTAGATAGGCTGAATGCGAGTATGATTAAACAAAAAAAAAACCCCCTCTTGAACGTTCGGAACGGGTAAATATCGATTTTGTCACCAAGTTCCCAACTTCGGAGACAGGATACAATGCAGTTGCGACAATCATCGATCCTTTGACGAAGCGAGCTCGGTGGATTCCTGTCAAAGAGGCGGAGCTCACTGCAGAAAAATTCGAAACGACCTTCATCAACGGTTATGTGCAAAACCGAGGGCTGCCACTAACTATCGATTGTGTCCGATCGTGACACCCGGTCTACCTCCAGCTTCTGGCAATCACTGTGCTCACAACTGGGGATCAGACTTCGCATGTCCACAGCCTACCACCCGCAATCAGACGGACAGGCAGAAAAGGCGAATGCTGCTCTGGAAACATTTCTGAAGGCTTACATCTCGCAACTCGCATCCCCCAAGCAATGGAGCCGATTGTTACCGCTGGCAGAATTCACCTAAAATGCAGCGAAACGCAAGGCTATCGGTATGTCACCATTTGAGGCAGATATCGGATACATTCCAAGACTACCTCTGGATTTGTTGGTACCGGGACCGCGCATCCCGACATCGAGACCAGGAAGCGAATACGCGCAACGTCTTGTCAAGATTGCGCGGATGCTTCGCGAACGGATAGCTGACAATGGTAACGGAAGCAATGAACATCGTCAGCCACACCCATTTCGTATGGGGGACTCGGTATTTCTGGACACTCGCCTGTTGCCCGTCGGCTATGCCAATGTCAACAGCCCCACGGCCAAGGACAATACCAACTCGCGGAAGTTCCAACACCCATACGCAGGGCCGTTTACCATCCTAAAGGCAGCCGGCGAAAATGCCTTCGTTCTCGATATTCCCACTCACTGGCGCTTGCACCCCGTCTTCAACGTCTCCCGGCTGAAGCCATCTAAAGTCGACAGAACCCGCGAACACCCGTCACTGTCACCACTACGGTCCACTGCCCCCTCACCTGGAGGATCGTACAGCAGCTACAACCGCCGAAGGCACAGAAACACCCACATCCCCAAATCCCAACAAAACGACACAGCCGCAACAACTGCACGAGAAGTGGCTGCAAACACTCCCTGATCAGACGATTACCATATACACAGATGGCTTCCGACTCGACAATGGAGCTGTTGGCTGCGGATGGGCAATCTATCACTGTGGAAACCAACAACTCTACCGGCTAACTGAAGGAAAATTTCACCTCGGCAGTAGAGCTGAGGTATACGACGCCGAACTCCATGCCGTTCAAGAAGCAGTATCCACACTCCTTACGACAACAGCACCTCCCAGTACAGTATATATCTGTATCGACAACCAGGCGGCTATCGATGCCCTCCGATTCAACAAACAGAACCACGAATACGCACGACGATCGCTCGAGATCATTGCCACCCTTCGACCTCATGGCTGGCGGATCTTCACCACTTTGTGCCCCTCTCACTGCAACATCCAGGGCAACGAAAGAGCTGATACACTTGCCAAACTGGGAGCATCCTCAAAAACATGCTGTCAATTCGCATGCACCACCAAGACCTGGCTCCTAACCCAGGCAAGGGCGGAATTAACCAAACGATGGAAAGACGAACTCCCACTCTCATCCCCTTCTTTCAAATTCCCTGAGCACCTACAAGGAGTTGGCTGGGCCAAAACACGAGCAATTTGGAGGGTATTCTGCAACCGATCACCTACCGATGTACCTCCCAACATCACTGCCGACCCATGCCCATGTGGACAAGATCTTAACACATCACACCACCTGCTACGCAACTGCCATCTACTTGCAGGACCGCGAGAAGCCCTCCTTCATTTCACAACTAGTGATATACACACCCTCAGCTTCACCGCACCACAGAATACCCTACCGATCCACCGATTTCTCCGTGCAACCGGCCTAGGTCATTCCTCACGCCTTCTGTTTTGCGACAACCACCACACGACGAACAGTGCAGATGGTACCGATTCAGACTCATCCGAACCTGATTTCAGAGCGTTCGAACCTTATCGATACCGTGACTATTACGACCGAATGGGGAAGAGCTGAGGGAGAAAGTTTTCTTTGTTCACTTGGTGGAATTCCCCTTCGGTGTTTTTCAAGTTGTGTCCACTTGTTTCTTGCTTCTTGCTTTACAAAATTTGCTTGGTACGATTACTTTGTTAGGCGGCTGGGAAAGATGGGAGCCCCATCGGAGTAGTATGGCGAAGAGGAGCGCAGATAGCCTGTAGTGTTGAGCGCAATAGATGGAAGTTGCATATTATCTCTCCACATCATCCTACTTCTCCATTTCCGTGATCCGGCGCTGCGACCGAAACCATTTTCCCCGAACTACATCGCGACGATTCACGCCGGGCGTGACCCTATCAACGAACGCTAAGAACATGCTACGCAAGACCACCGGGTGGCAGTAGACGAGGAATTGCATATGACCTCCTACGGCAGCCGAGAAGACTGGAAGCACGACGACTTACCAGCACCAAGGGCTACGCCGAGGGACGTCCTTAGACTTCACCTGAAAGAGTGGGAAGTACCTACTTGCCCGTGCCAGAGAGCTGAACGAACACAGTCCGAGAGCCGAACCGACCTGCACCGCAGACGAAAGACCCCTACAGCGGGCACACGAGGAGCTACGTTGCCTGTCGAGTCCAAGACAGCGAGCGGAAGTCAGGATTTTGACATAGGAGACCTGCGACGCGGAGTGCGCCGCTCTCGCCCGTACGCTGCAAGCGGCATCACAGTGGAACACAATTTTGGAACGGGCCACCATCTTCTCGGATACGCAGGCAGCCATCATGAGGATGGCATCGGACGAACCCGGGCCGGGACAGCAGTATGCCATCCAGGCGCGGAAGCAGATTGCGGCGTTGCGGCGGGCGCGACCAGGTATCACCATCGAGATCCGGTGGTGCCCCGCCCACAAAGGTATTGCTGGTAACGAGAAAGCCGACGAGTGGGCCAAGATTGCGGCCTCGGAGCCAGACACCCACGGGGTGGAATGGCTGAATTACAACTACAATGGGCGGTCGGATGCGCGGGCGATGCCCCTCCCACGGTCCCTCGCCACTCTCAAGCGGGAGATCTCGAAGAAGTGGGTGGAGTCGCGCCTCTGGGCAGCAGGCCGGACCTCCAAAACGAAGTATCACATGCCAGAGAGCCAGAAGCCCGATGGCGCGGTGGCCGGAAGCACCAAGAGGCTCGCCTCGCGGTTCTACCAAATCAGGATGGGGCACTGCCTAACGGGGCAGTACCTCCACTGGATGAAGAGCGGGGCCACTCCCCAGTGCTGGTGGTGCCGGTACCGAACGCAGACCCGGGACCACCTCTTTAAGGAGTGCCCCGAGTGGAAGCCACAGCAGAAGATTCTGTGGGGAGGCGGGGGCCGGCTGAGGAGGTGGACGCCGTGAGCGCGGTGTCTGAGCTGGAGGTGCGGGAGTGGTTGGAGGAGCAGGGAGCGGGGGCCGAGGAGCCGGGCGGTGGGGAACTGCCACTTTTCCTTCCACGCCGACTTCATGGCATCTGCAGGAACGGCGTAGGGGGCGGGACGGCGAGGCTTCCTTTGTCTATTCCCTTTGTCTTGTACGCTTGCTCTCGTTTCCTTTGTTATTTCCTTGGTGCGCATCACACTTTCGCAGGATAGGCCTGGGCGGAGGGCAAAGGGGTGCTAGCAACGTGCCGCCACTGCGCGGACAGCGGACAGGAATCGGACTGTACATAGTCCCGCCATGATCTCTATAGGTCGCACGCGAGTAATGAATAAACAAAAAAAAAGGCTTCATCCATGCCAGTTTTTTAGCAAGGATTTTCTCAGCTCGGAATATTGTGGGCGGGGTAGATGGAGTACGGCGGGCGAGACTGAGCATGCGCCCCCTGCCAACGCCGCGGCCAATGTCACCAGTGTCTACAACTCAACAACATATAACTCTACCGATACCCATCAGATTGGCATGAAAATTGGCTATTAGCGAGGCTGAAAGTGTGCCCGTCATCGCCATGTGGTCGAACGACACATGCCTTTAGGAAACACCCGGCAGCGGGCCCCATTGTAGCCCTCCTGCTTACATCTGGAGCAATGGTGGAGACGGTCCGGAACATCCTATAAAGCGCCCCTCCATGCAGCAATCTTGGCTCTCATCTCTTCAGTCGTGAGCGACGAGCGGCGAGAGGCGAGCTGACAAACGACTGAGCAACAGGTGGTTGCGTGAGGAAGAAAAGAAGAGAGGGCGACGGCTCCGTATAAGGATATCCGTCACCCCGTTAACTGACGGTTACTCTTCAACTTCCGGCGCCAAGCCGAGAAAATCCTTACTAAAAACTGGCATAGAAGAGCCCTCGTGGCATTGGGGACTTTTTTAGTGTATGATCTGGCATTGTAGACCTTTTCTCATAAAAAAATGCCTCTTTTGTCCCTACCACTTTTCCTTGTGAAATCTGCTTTCAAGCGGTAGATAAGGACGGCGTGGTAGGTGACGTTGGAAAACGCCCGGCGCGCTAACCCTATGCGCGCGCCGAGCGCGCCAAAACATAGGAGTGGCGTTTATGGGGACCTCTTAAGTAGCTGGGCACCACTCTTCCACAAACTGCCCACCCCTCTGTTACCACCACCAGCACTGCCATCCTCCCCGCTGTTGTAGTGCTGTAATTTACCTCCGGCCTGGCCAGCAGGTTAAGAGGGGGAGAGCAGGCGTAACTGCCGTAACCGCAACCGGCTGACCAGGCAGTTGAGTTCCCCCCGCAAAGCACGCAGACTTCGCGACCATCTTCAGCCTGGATTACAGCCGGTGCTCCTCTGCTCCCGCGCGCGGCGTCACCATGCGCATTCATACGACCGGCCCGCTCCCTCGCACCGCCACCGTCAAACCAATTTCCCCCGCGGACGAGGCAGCGGAAAAGGCGGAAGTGGAGAAACTCCTGGCGTTCGACCGCATCGAGCGTCGCGCTGCACCGACCCCCGCCCGCGCATTTCCCGCATATACCCAAGCAACGCAAGGGCTGCCACCAGCTCCATTGCGCGTGCGGGAAAAGGGACTACGAACGCCGTTGGGTAGTTATTGTATTACCGGCCGATCAACGCGATCACGCCGCAGGATTCATACCCGAGCTGCTGGCGCTAACCTGTCAAGATTATGATGGAGGTTGGATGGAACGAGGAAGTCTTGTGTGTATTGTCTTGTCGAGGAGAGAAAGACTGAAAAGTGAAAAGTATGAATACACGTAGATGATGTGATTCTGCACATGACAAAGCAACTGTCAAGATGAAAAAGATGAGACGGCGTCATCAATGCATAAGGGCAGTGTTCATGCGGACCGCCAATGCATAGGGGGTGGCGTCCATGCGGAGAGGCGCAGTCCATACGGATGCGGTCTCGATCCTGCTAGGGCACCCGACGCGGAGGTGGCAGTGAAACTGGGCACGGTGGACATCGGAGACGAGCATGTATATAGAGATGCCTCTGTCGCCTGGCAAGAGAGAGTATCATTGAATCTACCATCTACCATCTCTACCCATATATCTATACCGCAACCTTTTGGCGGCGGCGTGACAAAGCAGAACGAGTGAGATATTGCAACACTTCCCCTCTTGCTGCGCTCCGCAGCAGCAAGCAAGACCGAACGACATAAAGGAACGCCATAAAGGAAGAAAGCCATAAAGGAACGCCATAAAAGAGTGAAAATGAAAAAACATATAGTCCCGATGGCCTCATTAAAACCTCTGCGGTAAACCCTGTGGGAGAAACCCGCGGTAGGAAAAAGAGTGCCGTACAACGGGAAAACGATAAAGAAGACATGTCGCAGTAAATGCCAATTCAGCAAATCCAATAAAGAAACTTTTATCTCGGCATAGATGTATCTCGGCATAAATGTCGGAACGGCTTATCGGGTGGTGAATGTGGTGATTATTGGCGTGAGCATAGTAGTAGCTTATCGAGGTGGTCACAATAGCCGTTTTATCGAAATGAGCGCAGACCAATGCCGTGAGTAAGTTATTGATGTTTCTACGGCGGAAGCGCCTTGGTCATAACGTCTGCGAGGTTCTCGAAAGTATCGATCTCAGTGAATTTGACAACACCGGCAGTGTCAAAATGTCGAGAATTGTGGAAAGCGGACGCTGACGACTAGGGCATCACAGGTGAGATGTTGAAACTGGTAAGCGGCTGCGGAGCAGTCGACATTTCTGACTCGAGTGCTGGCATGCTGGAAACAATGATGGTAGATGGACTGGGGGCTCGATGTTGACATTTCATCAGCGTGCGCACATTCGGCGTTGTCAACGCCATACTCGGCGCAGAGGTCGGCGTTCTCCTCCGGGTAGTATTTGTCCCCGGGGTGCTCGGCAGCGGCCTTGAGGAGGCGGAGCAGGCACTGCTGCCAGTGCCAGCGCAGGACGGCTTCCGTCGGGAAGAAGTGCGGAGCGCGGACGCGGACACACCGCAATTCATTCTGCAGCCCAGTTTATGGGCACGACGAGATTCGAACATTTCAAACACTACTCTCACACCCCATCACTAAATCTTGAGCCTGCCACTCCATCTAGTCAGCGACTATGGCATGCGAAAGTTGATCCGATTCTTAACTTTTAAGCAGCTTCGGGAATGATCAAAAGTTTACCAACCAATGTTGCAGTGGATGAGGTCATGACCAGATGTGCCAGTCACTCTCAGGATACCTACAAGATGCTTAGAGAGCCCACCAAATAAGGTTTTAGGTTCCACTGCCTTGCCGACAATGACTATATACAGCTGGGGCTCCCTTCTAAGTTCTGACTTTGAATCAGACTGGTTTAGACCTTGTATGTTTGATCGAAGATAGTACACTGATGGGAGAAATGTTTTACCACCTGCTAGGTCAGCTTCCACAATATATGTACTGGGTTGCCTACCTTGGCAGCTTTTACACGACTATCCCTTTGCTCGGAAGGTTGCGCCATGACTATCGGATTGGAGGATGCGATATTGCCGTCCTAGATCCGCTGGCTTCCCCTCCCGACCTCAAGATCCCAACCTCATATATTCTTATATAAGAAGGACTTCTAGCAATCAGTCATAAGGAGCTGGGGCTGCAGTGTGCGTGGGGTCCCATCCTCGTCGGACCTTCCCCACGTATGAAGACCCAAATTCAATCTCAAGACGCTGTGCCGAAACCAGCCAAGAGTAACTATATTAAATCTGATACAGCACTCGCACTCGATCGCTGTGGATCTGTCCACATGCCTATTCATCTGCCACCAGATAAGAAGCTTGCTTGCTGGTTGTATCGCTGGAAACGCCATAGTGATGGAAAGGGTTCTTAACATGTACCAAAAACCAGTGGTCCTGTGGGAGGTGTGGCTTGCCCTTATGACTTTTTGAGGGCCGAAACTACTTTGGTGAATTGCATGACTCTTTGATAATTTGGTCTGTTGTGGTGGAACCGTGGGTACGGGTGGAATTGTGGGTACGCAGTAGGGTGGATTGCTCTTGAAATGGGACTCGACGACCCAAAAGTCATAAATTGAGGTTGCGGAAATCTTTATTGTGCAATGGAAAAGAAGACTATTGAAGAATATTAACTAAATCCATCATCTGATGGTCTTATTGAGCAGAATGTCCCCCTTCCAGAGCCATAATGTTTTGCTTGTCATTTGGCACGAAACCCAGTAACGGATCAGAGGATAACGGGAGTCGAACGCCACTTGGCCAGCCACAAGCAAATCAATAGAGATAAGACTTAAAGAGCTACAAATACAGCCCGCCGCCTGCGAAACGTACAATTTCCTGACGAGTCCGCCGATTGTGACCAACACCATAACACTGCTATTAACGCTGGGGGGGGTGTTATCCGGAACCTCTTGTAAAGACCCCTGGGCAACCGCCCTACTCCACTTCGTTTCCCTCATCCTCTGCTCCATTGGCCGACCTCGGGGCCTTTGTAGCACTGGCGCAAGGCAAATGTCCGATAGTCCCAGAGATCCGATAGTATTTATGTCAACCGGGGCCATGTTCTGGCTGCAGGTATGGCGGTAGGTCTCTAGACTGGATGCTTCAGGTGTAAAGGCGATGGGGGCCTGTAGGTGAGTGCAATAGTATGACCACATTGGATTCCGTTGACCTGAAATCGTCCACAACTACAGTTATGCGCAGCGAGATCAACAAATCGTCACGAATTCGAGTAGGAGAGCACAGAGCTATGTTCATATATCACTCTGATAGTACTCAGGAGGTCCGACGATTCGGTTCAACCTAGATGATCCCCCCGAGAATCTCTAAGGTAAGGCTAATTTACTTCTCAATCGTCTTCGCGCATCCTGGCCCCGATTCCTGAAATCGTGCTAAACATTAGCATGAATTGTGTCAGATGCCGTAGCGGGGGATGTGTCAGATCCACTCGGGGAGATCTGCCTGATGGTAAGTCCATGGTGGTAGTGGTGATGGTTGATGAGGTGTGAAGATTGGGGGGAATTTCTGGCGATAGCCATGTGTCTACTACTAGCGGCCGAACTATGTAGATGTACGCGCTCCAGGCGAGAAAGTACATCGTAGCGCTTCGGCCGGACATCGCCATCGAGGTCCGGTGGTACCGGCGCACAATGACGTCCCAGGGAATAAGAGGGCCAATGAGTGAGTCAAGCTCGCAGCAGAGGAACCAGACGCTCGAGGGGTAAGTGACGAGGATACTCGGACTAGACGGAGGCGCGGCCTATGCCGCTCCCCAGATCCCTCGCACACCTCAAGCGGGATATTTCGGAGAAGAAGTGCGCCAGGCGCTAGGTGGGGGGCCAGGTCTCCCAGAAGGAGTACAAGCTACCGACCAAGCAGCGCTCAGAATTCAAGGTGTGTCCCAAGTGGAAGGCCAGAAAAAGATCCTGTGAGGTGCGGAAAGAAACCGGGAGGTGGAAGAGCCGGTTCACGATCCGGGACCTCCTCGCCGACGTGAGGTGCAGCCAGATGGTACTAGACTTCTTCTCCACCACTGATGTGGCAAGGCTAGTCCCGGCTGAGAATGACGCAGGGAGTGAGGCGCCGGAGTGGGAGCTCCGAGAACGGAGGAAGTGGGGAGAGGAGCAGAGGATGGAGGTTGAGGAACTGGGCGCTGGCGGCAAGGGACCACTGATCCTCCCCATGCCTTCGTACATGGCTTCTACGGGAGGAGGAGTAGAAGGGGTACGGACTGAGGTCTCTTTTCCTTAATCCTTTCCTTAGTGCGCTTTGTTATTCTTGAGAAAGCTTGCAACGTGCCGTCTTCGCGCGGACTGCGGACGGAAAACGGATTTTGCGTACCTTGCCATGATCTATCTACTTGAGTAGGTTGCATGCGGGTAATGAATAAACAAAAAAAAAACTACTAGCGGCCGGCGTTCGGCCCTCGCGTTAGTGCAAGCGAAAAATTAGGGCAATCTAGTGGATATTTCAAAAAAAGTATGGCATTTTAGAGGTTTGCCATTATTTCATTTCATTCCTGCCATAGATATGTATCTTATCACGGCTTACGAAGCTAGCTTACACTTGATTACCGTTCATCCGTCTAACGATTTGGCAGGATGACTCTGGGAAACTGGTTGGCCGCTTACCCAATTTGTCACTTCCTTCCAGTGCGGATTGCAGTGCTACTGCAAACAGAATATGCTCTACTTATCTGACGTGCTGGACCTAAGCATGTGGAGGCGACAGATGGGCTGTGACGGACAGGACTGAGAGAGGCAAGGCGCTAGGATTTGATGAGTTCGAGGAGAGAATGGAGCACAGGGACGTTGGTGTCGGGACTATCTCGGAAGGGCGGAAGGAAGATTATGTCAGCGTGAGGAACAGAAACGACAAGATAGGCCCAGTTGGAGTGTAAGCACGGGGCGCCAGAAGTAGGACAACGGTAGCTACGAGCTCCTCTCGCCAGCGCCGAAATCTGGCGTCGGGACAGTAGGAGAAAGCGCGTGGATGTTCGCTGCACACGCTGGTGGTACGGAGTGCTCTGGATGATTCGTCTCGGTCATGGCCCACCGACGGAAGTCATACAGAACATTGTCAGAGTTTGCTATTGTGTGATCCTAGACGGCCGCAGCAATGACGTTCTAATGGGTTCCAACAAAGTGGACGTTGTGGGCAGTTCCGTCGTCGTCGAGGCGGTTCCGCGGACCAGAATGCCACCACCGCTCCGTCAGCCCGAAAAAAAAAATTGAATGCTGTAACTGATGGTTTGTCACGCGAGGACATGCAGCAGGAGAGCGGCTGTGTCAACAAAGAGTTACAAGGCGCGCCTAATCAACATTTGACAGGAGAGGTGCTCTGCAAAAGAAATTGAAATGGCGAGATGGGAGCGGCTAGCCGCCTCCCGCTGAACCCGCTCGTTTAGCGCGTATGCTTTTGACAGTGCGAGTGATTTGTCGTATCTAGAACACTGGCAAAGCAGTCAAACTTCTCGCACAGATAACTCCAAGGCCGATACGAGGGCAACCCCCTACTCACACATGCGCTACCAGCCTGTACACAGCGTGAGTGGCCTTCCGTAAATACCGCCCTCCTCCGCCGTCTCTCGTTCTTGTCTCCCTTCCTACTCAGTACCTGCTCCTCTCCGCACCTTTTCCTCTCCGCACCTTTTCCTCTCCGGTTCTCCTCCTCTTCATCCCCTCTTGACTCCCTGACGGCGTTTGCCTTCGCCATCTACACGGTTTGACACCTTCAACCTCAAAGACAGACCGTCGGTACATCAGTACGTGGGTTCCAATCGCCAGTAGGAAGTGGCAGGCTGACGTGAGACAGAAGCTCGCCACACGGCACCATCGGATCTGCAACCCCTCCTGCAGCCGGGAAACATGTCACCCGGCAGCGCAGGCCCTCTCCCGAATGAGAATGCGAATGCCGACACCGTCTCCGGAACCCCAGCAACCGCGGCAGATCCAAATCCGAAGGACGCCAGGTACAGTAAGCACTGGGCGAAACGCAACGTGATCGTCCGGCTATCGCCTTGTACCTGGTTGCAGAACGAGGCCACAGGCTTCGAGCAGTATCCGCGCGCGGACGAGACGGGCAACGACGTCTACCAGATCACGTTCGATCTGTTCTTCGGGATGCTGAGGTCGGTATTTGCCTTGCCGTTCGATGATATGACGTCTGTGCTCGTCCTGGCGCAGGAGTCCAAGGACTACGTGACGCTGTACTGCGACAAGTGCACCGATGCCGTCGAGCCAGGGGAATATTTCCTACTTCATCACTCCGTTGCGCAGTGCCGATCCGCATACGTCTACGCTCCCGGATCGGTGCGCACTGCCATCGGAGGAGTTACCTGGATTGACGGCAAAGCGATGCACACCAACATGCCCTTAGCGGAGATGGGTTGTTTTTTCCATTGCGGCTCACTGGAACCGGCCGCCGGCCTGCAGCTGGAAGACTCCCGCAATGGGGGCGAGAAGCAGGCTGTGCTGAGAGAGCACCTCGGCATCCCCCCCAAAGGAGGACGGCCCGAGAAGAGGCCACTTGCGGCCGCCGAACACCCGCGCTCCAGAAAAAAGGGAAAGTTGCAGCAAAAGCCAAAAGTTGACGGTCGGGGCGGCGGATCCGGCCAGATGTCAGAGTCGAAGGCCGTTGGTGGCGATACCGACAGTGAGCCCAGTCCTTCCGATAAGGAGGTGCCCCCGATTATCACTCTGGAGTCGTTGTACCATATGATGGACAAGAAGATTGATGCTCTTGAAGGTAGGATGGAAGAAAAATTCGCTGGCGTGGACACCAAGCTTCAACGCATGACGCACTGCCTGCTCCTGGTCTCTGAAAACAGCGGAAATTGGCATGAGGACGACGCCGAAGAAGCTGAATGGCTGGAGGAGATGGCCAAGAGGGACGCGAAGCGATCCGGCTGCTGGCCGTCGACGCGCAATGCTAAGTTCCGTACCCAGGTCATCGACCGCTCGCCGCAGTGCCTATTGACCCAATCTTCCTATCTCCCTGTGGGGGTTCCGCAGCTCCAGCTTCCACGCGTCGGCTACATGCTCTCCGCCGCGCACGTGATCCCGCACGCGCGCTGGGACCTCTTCGACCACCACATCCGAATGTCCGTCAAGATGGCGCGGCTCCTACAGCTGCCGACCGACTCGCCCCGCATCAACGAGGACATCGATGTCAACGTGCCCGAGAACGGTCTGCTGCTACGCCATGACCTGCACATCGCGTTCGACCGCTTCTTCTGGAGCATCCATCCGACGCAGCTCCGCATAATAGTATTCGTGAATATCCCGTACCTCCTTCCGTTCCATGGACGCTTTCTCTTCCCCGACGGCGCCCGCGTTCCGCACTTCTTCCCGACGGAAGCCATCCTGCGCTGGCACTGGCAGCAGTGCCTGCTCCGCCGACTCAAGGCCGCCGCCGAGCACCCCGAGGACAAGTACTACCTGGAGGAGAATGCCGACCTCTGCGCTGAGTGTGGCGTCGACAACACCGAATGTGCGCACGCTGGTGGTTGGGATATCGGCGATGAGGAAGAGAGCTACCCGCCCAGCCCCGGTGCCACGTTCGCCTCGCTGTCGGAAAGCGGCTCCACTCACCGCTCAAGCGACTCTGACCACCAATCCATCGACGACACCTCGGACTCCTCTTCCAACTCGCTCGTTGACGGACCGAACGTGCCCAAGCGCGGTAGTACCATCTTGCGCATCGGCGACATGGCCCCGCAATAGAAGGGAATGAGTACAGTGGACATCCACGCCTGGGTTGCCGGCATCATGGGTGCTGACAACTAGGACATCATGCGCGAGATGTTGGAGCTGGTTGCCGGCCGCGGAGTAATCGACATTTCCGACTCGAGTGCTGGCATCCAGGAGACAATGATCGTAAATGGAATGGGGGCTTGGTGTTGGCATCCCGTAGATCGGCAGATAGGTGGATCGATGAAACTTGCCTGTGCTCTGAATATGGCCGTTTGTGATTTCGTGTGATTTCGTTTTGTTTCGCCATTATAATGCGGTAAACCGGCTCTACTAATTGAAAAGTTCCGGCACCCGATATGAGCTCGTAATTATCAAGGAGGTAGAGAACTCTAGAAGTTGGTAGTGTGGTGTTGGTAGAGTTGGGCAGTGTTGGGAAAGTAGGGTGGGTAGTGTTCGGAGACTCAGACTCCATCGCCACGGCGACAATCATCACAAGAGTCACCACGGCGAGAACAGCCGAGTCGACACAGTGACAGCTCCCCACTGCCGACAACACCCTGTGATGCAAAAAAAAAATTGTTTGTCGAACATGGACATTCCAAATCGTCAAAGTGACAAGTGCTTGAGTTGGGAAATCAATATCTAAAGATGCCTCCGCACCTTCAGCGAAGGAAAAAGACAGAAATTGTGAAATCACCGAGAACTGCAGTCCGGCACTGTACATCGCTCGCTCCACTGTGTGCGTACTCTGTACATATCTGCAACCTCGTCCGTATTATGAAGCATCATCATCACCTCGTCCGTATTTCAATGACGCCGGCTCATTTGAATTTTTCATGTGCAAATATTATCTCACCGCATTTGGTGACAGGCGCATTGAACCTCGCGTGCAAGTACCTAAGTAGGTAGATAAAGTATTTAACCATTATCTGCATTTAACCAAGTAGATAAGTACGTGTGCTGCAATTACTGGTCGATACCGGAACTGTTACAAGCCTGATTGATTGCTATGTCCTGGTTTTCGAGAATGCAAACTACCTAGACACAATAAGGGCAGAGTTGCCGCTGCTAGAATGCAGTCAACTAGATTTAAATTTGCCGCAATGCCCATACATACATAGTAGATAATACGCCATTTGACGAGTTGCGGGGTGGGCGTACTCTAGCCTGGAGGCATGTGACCTCCGACAGCACGATGACGACTGGCACACTTACAGCTTCATTAATAGTCATCTCCCATGTCAATCCGATGAATATTGGCGGAGTTATACATTGTTCAGTTGTGTGTAGAGACTGGGGATCTTGATCGCGGCGTCAGCGGGGATGTAATTAAGTATGCCCAGCCCTGTCAGCCATTGTCTGTCAGTAATCAATTTTACCTAGCACCTGCCCTACCCGCAATATTCCGAGCCGACAGAAACTGGCATGGAGAAACCCCTTTGGTATTATAGCTGGCATTGTATGGTGTATGTAGACCTTTTCTCCTGAAATGGTACACCACACCCTACAGACGCGACGGCAACAGTTCTTCCGCGATCCCCCGAGCCTGCGACGCCAGCCCACCTTTCCAGAAGTTCACGACACGCCCCCAGAAACCCCCTCATGGGGCGGGACACCCGCCGAATTTCAACAGAGCAGTCAATCTCTGCCAGGACAAGTCGGGGCCTGCTATGGAGGGGGGGGGGGGGGGCATTCATCGTTGGCGGCTGTTCGCCATACAGCAGCCGCATTGGTGGCGTAGATAGCCGCGGGGGTTGCCAACAAAGGCTTGGCTCGCCCGATTCCGGGCCGCACTTTTCCGCAGCAACAGCGACAAAACAATTCTGGGCCGGTACGACCGGCGGGGGAGATCACTACACATCGCCGGTTGCGGGTCCCTGCAACGTGCACACACATTTGGGAAACCGGCCACCGGATGTTGCTGTGAGCGGTGAGTTTTGGCGGATCTAGAAGAGCCTATCGTGTATCTATGGGGGCCTGTGTTTTGGTGATCGTCTCTCGGATGTGGGGAGTGATGATTTTTGATTTTTTTTGGGGCGAGGGGGAGGGGGAGGGGGCAACCTCACAGCAACATCCGATAGGCGATTTCCAAAACAACCCCCCCTCTCCCAGCATGATACGATACGATGGGCTCATCTGGGATCCCCGGACAACTCGAACTGCCGCGCCCGCGATTTCCACTGTTGCACGGCTCGCACGACATGCCCTACCCCCCCCCCCCCCCCCGGCGCGCACAGCTTGCGAACGGTGCGGTCCTTTGATCTGGGCAGCAACGGTCGAGGGCCTCGGACGGATCCGTGGGCAGGCTGCGGACACGGGCACGACGACGCGGGCACGGCGAAGCTGCATCGACGGCTGCGTCTCCTGCCTCCCTTGGGCGAGGCGTTACCGTAGGCAGCTGCCGTGAGCAACGCTGCGGAGCGATTTCATCACCCGCGGGACCTACGCCTTCATCCGTATGTACGGTCTTCGCCAGGCAAGCTGCGTTCATCGCTGACGCAAGCCTCCACCGGTAGTGCTTCGCCCCCCACTCCCGGCGGCTCTCGCTCCAAGTCCATGCAGCGACAGCACCTACATACGCCCTACGCACAGCGCAACCCCCCGACAACCAATACCTACACGGCAGCTGCTTGTGATCTGCGTCACGGCGAAATGTCTACATATTGCTTTCTCCCGATGTGCAGCATGGCAATTTCACTACTGCGCCCCCGGGCTGCAGCCCTATGTATCACTCGGAAGAACACGGGCTCCGGAGGCTCCCCTCCCCCGCCCTAAATCTTTGGAGGGTGGGCTGGAACCGACGCTTTCGGTGTTACCACAGCAGGTGCACGGCCGCAAGCGATCCTGTTGGCCACAGGCGTAGGTTGCTGCTGCGGGGTCTGCTTGTGCCTGTTGTTCGAGGAGGAGGAGGCAATTGCACTGGCTGCGGGCTCCCCCATGGCAACGTCCCGGCGCCGGTGAAGGAAGTAGGCGTCGATCGCAATGGAAAGCTGCTTTATCCCCTTTTCTTGTGGTCGAGGGAAAAAAGAGGGGCCGTTCAAATAAACCTCTAAATATAGTCAGCAAGGTCGGCGACGACGGGAACGACGAATATCTACACATGTGCACCGCATATCTATCATAGCCGGACAGCACCGGGCAACGCTGGTGTGGACAGGGTGGCAGGATTTCAGTCCGTGAATTGTACGGCCAGGGCGGATATGTATATGTGCGTAGGGTTCGTTCTTAAATTTAATTCCTTTTTGTGGTGTCCAATGACTAAGTAGTGTCACCGGTGAAACTACATAAGTACTTATATGAATGAGCGGCGCGTCGGTAATCAGGCCGGCGAAGCCCCGCACGCTTCCGGCAGACCGAGTGAGATCTCGCCCGACAGACCGTCTTTTGGGGCTGGTGCTGGGTTTGTTTGATCCTACTCGCATTCAGCCTATCTAGACTATGGCGGCGGGCTGGTGCTGGGTGGTGCGTCGTGGAGAGAGAAAGCCCTTGCAGCAGCAACGTGTGGCAATGGATAACTATGGCGGAACGGATCGGCGCGGCAGCGGAGGGCAAGCAGCGAGCCGGAACGGACGCAGATGGCACACATCACGGACATCGAGGGGGAGATCGCACGAACGGACGGACGGACAGACGGACGCAGATGACACACGCCGGGAGTCGCACGGACACCCACTCGCGTCGTTACCCGCTTGATTTCGGCACACGGCGGACACGTGTGTGCATGCGATACAGCCGCCATCCGCCGTCTGCACGCACGCACACACACAGCAGCTACGACTCGACGAACGCCTTGTACTCGTCCTCCACCATGAGGCCGTCGGCGTCCAGCGCCGCCTTCCCGCGGTCGACGCGCACGCGGACGATCCAGCCGTCGCCCTCGGGGGCGGTGTTGATGGTTCCGGGCGAGTCGTTGAGGGCGGCGTTGACCTCGACGACCTCGCCGTCGACGGGGGCGAGGATGTCGCTGGCGGACTTGACGCTCTCGACGGCGCCGACGGGCTCGCCGGCGGTGGCGGGCATTGCGAGCGGCGGCAGCTCGACGTAGACGACGTCGCCGAGCGATGACGCCGCGTACGCAGTTATGCCGATCGTCGCTGCGGGGAGGGAGGGGGAGACGTCCGTCGGGTTAGCGGGGGCGTGGCGGCGGGGAGAAGAGGGGACGGAATGGTGGCCCCACCGATGTTGCTGTCCGACGACGTGTCGAGACTGATCCACTCGTGGTCGGAGGTGTACTTTTTGATGATCTCTGCTCGTGTCAGCGACGTTCTTCGTTCCTTCCGTGTCGCGGCGGAGGGGTGCTGCAAAACCATTGAGGCTGCTTGTTCCCGCGAACCCACGGGAAAGTCTGGGGACGGCGACGAGTCGGGGCGCGGCGGCGCCGATGCGCGGAGCGGAGCGGAGGGCGATGCGCGCGAACGAGGCCATCATGGTGCGGTGCTACTGGCTTGACGGAGAGAAGACGAGCTGGAGGGGTGGATTTTCCTGGTGGGGGGGGATGTAACAAACCTGCGAACCGGTGCCGACTCGGCTATCAGCGCATCGTTGCTGGCTCGGCTTGGCGCATGCGTGCCGACGCGCACAGCGAGGCGTCGGAGTTTGTTTAATCATACTCGCATTCAGCCTATCTAGGTCGCATGCGAGTAATGAATAATCAAAAAAAAAAAAACATCCAGCCTATCTAGACTACGGCGGCATACGCGAGGCGTCGGAGTGGGAGCGCCGGGCGCGGAGGGAAAGGGAGGAGAGGGACAGCCGCTTTTTCTTCCCCGGTGTCCGCGGGGGAGGTGTGGCATTTTCCTGTACAATTTCCTCGGTGCACTCCAGATACATCTTCTTCGGACAAAAGAGAGGCATGCAACGTGCCGCCTGCAGACCGACCGAAGTCGGGGACGGACTGCGGACGGGAACCGAGCAGCCATGATCGACACAGACATATGTAGAGTAAGGTCGCGTGCGAGTAGTGACTACAGCAAACAAATAATGAAAGAAAAAAAGAAAGGCGCATGGGTGCGGATTTCGTCATGCTTATGCAACGGAGCGGGAGAAAAAAGAAAAAAAAGAAAGAAAAAAAGAAAGAAAAAAAGAAAGAAAAAAAAAACGCCGTAGGATAGCTACTCTTGTGAAAAAGGGGGTGCAGAAAAAACGGTAGATCCACTGTAGTTCGATCATCGATTATGACAAATCGTCTGAATAATAGATACCAGGTTTCTACCATAGGCAGAATCAAGATGTACACGC
>Ga0307508_10000679_pt1 | contig 40832 bp, 36 predicted proteins | sample 9_EM_MG_FD_203089 | JGI IMG/M metagenome (GOLD analysis project Ga0307508, IMG submission 203089) | Populus trichocarpa ectomycorrhiza microbial communities from riparian zone in the Pacific Northwest, United States - 9_EM | ecosystem: Host-associated > Plants > Roots > Unclassified | place... | reverse complement strand
CGGCCACCCTTTTTCTGGCTGCCGGGGCCGCTGCCTACGACGAGTTTCCTCTATGTCGATAGGTTCTTCCTCCCATCGCAGGTCAGCGGCGTGCTCGGTGGGGAGGGCGTGCGGCGCGCGCTGGAACATAGTCGACCGGTCGGATAGGTTCGGCGCTGTGGCGCGGATAGTCCATCTCGCGGCGGAAACCGAGTTGGAGGTCCAGGTGACTCAGGAAATCCTCGACTATCTGATCGTGGGGGCCGGGCCGGCCGGGCTGCAGCTCGGCCAGCTGCTGGGTGCCGCCGGCCGGGACTACCGGATCCTGGAGGCGGGCGACTCGCCCGGGACGTTCTTCCGGACGTTCCCGCGGCATCGAACCTTGATCTCCAGCAACAAGCGGTACACCGGGTCCGAGGATCCCGAGTTCAACCTGCGGATGGACTGGAACTCGCTGCTGTCCGACGACCCGAAGCTGCGGTTCACCCGCTACAGCGAGCGGTATTTCCCGCCGGCCGACGAGCTTGTGCGCTACCTGGCCGACTACGCGGACGCGTTCAAGCTGACCGTCGACTACGGCACCCGGGTGATGAGGATCGGCCGCGGCCCGGGCGACCACTTCGCGGTCGCCACCGATCAGGGTGAGCACCTGGCCCGCCGCGTCGTCATGGCCACCGGCGTCAGTCAGCCGTACATCCCATCGGTGCCGGGGATCGAGCACGCCGAGCGCTACGCCAGCGTCTCGGTCGACCCGCGGGATTTCGTCAATCAGCGGGTGCTGATCATCGGCAAGGGCAACTCGGCCTTCGAGACCGCGGACAACCTGCTCGAGACGACCGCGGTCGTCCACGTCGCCGGGCCGGGGTCGTTGCGGATGGCGTGGAAGACGCACTACGTCGGGCATCTGCGCGCGGTGAACAACAACTTCCTCGACACGTACCAGCTGAAGACACAGAACGCGATCCTCGACGGGTCCGTACGCTCGATCGAGCGGACCGGCGACGGTTTCGCGGTGCGTTTCGCGTTCGCCCGCGTCGACGAGGCGGTCAAGGAACTGCACTACGACCGGGTAATCGTGGCGACTGGCTTCCGATTCGACGCGTCCGTGTTCGCCGAGGACTGCCGGCCCGCGCTGTCGTTCAACGACCGGTTCCCGACCCAGAGCGCCGCATTCGAGTCGGTCAACGTTCCGGGACTCTACTTCGCCGGTACCCTCATGCAGCAGCGCGACTTCAAGAAGTCGACCAGCGGATTCATCCACGGTTTCCGATACGCCGTGCGGGCGCTGAGCCGGATCCTCGACGAGCGTTACGAGAACCGGCCCTGGCCGGCCCGCGACATCGACGGCGCTCCGGACGGCTTGGCGGAGGCGGTCATCGCGCGGGTAAACCGCTCGTCGGCGCTGTGGCAGCAGTTCGGCACGCTCGCCGACATCATCGTCGGCGATCAATACCTGGAAGAGCTTCCGGTCGGCTACGCGGCCGAGCACGGGTTCGCCGACTATGTCGCGGTCACCCTCGAATACGGGCCGGACCATGACAAGGTCGACCCGTTTGACATCACCGTCGCGCGCATCGCGCAGGACCAGCCGGGTGTCGCCCACGACGCGGCCTATCTCCACCCGGTGCTTCGCCACTTCCGCGACGGCGTGCTCGTCGGCACCCATCACATGGCGGAGAACTTGGAGAACGAGTGGAACCGCCCGGACGCGCATCGAAAACCGTTGACCGCTTTCTTCGCGGCGAACGCTCCGGAAAACGCACCGCAGAGATGAGCTCCAGCCCGCAGGTGAACGTCCGCGACTTCGAGAAAGCGGCTCGACTCAAGGTCGACCCGATCTACGCGGACTATTTCAACGGCGGCGCCGGCGACGAGATCACGCTGCGCGCCAACGAGAAGGGCTTCGAGGACCTCAAGCTTCTGCCCCGGGTACTGCGCGGCAGCGCGAAGCGGGAACTCGAGGTGACGCTGCTCGGCGGCCGTGCCGCGATGCCGGTGCTGCTGTCCCCGACGGCGTTCCACCGGCTCGTACACGACGAGGGCGAACGCGCCACCGCCCGCGCCGCGGCGCATGCCGGAGCCATCATGATCGTCAGCATGGCGGCGACGGTCGCCGTCGAGGACATCGTGGCGGCGGCGCGGGAGGCCGTCCCCGACGGGCCTGACCTGTGGTTCCAGCTTTACCTCCAGCCCGACCTCGAGGTCACCGAGGCGCTGGTAGAGCGGGCGGCGACCGCCGGCGCGAAGGCAATCGTCGTCACCGTGGACTCCGCGGTGCTGGGCAGCTCCGATCGCAACAATCGCCACGACTTCCACGACCTGCCGCCGGGGTTGGCCTGCGAGAACCTGCGCGGCCTGCGCGGCGGCGGGTCGGGGCACGTACGCCAGATCCAGATGTCGGCGGAGATCTCCTGGACGCACATCGACTGGCTGCGCGGCATCACGTCTCTGCCGATCGTCCTCAAGGGGGTGCTGCACCCCGAGGACGCGCGGATCGCGGTCGCGCACGGGGTAGACGGGCTGCTGCTGTCCAACCACGGCGGCCGACAGCTGGACACCGTACCCGCGACCATCGACCTGTTGCCGGAGTTCGTGGCGACGGTGGGCTCGCGCATCCCGATCATCTTGGACGGCGGCGTGCGCCGTGGCACCGACATCGTCAAGGCCCTGGCGCTGGGCGCCAGCGCGGTCGGCGTCGGACGTCCGATCGTCTGGGGTCTGGCGGCCGGCGGCGAGTCAGGGGTACGCCGCGTGCTCGAGCTGCTCCGCGACGAGCTCGACCAGACCCTGGCGCTGTGCGGCGCCACGTCGATCAGTGACCTGACCGCCGACCTGGTCCGGCGATGATCGTCGGCTGGGTCGCCGCGGCGCTCGCCATCGTGGTCAGCCTGCCCTGGTGGCTTCCCCGGGTGGTGATCGCCGCACGGGTGAAGATCTTCGAGCTGGTCAACGGAGACGAGGGCGTTCAGGTTCCGGTCGAGGACTTCAAACAGGTGTACGCCAACCCGGCGGCCGACGGGCGCAGTCGTGGAGCCGCGCTGTCGGACCTGTTCTGGTACTGGCTCGCGCCGGGCCCCGAGGTACACCAGGAACACCTCGAACCCGGCCCACGCTACGACGAGGTCGCCCGCACCACCCGGCACGTGCTCGCCCGGCTGCGCAAGGACGAGTGGGCGGCGCTGACCGCCCGGTGCGCCAAGCGCGTGCTCGACGACGTCCGGCCTGACGCCGCCGTACGGCTGCGGGACCTCATGATGCCGATCTGGGCGGAGGTCTACTTCGAGGCGGTGTTCCAGGAGGAATGCCCGCCCCGGGTACGGGACATGATCGTCGCCAACGCGGACGACGTGGTCAGCGCGCTCAAGTGCACGCGGCTGCGGCATCTGGGCCGGCGCGATCGGCTCACCCGGTACCTGCGCGAACGGATCGACGCGGGGACGGTGCCGTTCGCGCTGCCGGCGCTGCTCGGCCCGCAGGAACAGGCCTACTACCTACAGGGGACGTTCTTCAACACGGCGATCGTGCAGATGTCCGAAGGCATGGCCCACCTGGGCATGGCGCTCGCCGCGCATCCGGCCTTGCAGGACGCGCTGCATGCGGACCCGGCCGACACCGATCTGCTGGACCGGATCCTGGACGAGACCCTGCGGGTCTACCCACTGTTCGGGATCGCGCACCGCATCACGTCGGCGGACATCGTGCTCGACTCCTCGGGCGCGGTGCTCCCGCGGGGTTCCGTCGTGCTGTTCAACTACGCGCAGTACCAGCACGCGGCGCTGCCGGACGGGGCGCGCTTCGACCCCGACCACTTCCAGCACCACACCGCGGCGCAGCTCAACCACGTCCCCTTCGGGATCACCGCCAACCGGCCGTGTCCGGCGCGGGGCATCGCGCCGCTGTCGATGCGAGTGGTGGCGGCCGCGCTGGTGTCCCGGTTCCGGCTGTCGACCTCGGCCAGTCATACCCGGTCGCTGCCCAATCGGGGCCCCGTGTTGCTGAGTGCTGTCGACCATCGTGTATCGCGGTTGCGGCTCATCCCGATGTGGGTCCGCGACCGGGGCGAGGACGTCACGCGGTCGCTGATCCAACTGGTGCTGGGCACCTACATGGTCCTCGACGCGCGCCGGTTGAAGCTCTGCCAGACCTACTTCCTCTAGGAGGACTTGTGTCCGCTACTGAGCTCGCGCCGCGGTTCTTTCTGGCCGCCATGGTGATCCTGTTGTTCTGCCGGCTGGTCTCGGTCGGGGTGAGCCGGCTCGGTCAGCCCCCGGTCGTCGGCGAGATGATCGCGGGGGTACTGCTCGGCCCGTCACTGCTCGGCCTGCTCGCACCCGGTGTCGAGGCCGCACTCTTCCCGACCGCGCTGCGCCCGGTGCTCTACGTCGCGGGCCAAGTCGGGCTGGTCACCCTCATGTACCAGGCCGGCCGCGAACTGCGGCCGTTCCTCAAACGCGGCCTCGCGAGCACCGCCGCAGTGGTGTCTGGCGCCGGCGTCCTGGTGCCGGTGGCGCTTGGTGTCGGGCTCACCCTGGCCGTGAACGGCCACATCGACATCTTCGTGCCCGGCGTGAGTGTCGGGGTGTCGGCCGCGTTCGTCGGCGTGGCCCTGGCGATCACCGCGTTCCCGATGCTGGCACGGATCATCAGCGAGCGCGGCCTGTCCGGAACCCGATACGGCTCGCTGAGCCTGGCCAGCGGCGCTGTCGACGACGTGGTCGCATGGGTGCTGCTCGCCGGGGTGCTCAGCGTGGCGTCGGGCCACGTATGGCCGATCCTGAAAGCGGTGGGCGGGGTCGTCGTGTTCGCCGTCGTGTTGGTCGTCGTGCTACGGCCACTGCTCGCCGCCCTGCAGGTCAGCGACGCCACGATGACGCTGGTAACCCTGTCGGTGCTGTTCGCGGCCGCGTGGTTCACCGACGAGATCGGGCTCTACGCCGTCTTCGGGGCGTTCTGCGTCGGCACGATCATGCCGGTCACGCCGGCCGTCGAGCGGATCACACCGACCACCAACGCCGTGACCTGGATCTTCGTACCGATGTTCTTTACCTACTCCGGGCTCAACACCCGGTTTGCGCTGTTGACCGAGCCGCGGCTGCTGCTCTTCTCGCTTGCCGCGGTCGTATTGGCGGTCGTCGGGAAGTTCGGAGCGTGCTGGGGCGCGGCCCGGCTTCGCGGCGAGCCCCCGGGCGTGGCACTGCGGGTCGGCGCGCTGATGAACGCCCGAGGTCTGATGCAACTCATCGCGCTGAACATCGGGTTGCAGGCGCAACTGGTCAGCCACGGCATGTTCACCGCCCTGGTCCTGGTAGCCCTGGTCACCACCACGATGACGGCACCCGTGCTCGGCTGGCTGGACCGGCGGTCGGTGGTCGTGCCGGCGACTCCCGCAGCCCTGTCGACCGTCGACTGACATCGAGCCGGCCTATCTCGTGCGGAGCCCGGTTAGAGCACGACGGCGAACTCTCCCGTCGAGATCTGACGACCTCGCATGTGAACGATGCGAGGTCCCCTACCTATTTCGCGAGGAAGGCCAGTAGCGCGCTGTTCACCTCGTCCGGGTGAGTCCAGGGGATGTTGTGGGGTCCGCCTTCGATGGTGACGAACTTGAGGTCTTTGATCAGGTTGGGCAGCCGGGCGGCGGTGGCCGCGTAGGGCAGGATGCGGTCCGCGTCGCCGTGGATCAACAAAGTCGGTACGTCGATCTTCTGCAGGTCAGCACGGAAATCGGTCAGCCACGTGTTCACGCAGGCGTGCGCGGCGTACGGCGAGGCGCCGACGGCGACGATGAAGCTGGCCTGCCAGGCTTGTTCGCTGACGCGGGTGCCGCCGAGCAGGTCGATGTTGTAGAAGTTGTCGAGAAAGTTCTTGAAGAAGGCAAACCGGTCGTTCACGACAGCTTGCTTGATGTCGTCGAATACCGAGCCGTCGACCCCTTCTGGGTTGTCGCCGGTCTTGAGCAGGAACGGCGGGATCGCTCCCAGGAGAACCGCCTTGGCGATGCGCCCGGAGCCGTAGGCGCCGAGGTACCGGACCACCTCCCCGCTGCCCATCGAGAAACCGACCAGGACCGCGTTGTCGACGTCGAGGTGCTCCAGGAGAGCGTTGAGGTCGGCGGCGAACGTGTCGTAGTCGTAGCCGACGGTCGGTTGGCTCGACTTGCCGAATCCGCGCCGGTCGTAGGTGATCACGCGGTAGCCGGCCTGCAGAAGGACCCGCTCCTGCTTCTCCCACGAGGCGCCGTTGAGGGGGTAGCCGTGGATCAACACGATCGGTTGCCCGGAGCCGTGGTCCTCGTAGTGGATTTCGATCGGGGCGGTGTTCTCGGTGCCAACCGTGATTCGTGGCATGGCGCTGGTCCTTTCCGAGTCGGCGGCGGGTCGGCGCCCGTCTCTCCACCTACCGTCGCGCGCCACGCGTCCGGTCGCGCCCGGGATGACCCCTGGTCGGCCCCCGGGCGCACCCCGGGTGACTGCCTGGTTCGCAGGTCCGGGGCCACCACCGGTGGCGGACCCGGCATCAACCCGGGCTTTCCCCGGGCGCGCGACGCCGGTCCCGGTACCAGTCTGGGGACCGAACACGGCGGGCCTGGGCGTTTCGGCCGGCAAAGACCGGCAAGACCCGGGTGGCAATGAGTTACCCGCCGACCACCAAGCAGGAGATGGCTGTGAGCGGAACCGAAGCAAGCAAAATGACCCTGGAGATCCTGATTCTTCCGGTGTCCGACGTCGACCGTGCCAAGAAGTTCTACGAGCAGCTGGGTTGGCGGTTCGACGACGACGTCGCGCCGCTCGAGGGGCTGCGCATCGTGCAGTTCACGCCCCCGGGTTCGGGCGCCTCGATCACGTTCGGCAAGGGACTGACCACGGCCACGCCGGGCTCGGTCGGGAGCGGGCTCGTCGTGTCGGACATCGAGGCGGCGCACGAGGAACTCGCCGACCGCGGAATCGACGTGAGCAACATCTGGCACGGTCCGCCGTTCCCCGTCGAGGCGCGGCAGCCCGGTCCCGACCCGCAGCGCACCAGCTACGGATCCTTCTTCTCGTTCACCGACCCGGACGGCAATCTGTGGATCGTCCAGGAAGTCACGACCAGGCTCCCCGGTCGGGTCGAGTAGTAGAAGGACCCGGTAGTCGGGCACGGCACTCCTCACGATGATCGGAGCCGTGCCCGGCCGGCCGGCCGGAAGGCACACCACCCGTCCACCATAGGAAGGATTCAGACGTGAGCTCCAACAACCCGTTCGCTCGCCTCCCCGAGGTGCCCAGCTTCACCGTCACCAGCACCACGGTCACCGACGGGGCCGCCTGGCCCGCCGAGCAGATGTCGGGCCTCTTCGGCGTCCCGGGCGGCAAGGACATCTCCCCGCAGCTGTCGTGGAGCGGCGCCCCCGACGGCACGAAGAGCTACGCGGTGACGGTGTACGACCCGGACGCCCCGACCGGCTCCGGCTTCTGGCACTGGGCGGTCGCGGACATTCCGGCCACCGTCACCCAACTATCCGAGGGGGCCGGCGACGAGACCGGCTCGGGCCTTCCCGACGGCGTCTTCCAACTGCCCAACGATGCCCGCGCGGCTCGCTTCATCGGCGCCGCTCCGCCGGCCGGGCACGGCCTGCACCGCTACTTCGTCGTCGTGCACGCCCTCGACGTCGAAAATATCGGCGTACCCGCCGAGGGCACTCCGGCCTATCTTGGCTTCACCATCGCCAGCCACATCCTCGGCCGCGCGGTCCTCACCGCCACCGCCGAGATCCCCGCCTGACCGCGCTATCCGCCGGAGTCGTCGTGCATCCACTCGTACCGCCGTTCACCCTCGCGACCGCGGTCGCCAAGGTCCAGACCGCCGAGGACGCCTGGAACACCCGCGACCCCGCGCGGGTCGCACTCGCGTACACAGAGGACTGCGTCTGGCGCAACCGGGACGCCTTCGTCACCGGGCGCACCGAGATCGAGGCCTTCCTCACCGCGAAATGGCAACGGGAACTCGACTACGCCCTGCGTAAGTCCCTCTGGGCGGTCAACGACGACCACATCGCCGTACGCTTCCAGTACGAGTGCCGCGATGCCGCGGGGCAGTGGTGGCGCAGCTACGGCAATGAACTGTGGGAGTTCGACGCCCACGGACTCATGCGCCGCCGCGAGGCGAGCATCAACGACGTACGCATCGACGAGTCCGACCGTCGCATCTTCGGCCCTCGCGCCGAGGGCGACCGCGTCGGTCTTCCCCTGCGCTGAGCGGCCCGGCTCCCGCGGTCACGGACCACCGGGCGGATCGGCCGCGGCGGCGTGATCGGGGGTCGGACCGCCGGACGCCGGGGCGGCCAGCTGGTCGCGGCGTCGGGTGAGGTAGGCCGTCTCCGCGGTGTTGACGGTCAGGCCGATGGCCCGGTCGTAGGCCGCCCGCGACTGAACGCTTCGACCCAGCCGGCGTAGCAGGTCGGCGCGGGTGGCGTGGAAGGCGTGGTAGCCCTCCAGCGGCAGACCGTTCACCTGCGCGAGGGCGACCTCCGGGCCGTCGAGCTCGGCGACCGCGATGGCCCGGTTGAGCCGGACGATCGGCGAGGGGTCGAGGCGGGCCAGCTGGTCGTAGAGCGCGACCACCTGCGACCAGTCGGTGTCACGGACGTCGAGGGCGTCCGTGTGCACGGCGTTGATCGCGGCGAGGATCTGGTAGCGCCCCGGCGCTTGGCCGGAGGCGAGGCGCCCGCGGACCAGGGCGTGGCCCTCGGCGATCAGCCCGCGGTCCCAGGCGCCGCGGTCCTGCTCGTCGAGGGCTACGAGCTCGCCGCTCGCCGACATCCGCGCCGGCCGGCGGGCCTCCGTCAGGAGCATCAGGGCCAGGAGCCCGGCGACCTCACCGTCGGCCGGCATCATGGCACGGACCAGCCGGGTCAGCCGGATCGCCTCGGCGGTCAGGTCGGCGCGGACCGCCTCCTTGTCGGGGCCTGAGGTCAGGTAGCCCTCGTTGAAGATCAGGTAGAGGACGGCGAGCACGCCGGTGACCCGCGCCGGGATGTCCTCACGCAACGGCACGCCGTACGGGATCCTCGCCGCCCTGATCTTTGTTTTCGCGCGGGTGATCCGCCGGCTCATGGCGGTCTCCTCGACCAGGAACGCGCGGGCGATCTCGGGAACCGTGAGCCCGCCGACCATCCGCAGGGTCAACGCGACCCGCGCCTCGACGGCCAGCGCGGGGTGGCAGCAGGTGAACACGAGGCGGAGCCGGTCGTCGTCGATGGCGCCCACTGGCTCGGGGGTGTCGAACAGCATCAGCGCCTCCCTGTGCTTCTCCTCGCGCCTGCCCTCGCGCCGCAGCCGGTCGATGGCCTTGCGGCGGGCGGTGGTGGTCAGCCACGCGCCGGGGTTCGGAGGGACGCCGTCGACCGGCCAGCGCTCGACGGCGGTCGCGAACGCCTCGGCGGCCATCTCCTCGGCGACGTCGAGGTCCCCGAGGCGCCTGGCCAGGGTCGCGACCACCCGGGCCCACTCCTCGCGGTGGACCTGGGCGATCACCTCGTCGACGTCGGTCACTCGCTCAGAATCGGCCGGAGCTCGACCCGGCGGTTGCAGCTCTTCGACCCCCCGGAGGCCAGCCGAAGCGCCACGTCGAGGTCGGGGGCGTTGATGATCCAGAAGCCGACGATGAACTCTTTCGACTCTACGTACGGTCCGTCGGTGAAAACCGGCGCCGCGTCCCGGGCGTCGACGATGGTGGCGGTGTCGGGCGACGCGAGGCCGCCGGCGAAGACCCAGTGGCCGTCGGCCTGGAGCTGGTCGTTGAAGACGTCGATCGCGGCCATCTCCTCGGCGGTCGCGGAGCCGGACGTGTCGTCGAGCACGGACATCAGGTACTGCGCCATCGGGCTCATCTCCTGTCGTCGTGCGACCCCCTTCGGGCCGCCCTGTACTCCTGCTACGAACGCCGTCGCCTCGATCCGACACGCTCCGCCGAGAATCTATTGTGGGATTTTCCTACGCCGCGGGCCGTGGTCGCCCCGATCGCGTCCGGTTGCGCGCGGCGGGCGCCGCTCGATCGGTCTAACACATGATTTCTCTCGAATCGATCGTCATGAGAGATGAGGGCGTGACGTGTGCCGGCTCGCGACGATCTGCGGTGGCGGCGGCTGTCGCCGCTCCCAGCCCGTCGTCGACCACGAGACGCCATGTCATTGATCGGTCTGAGCGATCGCTTGGAGAATATCCACATCTTGGACAGAACGACGAGGCGGCGTCAAGCTAGAGAGGAACCGAAGTTCGCCTGCCCCTGTCCAACGGAGCGTTCTCATGCTCGTCGTGCTGCGCGACGCGTGGACCACGATCGTCCCCAAGGCTGACGACCGTCAGGGTCCGCTGCCGCCGCTAATGCTTGCCCTGACCGTGGTGACCGGACTCGTCGACGCCTTCAGCTATCTGGCGCTCGGGCACGTCTTCGTCGCGAACATGACCGGCAACGTGGTCTTCGCCGGCTTCGCGATCGCCGGGGCCACCGGGTTCTCGCTGGCCGCCTCGCTCGTGGCGCTGGGGATGTTCGCGGCGGGCGCCCTGCTCGGCGGCAGGATCGCCCACCGGGCACGCGCTCATCGTGGGCGGGTCCTGTTCCTGGCGCTCGCGCCGCAGACCGTGCTGGTCGCCGCGGCGTACGCCATCGCGCAAGTGTCGGGGAGTCCGTACGGCGGCGGCGCCCGCTACGGACTGATCGTCCTGCTCGCGCTCGGGATGGGGCTGCAGAACGCCGCGGCCCGCGCGCTGGCGGTGCCCGACCTCACCACGACCGTCCTGACCCTGACCATCACCGGGATCGCCTCCGACAGCCGCCTCGCCGGCGGGCCCGGCAGCAAGATCGGGCGGCGCCTGGTCTCGGCGGGCGCCATGTTCCTCGGCGCTGTCGTCGGCGCCCTGCCCGTGCTGCACGGCCACCCGGCGCTGCCCCTGCTCTTCGCCGGCCTGTTGCTCGCCGTCGCGACGGTCGCCGCCTTCCGGCTGAGCCACTCCGACGCCGGGTGGGCCAAACCGCTGTGACCTCCTACCCCTGCCCGACAACCCACATCCACAACAGAAAGGTTCCATCGTGACCGACATCGCCGACGTGGCCGCCGTTCCGAGCCCCGACCTGCTGACCCCGGACAACTGCGTGGTGCTGTTCATCGACCACCAGCCGCAGATGTTCTTCGGCACCGGCAGCGGTGACCGCACCGCGATCATCAACGCCACCCTCGGCCTGGCGAAGGCCGCCAAGGCCTTCGACGTTCCGGTCGTGCTGAGCACCGTCGCCGCCGAATCCTTCTCGGGCCCGCTTCTGCCGCAGCTGGCGGACGTCTTCCCGGATCACAAGGTCATCGACCGGACCACGATGAACGCCTGGGAGGACGTGCCCTTCGTCGAGGCCGTCAAGGCCACCGGCCGCAAGAAGATCGTCATCGCCGGGCTGTGGACCGAGGTGTGCCTCGTCCTGCCCGTGCTCTCGGCGCTTTCGCAGGGTTACGAGGTCTACGTCGTCTCCGACGCCTCCGGCGGGGTCAGCCCGCAGGCCCACGAGCACGCCCTCCAGCGCATGATCCAGGGCGGCGCCGTGCCGGTCACCTGGGTGCAGGTCCTGCTCGAACTCCAGCGTGACTGGGCTCGCGGCGCGACCTACGGCGCCGTGATGGACGTGGTGAAGGAGCACGGCGGCACCTACGGCCTCGGCGTCGTCTACGCACAGACGTTCATCGGCGCCCACGCGGCCGGCTGACGCAGGTGGCGGCCACGGCTCGTTGAAGCCACGGTGACTGAGAGTCAACCGTGCTCGCGAGTCGTGGCCGCCATCTATCTACATTGGACGTGCGGGCGATCGGCCGTCAGTTGTTGGAGAACTTCCACAGCAGGGTGTACCAGAGCGAGTCGGAGTCGTAACGAATCCCTCCGTAGACGTAGTGCGTGGTGTCCTCGACCCAGTTGAAGTTGCAAACGGCCCACGAGCCGTACCCGTGAGTATTGCGGCACCACCGTCCGGTGAGAGAGCCCGCATCGGGCGTGGAGACGGCCCCGAGTGACGAATGGCCGTCGGCGTCGCCGTCATAGACGTAGACGTAGTCGCCGTTGTAGTTGATGCAGACGATGGTGTAGTGGGTGAGCTCCTTCACGCACTTGTCTTCGCCGCTGGGCGCGCTCACCTCGGTTCCGGTCTGGCAGGTGACCTCTGAGCTGGCGCACCACGTGAAGTAGTCGCCGTCGGCCCAACTGGCCGTCGGGACGGCGAACAACGCGGCGCCCGCGGCGAGGGCGACCACGGCCGAACGGGTTCCGATTTTGCGTGCGAGAGCGGACGGGGCGAGCTTGGACAGCATTGCTCGGACACGCGTCACGAACGACCCCCTGCTCTGCTCGGGTGAGATGCGGTCGGTTGACGCCGCCGATGCCGAAACGGTCTTGCGCAATTTTTCCCCCTCTGGGATGGCGCATTTGTTGCTACTCCGGCCTGGCCCTTGGGGCAGGCGCGTACGGAAACATCGATGTCCGGACGCGTCAAAGTTCTACCGGCCACGGAGTTGTTCGGCACGAGGTCAGAACACCGATCAATCAATCCTGATCAACGAGGCCTGGCGGGCGATCTCACTGCTCGGCGCGGGGGAGCAGGCCCGCGAAGATCAGGGCCGCCAGCTCGTCCAAGCGGCGGGTGAGGTCGAAGGGTGCGGGATCTTCGCCGATCCAGCGCAGCACGGTCGCGAAGTAGCCGGCGGCGAGGACCTGGCCGGCCAGCACCGCGTCGGTGTCGCTGCGGAACTCACCCCGATCCTGGCCGCGGCGGATCACCTCGGTCAGCTCGATCTCCAGGGCCGGGCCGCGTAGGGGCGAGGCGAACCGCAGCGCGGCGTCCATGAGCGCGACCGTCTCCCGGCGGGCGGTGGTGTTGAGCTCGGCCATTTCGTGGAGATACCGGCGCATCTGTTCGGCGGCGGGCAGTTCCTCGGCATGTCCGTCGGCCAGGACCGCGGCGACCCGGATCCGGCGCCGCCGGCCCCATTCCTCGAGGAACTCGGCCTTCTGCGGGTAGTGGTTGAAGACCGTCGCGCGGGCGACATCGGCGCGCTCGGCGATGTCGTCCATGGTCGTGGCGTCGAATCCCTGGTCAACGAAGAGCGCGAGCGCAGCCTCGAAAAGCCGGTCGCTTACGTCCTGGCGCTTGCGCCCGCGTCGGGTGAGTGCGGCTGACATGCCCTCCAGTTAACACGGCTCTTGACGCAGGTGAGTCTCGGGTCCATTCTTGGACTCAAGTCCAACTATGGACTCAAATCCAGAACGGACTCTCGCGGTCATGACCTACCCCACTGGACATGTCGACCTCGGCGGCGGCTGTCACGCGTGGCTGCAGCCGGACGGAGGCTGGGGCCTCAACAACGCCGGCCTGATAGCCGGCAGCGGTGAGTCACTGCTGATCGACACCCTGTTCGACACCCGGCTCACAGCCGCGATGCTCGCCCGGCTCGCGCCGGTCACCGCCGAGGCCCGGGTACGGCGCGTGGTCAACACGCACGGCAACGGGGATCACTGGTTCGGCAATCATCTGCTGGCGGACGCCGAGATCATCTCCTCGGCGGCGACCCTGGCCGACATGCGCGAGGCGGGGCCGGACCAGGTCCGTACGCTGCTGGCCGATCCGGGCCGTGCGGGGGCCGTGGCCCGTCGGCTCTTCGGGGGGTACCGCTTCGAGGACGTGGTGCCCGCCTATCCGACGACCACGTTCGACCGCGAACTCACCCTGCGCGTCGGAACGATCGACGTACGGCTGATCGAGGTCGGGCCGGCGCACACCGCGGGCGACACCGTCGTCCACGTGCCGTCGGCGGGCGTGATCTACGCCGGCGACATCGTCTTCGCCGGCTGCACGCCGATCGCCTGGCAGGGTTCGATCGCCAACTGGCTTCGGGCCTGCGACCGGATCGCGGCGCTCGGCGCGCACACGATCGTGCCCGGCCATGGCCCGGTGACCACCGTGGCGGCCGTGCGCGCGCAGGCGGCCTATCTCCGCTTCGTTCAGGACGAGGCCGCGCCGCGGCACGGCAGGGGCATGACCTTCACCGAGGCGGCGCGCGACATCGACCTCGGCGAGTACGCGGCCCTGCCGGAGCGGGAACGGCTGATCGTCAACGTCCACGCCGTGTACCGCGAGCTCGACCCCCTGACCCCACCGCTCGACGGCCCCGCCGCGTTCGAGTGTCTAGGCGAATTGATGGAGGACCTGTTGTGAAGACCGAAGTCATCGAGAAGAACTCCACCCGTCTGTCGGCCGGCACGCTCGTCGTCGGCTGCGTCGCCGTGTTTCTGGCCCAGACCGGGCTGGTCCTGCCGGCCGCGATCAACGGCGTCATCCAGCGGACGCTGCAGCTGTCGGGCGCGCAGCTGACCTGGGTCACCGCCGCGTTCCTGGTGCCGATCGCGATGTTCAGCCTCACGTTCGGCGTGCTCGGCGACCGCTACGGCCGCAGGATGACGCTGGTCGCGGGCTCCTCGCTGATGCTGGTCGGCTATGTCGTCTCGGCCTCCGGCGGCTCGGTTCAGCTGCTCTGGGCCGGGCAGGCCATCTGCGGCATCGGAGCGGCGGCGCTGTTCCCGTCGTCGCTGGCGATCATCACCGCTGCCACGCCATTACCCGCGGATCGCGCCAAAGGGCTCGCCGCGTGGACCACGGCGCTGTCCCTGGGCGCGCTCGTGGCGCCGCCGCTGTCCGGCGCGGCCGTCGAGTTCGGCTCGTTCTACTGGGCCTTCGGCGCGGTCGCGGCCATCGCCGTGGTCAGCACCGTCCTGAGTGTCCTGCTGGCGCGCGACTCCAGGGCGCCCGAGGGTCGTGCGCTGGACTGGCCCGGGCAGATCGCGATCGCCGGCGCCTTGCTGGCGCTGCTGTACGCGGTGATCGAGGGGCCCGAGCTCGGCTGGGGCTCGGGCGAGGTGGTCGGCGCGTTCGTGCTGGGAGTCGTGTTGGCGGCCGCGTTCGTCGTCATCGAGAAACGCGCCGAGCGCCCGATGCTGCGCCTGGACCTGTTCCGCATCCCGGCCTTCGCCGGGGCCGCGGTCGTCGCCGTGATCGGAATGATCGGCTTCCTCGGTGGCGCCTACACGTTGAGCATCCGGCTCGGTGTCCTCCAGCACGAGAGCCCACTGCGGGTCGCCGTGCCGTTCCTGGTGATCCAGGCGGTCACGCCGTGCATCTGGCCGCTGCTGGTGCGGATGCTCAGCCGCGTGGGACCGCGGATCATGCTGGTCACCGGTCTGCTGGCGATCGCCGCCGCCTGGGTCTGGCTGTACGCGTTGCCGGTGGCGAGCTCCACCGTCGTGTCGATGCTGCCCGCGCTGCTGCTGGCCGGTTTCGGGTTCGGCCTGCTGGTCTCGGCGATCACCGCGGCCGCGGTCAACGCCGTGCCGATCGAGCTGGCCGGGATGGCCAGCGCGACCACGACAGTCGTGCGCGATCTCGGCCAGACCCTCGGACCGGCGCTGATCGGCACGATCGCGCTGAGCCAGGCGGCGGGCGTGCTCGGCCCGCAACTGGCCACCCTGCCCCTGCCGGTCGACGCGCAGCACGCCGTCAACGCGGTGTTCGGGGCGGGCGGGCCGCTGGCGCTGGCCACGGCGCCGCTCGGTCCGGCATCCACTGTGGTCGCGCCGATCGTCCGCGAGGCCTTGGAACACGCGTACGGAATCGCGTTCCTGGTCTGCGCCGCGGCCGCCGTGCTCGCCGCGATCGTGGCCCTGGTCTTCGTCCGGAAAGGACACACCGGCGGGGAGGCGCATCGCTGATGCGGCTCGCGACGTACGCGCACGACGGCGCCGCCAGAGCCGCCGTCGTCGTCGGCGACGACCTCCATCCGCTGCCCACCGGCGTCGCCGTGGCCCAGCTGATCGAGCAGGGCTCGCTGCTGGAAGCCGCGCGGACCGCCCAGCGTGGACCGGCCGTGCCGCTGGGCTCGGTTCGCCTGCTGCCACCGCTGGTCCCACCGTCGATCCGTGACTTCGCCACCTTCGAGGAGCACGTCGAGGGCATCGCGCTGCGGTTCGGCGACCAGATCACGCCGGATTGGCACGAGGCGCCGGCGTTCTACTTCACCAACCCGCACGCCCTGATCGGCGCGTACGACGAGGTGCCGGTGCCGCCCGGCTGCCAGGCGTTCGACTTCGAACTCGAGGTCGCCGCCGTCGTCGGCCGCGCCGGCCGCGACCTCACCCCGGAGCAGGCGCGGGAGCACATCGTGGGCTACGCGATTTTCAACGACTGGTCCGCGCGGGATCTGCAGGCCCGGGAGATGCGGGTCGGACTGGGACCGGCGAAGGCGAAGGACGGCGCGAGCACGCTCGGGCCGTGGCTGGTCACCGCCGACGAGCTCGACGACTACCGGGATGCCGACGGGTTCCTGCAGATGGCGATGACCGTCGCGCGTAACGGCGAGAAGGTCGGCGGCGACACGCTCGCGAACATGGCGTGGACGTTCGAGGAGATGGTCGCCTACGCCTCCCGAGGAGCGTGGGTGCGGCCGGGTGACGTGCTCGCCTCGGGCACCTGCGGGTCGGGCTGCCTTGCGGAGCTCTGGGGTCGCCGCGGAATCCGGGACCCCCTGCCCCTGACACCCGGCGACGTCGTCACCATGACCGTCGAACATCTCGGCACGATCAGCAACACCGTCGTGTCCGGCACGACGCCGTGGCCCCTGCCGAGGGCTCGCGCCAAGCCGGGCACCGGCCGGGCCCGTGGGGCGGCAGCCGGCTGAGCCGCCCCGACCCTCTCCAGATGGAGACCGGCCGAACGGGCGACAAGAGCGAGCCTTACGGGAAATGGAGCAAAATATCCACTTACCGTACGGTGGGAGGCATCGTGGTCGCTCGCTAGGTCGGGAGTCCGGATGTCGCGTACGACTGGGGTTCTGGTCAGACTCGGGCTGCCGGCGTGACCCGGGAGCCCGAGCGGCCACTGCGAGCCGACGCGGAACGCAACCGCCGGCGGATCCTCGACACGGCCGACCGCCTGTTCGCCGAGCGTGGCTTCGGGGTCACCCTGAACGAGATCGCCCGGGAGGCGGGCGTCGGCGTCGGTACCGTGTACCGGCGGTTCCCGGACCTGCAGACCTTGGTCGACGCCCTGTTCACCGAACGCTTCACCATCTTCCAACGCCTTGCGGCGGCCGCGGCCCTGGAACCCGACCCGGGCCAGGCCCTGCGGCGCTACCTGCTCAACGCCTGCGAATGGCGCGCGCACGATCGAGCGCTGGAGGAGATCCTCGCCAACGCGAGCGTCCATACCGGACCGATCGGGGGAATGCGCGACGAACTCGGGCGGGCCGTGGACGGGCTGGTCGAGCGTGCCGCGGCCGCGGGCGCCGTCCGCAGCGATCTCGCCAGCGCCGACGTCTACAACTTCCTGTTCATCATCGGCGCGGTCGCCGACCGTACCCGCGGCGTCGCGCCGGATGCCTGGCGCCGTTACGCCGACGTCCTGATGGTCGGGTTCGGCATGCGGCACGACCCGGCCGCGGACGCCGTGGCCATGAGCGATGATCAGCTTCTGCGCTCCTGGCCCAAGCCGGACGGGGCGCCCGTCAAGGAGACCGACGAGGCCGACCTCGTGCACGGCACCGCCCGGGCCGTGTCCGGCGAGCACGCCGCCCGCCTCGGTCGGGACGACGGTCCGGCGCAACTGGCGCAGAGACTGCACGAGCACGGCCTCACCCGGCGGGAGTACGAGGTACTGCGGCAGGTCGCCATGGGCAAGACCAATCCCGAGATCGCCGAGGCGCTCGGCCTGGCCCGCAACACCGTCAAGACCTACCTGCAGCGGACGCTGGAGAAGTTGCACGCCCGCAACCGGGTGGAGGCGCTGGCCCGGGCCAGCCAGTTCGGCATCCTCTGACGCCTTCGTAAAAGGGGCCGGCGCCTCCGATCGGAGACCGCCGACCGGACACCTCCAGGAGTGGCTACCTGGGCCGTCCACTTGCTTGCAGGCTGCGGGAACTCAATCTCCGAGCCTCAGCGGGAGCGGCGTCGATGCTGACCGTACGCGAGTTACGCGTGACCTACGCAAGGTCCATCGTCGGATTGCGATCAGCGTCACTGGAGGTCGCGCCGGGCGCGGTGGTGGCCGTGCTCGGCAGCAACGGCGCCGGGAAGACGACCTTGCTGCGGGCCGTCTCCGGGACGCTGCCGGACGTGTCCGGGCGGATCAGCTCCGGTTCGATCACCTTCGAGGGCCAGTCGTTGGTGGGCCGGCCGGCCCACGCGATCGTGGACGCGCGGATCGTGCAGGCCCCGGAGGGCAGGCGGGTGTTCGAGCGGCTGACCGTCGCCGAGAACCTGCGCATCGGAGCGTTCCGGGTCCGGGACTCCGCCGGGCGGCGGCGGACGCTGCAGCAGGTGCTCGAGTTGTTCCCGGTTCTGGGGGAGCGCCGCGACCAGCGGGCCGGGCTGCTCTCCGGCGGCCAGCAGCAGATGCTGGCGATCGGGCGGGCGCTGATGGCGCAGCCCCGCCTGCTGTTGCTCGACGAGCCGTCGCTCGGGCTGGCGCCACAGATGGTCAGCCAGGTCGCCGCCGCGATCAGGCGGATCAGCGAGAGCGGCACGGCGATCGTGGTGGTCGAGCAGAACGCGGCGATGGCGCTGTCGTTGGCCTCCTACGCGTACGTGTTGAGCACCGGCGAGGTGTCGCTGTCCGGACCCGCCGGCGACCTGGCCCGCGACGACCGGGTGCGCGACCTCTATCTCGGCCGCACCGACAGCCCGGCGCCGGCCGGTGACCTGCCCCGGCTGGCCAGGTGGTCGGGGTGAACGTGCTGACGGTCGACGATCTCACCGTCCGGTTCGCCGGCGTGACCGCCTTGGACGGCGTGTCGTTCGCGGTCCGGGCGGGCGACATCCACGCGATCATCGGACCGAACGGGGCGGGCAAGTCGACGTTGTTCAACGTCATCTCCGGCGCGTACCGCCCGGCCTCGGGGTCGGTGACCGTGCGCGGCACGCGGCTGACCGGCCGCGCTCCGCACCAGATCGCCCGGCTCGGCGTGGCGCGCACCTTCCAGAACATCGCGCTGCTGCCGGGGGAGAGCGTCGAGGAGAATCTGCTGCTCGGCCGGCACCGCCTGATTCGGGGGTGGCGCCGCGAGGACAGACGCCACCGCGACCGGGTCCGGGAGATCGCCGCGTTCGTCGGCCTCGCCCTGCGGCTGGACACCCCGGCCGGCGCGCTTCCGTACGGCGATCAGAAGCGCGTCGAGCTGGGCCGCGCGCTGTGTGGTGAACCGGATCTGCTGCTGCTCGACGAGCCCGCCGCCGGGATGAACGCCGGCGAGACGGCGGCCGTCGCCGGGCTGATCCGGGCCGTCCGGGAGAGCCTCGGCATCGCGATCCTGCTCGTCGAGCACGACATGGGCCTGGTCATGGGCATCGCGGACCGGATAACGGTCCTCGATTTCGGCGTGCTGATCGCCGACGGCGCCCCGGACGAGGTCCGCGCCGACAAAGCGGTGCAGACCGCCTACCTGGGCCTGGAGACACCATGGTGATCCCGCTCCTGCTCGGCGGGCTGTCCCTGGGCGCCGTCTATGCGCTGCTGGCCCTGGGCTTCGTGGTGGTGTTCCGCTCCAGCGGGGTGGTGAACTTCGCGCACCCGGCGTTGCTGATGATCGGCGCGTACGTCATCGCCCGGGTCAGCGCCGGCGCCGGCCGGCCGTTCCTGATCGCGTTGCTCGCAGGCGTGCTCGCGGCCGCCGCGGTGGCGCTGGTGGTGCAGCGGTTCCTGGTCCGGCCGATGTCCGGGCGGTCGCTGATCGCGATCAGCATCATGACCCTCGGCGTCGACACCATCGCGCAGACCGAGATCATCCGCCGGATCGGAGTCGACGGTTACCTACCGGTCGCCGATCCGTGGGGCGATCGCGTGGTGCGCGCCGGCGACCTGGTGTTTCCCCAGTCCCGGGTGGCCGCGCTCGTCGTCGCCGCGCTGGTCATCACCGCCTTCCTGCTGTGGCTGCGGTACTCGAGCTGGGGCGTGGCCATGCGGGCGGTGGCCGACGATCCGCAGACGGCAGCCCTCATGGGCATCCGGCGCACGACGGTGACGGCGCTGGCCTGGATCCTCGCCGGGATGCTCGCCGCGGTCGCCGGGCTGTTCCTGATCACGTTTCCGTCGCCCGGACTGCAACCGGTCTCCGGGGCGGCCGCGTTGCGGGCGTTCCCGGCCGCGATCATCGGCGGTCTCGACTCGATTGGCGGAGCGATCGCCGGCGGGCTGATCGTCGGGATCGCCGAAAGCGTTGTCCAGGGCTACGCCGCCGACCTCTCGTTCCTCGGCGCCGGCGTGCACAGTGTCGTCCCGTACGCGGTCATGCTCGCCGTTCTGCTGGTGCGGCCGTCCGGGCTGTTCGGCACGAAGGAGCTGTACCGTGTCTAGGCGGCGGCTGGCGCTCGCCGGCGCCGTGGCCGTCGCGGCCGCCGCCCCGTTCCTGATCGACTCGTTCTGGCTGCAGCAGGGCCTGTTCGCGATGGCCGCCGCGGTCGGCGCGCTCGGCCTGACCCTGCTGCTCGGGCAGGCCGGGCAGCTCTCGCTGGGCCACTCGTTCTTCCTCGCCGCCGGCGCCTACGGGTACACGTTCCTGGCTTCCGGCGCGGGCCCGCGAGCCGGCGGGCTCGGCCTCTCCCCGTACCTCGCGGCGCCGTTGGCCGTGCTGCTGGCCGGGCTCGCCGGCCTGCTGTTCAGCCCGATCGCCGCCCGGCTGCGCGGGATCTACCTGGGCATCGCGACGCTCGGTCTGGTCTTCCTCGGCCAGCACATCCTGGCCAACGCGCCGCGGCTGACGGGCGGCGACAACGGGCGCAGCGTCCCGCCGCTGCCGGGTTTCGACGCCGACCCCGGGGGCGTGCGGTACCTGCTGAACGTGGAGTGGGGCCGCGAGCAGAAGCTCTGGTACCCGTTCCTGGCCGGCCTCCTGCTCGCCTATCTGGTCTTCCAGGCGATCGCTCGGTCCCGCACCGGGCGGGCGCTGCGCGCGGTACGCGACCGCGAACTGATGGCCGGCATCGTCGGCGTGCCGGTGACCCGGTTCAAGGCGTACGCGTTCCTGATCTCCTCGATGTACGCCGGTCTCGGCGGGGTGCTGGTGGCGCTCGCCTTCCGGCGGGTGGTGCCGGAGACCTTCGGCATCACGCTGTCCATCGAGTACCTCGCGATGGTCGTCATCGGCGGGCTGGGCATCGCCGGGGGAGCGATCGCCGGCGCCGCGTTCGTCGCCTGCCTGCCCTCGGTTCTCGAACGCTACTCCGATCTGCTGCCCGGCCTGGCCGCCGGCCCCGGGGACGCCGGGATCAGCGCGCCGGTGGCCGGCAAGTTCCTCTATGGCGCGGCCGTCATCGCGGTGCTGCTGATCGAGCCCGCCGGCCTCGCCGGCCTGGCCCGGCGCCGCCCGCGGCGTGCCCCCGCGCCGGCGGCGACCGCGCCACCCGCCACCGAACACACCCCGACAGACAAGGAAGTGAGTCACCCATGACCCGCCCATCGGTCCGGCTCGGCACCGTCCTGTTCACTCTCACCCTGGTCACCACCGGTTGCGCCACCACCAAACCCACCGGCGGCGGCGCCGCGGCCGCACCCGGAGTCACCGCCTCCACGATCACCCTCGGCGTGCTGACCGACCGCACCGGCCCGTTCGCCGGCGCGGGCGCCTCGATCGAGCTCGGCCGCCGTCTCTTCTGGGAGGCCCAGAACGCCGCGGGCGGTGTCTGCGGCCGCACCGTGCAGTTCACCGTCAAGGACCACGGCTACAAGACCGATCAGGCGGTCGCGACGTACGCCCAGATCAAGGACAACGTGCTCGCCCTGGACGAGTTGCTCGGCTCGCCCGAGATCGCCGCGCTCAGCGACACCCTGGAGCAGGACAAGATGCCCACGATGGCGGTGTCCTGGTCGTCCGCGCTGCTCGCCAACCCGTACGTGATCGTGGCCGGCACCACGTACGACGTCGAAATGATCAACGCGGTGGACTGGCTGATGCGCAACCGCGGCCTGGCCAAGGGCGCCGCCATCGGCCACATCTACCTGGAGGGCGACTACGGCTCCAACGCGCTTGCCGGCAGCACGGCGGCCGCCGCGGCGAACGGCCTGACCCTACGGCCGAGCCAGATCAAGAGCACCGACACGGACCTGACCGCGCAGGTGACCGCGCTGCACAACCAGGGCGTACGGTTCGTGCTGCTGAGCACCAGTTCGGCGCAGACCGCGTCGGCCGTGTCGGTGGCCGAGGCGAACGGCTTCGACATGTCGTTCGTCGGCTCCAACCCGTCGTTCAGCCCGGCCCTGCTCGCCGGACCGGCCCGTGCCGCGATGCAGAAGCGCTACTACATGGTCGCGTCCACGGCCCCGCTCAGCTCCACGGCGGCCGGGCCGGAGAAGCTGCGCGCCGAGATCAACGCCAAGGCGCCCGACCAGGCCAAGAGCGCCGGAACCTTCACGGTCTACGGCTACGCCCAGGGGATGATCATGAAGCAGATCCTCGAAGCGGCCTGCGCCGGCGGCGCCGAGCTGACCCGCGACCGGGTGCTGACCGCGTTCCACAGCCTCACGACCGTGCAGACAGACGGGCTGATCGCGCCCCTCGACTACAGCAAACCCGGTCAGATCCCGGCCCGGCAGGTGTTCGTGGCCCGCCCGGACGCGACCGTGCCCGGCGGCCTCACCCAGGTCCAGGGTCTGTTCGCCGCCGCGCAGGCGACGACGTTCGTCCCCAAGAGCTGAGCTGGCCGGACCTGGAGCGGCGGCGGCGAGACACCCAGCGCCGCCGCCGCGAGGCGGCTCAATGCAAGAGGTCGAACTCCTCCCACGGGCCGATGGCGGTCCGGTTGGCGATCAAGGATGCGGCGCCGGCGTTCTCGGCGCAGACGTACTGGTTGTTGGCGGCCGCGACCAGGCTGATGCTGCCGTCGCCGTTGGTGACGACGCGGAACTGCTGTTGCTGGGTGACCGCGGTGGCGTTGGCGATCAGGGACTGGCCGGGGGCCGCGGTCACGTACCGGTTGTTGGCGTGGGACCGCAGGGCGATCGTGCCGTTGCCCGCGTCGACCTGATCGAACTGCTCCCACGGGCCGATCGCGTCGCGGTTGGCGATCAAGGGGGCCGCGCCGGCGTTCTCGGCCGTGACCAGTTTGCCGTTGGCATGGGCGCGCAACGAGATCACCGGCGTGCTGGTTCCGAAGGTGGTCGTGCCGGTCAGGCGGATGTCCCGGGACGACGCGCCCACCGCGATCGTGTGCGTCCCCGCCGTGGTCTGCCAGGCGCCGTTCACCCACGTCTGGAAGCTGCGGGCGTCCAGCGTGAGCGCCACGTGCGCGGTCTGACCCGGGTTGAGCGGCGCCTTGCGGAACCCGCGCAGGTTCCGCGGTGGCTCGCCGGCCGCGGCGGGCTGGGACACGTAGACCTGGGCGACCTCGGCGCCGGCCCGCGTGCCGGTGTTGGTGACGTCGAACCCGACGGCGACCGAGCCGTCCGCCGCCGGCGGGGCGACGGTCAGATTCGCGTACGCGAAGGTGGTGTAGGAAAGGCCGAAGCCGAACGGGAACAGTGGCGTCTTCTGCTGCGCGTCGTACCAGCGGTATCCGACCTGGAGGCCCTCCGAGTACTGCACGTGCCCGTCGGCGCCCGGCCATTGCGCGGTCGTGTGGGCGGGCACGTCCGCAAGAGACTGCGGGAAGGTGACCGGCAGCTTGCCGGAGAAGTCGACATCGCCGAAGAGCAGCCCGGCGATCGCGGCGCCGTACTCCTGCCCGGGGTACCAGCTCTCGATGATGCCGCGGACGTTGCCGGCCCAGGGCATCGTCACGGCCGACCCGCTGTCGAGAACGACGACAGTGTTGGGTTGGGCCGCCGCGACCGAGCTGACCAGCTGGTTCTGGACGCCGGAGAGGTCGATGCCGCTGAGGTCGGCGCCCTCGCCCTCGCCCTGGCTCACGAAGACCACGGCCAGGTCGGCGCCGCGGGCCGCGTTCACCGCCGGCGTGAGCAGGTCCTGGTTGGGGACCTGCCAGTTCAGCGCGATCTGGCTGCCGCCGCCGTCCTGGAAGTAGTCGACTTCGATGCTGGCCGGCTGCCCGGCGGTGAGCGCGATCTGCCCGGTACGCGTCGTCGGCGGCTGGTCGAACCAGTTGTCGACCACGGTCTGCCCGTTGATGATCAGGCGGCTGCCGTCGTCGCTGTTGAGCGCGAACGCGTACGTCCCGGTCGTCGGCGGCGTCAGCGTGCCGGTCCACTTGGCCGACCAACCGGTCGCGGGCACCCCGGCGGCGGGAGACGCACCACCCCAGATGAAGTTCACGAGCGGGTCCGTGCGGGTCAGCAACGGCGTACCCGACATGCTCGTGCCGTTGTAGAACTGGGCGGTCAGGCCGCCGTTGAGGTACTGGCTGTCGACGAGTTCGCCGTTGGGGTCGGCCACGCCCTGCGCGTAGGTGACGGCCACGCCGCTGCCGGCTCGGCTCTTGACTCCCGCGTACGGCGTGACGAGGTGTGCCGGGTTCACGTGCGCGCTGCCCCCGCCGGCGGTCATCGCGTTGGCGCCGGCGTCGTCCCCGATGACCGCTATCGATCGCACTGAGGAGGCGACCGGAAGCACCCCGTTCGCGTTCTTGAGCAGCACGCTTCCCTGCTGCGCGACCTGGGTCGCCACCGCGGTGTGCGCGTCGGAGGTGACCGGGGTGGTGATGGTCCCGGCCGGCGGGTTGTCGAAGAGTCCGGCCCGGAACATCGCGAGCAGGATCCGGCGCACGTGCGTGTCGATGGTCGCGACCGGGACCTGTCCGCTGTTGACGGCGTTGGTCAGCGCGGCGCCGTAGAAGTCGCTGCCGTTCATCTCCTGGTCGAGGCCGTTGGCGGCGGAGGCGACGGTGGAGTGGGTCCCGCCCCAGTCGGAGGTGACGAAGCCGTCGAAGCCGAGTTGACCGCGGAGGATGTCGTTGAGCAGGTGGCCGCTCTCGCAGGCGAAGGTGCCGGCGACCGAGGCGTACGAACACATCATCGAGTCGGCGTGCGCCTGCTGGACGGCGGCGGTGAACGCCGGCAGGTAGATCTCCTGCTGGGTGCGGTCGGACATCACCACGTCGTCCTGCGCGTTGTTCCGGTTCGTCTCCTGGTTGTAGTCCGCGTAGTGCTTGACCTGCACCATCGGCCCCTTGCCGCGGATGCCGGCGATGTCGGAGGCCCCCATCTGCGCGGCCAGGTAGGGATCCTCGCCGAGTGACTCGAACGCCCGTCCCCAGCGCGGGTCGCGCACGATGTTGATGGTCGGCCCGAGCACCACGGTGGCGCCCTTGCCCCACTGTTCAGCGCCGATCGTCTGCCCGTACTGTCCCATCAGGTCGGTGTCCCAGGTGGCCGCGCCGGCGACCGGCGCCGGGAGCTGGGTGACCCCGGCGGCGCCGTCGGCCACCCCGGCCGGGCCGTCCTGCAGGCGCAGCGACGGGATGCCGAGCCGCGGGATCGGGTCGGTGCAGGCGCCCCAGGCGCACTGCGCGCCCCCGTGCATCATCGTGATCTTCTCGTCCAGCGTCATCTGCGCCAGCAACGCGTCGGCGCGCTGTTCGGGGGTGGCGGCGGCGGCCGCTCGCGCGGGCCCGGCCGGGCCTGCGGTCACGAGAAGCAGCGCGGCCACCGCGGCGAGGGGGGATTTCCTCATCGGAGCTCCGTTCGGGGGACGGCTATTGACGGTCGCCGATCACCTTGCACCCACGGCCTGGACTCATCTACTTCTTGCAGAAATGCTTCCGGAATGTTTCAAGTATCAGTCCAAGTATTGCGTTCTTGTGTCGGATGCGGTCAGGATGTGCGTCGATCCGGTATCCCCTCCCCCAGATCGGCAGGAGATCCCCGTGCCCCTCTCCCGACGCACCTTCCTGTCCACGGTGGCCGCCACGGCCGGCGCCTCGGTGCTGCTCGAAAGCCCTTCCCCCGCGTCGGCGGCCAGCCCGCCCGGCGACGTCGTCGGCAAGGTGACGGTCGGTTACCAGGGCTGGTTCGCCTGCCCCGGCGACGGCGCGCCGATCGGCGGCTGGTGGCACTGGAGCGCCGACCGCTTCCAGCCGCCGTCGGCGACCAACACCACGCTCGAGTCGTGGCCGGACATGCGCGAGTTCGATCACGGCTACACCACCGCGTACCCGAACCTGGGAAACGGCGGACCGGCGCGACTGTTCTCGTCCTACGACGACCAGACCGTGCGCACCCACTTCGGCTGGATGCAGACCTACGGCGTCGACACGGCGGCGCTGCAACGCTTCAACCCGGTCGGCGACGAGGGGCCGACGCGCGACGCCATGGCGGCCAAGGTGCGTGCCGCGGCCGAGGCGACCGGCCGCAAGTTCTCCATCATGTACGACGTGACCGGCTGGACGTCGATGCAGACCGAGATCAAGACGGACTGGTCGGCGAAGATGTCGGCTCACACGGCCTCGCCGGCGTACGCGCGGCAGAACGGCAAGCCGGTCGTGTGCATCTGGGGCTTCGGGTTCGACGACCCCGGCCGCCTGTTCACCCCCGACCAGGCGCTCGACGTGATCAACTGGTTCAAGGGCCAGGGCGTCTACCTGATCGGCGGGGTGCCCACGTGGTGGCGGCAGGGCATCAGCGACTCCCGGCCCGGGTTCTCCGACGCGTACCACGCCTTCCACGCGATCTCGCCGTGGATGGTGGGCCGCGCACGCACCCTCGACGACCTGGACTCGTACTACGCCAACGCCAACGTCGGTGATCTTGCCGATTGCCAGGCCCACGGCATCGACTACCTGCCCTGCGTGCTGCCCGGTGACCTGCAGTGGGGAGATCGCCGCCACGGCGACTACTACTGGCGCAGCCTCTACAACATGATCAGGTTGGGCTCGCAGGGCCTCTACGTCTCGATGTTCGACGAGTTCAACGAGGGCAACCAGATCGCCAAGACGGCCGAGACGGCGGCGTTCGTGCCGGCGGGCAGCGGGATCCGCGCGCTTGACGAGGACGGGACGGCCTGCTCGGCCGACTACTACCTGCGGATCACCGGCGACGGCGGCAAGATGCTCAAGGGCCAGATCGCCCTGACTTCCGTACGCCCGACGCGGCCGACGGTGAACTCGGACCTCGCCCTGGGCCGCCCGGTCTCGGTGAGCAGCACCAACCCTGGGTACGCGGCGGCCAACGCGGTGGACGGCAACGTCGCGACCTACTGGGAAAGCGTGAACAACGTCTTCCCGCAGTGGATCCAGGTCGACCTGGGCGCGGCCGTCCCGGTCGCCCGCCTGGTGCTCGACCTGCCGCCGTCGTGGCCGACGCGCACGCAGACGCTGTCCGTGCTCGGCAGCGTGGACGGTTCGTCGTTCACGGTCTTGTCGGCCTCGGCGTCCCGGCTGTTCGCGCCGTCGGCTTCGATCACCTTCGGGTCGTCGGTGGCCCGTTTCCTACGGTTGACGATCACCGCGAACACGGGCTGGCCGGCCGGGCAGCTGTCCGGATTCCAGGTCTACTCCGGTTGAGACCGCCGAGCGCGCACCGACGGCCGCGGCGATTTTCCGTCGCGGCCGTCCGTGCGTACCCCACGGAGGTGATCAGGGGATCCAGGGCGCCTTGTACGTGCCCGTCGTGTTGAGGAAGGCCGTGAAGTCCTCGCCGGCCCACTCCTCGGTGATCTTGCCGCAGCTGAGGTGGTAGAGGTCGATCGCGTCCCACTTCACCGCCCGGTTGCTGGCCGGGATGCCCAGCAGCGGTCCCTTCTGGGTGCCGGTCACGACCAGACGGACCACGACCTCGTCGCCCTGGCCGAAGATGTCCTTCACCGAGGCGTGCAGGTCGGGTATCGAGGTCACCACGGTGGTCATGAGCCCGGTCACGTTGTCGCGGCCGGCGACCGTGCCGACGGTGCCGCCGTGCCACGCCATGTTCTTGCTCAGGTATCGGGCGGCGTGCGAGCCGTGGTGCGCGTCGAGGACATCGTTCATGAAGGCCTCCACGACCTTCTTGTTCGCCGTCACCTGCGCCGGCTCGCTGTGGCGCCAACTCTGCGTCACCGACCGCGAGGACGCGGCGGACTCTGCCGGCTGTGCGTTCGCGGCGCCGCTGGCGACCGCGACGCTGCCCGCGGCGGTCGCGGTCAAGGCCACACCGAGGGCGAAACGCTGCCACTTGTTCATGACGATCTTCCAATCTCTGCTTGCTGTCTGCTCATCGCCCCGGAGTGGGACATGAGGTGTTGCGTTGCTTGCGTTGCTTGCGTTGTCAGGCGACGGTGACGCCGAGCTCGTCGAGGGCGGTCGGGCGGCTCGGCCGCCAGCCCAGGCGCGCCCTGGGCTGGGGAACCGATGGTTGACTTGAACTCTCAAGTCGAGACCCTAGGCTCGCTTGAGCCATCAAGTCAACGGCGGGACAGGGCTTGTGCTCATCCGCTTGTGTGTCAAAGGCCACGGCATAGAAGTCGCTTCAACGTTTAACCCAACACGGGGGGTATCAGTCGAGGCGGGCGGCCGTGTCGCCCGGGGCGCCGCGGCGCTAGTCGATCGCGGACGTATCGATGCGCAACATGATGCGTTCGGCGACGACGCCGAGGCGCCGCAACTGGTCCGCGGTCAGGTTGTCGACGACCAGCGACCGTACGTGTGCGACGTGGCCGGGCGCCGCTTCCGCGAGGATCTCGAAGCCCGTGTCGGTCAGGATGGCGTTGGTGAACCGACCGTCGGTCGGGTCCGGCTCGCGGTACACCATGCCTCGGGTCTCCAGGCGCTTGACCAGGTGGGACAGGCGCGATAGCGACGTGTTGGTGGCCATCGCCAACGAGCTCATCCGCATCGTGCGGTTGGCGCTGAGCGACAGCTTGGCCAGCACCTGGTACTCCACCAGCCCGAGGCTCGAGTCGCGGCGCAGCTGCTGGTCGATCGACCAGGGCAGCCACATCACCAACCGCACGAGGGCGAGCCAGGAGTCCAGCTCAGAGTCGGTCAGCCACTTCACCGATGGCGGTTCAGAGCCACCGAGGGCGTCCCGAGTCATCCGGATAGCGTAGCAATCATCTGACAGTTCACCATGGCGGTCGCCGCGCCGCGGACCTTCTCCGTACGCTACCCGCGCTCGACTCTTCGCAGTCCGTGCGCCGGCGTCCACCACTCGACGACGAGCTGCGTGGCCTTGTCGTCGAGGTGGGTGTGCACGACCTCGGCGATGTCGGCGTGGAAGCGGTCGCCGTCCGGTCCCTCGGTGATCGGCCCGTCGGCGACCGCCCGGCCGGAGATCTTCGCCTCGCCCGGCCACTGCGCCTCCGAGCCCTCGACCGGATCGACCGTGGCGCTGTGTAGGGCGAACCGCGGGTCCCGGAGCAGATCCGCGCCCTTGCGCGCGTTCCGCATCGAGCCGAAGACCAGTTCTTCGTCCTCGAAGGCCGCCTCGATCCCGGAGATCCGCGGCGATCCGTCGGCCCGGATCGTGGCGATTGTCTTGTGCCGGTGCGCGGCGAACAGCGCACGCACGCGCTGCGCGAACTCCGGTGCCGCCTGTTCGACGTCCTGCCATGCCGTCATCCGCCCATGATGGCACCGACGGCCGGCTGCGCCGACCGGCGAGACCCGGAAGTGTCACGCGTTGGCCAAGCGGGTTCTCCCGCGGATCCTAGGGTGGGTGATGCTCGTTCTCGCCAGCCGTTCTCGACCCGACAAGGCGACTGTCGGCGTGCGCTCGACCCGCGTCGCGGACGCTTTCTCCGAGCCGGCGAGGAGCAGACTGCCATGACAACCGAGGGCATAGCGGCGCGGCGGTCCGGCGACGACGTCGAGGCGCCGGGCACGGCCACCACGTTCGAGTTCCACGGCCGGTTTCGCTTCGGCATCGAGCGGTGGGCGTACGTGGAGTTCGACGTGCCGCCCGGGGTGGCTCGGATCAGCGTCCGTACGTCTCATGATCCGTTCTCGCTCCTCGGGATTGCCCGCAATGTTCTGGATCTCGGCATCTTCGGTCCCGCGGGTCACGGCCTCGGCAACGCGGAGGGTTTCCGCGGCTGGTCCGGCGGCGCGCGGCAGGACTTCACCCTCTCGGCGAGCGACGCGACGCCCGGCTACCTGGCGGGCCCCATCGAGCCGGGCCGGTGGGCGTTGGCGCTCGGTCCGGTCGTGCTCAACCCGCTCGGGATGCGCTGGCGGGCGAGCGTCGTGCTGGAGCACGGCGAACCGCAGCCACCGCCACCCGCGACGGCGACGCCCGCGCCCGGCGTCCCGCCGCGCCGGGGCGCCGGTTGGTATCGCGGCGACCTGCATCTGCACACCGTCCACTCCGACGGCCGGCGCGAGCCCGGCGAACTGATCGCGGACGCCCGCGCCTCGGGGCTGGACTTCATCGCCTCCACGGACCACAACACCAGCGCCGCCAACCGGGAATGGCTCACCACTCGCCCGGGCGAATTCCCGGTTCTGCCCGGGGAGGAGGTGACGACCCGCCACGGACACTGGCTGGCCGTCGGGCTGCTGCCCGGGGCATGGGTCGACTGGCGGTACGGCCCGCGCGATCGGGTGTTCGCCCGCTACGCCGCGGCGGTCCGGGCCGGCGGCGGGCTGGTCGTCGCGGCGCACCCGGCCGTGCCGCTGCCGGGCTCGGCGTGGGAGTTCGGCTACCGCGACGTCGACGCGCTCGAGGTCTGGAACGGCACGTGGAACGTCGACGACGAGATCTCGCTGCGGATCTGGCATCGGCTGCTGCGCCGAGGCCGTCGGGTGGCGGCCGTCGGCGGCAGCGACTCGCACGCCGCGCATCAACGGGTAGGCCTGCCGCAGACCGTGGTGTTCGCGGCCGCGCTGGCGCACCGCGAACTCGTCGAGGGGCTGCGTCTCGGCCGCTCGTACCTTGCCGAGTCGAGCGGGGTGGCACTCGAGTTGACCGCCTCGTGTCCCGCGGGCGGCGACGACGTGCGAGCCGGCCCTGGCGAGACCCTCGCGGTCCCGCCCGGCGCGCCGGTCACCGTCCACGTCGCCGCGTCCGGCGTCCCCGGCGCCCGCGTCACGGTCATCACCGCGGCCGGCCGCGTCGCCCGAGCAACGGTCGGCGGCTCGGGCCTCGGCCGGCTGCGGTGGACCGCGACGGGCGCCGACTCCCGCTTCATCCGGATCGAGGTCCGGCACGGCGCGCGCGGCCGGCTTGCCCCGATGATCGCCCTCACCAACCCGATCTGGCTAAGTTCACCGAATTCCAGGCGCCGCGACGTGGCCGCTTGATCAGTTTCGGCGCGGGCCCCGGCGCCGGGCGCCGAATCGCGATCGGTCATGCCGAGACGACACTATTCCGCGGAAATCGGTCACCGCTGCTTCCGCGGAATGCCGCGGGTGTACGGATGCGCCGGCGTCCAATCGGTCCGTTCGCCATAAAACGCCTGAATATCGTGTGGGGCCCATCACGCCGATATGGCCATCCGGGAAACTGCGCCGGATCAATCAGGCCCTAAGATCGACCGACGGCCGAGGCTGCCTGGGCGGCCGGGCTGCACTCATCGACATGCAGGGAGGTCTGGGCGATGGTCGACCCACCCACTCGAGAGTGGAACGGCATGGTCGTTCCGGCGGCCGGCGTCTACCAACTCGACGACGCTCACAAACGGATCGGGTTCATCGCCCAGCACATGATGGTAAGTCCGGTGCGTGGTGAATTCACCAAGGGGTCCGCGACGATCACCGTCGGTGAGGATCCGTTGGCGTCGTCGATAGTCGCGACGATGCAGGCGGACACCATCGACACCAATAACCCCGAGCGCGACACGCACCTGCGCAGTCCCGATTTCTTGAACGTCACCGAGTACCCGTTCCTCCAATTCCGCAGCACGGCGGTGAAATGGCGTGGCGGCAACGACATCTTCCTCTGGGCGCGGCTGCGGGACACCGGGCTCGGACGGCGGGTCAGCGCGGCGTACTCGCCGGAGAGTCTCGAACACCCGGTGGGCCGCTTCGTGGTCATCGGTGACCTGACGATCAAGGACGTGACCCAGCAGATCGAGCTCGAGGTCTCCTTCGGCGGCGCACGCCGGGACCCGTACGACCGGGACATCTTCGGCTTCGACGCCTCGGCCGACTTCAACCGGGAGAGTTACGGGCTGCGCTGGAACGTCGTGCTGGACCGTGGCGGCGTGCTGGTCGGCCAGAAGGTACGCATCGAGATCGCAGGCGAGGCGATCCGCCAGCCCGACGAGGCGTAACCCCTAGACCGAACGCGGGAAGATCAGCGGGGCCTCCTGCCAGGGATCGACGGTGATTCAGATTCGGGCGCTGTGTTGGTCGGTCAGGTGTTGGTCCAGCACGGTGCGCAGGGCGCGCATTGCGGAGCGCAGGCGGGACTTGATCGCCCTTACCGGCACGCCCCGGTCGGCCGCGGCGGCCTCGAGGGAGACGCCGCCGTAGAACAGTTCGACGATCAGGTCGCGGTGTACGGCGGGGAGGTCTGCCATCGCCGCGGCGATCGTGGTGGCGGCAACCGAAGCCGCGGGCTCGGGAGAGCGTTCGTCCGGGGGTAGGGGCGGGGGCGGGGGCCGGTCGTCGTGGCCGGCAGGGGCATGGCGCTCGCCGTCGCTCAGCACGTTGCGAGCGGTCAGCACCAGCCATGGCCGTACGGCCGACGGGCGTCGGGGGAAGCGGGTCGGCTCCTGCGCCGCCCGGTAGAGCGTTTCTTCGAGAACTGACTCCGCAACGGCCTCGTTACGCTCTGTGAAACGCAAGATATACGCTCGGAGTGCCGAGCGATGCGGTTCGACCATGCGGTAGAAGGCCTGCGTCGCGCGTTCCGCGGCAGCCCTGGCGGCGGCGCTCCCCGGCATCGGCACGAACAGGTCGGCGTGCATCGGGGGTCGCCGGCCTGGAACTATGCGCCTGTCCTCCGGGTCTGGCGGGTCGGGTGCCCTCCGGTCGGCGGCATGGCGGCCCATGCCGTACCCCTCTCGTTCCGATCGTTCTGTGGTGACTCCTATCCTTCGTGGCTGGACACGCTGCGAACACGGGGAAAGTACCTGGATTACTACCCGTGTCTTGTTACTGGTGGGTAGGGTCGGCTCTTGCGGGGAACGGTGGGATGGAGCGCGCTCCCAGGCACATTTCCGGAGGCCGACCTACTACCTTGCCTCTATGAGCACCGCCACGACCGCGCGCGGCCGCCTCGGCAACCTTCCGTCCGAGGTGACCAGTTTCGTCGGCCGTCGGCATGAGGTGACCGGCGTTCGCCGGCTGCTCACCACCAACCGACTGGTCACACTGACCGGCCCGGGCGGGGTCGGCAAGACCCGCCTCGCCCAGCGGGCCGGCGCCGAGGTGCGCCGAGGCTTCGCCGACGGGGTGTGGTTCGTCGGGCTCGCCGAGCTGCACGACCCCGACCTGGTCGCGGTCACCGTCGGCGAGGCGTTGGGCCTGCCCGAGGTGGCGGTCAGTCCTGGGGGCACGGGTCTGGCCGAGCTGCTGGCCGACCGGCAGGCGCTGCTCATCCTGGACAACTGCGAACACCTCGTCGAGGCCTGCGCCGATCTCGTCGAGACCCTGTTGCGGGCCTGCCCCGAGCTGCGGATCCTGGTCACCAGCCGGCAGGCGCTGCGGCTCGACGGCGAGGCCAACCTGACCGTGCACCCGCTCTCGGTGCCCGGTAACGGCGCCGACTGCACGCCGGCCGAGCTGCAGAAATACGAGTCGGCCAGCCTGCTGGTCGAGCGGGCGACGGCGGTGCTGCCCAACTTCCGGGTCACCGAGGCCAACTGCGCCACGATCGTACGGTTGTGTCAGGCGCTCGAAGGAATCCCGCTGGCGATCGAGCTGGCCGTGGCCCGGCTCCGCGTGCTCTCACTCGAGCAGATCGTCGACCGGCTGACCGATCGCTACCGGTTGCTCACCGCCGGCGCCCGCAACGCGCCCGCCCGGCAGCAGACGCTGCGCGCGCTGGTCGACTGGAGCTGGGACCTCTGCTCCGACGCCGAGCGCACGCTGTGGTCGCGGGTCTCGATCTTCGCGGGCGGCCTCGACCTGGATGCCGCCGAGGCGGTCTGCGCCGACGACACGATGCCGGCCGACTCCATCCTCGACCTGATCGCCTCCCTGGTGGAGAAGTCGGTGCTGACCCGGGCCGGGGACGGCGCCGCGCGCTACCAGATGCTCGAGGTCATCCGGGAGTACGGCGCGATCAAGCTGGTCGAGGCCGGGGAGCGGGATGCCGTGGCCCGCCGGCACTGCCACTGGTTCGCCGAGCTGGCCGCGTACGCCGATGTGAACTGGGTCAGCCCCGCCCAGGCGACAGTCATGCAGCGGCTGCGCCACGAGCTGGCCAACCTGCGGGTGGCCCTGGAATACGCCATCACCGAGGGGCCGCCCGAACTCGCCCTGGGCTTCGCCGCGGACCTGCAGAACCACTGGGTCATCCGGGGCTACCTCTCGGAGGGCCGGCATTGGCTCGACCGCGCGCTCGCGATGCCCGCGCCCCGGCACTGGAGCCGGGTCAAGGCGCTGCGCGTAGCGGCCTGGCTGGCCGGCCTGCAGGGCTACGGCGACCGGGCCGTCCCGCTGCTCGACGACGCGCTGGCGCTGGCCGCGACGCTGCCGCCGTCGCCCGAGCGCGCGTACCTGCCGCTGGTCCAGGGCAGCTTCCTGATGTGGGCGGGCGACCACGCCGAGGCGCTGCCGACGTTCGAGCGGGCGCTCGCCGGGTTCCGGGAGCTGAACAACCGCAACGGCGAAATGTGGACGCTGATCGTCCTGGGGCTGTGCCGCGGCATCGCCGGCCCGCCGTCCAGCGGCTACCAGGATCTGATCACGGCCAAGGAGCTTGGCGCGGCCAGCGGCGAGGTGTGGTGGCAGTCGTTCGCGCTGTGGGCGCTGAGCGTGCTGCGCTGGCGGGACGGCGACAACGTGGGCGCCACCGCTGCCGCTAAGGAGAGCCTGGTCATCCGCAAGGTCGTGGAGGGCGAGCAGTTCGCCGCCGGGCTCGCGGTGGAATCGCTCGCCTGGATCGCGGGCAGCGAGCTCCGCGACCAGCGGTCCGCCGCGCTGTTCGGCGCGTCCCGGCGGATGTGGGAGTCGATGCACACGTCCCTGGCGCCGTTCCGCACGCTGCAGGACTGGCACTACGAAGTCGTCGGCCAGGTGCGGTCGCGTCTCGGCGCGGCCGCGTTCTCGGCGGCCGTGCGGCGCGGTTCAGATCTCTCCGTCGCCGACGCGATCGCGATGGCGCTCGAGCGGCAGCCGCGCGTGCAGGTGCCCGAGACGAGCGCCGACGCGGCCGCCGGTCTCGGGCTGACGAAGCGGGAGCGCGAGGTCGCGGCGCTGATCGCGCAGGGGCTGAGCAATCGGGAGATCGCGGCCCGGCTGGTGGTCGCGCAGCGCACGGCCGAGGGGCACGTGGAAAACATCCTGAGCAAGCTCGGCTTCACGTCCCGCACCCAGGTGGCCGGCTGGCTGGCGGGCCAGCAGCAGCCGCCCCAGGATTGATCTCCATTCGCCGGCGGTCCGCCGCGTCCGGTGGGCCGTTCTCGCCGTCCGGTCCGATTCGGACTCGGCCGAATGGTTGAATCGGAGAGCATCGTCGATGCGTCGGCCATGCCGCTCAATTTCTATTTGCGCAGCTCAGCGACGTATTCGGCGGCGTTTCGGGTACGATCCGGAGCCCGCGGGCAACCGCCGGCAAACCGCCGTTGAGTCCTCGTTGAGCCGGCGGTGAGCGGCCCACGTCACCCTTTCCCAGCCTTCGCTGTGGGGGCCGGGGCTCGAGGGGGAACCAACGATGGAACGAATCACGACGTACATTCACGCCGACGATCCGATCTCGCGGGCTGGCGTGGCGAGCCAGCTGCGGCCGCGGCCCGAGGTTCGGGTGCTCGAGGGGAACGAGCCCGACGGCGCCGCGGTGGCCCTGGTGGTGTCGGACAAGGTGGATAAGTCGTCGCTGCGGGCCATCCGGTCGCTGCGGCAGCGCGGGACCGGCGTGGTCCTGGTGGTGGTGGAGCTGGACGACGCGGCGCTGGTCGCCGCGATCGAGGCCGGCATCGCGGCGCTCGTGCGGCGGGCCGAGGCGACCGCGGACCGGCTCGTGTCGGTGATCCGGTCGGCGGCCGCGGGGGAAGCGGCCGTGCCTCCGGATCTGCTCGGCCGCCTGCTCAACCAGGTGGGGCAGCTCCAGCGGCAGGTACTCGCGCCGCGCGGGCTGTCGTTCGCCGTGCTCGCGGACCGCGAGGTCGAGGTACTACGCCTGGTGGCGGAGGGCCTCGACACCGCGGAGATCGCGTCCCGGCTGTCCTACTCGCAGCGCACCATCAAGACGGTGCTGCACGACGTCACTACCCGGCTGCAGCTGCGCAACCGTTCGCACGCCGTCGCGTACGCGCTCAGGGAGGGCCTGATCTGAGGCGGAAGGCCGCCGTCACGAGGTTTTGCCGACCACGGTGACGGCGGCCGTGCAGGCCCGCTTCTCGGGCGCCGGGTTGAGGCACTGGATCGCCACGGTCACCCTCTGGCCCTTGGGGAAGCGCACCGGCGTCACGTACGGGTTGTCGAGGTCGCGGAAGTTGTCCAGGCCGGCCCGGTAGACCACCAGGCCGCCGCGCCGGATCTCGATGAAGCCGGTGTCGGCGGCCGGGTTCTGCAATTGCAGGTCGGTGACGTCGAGCGGCTTGTTGGGCTGGGCGGAGAACGTGAAGATCTTGAAGGTCGTGCTCGGCGTCGCGTTCGTCTGGATCCGGAACGCCGTGGGCACCAGCAGCGGGTTGCCCGGCGAGCCCGGCTCCGGCGTCTTCGCCGGCTTGGCGGAGGTCGACGTGGACGGTGACGGCGGCGTGGTCGCGCCCGAATCGGAGCCGGAGCCGGATCCCGAGCCGCCGTCCGAGGCGGAGGCGGAGGCGGCGGCCTTCGACGCGGCCACCTGGACCGCCTCGGTGGCCGCGGAGGCGACGGCCGGCTTGACCAGGCTGAACCAGAGCCCGGCCAGGACCCCGACCATCGCCACGAGGGCGATCGCCGTGACGAAGGCCCACCGCGGCACCATCGGGTCCTGCTCGAAGGTGCCCTCCACCGTGCTGGTCGCACCCTGCTCGGGCTGCACCACCACCTGGAAGGGCTTCACCTGCTGGCGACCGGTCCAGAACTTGCGGCGCGGCACGGCGGAAAGCTTGGCCTGCGTCACGATCCCGGGCGGGGCCACGATCGCGGGGCGCGGCACCACGAACTTGAGCGCGTCGTCGGGGTCGACCGCGGCGATCTGTGTGCCGACGGCGACGTTGCCCAGGTTGGACACGTCGATCTTGTGCTTGCCACGCCGGCTGCCGCGGGAGATCTGCGGGACCAGGGCGACCCGCAGCTCGTTGAACGGCGCGATCTCGACGACGCCTTCGGCGGTCGCCGACCCGGTCGGGTCCTCCAGCGACGCCGCGCGGACGCCGTAGCGCAACGGGCCGGCGAGCGGCTTGGAGGCACGCGGCGGCCGCAGATGTACGCGCACCTCGCCCACGTCGCCCGGATAAAGGTTGAGCAAGGGCGGCTCCACGACCGCCCATGCCGCCGCCGGACCGACCACGTCCACCGAGACTTGGTCGATGACCGTGCCGGTGTTGCGCACGCTCGCCGTGCACACCGCCTCGGCGCCGGGTACCACCTCGAGCGACTCGGCGCTCAATGCCACTGACACTCCCATGGCGCAGAAGTTTGTGGTGGCTCGCCCGCTCGCGGGACGGTCGCGGGGGTACCCGGCCGGGCGCGCCCGGCGGCACCAAAGGGCAGTGGCCGTTGCCCCGCAGGTCGCCCCGCAGCACTGCGGCGCGGCGGCGGCCGACCCCTAGCGTCGGGAAGCCACCCTGACTGCGAGGAGACGTCGTGCCCAAGCAGCGCCCTGTCGCCCACCGGACGAAACTGGCCGGCGTACTCGCGGTCATTCTGGCCGCGGCCGCAGTGGTGATGAGCCTGAGCTTCGCCAAGGACTCTTCGGCTGCGGAGGCGGGCACCGGTACGCAGCGCGTCTCGGTGGGCACGTCAGGCGTCCAGGGCGGCTTCGACAGCAACGAGCCGGCGATGTCGGCGGACGGCCGCTTTGTGGCGTTCACGACGGACGAGCCGTTCGACCCGCTCGACAAGCTCGCCGTCTCGCAGGGCGAGGGCGGCGGCGACCCGGAGACCACCCAGGACGCCGACGTGTACGTCCGCGACACCCAGCTGGGCACCACCACGCTGATCTCGCACGGCGCGGTGTTCGACGAGGTCGGCCACGAGTCCATCGTCCCCTCGGACGGGGAGAGCACCCAGCCGACGATCTCCGGGGACGGGCGGTTCGTGGCGTTCCGCACCACCGCGATCAACATCGCCGGCGGCAACGACGGCTCGGTGATCGACTCCAGCGGCTCGGCCATCGTCGTCTGCGACCGCGACCCCGACGGTGACGGCGTCTTCAACCCGACCTGCCAGTTCACCACCGTCAGCATTTCGGACGACGATGAACCGCTCAACCCGCACATTTCCGCGGACGGCAGGCGGATCTCGTACGACGTGACGCCGTTCACGATCGGACTCCTGGCCAGGCGCGCGGCCCGGGCCGCGGCCGCCGATGTCACCGAGCCGGACGGGCGGACCGGCTGGGTCGAGCTCGTCGAGTTGCGGCGCGACGCGACCGGCGTGCTGGTCCCGCCGGTGTTCGGCGACCGGACCTTCATCACCGCGTCCGCGACGGAGACCATCGGCGGCGCGTCAGAGGACCTGGATTCGCAGGGCGACTCGACGATGGCCGCCGGCGGCCTGCACATCGCGTTCGTGGCGCACTACTCGCAGAGCGAGTCGGCCGAGGCGAGCGTCGTCCTCGACTATGACGTCAACACCGGCGGGCTCACCCGGCTCGACCTCGACGCGAGCGGCGCGAAGATCGCCGCGGACGGCCGGGAGTTCCGCTCGCCGGCGCTGTCCGGCGACGGCCGGCGGTACGCGTTCACCGACGTTCAGGCCTTCAACAAGATCGGCGTGCGGCTCTACGACCGCGACCCCGACGGAGACGGCACCTTCGGCCAGCCGTCGGTGGTGATCGCCTCGCGGGCCACCGACGGCACCGAGGGGCTCGCGGACCAGCCGGCGTTCTCCGCCGACGGCCGGTACCTCGCCTTCACCACGCCGTCGCCGGGCATGCACACCGGAACAGATGTGGCCACCCGCCCGTCGTCGTGCCTCGGGCGCGGCGCCAACCTGTCCTTCTGTGACGTTGTCGTCCGGGACGTGGTGGTCGACGCAGCCCGGGAGGCGGCGGGCCTGCCCCGGCTGCCCGCCGAGCTCGCCTCGCCGTCGGCCGCCTGCCTGACCGCGGCGAAGCCCTGCGAGGGCACCGGGCAGAGCGGCCTGCCGACGCCGACCGGGGACGGCTCGCGCGATGTGAGCAGCGACGGCTCGCCGGTGCTCAGCACCGACGGCTCCGTGATCGCGTACGGGTCGGCCGCGCCTGACCTGATCGACGGCGGCGCCGACACCAACGGGCATCTCGACGTGTTCCGCCGCCGGTTCACGCCCGCGCTCGCGGCCGACCCGCAGGACTTCGGCCCGGTGCCGCTCGGCTCCGAGGCGATCAAGAACGTGGTGGTGACCGATGTCGGCGCCGGCCCGCTGCATGTCACGTCGGTGTCGGTCGACCCGGGCGACTTCGCGGTCTTCCCCGGCGAGGCGTGCACCACCGTCGTCCTGCATGCCAGCGAGACGTGCGTGGTCTCGATCCGGTTCCAGCCGACCGTGCTCGGCGCCCGCACGGGCGTGCTGCGGGTGGCCTTCGACGGCGGCGCCAGCCCGCTGAGCGTGGCGCTCACCGGCACCGGGACGCAGCCGCCGGTCGGCGCCTTCGCCGCCGGACCGGCCGCGCTCGACTTCGGCGCCCGGCTGGTGCTGCAGACGAGCCCGGTCAAGTCGGTGACCGTACGCAACACGGGCACCGGGCCGCTGCAGTTGCGGGCGGTCGCGCTGAACATCACGACGTTCCGCGGCGACTACCTGCTCTCCGCGGGCGCGTGCGCCAACCGGAGCCTGCCGGTCGGCGGGACCTGCCGCATCGATGTCCGCCACCGGCCCACCGCGGTCGGCGTGCGCCCGGCGGTGCTGACCGTCAACTACGTCGGGCCGGCCGGAGAGGCCCTCACCTTCCCGGTGACGCTGACCGGGTCCGGGACGGCGCCCACCCTCACCTCAAGCCCCACCGTGACCCCGGCCGGCCGGGTCATCCAGATCACCGGCACCGGCTTCCCGCCGAACAGCACGTCGAAGCTGAGCCTCACCGGCATGCCCGGCACCACCACGGCGAAGGCCCGCGCCGACGGGACGTTCCTGGTGCCGTTCGTGGTGCTGCCGAACACCTGGACCGGCAAGCATCCGCTGACGGCCGACGTGCTGCCGGCCACCGCGCCCGGGCTCAGCACCCCGCTGCAGGCCACGCTCGAGTTCGTCATCGTTCCCGGCAGTCCGGTGCCTCCGGACTTCGACACCCGCAAGTGACCACCTCGACGGAAAGGACGGGAATGAGCGAGCACGTAAACCAGGAAGGGGTCCCGTTGCGGGGCGACGGCACGCCGTTTCCCGCCGACCCCAGCCAGTGGACGCCGGAGGAGCGTGAATACCTCGAGACGTACTTCTTCAGCGGCGAACTGCAGACCGGCATCGAGGAGGAGCAGATCGCCACGGTAGACGTGCCCGACATGTCGGCCGACGGGAGTTCATACGCATGACCGACTGCACCGGAGCCCGCGAAGCAAGCGCAGGGCCAAGAGGGCATGCCAAAGGCGGCAGAGCATGACCGACTGCACCGGAGCCCGCGAAGCAAGCGCAGGGCCAAGAGGGCATGCCAAAGGCGGCAGAGCATGACCGACTGCACCGGAGCCCGCGAAGCAAGCGCAGGGC
>Ga0307508_10000678_pt1 | contig 40932 bp, 36 predicted proteins | sample 9_EM_MG_FD_203089 | JGI IMG/M metagenome (GOLD analysis project Ga0307508, IMG submission 203089) | Populus trichocarpa ectomycorrhiza microbial communities from riparian zone in the Pacific Northwest, United States - 9_EM | ecosystem: Host-associated > Plants > Roots > Unclassified | place... | reverse complement strand
CTCATCTTCACAGCCGACAAAACCATCGATGCGGTCCCCCTGCGGTCCCGCTATCGAACTCGCCAGCCCTGATGATTCGCGCTCCGAGCGCAACCGTGCACCCCGCGGCCCACAACGGATGCTTACAGCCGATTCAAGCTGATTTGGGTCGTCCAGTCCCCCTTGCAAAAATATTTCTCTTCTGTTTTTCAGAAATATGTGATTTGCTCTCGCCATCCCGCCTCGGCCTCAGAGGGGCGCTTCGCGAATCGTCACGAACGTTGGGGTGGGATGCGGTGGACGCGACAATGTCGTGTGCGCATGAGATCGCAGGGCGAGCAAGACTCGTGAGTGATCAAGAGCGGCGCGCGAGACGAGCGGCATTGATGCGTACGGCGAAGTCGTGTGGTCCTGGCATCCGTTGCTGATGCTAAGCGCACGCGGAGGCACGCTCAGCCCAACCGGGATATGAGATGCCATTCAATCCGCGGCGTGACGGTGGCAAAAAGGAACTCGTCACCGGGGAGATCACGTATAAGACGTAAAACCATTGCGTGGGGAATGCCGGATGTTTCCGGTGCCTCCGCTGTGAACACTGGTGCGCTACTTTACTACCCCCAGCGCGCACCAGGCTGCGGGTGCATTGGGCACCCGGCATTCCCCGCGCCCTCTGCTCTGCAAGGGGCGAAAAATCGAAACATAGCTCGGGTGCGATCGCGCCGCGAGGCATTAGAATATGTTTGCAATCGCGTGGTCAGGCGCCGCCCTCACAACCGTCATCGCCCGGCTCGGACGCTGCAGTCTTCCAGAGACGTCAGTGATGGTATCGATCAGCCGCACGACAGTCGGCAAACGCGACGAATGGTCCGCCAGATATTCAACCTTCATTTCAATGTTCTGGATCGGGTATCGCCGGAAGGAGGCGCTCGTCGCTCCATGGTTACAAATGGGCTCGGGTCATGCCAAAGTCGTCACTTGAGCAACCGGCCCATTCGCGTGATCAATTTGTCCAACATACCCGGTCTCCGCCTGGAGGTATGAAGGCGCGGACATCAAGGATCATTTTTCCATGAGTAGCCACGCGGCGATGCCGAGATCAGCGTGGATTTTCCCCGCGCTTTCCCTTCTGCTGTTCGCAGCCGTCACTGTGCTCGGCTATGGCTTCGTTTCCTCGCCGGCAGGCCTTGTGTTCGCCGCGGTGCTGTTGGTCGTCCTGTTCGGCACCGTGTTCGCTGCCGTGCATCATGCCGAGGTGATCGCGCACGAGATCGGCGAGCCTTATGGCACGTTGCTTCTGACCTTGGCCGTCACCATCATCGAGGTGGCGCTGATTGCGACCATCATGCTGGGCGAGACCGAGGTTCCGGCGCTGGCCCGCGACACCGTGTTTGCGGTCGTGATGATCGTCTGCAACGGACTGGTCGGGACCTGCATCTTCATCGGCGGCCTGCGCTACCGCGAGCAGGATGTTCAGGTCCTGGGCGCCAACCTCTATCTCAGCGTGCTGTTCATATTGGCGACGATCACGCTGATCCTGCCGAACTACACGCTGACGACTCCGGGACCGGTCTACTCGGCGGCCCAGCTCGGCTTCGTCAGTGTCGTCACCATCCTGCTCTATGGCGTGTTTCTCTATACTCAGACCATCCGGCACCGTGACTATTTCGTCACTGAGGCGGCAGGCCTTTCCGACGAAGGGGCTCGGATTCCGGGGCGGCGGCTCGGCCTCAGCGTGATTCTGCTTCTGGTTTCGCTGGTTGCCGTGGTGCTGCTGGCGAAGAAATTCTCCCTCGTCGTCGACGCCGGGATCGCAGCGGTCGGCGCGCCGCCGGCGCTGGCGGGCGTGCTGGTGGCGCTGCTGATCCTGCTGCCCGAGAGCGTGGCCGCGGTCGCGGCGGCGCGGAAGAACGACCTGCAGAAGAGCATCAATCTCGCGCTCGGTTCCTCACTTGCCACCATCGGTTTGACGATTCCGGCGGTGACGACTGCTGCCTACGCGCTGGACAAGCAACTGGTGCTGGGGCTCAATGCGCAGGAGATGGTGCTGCTGCTCTTGACCTTCATGCTGAGCATGCTCACTTTCGGCACCGGGCGGACCAACATCCTGTTCGGGTTGGTCCACATGCTGGTATTCGCCATGTTCATCTTCATGGTGTTCGTGCCGTAACTTGAGGCGGGATAGTTTCGGGATGCTCAGCGCCAACTCCGAGGTTCAGGTCGACACCCCCGAAGTCCGCGTCACGGAATGGCGCCTGGCGCCGGGCAGTGCCACCGGGCATCACATTCACGGGATGGACTACGTCATCGTACCCGTGACCTCCGGCGAAATGACCATCGTGGCACCCGGCGGGGAGCGCTCCAAGGCCCAGCTTGCGGTCGGAAAATCCTATTTCCGCAAGGCTGGCGTCGAACACGACGTCCTCAACGAGACGGCGACCGAAATCGTGTTCCTGGAGATAGAACTGAAGCCATAAACCAATGTTTACCGATTTGCCTTCAATGTGCCGCAAAGTTCCCGCAAATACCGCCGCCGGGGAGTGGTTGGATGCTGAAATACTTCACTAAACTGGCCATGGAGATTTTCCCGTCGGTGGTCGCCACCATCCTCGGGGCCTATATTGTTAATCATTACATCGTCTCCAGGCCGGCAGCCGACGCTCCTACCGCAGCCGTATCTTCGACCGATGGAAAGAAGGTAGAGGCCAAAGCCGATCCCAAGAACGATTCGAAAGCCGATGCGAAACCGGCTGAGGCCTCCACCGAGGTCGCCAATATTCCCGAACCGGGGATCAAGGCGAAGGGCATCTCCGAGAAGGCCGTCTTGGGCAAGCCAGCCGTCGAGAGCGCCTACGAGAGAGCGATCGAAAAGCCGGCCGAGGGCGTGACCGCTCCCGCCGAGGTGCGCCGCATTCCGATGCCGTCGCATGAGAAGCCGGTGGCAAAGACGCTTCCCGCCCCCGCACCGGTAGCTACCGCGCCGGTTGAAACCGCCACCGTTACGGACGAGCATCGGGATGCTGCCGAACTCGCGCGGGCGGCAATCGAGCGCCTGCGCGCGACCGCCGGCAGCAATGAAGCTCCGCGCCCGCAGGAGGCTGCCCGCACGCCCGAGCCGCCACGCATTCAGGAAGTGCCGCGCACGGTTGCTGCGGTGCCGCCGGTTCGGCCGTTGCCGCCGCCGATCATGGTTGCTGTCCCGACGACTGGCACCGTCGGACCCGGACCGGTCGCCAATTCTCCGGCGGCGAATCCGCCATATGCGAACTCTGTCCGCATCGACGACCCGCTGCGGCCGATCCCGCCGGCGGACATTCCCACCGCCCTGCCGCCCTCCCGGCCGCTCGATCTGCATGCGGATCCAAGGACAGTGGCTGAAGACATGTTGTCGGCGGCAAAGTCGATGTTCCACGCGGTGCTGCCGAAATAGCCCGCTCCAGAGCGTGAAAACGGAAAAACCGGTTGCCGTCCCGCCGTCGAACCGCGGGACAGGGTTTTTCGATTCGCGTCCTAAAACGTGTCGGAGCCTTGGCCTGGCTTGCCCCCGACGCGGGCAAATCCGCTCCGGGCGGCCTCGTCCCTGGGACGCAGGTTGATGGCGCGGCCATACGAGCCGGCCGCCTTGGTCCTGTCGCCGAGGCGTTCATAGGCGAGCCCCCTGGTGGTCCAGGCCTGGATGTTCTGCGGGTCGGCCTGAACCGCTTCGTCAAGGTCGGCGGCCGCTTCCTTGGCCTTGTCGAGCGCGAGATAACTCAGCGCGCGCGCCACCAGCGGCTCCGCCTGCTGCGGTACCAGACCGTTCGCCGCGGTGAAATCCTGGACCGCGAATTCGTGCTGATTCGCGCTCTGATACAACAGACCGCGATTGTAGTAGGCCTCGGCATTGTCGGGACCAAGCGCGATGGCCTTGTTGAAATCCTCCAGCGCGTCCTGCGGCTGCTTGCGCGCCTTGTTGACCAAGCCGCGGCCGAGATAGGCCGGCGCGTAGTTGGCATCGAGCGCGATCGCGCGCTCGTAATCTGCCGTCGCCTGGTCGAGCCGCTTGGTCTGGCGGTAGATCAGTCCGCGATTGGCATAGGCCTGGCCGTAATTGGGGTCGAGGTTGATCGCCTTGTTGAAATCGGCGAGCGCATCTTCGGTTTTGCCGGCCTGCGTCAGCACCGCGCCGCGGGCGTTGTAGGCCTGCGGATCGTTGGGGTTGTTCCTGATGGTTTCGGACAGCGACGCGATGTTGCTCGAGGAGGTGAGCCGCACCGGCTCTTCCTTGTCGGCTGTCGGCGTCAGCGCTCCGAGATTGATCGAGCAACCGCCGAGCGCGACCGCGATCCATGCGATGGTTGCTGCCGTGCGCAAGGCTGGCCGCGAAACGTTGGAAATATCGTCATGAGCCGGAATGGCCATCGATAGGAACTACTCACTCGATCGCAGTGCCGCCGGTTTGGAGTTCCTGTGTCGTGCGCGGCAAACTCGATCCCTATTCGTAGCCCGCAGTTTTGCAAAATGCATGCGCAAAAACAAAAACGCGGACCCGAAAGCCCGCGTCGTCGAAATACCAATGTAGCTGTCGGGCTCAGCGAGGTCCGCGCGGACCGGCGCCGGGACCGCCGCGGCCGCCGCCGCCAGCACCACCACGCTCGGATCCGGGGCCTGCGCCGAACACCGGCTTGGGCTTCATCGGCAGGAGGCCTTCGCGCTGCAGCTTCTTGCGTGCGAGCTTGCGGGCGCGGCGGACCGCTTCGGCCTTTTCGCGAGCCTTCTTCTCGGAGGGCTTTTCGTAGTGACCGCGGAGCTTCATCTCGCGGAAAATGCCCTCGCGCTGCATCTTCTTCTTCAGCGCCTTGAGAGCCTGGTCGACATTGTTATCGCGAACGAGAACCTGCACGCGGCATCCTCTTTCAGTGAACCGGAATGGGATCGGGTAAAAGCAAGGGGCCGGCAAAAAAGGCCTTGCCCCTGTCCTTGAGCGCGCGGATGTATCAGACAAAAGCTGGAATGTCCACCGTTTGGAGCATGGTCGGCGGCGCTTAAAGCAGGCCGAGGCGGGTTTTTTTGAGCCCGCTCAGCCGGCCTGTGGCGGGACGGTTCCGACCTCCGTCACATGGCCCATCTTGCGGCCTGGCCGTGGTGCGCCCTTGCCGTAGATATGAACGGTCGCGCCGGGAACGGTCAGCCAGCGCGCATAGTCGTTGATCTCGTCGCCGATCAGATTGGTCATGACGACCGGGCCGTGGCGGACCGGTTTGCCGAGCGGCCAGCCGGCAATCGCCCGGATGTGCTGCTCGAACTGCGAGATCGAGGCACCGTCGAGCGTCCAATGCCCGGAATTGTGCACCCGGGGCGCAATCTCATTGACCAGAACCTTCGGGCCTGCGGGATCCGCCAGCACGAACATCTCGACCGCCAGCACGCCGACATAGTCGAGGGCGGTTGCGATCTTCTCCGCGATGGCCCGGGCCTGCGCGGCCGTGGCCTCTGCAATCGCCGCCGGCGCGCGCGAAATCTTCAGGATATGGTCGCGGTGTTCGTTCTCGGTGACGTCGAAACATTCGACCTGGCCGTCGGCGCTGCGCGCCGCGATCACCGAAATCTCGCGCTCGAAGGGAATGAAGGCCTCGAGGATTGCAGAGCGGGTGCCGAGTTCGCTCCAGACGCGATCCGGATCGTCGCCTTCGCGCACGATCGCCTGGCCCTTGCCGTCATAGCCGAAGCGGCGCGTCTTGAGCACGGCCGGACGCCCGATGCGCGCAAGTGCGTTCTGGAGCGAACTCGCCGAAGTGACGTCGGCATAGTCGGCCGTGCCAATGCCGAGCCGCTTGACGAAGTCCTTCTCTGCGAGGCGATCCTGCGTGGTCTCGAGGATGTCTCGCCCGGGCAGCACCGGTCGCCGCGACGCCAGGAGCATCGCGGCGGCGGCCGGCACATTCTCGAACTCGTAGGTGATCACGTCGACGTCATTGGCGAACAGCTCCAGCGCCTCGACATCGGCATATTCGGCGCACGTCGCGCTCGGTACCACGTCGAAGGCCGGCGAGTCCGGGTCGGGCGAAAACACCTGAGCACGCAGGCCAAGCCGCGCCGCCGAAAGCGCCAGCATCCGACCCAACTGTCCGCCGCCGAGAATCCCGATCGTGCCGCCGGGCTCCAGCCTCACCGTCACGCCGATTCCTCCGGACGTTCGGCGACCGAATCGGTCCGTCGCTTGCGCCAGGCGGCAAGCCGGGCGGCAAGCGCCGAATCATTGAGCGCGAGTATGCTTGCGGCGAGCAGCGCCGCGTTGATGGCGCCGGCCTTTCCGATCGCCAGCGTTCCAACCGGCACCCCGGCCGGCATCTGGACGATGGAATAGAGCGAATCGACGCCGGACAGGGCCTTCGATTCGATGGGGACGCCCAAGACGGGCAGTTCCGTCAGTGACGCTGTCATGCCCGGCAGGTGCGCCGCCCCGCCGGCACCGGCGATAATGACCTTGAAACCCGCGGCCTTTGCGCCCTTTGCATAAGCGAATAACCGCTCGGGCGTGCGGTGGGCCGAGACGATGCGCTTTTCGCAATCGATCTCAAGGGCTGCCAGTGTCTCGGCCGCGTGGCGCATGGTATCCCAGTCCGACTGGCTTCCCATGATGATGGCGATGGGGGCGGTCATAGAGTCAAATCTTCCCGGGAATCCAGAAACATGGGGCCAAACTATAGGTCCAGGCCCGATGGCGGCAAGGCATGGTAGGGGGAGCGCAATGCACTATCCTGTCTTGGTGAATCCCGGCAAGCCTCCATCGGCGGGGCTCAACGGGGCGAGCCGATGAAAAAGCAGGCTGGGGGGCGCGCGCTGAGGGGCGGGAAACCTCGCAAGAATCGACCGGCTGGGCGCAAACCTGCCCCGAAGGCGGGATCGGCATCGCGAACCCCCTCCCGGCCCCCGTCAAGTTCCGAGCGTGACAAGCGGACCATCCGGCGGCTCAGGCGCGAACTCGCCGGCGCGCTCGAACTGGTCGAGCAGCTGCAGGCCTCGGCAGAGACCGACTTCCTGCTTGGAATCCTCAACCGGCGCGGCTTCGAGCGCGAGCTGACCCGGGCGATCGCCTATATCAAGCGCTATCGCACCAACGGGGCGTTGGTTGCGCTCGATGTCGATCGCCTGAAACCGATCAACGATGCTTTCGGTCATGGTGCCGGCGATCAGGTGCTCCGAGCCATTGTCACTGTGCTCAAAGCGCAGGTGCGCACCTCGGACATCGTCGGGCGGCTGGGAGGTGACGAGTTTGCGCTGCTGTTGTGGAATCTGAATGAGACCGAAGCCCGGGCCAAGGCGGCGGCGCTGGAACAAGCGATCGATCGACTCGTCCTCGTCTTTGGCGGATCCGCGGTGACCACCGGGGCATCGGCCGGTGTCGCGATGCTGGATACGCATGCGGAAACCGGCAAGGCATTCGAAGCTGCCGACAGCGCGATGTATCTGCGCAAGGCGCAGCGCCGGCACGAGCATAACCGCGCCAACGGAGACTAGGAATGGAGGTTGTCGTTTCCAATGCTTGCCCGACGGTTGCGGAATATGTCGACCTCCGCGCCAGAGTTGGTTGGGGCTCAATTGACGAAGATACAGCCAGCACGACGATCAGGCATGCCGCGTTCACGGTCTCGTTGCGTCACAAGGAGCGGCTGATCGGACTGGCACGGGTCATGGGCGACGGCGTTCTATATTTCTTTCTCGCTGACTTGATTGTTGATCCCGAGTTTCGGGGCGAAAGGCTTGGCGAGCGTCTGATGCGCGCGGTGACGAGCTATTTCGACGCATGCGCGAGACCGGGTGCGTCAATCACGCTGATTCCGCTAAGGGGCGGCGAAGCCTTCTACGAGCGGTTTGGCTATGTGCGCTGCCCCGACGGTCCATTCGGCACAGGGATGCATTACACATCCGTTCCGCCTCCCGCCGGCGTGCAATGAGAGCAATGCGCTCTTACAGTCCGCTGAGATCATCCGGCACGCTGCCGAATTTCCGCAACAGCTTGGCATCGCCGAATTCGCCCATCATCGGATCGCCGGTGCGGCTGAAGGCAACCGCGCCGATATGGCCTGCCGTCCGCGACAGCATCTCGGCGCGTCGCAACGCCCCCGTCGAGGTCTGGCATTCCTCTGCTGTGCCCGCCACTGGCGACCCGCTTTCGTCCACCAGGAACGGCATCGCGACGTAGTAGGTGATATCGGCCATCGCATCCCTCCTCAGGCCGCGTCGCCAGCCGCATTCGAACGTTGCTTCGGCATGCAGCCGGACGAAATCGCGGCCTGCAATTCCAGCAGTTCCAACTCCAGATATTCGTTGGCCATGATCAGCGCCTTGATCGTGCTGCGGAGGTTGCCGTCGCACATCTTGATCGCCTCGTCGCAGGCCCGCTCGTAGTGGCTGTTGTCGAACAATGAAGATATTTGGGTCATGGCGGAATCCAGTGGGGTAAAGGGCTACTATAATGTTCTCGTTTCGTTCGCATTGAGTCAAGAGGGTCGCTGCCTCCTTGGACAAGGATTTTTTCGTGCGTCTTTCAAGGGGCGGGGGCAGCCGAAGCCTTCGAACCGGAGCGCCTGCGGCGTGAAACCAGCGTGTCAGGCGATAATGTCAGGGGTAATCTGGTCTTCGATGAACGCGATTCGGTCGCGCAGTTGCAGCTTGCGCTTCTTCAACCGCTGCAGCCGCAACAAATCCGGCGCGGGAGAATGGTGCAGCGCATCAATCGCCGCGTCGAGGTCGCGGTGTTCCTGTTGCAGCCTGGCGAGTTCGGCCTGCAACTCGCGCTCGTCTTCTTGGGTCATGATGTATGTTAGCTGAAAAACGCGACGCAGTTGCAAGACGATGTGGGAAAGCCTGTGGGAATATCATCCCTGCCGAGCTGCCGCGCAAGCCGGTAGACCCGGGATAAAATTCCTTGCGGACGCTTCTTAAATTCAGGTGAGCGAGGCCGACCAAAGTGGCTGGTTCCCTGCTCACGCTTCATTACATATGCAACCTCAAATCTACTCGCAATTTTCCGATTCCCATCGACAGATTCGGGAAGTGGTGTAGACTCTTCAGTCCGGATCGAATCTGAGGTTTCATCCTACCGAGGAGGTTTCGAATGGCGATTCAGGCGCATCTCGTTGAACTTGAACGGAAACACAAGCTTCTCGAAAACGAACTTCACGACGCTCTCGTACACCCCTCAACGGATGACCTGCAAATAGCCGAACTCAAGCGCCGCAAACTGATGGTGAAGGATCAGATCGAGCGCCTCCGACACGTGACCGGCGAAACCCTCCACTAGCTCCGCCGCACTGATATTTCTGCGTCGCTCGCACGACGAGTGGCGAGGAATTTCAAATCGAAAACGGACAGATTTGCTGGTGCCGCTCGGCTCCATGAAGTTCACCGATATCACTTGGTATCGCGAGCTTGTGAGAGTAAGCAGCGGTGCTGCGAGAGTCCGCTTCCCGGATCGGCGTTGCTCGCACGCCGATCCGGCAGAGGTTGTGTTTGCATTGTTTCGATACACGCTTCGCGCCGCGCGATCTTAAAGCCCGGCGAGTTCGCCGACGCGATCCGCGATCGCCAGCGACGAAGTCAGCCCGGGCGACTCGATTCCGAACAGATTGATCAGTCCGTCGACACCATGCTCGTGCGGACCCTGGATCACGAAATCCTGTGAGGCGATGGCGGGCGGTACGATTTTCGGCCGCATGCCCGAATAGCTCGGCATCAGCGCGCCGTCCGGCAGCGTCGGCCAATATTTGCGGATCGCAGGATAGAACCGTTCCGCGCGCGCCGGATCGACGGCGTAGTCGATGGTCTCGACCCACTCGACGTCGGGACCGAAGCGCGCCTGTCCGGCCAGATCAAGGGTGAGGTGAACGCCGAGACCGCCGGGTTCGGGCACCGGATAGATCAGCCGCGAAAACGGGGCCCTCGCGCTGCAGCTGAAATAGTTGCCCTTGGCGAGATAGGCTTTTGGAATAAGCTCAGCCGGCATGCCCTCGATGTTGCGAGCTGTCGCGGGTGCATCGAGTCCGGCGGCGTTGACGAGCAGTTGGCATTCCAGTGTCATCGGTGCCTGGCCGCCCGTCTCCAACTCAATTCGGTCTCCTCGCGCTTTGGCGCGCAGCAGCGGCGTATGAAAGGCCAAGGCCGCGCCGGCATCCTCGGCATCGCCGCGCAGCGCCAGCATATAGGCATGGCTGTCGATGATGCCCGTGGAGGGCGAGAGCAGGGCGGCGTCGCAGCGCAGCGCCGGCTCCAGCGCACGCGCAGCCTCGCCGGACAAGATCTGCATATCGAGCACGCCGTTGGCTTCGGCATGTGCCCTGATCGAGGCCAGCCGTTCGGTTTCCCTGGCGCTGGTAGCCACGATCAGCTTGCCGCAGTTGCGATGCGGTATGCCATGGTCGTTGCAATATGTGTAGAGCGCACGCTTGCCGCTGACGCACATCAGCGCCATCAGGCTTTCCGCCTTGTAATAGATACCGGCATGGATCACCTCGCTGTTGCGCGAGGACGTGACCGTACCGATACCCTCGGCCGCCTCCAGAACGATGACCTCACGACCCGCCTGCGCCAGCCGACGGGCGACCGCAAGGCCGATGACGCCGGCTCCGACGATGACACAGTCGATTCGCTCCATGCCAGTTCAGATCTCGATATTGCGGTGTTGCTGGCGAAGTTGTTTCGCGGGTTTCGTCGGATCGGCTTCGCCGTTTCGGTCGGATGCCGTCGCCGTTAGTGAAGCGTTAATCATGCGGGCCCATTTACCGAGGCTTAAGCAACATTTTGTGATCTTCGAAGATCGCGTTTACCCGATTCAAACGCGTGAGGCCAGAGAGTCAGCCGCTGAAATCCGCGGGTGAGTGATGGTTGGCAAGAATTGGCGGGCGGGCGGCAGAATCTCCATTGCTGCGCAGGCCTTTGCGTGCACCGTCGCGCCATTCGAGGCCGCGTGGGGCAGGCCCGTCGAATTTTCGCCGGCAAGCTATCTCGGTTCGATCGATCCCAATGTGCTGTGGGAAATGCTGATCGGCGTCGTCGTCGCCTGCTCGTTTCTAGCGGCCGTCGCACTCTGGTTGCATTCGGCTCTGCGCAGCGTCAGGCGCGCGAAGCTGGGCAAGAACGCCTTTATCAGCTCCGCCCTGAACAATCTCAGCCAGGGCGTGATGATGACCGATCCGCAGGGCCGCGTGGTGTTCTGCAACGATCGCTTCCTCGACATGTACGGACTTGGCCGCGACGACGTTGCAAGCGGGATGACCGGACGGGAACTGATCGAGTTGCGGCGCTCGCGCGGACTGCTTGACATAACGGGTGAGGAATACGCCGCGCTCTCGCAGCGCCCGCAAGGGCTCGTCACCGAACTGTCCGGCGGACGACTGGTCCTTTCGAAGATCTTCCGATTGCCGAACGGCGGCGCGATCGGAACCCACGAGGATTGCACCGAGCAACGCAGATTGTCGCAGCAATTGTCCGCCACCAAGCAATTCCTGGAATCGGTGCTGGACAATGTGCCGATCTGCGTCGCCGCCAAGAGCATCGAGGACGGCCGCTACATCTTTGCCAATCGGGCGTTCGAGCGCTTCTCGCGATACTCCCGCGACTACATCGTGGGCAAACGGGCGGAAGATATCTTCCCTGCCGAAAGCGCGGCAAATATCGAGGTGGCCGACCGCACCGCGCTCGAATCCGCCGATGGCTTTTATCGCGGCGAACTGCTCGTCGAGCGAGGCCCGGAGCAACGCGTTCTCTCCAGCACCCGCGTGGTCGCTCGCGACGACCGCAACCAGCCGAAATTCATGATCGTGCTGTTCGAGGATGTCACCGAGCGCCGCTCGCTCTTGCACGAACTGCAAATCACCAAGAAGTTCCTCGAACTGGTCGTCGACAACGTCCCGGTATCGCTGATCGTCGAGCGCGTCAGCGACGGAAAATATCTCCTCGCCAACCGCAGCGCCGAAGTCATCCTCAATCGGCGGCGCGAAGAGGTGACCGGGTTGACCGCAAGGGATATCTTCAATCCGCGAGAGGCCAAGTTGATCGTCGCGCGCGACGAGGCGGCGATCAAGAAGCGCGGCCTGCTCGCCGAGGAACATCCGATCAGCACCAAGGACGGGCTGCGGCTGTTCCTGACCCGCCGTGTCACGTTGATGGACGATTCCGGCGAACCGCAGTATCTGATCAAGACCTATGAGGACGTCACCGATCGGCGGCAGACCGAATCGCGCATGGCCCACATGGCCTATCATGACGGCCTGACCGATCTCCCGAACCGCGCGGCCTTTCTGCAGGCGTTATCGCAGATGATCGAGGCCTGCTCGGGCAGCAGCGAGGAATTCGCGGTGCTCTCGGTCGACCTCGACGGCTTAAAGGAAATCAACGACGTATTCGGTCATGCGATCGGCGACAAGGTGCTGATCGAAGTGGCGCACCGGATTCAGGCCGTGGCGCGCGGTGGAGTGGTGGCGCGCCTCTCCGGCGATGAATTCGGCCTGATCATCGACGGCAAGCAACCGGAGACCGGCAAGGCGCTGGCGCAGCAACTCGTCGAAGCGATGGCCAACGAATTCCAGATCGACGGGAAATCGGTTCGCACCGGTTTGACTACGGGCATTTCCGTGTTCCCGCATAATGGCTCCGACGCCGCATCGCTGCTCGCCAATGCCGGGGCGGCCCTGTTCCGCGCCAAGGCGAAATCGCGCGGCACGATCAGCATCTACGAGCCCGAGATGGACCAGCAGATACGCGATCGCCGCGTGCTGCACCAGGAACTTTCAGTCGCGATCAAGAACGGCGAACTCTCGCTGTACTTCCAGCCGCAGGCGAAATCGGGTCGCACCGTGGCCGCAAGCGAGATCATCGGATTCGAGGCGCTCGCCCGCTGGCAGCATCCGGTCCGCGGCTTCGTGCCGCCGAGCGATTTCATTCCGCTCGCCGAGGAAAGCGGCCTGATCGTCGAAATGGGCGAATGGATCCTGCGCCAGGCTTGCGCGGAGGCTGCGTCCTGGCCGAAGCCAATGCAGATCGCGGTCAACCTGTCGCCCGCACAGTTCATGCACGGCGACCTGGTCGGCCTCGTCCACTCCATCCTGCTTGAGACCGGGCTTGCGCCCGGCCGCCTGGAACTCGAAATCACCGAAGGAGTGCTGATCGAGGATTTTGACCGCGGCCTTGCATTGTTGCGGCGGCTCAAGGCGCTGGGCGTGCGCATTTCCATGGACGATTTCGGCAGCGGTTATTCCTCGCTGAGCTACCTGCAGGCCTTTCCGTTCGACAAGATCAAGATCGACCGCGATTTCGTCATCAATCTTGGACGCAACCCGCAATCGGCGGCGATCGTGCGCGCGGTGATCGGTCTTGGCCACGGCCTCGAAATGTCGATGGTTGCCGAGGGCGTGGAAACCGAACAGCAGCTCAGCTTCCTTGCCGATCAGGGCTGTGACGCGGTGCAAGGCTATCTGATCGGCAGACCTCTGCCGATCGCGCAATATGCCTGCCTTGTCGGCCGTAGCGGCGGCAACGTCATGGAGCCCGTGCGCAAGACGGGCTAGGTGTGTAAGAGGTCATCCTCTCACGTTGCCTGGACTTGCGCATGGCGGACTACGATCTTGCGATCATCGGTGGCGGGCTGAACGGTGTCGGCATGGCGCGTGACGCCGCCGGCCGCGGCCTGCGGGTGATCCTGTTCGAGCAGGGCGACCTCGCCTCGGCCGCCTCGTCGGCGACCCCCCGCCTTGTTCATGGCGATCTCTCGGTGCTGGAACGGCGAAGTTTCCTGCGCGTCCGTGCGGCGCTTGCCGAGCGCGACGTCTGGCTGCGGATCGCGCCGCATCTGGTGCGGCCGGTACGGTTCGCGATCCCCGCGCATGCGGACGAGCGCCCGCCATGGTTCCTGCGCGCGGGGCTGTTGATCTATGACCACCTCGTGAGCCGATCGCCGCTGCCGGCCTCAGTGACCCTCGATGTCACCCACCATCCGATCGGCAACGCCCTGAAGCGGCCATTTGGAACGGCGTTCGAATATTCGGACTGCGTGGTGGACGATTCGCGCCTCGTGGTCGTCACCGCGCTCGATGCCGCCGAACGGGGTGCTGTGATCCGCACCGGCGCGCGCTGCGTTCGCGCCGACCGCTCCGGTACCTGGCGCCTTGCCGTCATCGACCGTGGCCGCCGCCAGATTGTCACGTCGCGGGCGCTCGCCAATGCTGCTGGCGCCTGGACCGCTTCCGTCGCCGAAACCGTCCTGCGGCTGCCGCAGCCGGCCGCGGCCACACTCCAGATCAACCAGATCGTCGTCCGCCGCCTGTTCGAGACCGACAACGTCTACGTGTTCCAGAACAGCGACGGCCGGCTGATCTTTGCGAGCCCCTATGAGCGCGATTTCACGCTGATCGGCACCGTCGGACACGTCTTCAAGGGCGACCCCGCGATCGTGGCGACGAGCGCAAGCGACGTCTCCTATCTGTGCGAGGCCACCAACCGGTATTTCCGCGAGCGGATCGATTCGTCCGACGTGGTCAGGACCCTTTCCGGCGCCAATATGAGCCCGGCAGGCGGGCGCGACGGCGTCCTGAGGTTCGACCGTCGCCGCGGCAGGGCGCCGCTGATCACGATGTTCGGCGGCGATGTCACCACCGCGCGGCTGCGCGCGGAACGCGCCGTCTCCGGCCTCACGCCGTTCTATCCGATGTCGCCGCGCTGGACGTCGAAGACGCCGTTGCCGGGCGGCGATTTCGCCTGGGACGGCTTCGAGGCGCAAATGGATGCGGCGCGCGAGCGCTGGGGCTTCCTCAGCGAAAGCGAGGCGCAGCGCCTGGTCGGCGCCTATGGCACACGCGTTGCGGATGTGCTGGGCGAGGCCAAGACCCAGGCCGATCTCGGACCTCGTTTCGGCGCGGCGTTGACGGGCGCCGAGGTGCGCTATCTCATGGCCAGGGAATGGGCGCGCTTTCCCGAGGACATCTTGTGGCGGCGCTCCAAACTGGGGCTGACCATGCCCGCGGCAGGCCGCGAGGCCCTGGCGGCGTTCATGGCGACGGCAGTTTGAGTCACCGCCCCGAAAATTGCGGCGGCCGTCCTTCCGCCATCGCCCGCATCGCTTCCGCCGCGTCACGCGAGTTCAACAGCCTGACGATGTCGGGAACCGAGTGCGCCAGCGCCGCTGCTTCGCCGCGATCGGCCCAGGTCTGGGCCTGCGCCAGCGCCGCCTGCACCGCGAGCGGCGCGTTGCCGCAGATCGCCTCGGCGAGCGATCGACCAGCCGCTTCGGCCTCGGCCACCGGCCGCACCAGCGCCACCACGTTGAGCCGGAGCGCCTCTTGCGCATCGAATTCCGCCGCTGTCAGTGCATAGCGCATGGCCGCGTTCCAGCCGGTGGCCCGGATCAGCCGAAAAAGACCGCCGCCGAACGGGTAGACCCCGAAACGCATCTCGTGGAAGGCAAATCTCGCGTCATCGGCCGCGACACAGATATCGGACGCGAGCACGAGCTCAAGTCCGGCATTGAAGCACTGGCCGTGCGCCACCGTGACGAGAGGCTTGCGGCGCTTCGGGCCGGTCGTCCCGAACGGGTTGATCTGATCCTCCTCGAACGGGCTCTTGCCGGCGGCCCAGGAGGGCAGCACATCGGCCACGTCGACGCCGAGCGAGAAATCAGCTCCCGCCGCGGTGAGCAGTGTGCAGCGGATTTCGCGATCAGCGTCGAGTTCCGTGAACAGCGCGCCGAGTGCGCGAAACATCTCCATCGAGATGCGATTGCCGGCTTCCGGGCGGTTCAATGCGATATGGACAAGGTGTCCGGAACGTTCGCAGGTCACAGTTTGCATCGGTTGCTCCTGTTGGCGAGGCCTACGCAGTGTCTGCAAGACATGCGCGGGCGCCCATGGCGGGACAGGCCAATCCCGTTGCCGTTTCGGCCATTCAGCGTTGGCGGAATCGTTGGCGGTATTGACCCGGCGATAAGCCCGCGACCGCCCCGAATGCGCGAATAAAGGCCCGGGTGTCGCCGTAGCCGACTTCACCGGCGACGCGGTCGATGGGCGCATTCGGCGCCTCGAGCAGCCGCTTGGCGGTTTCGATGCGAACCTTGCGCAGATAGTGCCGTGGCGACATCCTGGTTGCGATCAGGAAGCGGCGGTTCAGATTGCGCACGCTCATGCCGGCCGCGCGCGCCATGTCGACGATGGCGATGGGCTCGCGATGGTGGAGCTCGATCCAGCCTTGCAATTGCAGCACCCTGTCGTCGCCATGGTCCTTTGGCGCGATGAACATGAAGTAGGGGCGTTGCGATTCCGGATTGCGGTCGATCGACAGCGCCTTGGCGGTGGCGACCGCGAGATCATGGCCGGCAAGGCGATCGATGACGTGAACCGCGAGGTTGAGATAGGCGGTGGTCGCGCCCGCGCAGACCACCATGTTGTCGTCGATGAGGCGCTGGTCCAGCGCGAGGCGAACCGCGGGATAGCGCTGTTCGAACAGCGCGCTGAAGGCGGGATTGGTGGTGACTCGGCGGCCGTCGAGGAGGCCTGCCTCGGCGAGCATGAAGGCGCCGGTGCAGGTCGAGGCGAGCAATGTCGATTTTGGCGGAAATGACGACAGCCAGGAGATGAGACCCTTCTCCTGCGACAGCGTTTCGACGATGTCGTTGAAGATCGGCGGAATCAGGACAACGTTGCTGTCCCCGGCCTCGCCGATCGCGCAGTGCGCTTCGATCGAATGCCCGCCATACCCCTGCACCGGCTTGCCGTCGGGGGTGGCGATCCGCACAGCGTGGCCGGACCAGCTTGCGTCGGCGCGCCGGCCGGAAATGTAGGCCGCCATCGCGAAGGCGTCCGCCTGACCATGGACGGCCGACGTCATGCAGCCTTCGAAGGCGACGATCGTGATCTTCATGGCGGTCGATTGCATATCAAGGCGCCTGCAAAGACCATCGATATTGTTGGGCAGTACAGGACAGAACGGGTTGAGCGAAGGCCGATCCGAAGCTAGCTTGCGAGCGGTGGGGCAGGCGAGGGACATGGCTGGGGACGCATCAAACACGGCCATCGTGGAAGAAGCCGAAAAGCCGGTCCCGTTGCCGGTTCTGATCGCCGACATGCCCCTGTTGCGCATCGAGGGCGTGGTCAAGAAGTTCGGCGGCTTCCGCGCGGTGGATCACTTGTCGCTCGATATCCGCGCCGGCGAATTTTTTGCCCTGCTCGGTCCGAGCGGCTGCGGCAAGACCACGCTCTTACGGATGCTCGCCGGCTTCGAGACCCCGGATGAGGGCCGCATCCTGCTCGGTGGCACCGACATCGCGCAGGTTCCGCCGCACCTGCGCCCGGTCAACATGATGTTCCAGAACTACGCGCTGTTTCCGCACCTCTCGGTGCGCGACAACATCGCGTTCGGACTGAAGCGGGCTGGGATGGCGCGCGCGCAGATCAATGCCCGCGTGACCGAGATGGTCGCTCTCGTCAAGCTCGAGGGCTTCGAGAGACGCAAGCCCGACCAGTTGTCCGGCGGCCAGAAGCAGCGCGTGGCGCTGGCGCGCTCGCTGGCGCGGCGTCCGCAGGTCCTGCTGCTCGACGAGCCGCTGGCTGCGCTCGACAAGAAGCTGCGCGAAAGTACGCAACTCGAACTGATGGAGCTGCAGCGCCGCCTCGGCATGACCTTCATCATCGTCACCCACGATCAGGAGGAGGCGATGACGATGGCGGGCCGGATCGGCGTCATGGATGCCGGCCGGCTCGAGCAGGTGGCGACGCCGCGGGAGCTCTACGAGGCGCCGCAGTCGCGCTGGATTGCCGAGTTCGTCGGCGACGTCAATCTGTTCGACGGCCACGTGGAATCGCGCGACGCCCATCGCCTCACGGTATCGACACGGGATGCCGGAACGCTCACCGTTGCCCAGTCTCGCTACCTGGTCACCAAGACCATCGTGTCGGTCGCGATCCGACCCGAAAAGGTCAAGCTGTCGCGGCGGGGGCCTGCAACGGACAGCGCGGCCGCGCCGGCGATCAACCGCTTGGACGGCGTTGTCACCGATACGAGCTATCTCGGCGGTTTCACCGTCTACAAGGTGAGGCTCGACAGTGGCGCGGTGGTGCGCTCCTCGATGGCCAATACCGCGCGGCTCGAGATGAACGCCTACAGCGCGGGCCAGCGCGTGGTGGCATGGTTCACGCCCGACGATTGCGTGGTGCTGGAGCAATGAGCGACCACTCCATCTTCACGCGCCCGGCGCGGTTTGCGGCGATCGCGCCCTACGTCTGGATGGTGCTGTTCTTCCTGGTGCCGTTCGGCTTCGTGCTGAAGATCAGCCTGTCGCAGACGGCGATCTCGCAGCCGCCCTATACGCCGGTGTTCGATTTCGCCGCCGGCTGGGCGTCGATCGAGGCCGCCTTCGGCGCGCTGTCGTCGGATAATTTCCATTTGCTGTTGTCGGACGATCTCTACGTGCTGTCCTATTTGCGCAGCCTCGTCGTCGCGGCGGTCTCGACCTCGATCCTGCTCGCAATCGGCTACCCCATCGCCTACGGCATGGCGCGGCTGCCGAAGCAGTGGCAGCCGATTGCGATGATGCTGGTGATCGTTCCGTTCTGGACATCGTTTTTGATCCGCATCTATGCCTGGATCAATATCCTGCAGCATGACGGCCTGTTGAACCAGATCCTGCTGGCGCTGCGTCTGGTCTCCGCGCCCGTGGTGTGGCTGTCGACCGACAGCGCGATGTATCTCGGCATCGTCTATTCGTATCTGCCCTTCATGATCCTGCCGCTCTACGCGGTTCTCGCCAAGATGGAGCCGGCGCTGGAAGAGGCGGCGGCCGATCTCGGCGCCTCGCCGCGCGAGGTGTTCTGGCTGGTGACGTTTCCGTTGTCGCTGCCGGGCGTCGGCGCGGGTGTGCTGCTCTGTTTCATTCCGATCGTCGGCGAGTTCGTGATCCCCGATTTGCTCGCGGGCTCCAACGCGCTGATGATCGGCCAGACGCTCTGGCTCGAGTTCTTCACCAACAAGGATTGGCCGGTGGCGTCCGCCACCGCCATCGTGCTGCTCGCGCTGCTGCTGGTGCCGCTGCTGCTCTACGACCGGCTGCAGCGCCGCCAGCTGGAGCAGGCGCGATGAGCGCGGTGGCCCGCCAGCAAGGGGCTCACTCATGAAGATGCCCAAGGGACTCTCCCATTTCAACATCGCCTCGCTCGCGCTGGGCGCAGCGTTCCTCTATCTGCCGATCGTCATCCTCGTGATCTATTCCTTCAACGCCTCGCGGCTGGTCACGGTGTGGGGCGGCTGGTCGCTGCGCTGGTATTACGAGTTCTTCAACGACAGCGCCATGATCGAGGCGGCCTGGATGAGCGTCCGCGTCGGAGCGGTCTCCGCCTCGATCGCGACCCTGCTCGGGACAGCGGCGGCGGTGGCGCTGTCGCGCGGCGAGGGTTTTAGGGGCCGCACGCTGTTTTCCGGCATGCTCTATGCGCCGCTGGTGATGCCCGAGGTCATCACCGGGCTGTCGCTGCTGCTGCTGTTCGTGGCGCTGAACGCCGAGCGCGGCTTCTGGACCGTGACCATCGCGCACACCACGCTCACCATGTGCTTCGTCGCCGTCGTGGTGCAGTCGCGGCTCACCGCGCTCGACCGCAGCCTGGAGGAGGCCGCGATGGATCTCGGCTGCGATCCGGTGCGGGCCTTCGCAGCGGTAACGCTGCCCCTGATCATCCCATCGATCGCTGCCGGCTGGATGCTGGCGTTCACGCTGTCGCTCGATGATCTCGTGATCGCGAGCTTCACCACCGGACCGGGCTCGGCCACCCTGCCGATCCGGATCTATTCGGAAGTTCGCCTCGGCGTGAAGCCCGAGATCAACGCCATCTGCACGCTGGTGATCGCCGTCATCGCGGCCGTGATCGTGTCGGCATCGGTCGCCGCGAAACTGTCGAACCAGCCGGGCGAGACCGCCGCGCCGCTCTGAACCGGAGTCTGCATGACATTTGCATATCAGACATTGATCCACACCCCGCTCTGGGTGTTTCCGCTGTTCGCCTATCTGGTGTGGCAAGGCATCAAGGCGATGCGGCCACGGACCACGACGATTTGGCGCTCGCTGATTGTCCCGGCGATCTTCATCATTTGGGGGCTGTCGCGGCTGCTGTTGGGCTATCGGCACGGCATTGGGCCGCTGCTGTCGTGGAGCGGCGCGGCGTTGGTGCTGGCGCCGGTCGGCCTGCTGACGGCAAGAACATTCGAACTCGATCACGTGACGGGGCAGATCAACCGTCCGGGCAGCCCGATCCCGCTGCTGCGCAACGTCACCATTTTTTCCCTGCAGTATACGGTCGCGGTGATTGCAGCCGTCGACCCCGCTGGCCTCACGATCGCGACCCTGATCGGCCGCGCCGTCTCCGGCGCAACGACGGGCTACTTCCTCGGCCGGACCATCGCGCTGCTGCGCCAATACCGGACGCAATTGAAGGCGGACGCCGCGGCTTGACCGCGCCTTTGGGCAGGCCTTCGGCATTATCAACTCGTCCGGAAGAACTCGGCGGCCAGTGCCGCAACGTGGTCGTGGACCGATCTGCGGTCGACGCCGGCGGCATCGATGCAAACGACAGAATTGGCGAGGCGGCCGGCTTCGGTGGCCTCCGGCAGGAATACGTAATGCCCGACCTCGGGCGCCAGCAAATCAAGTTGGCTTGCGGCTAATCGCTCCTGCAGCCAGAGCGCAACGGGTTTCACGAAGTCGGATCCCCCGACGACAATTCGCGTCGGTGTTTTGATCGATCGGAGGCTGTCTTCGTTGCAGCCCAGGACGGAATTGCCGGGCGCCAGGATCAGCGCGGCCTTGAACCGCGTGTCGAGGTATGAGGCCGACATCCGCGTCCAGGAGGCGCGAAAGATGGCGCTGGTCTCGAGCAGGACCGGCAGGTGGTCGGCGAGATCAGGGAACTCGCGCGGGCCGCGGCCAAAATGCTTGTTTCGCGGAGAGCGCTCAAATCGCGAGATCTCGGTAATGGCGCCAAGCAGCGCCGCTGCGGTGCAGCCACCGAGCGAGAAGCCCGCGACAAAGACGCGATCCATGTCGACGCGCTCCGCAAACGCGCCGCCTGCTGCGACACTGTCGAGCAGCACTGTCAGGTCGCGCGCCCGTTCCCACCACGCCAGGAACCCCTCGGCGCAATAAGGTTCGGTGATCGTATTGCCGTGATGGTTGACGCCGATGGCAATGAACCCGCTGGCAGCGAGATCACGCGCCAGCCATTCGAGGTCCAGCGCCTCGCCGCCGGTGCCATGCGTCAGCATCACGACCGGATATCGGCGGTGGGTCGCGTCGATCGCGGCATCCGTTGCGGCTGCACCGATCGAGAACACTGCCTTCGACCCCCGAGCGGGGAACAGCTCCCGTTCGATCGCATCGTCGGACGCCGGATACCACGCCACCCAGGTCAACGGGCGCGGCCCGGTGCCATCCCAGTTCGGACGCGAAGCGTCTTCAAGCAGGCCCTGTCGAAATCCAACCGGCATCGAAAATCCATACGTCCGTCATGCGCGCCGCGGCCTCTGACTGGATCGCCCGATCAAGTCGGGCGATGACAGCGCGTTTGGTTCGGCCCGCGCGCTCACGACTTCACCGCGCCCGCGGTCAGCCCGCCGACCATGTAGCGCTTGAAGGCGTAGTAGATCGCGGCCGGCGGCAGCGCGTAGATGAAGCCGGTGGTCATCAGCAGTTCCCATGGGCTGTCGTCAGCGGCGAGGAAGTTGCCGAGCGCGACCGGCAGCGTGATGTCCTTGTCGTTCGACAGCAGCAGGAACGCGTAGAGATATTCGTTCCAGGCGAGCAGCACCGCATAGGTGCCAATCGCGACCAGCGACGGCATCATCAGCGGCAGATAGACCAGCCGGAAGATCTGCAGGGTGGTGGCGCCATCCATCACCGCGGCTTCGTCGAGCTCCACCGGCAGCTTGTCGGAGGCCTGCTTCAGCACCCAGATCGCATAGGGCGAGGCGATCGTCACCATCGCGAGAATCAGCGCCCAGTGATTGTTGAGCAGGCCATAGGTGGCCATGGTCCGGTACATCGGGACGGCGAGGAACGCGGCCGGAATGAAATAGGTGAACAGCGCCAGATTCATCACGATTCGTCCGCCGGGTACGCGCAATCGCGAGATCGAGAACGCGGCCGCGGTCGCCACGAACAGCGTCAGCGCGCCGACTGCGGCTGCGATGATCACGGAATTGCCGAACTGAACCCAGAAATCCCGCAGGAAATAGTGCTGCTGATAAAACACCATGTGGAAGTTGTGCAGGGTCGGATGGTCCGGCCACAGCTTGCCGGAGAAGGCGTCTTCCTTGGGCGAGATCGCGAACACGAACATGTGGTAGATCGGCACCATGGTCCAGATGAAGACGGGGATGCCGATCAGGAGCAGCCGCGCCTCCGTGCCGATGTCGCGCCAGGTGATGTCGCGCCAGAAGGTTGCGCGCAACGAGATTGCGCTCGAGGTGGGTGTCTTCATCGCGACAGCCGTTTCATCATGAAATAGACCAGCGGTAGCACCAACGGCATCGCGCACACGATCGAGGCCATCGCCAGCGAGAGCTGGTCGAGGCGGAGATACCGGATGCCGAGCGTCGACAGCACGTGGGTGAGGTCGGCCGGTCCGCCGCCGGTGAGGAGGTAGACGCTGTTGAAATCGCCGAGCGTCCAGATCATCGAGAGCAAGGTGCAGGTGATGTAGAGCGTCTGCATCGACGGCCAGGTGATGTAGCGGAATTTCTGCCACCAGGTGGCGCCGTCGACCTCGGCGGCCTCGAACAGATCGTGCGAGATCGCAAGCCGCCCGGTGATCAGGATCAAGGTCCAGAACGGCAGCGATTTCCAGATGTGCACGCCGATCGCCATCGCAAGCGCGACGCTCGGATCGTTCAGCCAGTTCGGGCCGTCCTCGCCGGTGAACTTGAAGATCAACTGGTTCACTACGCCCCATTCGGGATTGAGCATGAAGCGCACCGACAGGATGGTCGGGATCGACGGCACCGCCCAAGGCAGGATGAACAGCACCGACAGCCATTTGATCCAGACCCGCTGCTGCGCGAAGAAGCCGGACAAAAACAGCGCGATCAGCATCTTGATGTTGATGCCGATGACGAGAAAGATCAGCGTGTTGACCGCGGCGCGCGCGAAGATCGGATCGTGATAGAGCGCGACATAGCTCGACGGCTGGCGCGCGAGCCAGAGCCCATAACATACCGGGTAGACCACGAAGGCTGCGAACACCAGCAGATAGGGCGCAAGCAGCACGATGCCCCAGACCTGCGGCGGCGTCAGGCGTGCCGACAGCGGCGCGCTCGGGACATCGGATGCTGAAAGCGTGATCGCCATGTGTTTACTCTACCGAAGATGCCGGACGCGCTGACGCTTGTTCGGTGCACCTCCCCCGCTTGCGGGGGAGGTCGACGCGCTCGCAAGAGCGCGGCGGGTGGGGGAAAATCTATCCCCTCGACCAGCGCGTTGTGTGGAAGCACCCCCACCCCAGCCCTCCCCCGCAAGCGGGAGAGGGGGCGCACTTCCGCTGCCGCTCGAGCGCAACCTCACCTCATCGCGCCCTAGCGCGGGCTTTCCGGTCGGGATCATGCTCTACCCCGCGACTTCCTTGATCCGCGCGATCAGTTCGTCGACCGCCTTCTCCACCGGCACCTTCTCGCTCACCACGCGGTTCATCGCCTTGGCCCAGACGTTCTCGTTGTTGAGAATGGTGAACTTGTAGTTCTTGGTGAAGTCGAACGGCGTCGTGCCGCCGGTGAACTGGTTGTAGACCGCCTTGCGATGGCGGTCGGCCTGCCAGAACGGGCTCTGCTGGCTTGCCGTCGTCACCGGGAACCAGCGGCCGAGCGCGCCCTCGATGTAGGGCCGGAGATTTTCCTCCTGCAGCAGGAACTTGATGAACTCCTTGCCTTCCGCCTTGTTCTTGGCGGCGGTGAAGATCAGCCCGGTCTTGACGTCGGAGCGGTACCTGATCGGCGTGCCGTCCGGCTTGTTGGGGAAGGATGCCGTGATGATGGTTTCCTCATACGCCTTCTTCCCGGCGGCGCGCTGCTCGGGAGTCAGCGCCGCGTTGTTGGAATCGTCGAGCCACTTCGCCGCGATCGAGATCGTGAAATTGTGCGTCATCACGATGGTATGGTTGTGGAAGGCGACGTTGTTGTCCGGGTCCTTCCAGGTGGTGGAGGAGGGCGGCGTGCAGCCCCTGACATAGGTGTCGGTGTAGTCCTTCAGCGCGTGGATCAAACCATCCCGCACCTTGGGATCGTCGACCAGCAATTTGCCGTCGTCATCGACCAGTTTCACGTTGTAGGCGTCCATGAAAGTGTAGAACGACTGGAAACTGTCGGTCGATTCCACGCCCATCGGCTGGCCGACGGCGTAGATGCGCTCCTTGGTCGCCTTGCGGATCGCCGGCTGCACCTTGTCGCACCAGAACGACCAGTAATCGTTCCATTGGGTCGGGATGTCCTCCGGCTTGAACCCGGCCTGCTCCAGCATGTCCTTCCAGATCTGGACGTGCATGCTCTGCTGCTTCAGCGGGAAGCCGTAATAGGCCTTCTTCTTGGCGACGTCGTTATAGAGATAGGTGGTCTCCAGCGTGTTGGGTGCGAACGCGGACTTCATCGGCAGCAGAATGTCGGAGAGATCTTCCAGCTTGCCCTCAAAGGCCCATTTGCCCTGCGCCTGCACGTCGTAGGAATCGGAATAGGCGACGTCCGGTACGGTGCCGGAATCCAGCGCCGCCACCGTCTTCGGGATCATGTCCTGGATGGCATATTGCGACAGCTCGACCTTGATGCCGCTCGTCGCCTCGAACTTCTTGATCGCCTCGAGCAGCGCGTCGTCCTCGGATTTGTAAAAACCCTTGCCGAACCAGACCGTGATGGTCTTCTGCTGCGCCATCGCTGGACCTGCGCACAATAGCCCGATGGTCGCGACCGCGATCGAAATCGCCCCAATTGCTCTGAATCTCACGTGTTTCTCCCTGAATGGCCGTTTTTTAACCGGTTGGGTAAAAGCTTAGCGGATTGCTCCGGCGCAATCCAGATGGCGCATTTACATCTTGTGTAGGGGATCGGCGGGGTGGAGAAACCTGCTTGCATGAACCTGCCGCCGTTACCGTTATCCCGGCTTCCACACGCCGGTCGTCATACCCCGCGTATGCGGGGTATCCAGTACGCCGCGGCCTTTCGGATGATCATCAGCGAGCGTCTCTGGAATACTGGATCGTCCGGTCAAGCCGGACGATGACAGCCGAGAATGCGGCGCATTCTATACAATAGCAGACGCGCCTTCGCGCTCCCGCGGCGCCTTCCGCCCGAGCGATGCCAGAATTTTCCGCCCTATGAAAACAGAGGGCGCGGGGAATGCCGGGTGCCCAATGCACCCGCAGCCTGGTGCGCGCTGGGTAGTGAAGTATGCGCACCAGTATTCACAGCGGAGGCACCGGAAACATCCGGCATTCCCCACGCAATGGTTTGAACGGCTTATACGTGATCTCCCCGGCGACGAGTTCCTTTTTGCCACCGTCGCCTCACGGATTGAAGGTGTCTCGCGCCCGGTTGGGCCGATTGACGCCTCCGCGAGGCTTAGCATCAGCAACGGATGCCAGGACCACACGATTTCGCCGTACGCAACAATGCCGCTCGTCCTGCGCGTTTGCCGATCGCTCACGGGCACGAGGCACGAAGCCCACCCTGCGATCCCGTTTCGCGCGCAACGCTGCCGCGTCCACCGCATCCCTCCCCAACGTTCGTGACGATCGCGAGCCGCCCCTCGTCTCGGGGTGGGATGGCGAGAACAAAGCACACATTTCTGAAAAACAGAAGCGAAATATTTTTTGCACGGGGACTAGACAGGAATTCGGAAACGCTGCCCGACGGGCAAATCACTTGATGGAAAAAGAGCATGAAGTGGCTGCGCCGCAGCACTTTCCTATCCGTCAATCTTGTGAGGTCGAGACCAGCAGGGCTCGTGCCGGAGACGGCATCCCCTCATTTCCCGTTGACGAACTGCGTCCGTCGCTCCTGCTGCGAGATCAGCAGGTTTTTTCGTTCTTGTTCCAGTTCGTCAACGCGCGTTGCAGCAGGCGTGATGGCACCGGCCACGACGTTGTAGCGGTTCACGGTCTGTTGCGACGGGAATACGAGTTGACCATTTTCCACCCTGTAGGTCCCGAATTCGCTGGCCAGGAACGCGGAATAATTCTCGTAGGCGCGGTAAAAATCGGCGCGTGCAGACAACATCCTGGACATCAAGGCGATGATTTCTGCGTGCCGCTTGTCGATGCTCTCCAGAAGCCGGCCGACAGTGTCTTTCTCGGCATGGGAGAGCGCGTATTTTTCGACGTTGTCGCGCTCGGCCTTGAGCAGCGCCGTGTACTTCGGCAAGAATGTCGTCGCATTGGTTTCCGCCATTTTCAGATCGCGTCGAAGGTCCTCAAGGTCACTCTGGCTCGCCGTGCCAAAATTTATATTTTTTGAAATGCCCGGCGGCGCGATGTCGTTCGACAGCTTTTCAATGGCGGCATCGGTTTCATCCGCCGCCTTGGTTGCCATGGCGATCAGCTGCAGGAGTCTGTTTTGGGGATGCTGCCTGAGCGCCTCATCTATCTGCTTGGGATCTGTGGCGGCTTGCAATGCCGTCTGGTCCTGGCGAGCGACAATACCTTCCTGCAGTTTGGCTAACTTGGTCACGAAATATGCCCCAGCGGCGAACACAACGAATAGCGACAAGAAGGCTATCCGTAAGCGCCATTTCGCATTCGAATCTGAAGGCATCTGTATCAGGCCGCGGTCGCGATGCGCCCCTCGCAGGGGCGAGACGCTGCGGATTATAGATTTGGTTCGCTCAGGCGGGAACGAGATTTTTTTGGAAACCGTACAGGGAGGTTAGCCCACCGGAGCCGCGCCAACGAGTCAGGCCGCCGATAGCCGCGCGTGAAACTTGCTGCCGGTGGCCTCGGCGTAGCGCAACAGCGTCTTGGTGCTCGGAAGTGTGTGACCATTTTCAAGCCGTGCGATGGTGGATTGGCTGGTCCCCATCTTCGCTGCGAGTTCGGCCTGCACGCAGGCGAGCCCTGAGCTTTTCGAACTGGATCGTCACGTGATCTCCTTTGCTGGCCGCAACGCAAGTTCGATCTCGGCGCGCGTAAATTTCGAAATGCCAGAACCTTTCTAGGCCTAGCGTCGGCCGTTGCACACGCTATAGTTGAGACAACGATAGCGAGCGCCTCAGCATTTTGAAGACTTCATATTGCATCGCACCCCCCGAGTTTGTGCGGTTCTGATTCTCGGTATCGGCGCGGTTGGGGTGCGCGTCCTCGTTTGAACGCGCCAGAAGTAACTGATTGGAGATTGATTTCATGGCGACCAATTCGACAGAGGTCATCGAGCGGATCGGTAACGAGTACAAACGACTGCTGCCGCTACTGAATTATTTGAGGGTCAGACTGAAGTACGACACAGTCCGTTGGATTAGAACCTACGGGACAAAAGACGACATCGTCTTTTCGACGAGGGTCAAGACATTCGAGCGCACGTTAGATAAGCTAGTACGAAAGGCTGTTCCGCTAACGAAGCACTCCGATCTCCTCGGAATCGCTCTCTCGGGCGAAGGAACGCTGGATGACCTCATTGGCCTTCGCTTCATTTGCTTCGATGCTTTCCAAATCTATCGGCTGGTTTCCTATTTTTTGATAACCGAACGCGTTTCGACTTCGGAGAGAACATTCTACATATCGTCAAAAGCCGACCTAACAAATCCTATCTATCGTTTTCTGCAATCGAATGGGTTCGATTCAGTTCAAAAGGAAGGGCGTGAGTACGAGGACATTAACTTCATCATTCGCTTCTCTCACCCCATCGATAGATATTTTGGCTCCGGCCGCGAGGAGTTCGAATCACTTGCCCAAAGGGCCGACTCGCCTCCATGGAATGAGAAGCTTGCCGCGGTGAATAAACTCTTCGATGCGCTCAAGACCGAACCGGACTTGATAAGCGCGATCTCTCAATTCCCTATCGAGTGTCAGATCGTGACAGCGACCCAACACATCTACAACCGGACTCAACGACCTCACTACGAATACATCCTCCAGGCGAAAGGAGACGAGCCGGGAATCTCTGCCAAGGAAATCATTGATCTGGCAGAGCGGCTCGACTTGCTGAAGTTGAATCTGCTCGCCGCGGACCTCAACGTGTTCTCCATCCACAAGAAGTTTGGTATTCGGTACGAAGCACCGTCCAAGATCAATCCAGGCAATTTGTTCGAGTTAGCTGGCCGCCTACCGAAAAAGGACATCCTGGGAGAGAATGCACGCATCGAAAACATCAACACGGTTCTCTTGACGGAACTGATCGCAAACGAAACAACGACCTTGAAGCGAAGGAAGGTGCTCGATCAATTTTTCAAAGATATCGCAGTGATCAACAGAAGAATCGCGCACCGAGCCAAAGCTGAAGGCGATATCTCCACGGGAGATGTGTTGCACATCACGGATCTCGAAGCGATAGCACATCCGAACTTGGTGTTCTGGAGCTTCCAGCGCATCATTATCTTGATCGTCTGCGTAATGCTGCTTTATGTCCACGACGAGCTTGTGCTCGCGGACATAGTTGAGGGCCTTCGCTTTGGGCCGCAGTCCCACAAGCTGGCCGATCTTGATATCGTGATTGGCAGACTCTTCGAAAATCTCGAACACATCGATAACGCCATTCACACAAAACTGTGGCACGGAGCAGATAAGATCGCCGGGTGGAGGGACGGTTATTTTTCCAAGAACGTGTTTTCAGATCCGCTTATCCAGTGGCGATATGCTTCCTTCATGTACAGCAAACGGGAGTATGACAATGCGCTCCAGGAAACGAGGGTGGGCATGGCTGTCTACGCCCAGCTCGAAGATTGGGCGCAAAAGGGGATTCCGATTGATTTTCCCGTGCCAGAACGAATTCTATTTACAAGACGGAGCGTTGAGTACGAGCTGTGTTCTGAGGTTGCAAAGCTTAAGTTTAGTCCTGCGGCCCTGGCCGGGGTGATGGAGCTCTGCAATTGTGTCCTTTCGCGTGCTGACGAATGGAACGCAAAGCTCGAAGAAGTAGCCCTTCAAAGCCGTGAAACAGGTGAGCGCGCCCGGTGCATTTGCTTTCAGATATTGTTCCGGCTGTGCTCTCTTTCAGCTGGAGGACTTAAAGGACCGGTGCTAGGTGCTTTGCACGATGAATTTAGGAAGCGGTTCGACAATATTGACCGAGCGATAGTCCGCAAGGGTGAAAGCGACGTCAAAAATCGTACTTGGTGGCTTCTCGCCAAAGCCGTCATGCAAGACGAGAAGGCTCAGCCGCTTCTCAAGCGCTTTCACGAACGCATAGATAATGTCGTGCATCATCCGCTCGAACGAAAGCGTTTCGAGAAGGCATGTGCGACGCTGATCACCCTCTGGAGACCAGAAAGACTAGAAGGACCAAAAGTCACGGACCGCAACGACTTCGTGGTCAATGCCTTGAATTTGCTCAAAACGCAAACCGAAAAGATCGCTAGCTCGGATGCCATTAGTCGGGCAGCCGTCGAACAGTCGTTGGTTCTGACGAACCTCTTCACTGAGGTGCTGCGCGAGCTGAAACAAAAAGGGAAGATCGAGGCCAATGAACCGATCAAAAAGAAAATTGCAGGGTTGGCGGGAGATGCTGTTGAGCACATCTTCATCGATACAGCCGTCGCCGGTCTAAGGAGTGTGCTTGGGATTTGAATAGATGCTGCACCGACCGAGTCGTTGCGATTGGCCGTACTCGTCGCTTCAAGCGCCATTTCGCATTCGAATCTGATGGCATCCGTATCTCCGAAAAAACGCATTGAACGAACGACGCCCGTCGAGCGCAAGCCCGCTGTCGGCCGTTCCAGGGCGAGGGCTGCGCTTGCCGAATCTGCACGATCATCTGCGGAACCGGATGACGACGCAGCAATCTAGCTGAATACCGGTTCAAGAAAGTTCCGAGCTTGTTCCGGGAACGTCATCCGGCGCGACGCGTTTTCTTCTGGCGCAACAACGATAGGAGAAGCGAATGAGGAAGCTATCTTGCGTTCTCGCTGCGCTCGCGACCATCGCGGTTGCGGCGCCTACCGTGGCAAGCGCCGAGGGATTTAGTTTCCGCATCGGTTCGGACCGGGACTATTACCGCGATCATTATCGTGGCCCTCGCGCCGAATTCTACGGCCATGACCGCGGCTGGCATCGCGACTGGTACGACCGCGATCGCGACCGAACGATAGTCATTAGGCGTTACCACGGATGGGACGACTAATGCGGGATGGCCCCCTCGCGGGGGCCATTTCCGTTCGGACTGGCGATCAGATCATCCTTCGGACCACGCTCACTCGGGACCACCTTCGCCATCCGGCCATGCCGCAGGATGAGTGGGGCACGGATCACGCGCGATCGGAGCTGCGCCGAACTGCCGCTGATAGCTGCGCGCGAACGCGGCCATGCTCGGAAAGCCGCAGTGCAGGGCAACCGATTCAACCGTATTCCCGGCGAAAATGCGCAGCTGCAGGTAGGCCATCTGAAGGCGAACGCGTTGCAGATATTGCTGTGGCGTGGAGCCATGCCTGATCTGGAAATACCAGATGACATTGCGCGCGCCGACACCGGAGACGTCCGCCAGCGTCTCCAGGGTAAGCGGATCGGCGTAGTGTTCGACCAGATACTGCTCCACCCGGCCGAGCTGGATGGCGGATGGAGCTGCAGGGGGTGATTCTGCCGCGACGACATCGCGGCTGAAGCTGGTGAATAATCTGAGGCCGATATCGTCAAGCGAGCTGACGATCAGCTTCGGCAGGAATTTCCTATCGCCAGCATCGACTGCCCTTGTGAGGTGGAAGATGGCTTGCCGGAGCTCCTCCGCACCGCGGGGATCCGCGGCGGATGGTTGCAGGAGGTCAAGCGCCTGACGATCAGATCCGAGATAGGCTGAAAGCTTGCGCTGCAACGTCGTGGTCGGAATGCGTACAGTCAGGTTCTCAAGCCCGCCGGCATAGCGCGAACGCCAACGCCGGCCGGCGGGGATCAGGCAACCGGCTTCGGATGACCCGAATTCGGACGATTCACCTTCGAGACGGATCGCGCTGCCTTCGCGCAGCTGATAGATCAGTCGCGTATAGTCCGCGGCATCGAAGCTGACGGCAATCGGTGAGCCATACCTGCCGTAGGTCAAGCTGCCATCGTCGAATGGAGCGAGGTCAGCCACGAATTCGCTTGCCGCGCCCGCGCCGGACATGTCGACACGATTGCCGCGGGAATTTTGAATCCACGCGGCCTCGATCTCGTTCACATCGCTGGTTTGAACTAGGCGATAGGATGCAAGCATCGTTTCCTAGAACCGTTCGCGAGCTTCGAGTTTAATCACCTTCGGATACGCACAACAATCTGGCGCTCGCGGATCAACGCACGGTGGGGAATTTCGATCCTGTGGTCTTTTGATACCGTCAGGAGCGCGCAGGGGCGCGGCGAATTTTGCCAACGGCCCCAGCTCATGACTCGTCATGAGGCTTGGTCGATGGTGTGACGACCTACGGAAGTAAAGCCTGCCTCGTCAATCCGGCTTCGTGCTGCCGGTGTCGGCCGGCGCATCGGGCGCAGGCGCAGGCAGTTTCGGCAATCCGCCCGTAAACCGCTCGATCAAGGTGCGCAGGTTCTTGTCCTTCACGGCCTCGAGCAGGGGTGCTGCTCCCGGCGAGCGCCGGATCAGGCTCTCCGGATCCGGGAATACCAGGGGATCGTCCCACGGACCCTGCACCACGAAGGGCAGGTCGAATTCGGACGCCGCATTGCCCGCCGCGGCCAGGCTCGCCGTGCCCTTCATGTCGTATTCGCGGGTCGGGATCGACGCCGTCCCGCTCAGGGTGACGCGCGCCGCCGGTCCCTCGATGCGGACGTCCTCGGCGGTGGCGATGCCGTCCTTGACCCGCACCGAGATCGTCAGGCTGTTGTAGGGTGTCGCGCCGCTGCGGAAATTGCCGCCGCCCGATAGCGGCCGGCGTTCCAGCCGCTTCAGAAGCTGCTCGACATTGAAGCCGGAAATCGCGCCGTCATGGCCGGTCAGCATGGCGGTGCCCTCGATCGATTGCGCGAGCCCGAACGGACTTGAACCCGAGGCCGACAGCTGGACGTTGAGGTTGCCGCGGCCCGACAGCTTGCTGACGCCGAGCATCTCGGTGGCGCAGGCCTGCAAGTCGACGTCGCTGAACTGGAACTGGGCCCTGACGTCGGCGCCCTCTCCGGCGCGCGCCACCGAAAGCGAGCCGTTGGCCATGCCGCCATAGATCTGGGCCTCGCCGACGCTCAAGGCCAGCGCGCCGCCGCGCAAATTGGCGCCAAACGCGGTGCGACCGAGCCGCGAGGCGCCGATGGCGACGCGCGCGGCCGACAGCCGCATGTCGAGATCGGTCGTCGACAGCGCGTTGAGGTCGAACATCTGCCGGTTCCAGTCGCGCGCGCCGCCGGCGAGCAGACGGAAGGTGGAGATATAGGGGGTGAAGTCGAGCGCGTCGGCCGCGAGCGTCGCCTGCAAGGTCTGCCGGCCGTTATTGCTATAGGTCATCACGCCCTCGGCGACATTGCCGTCGAGCTCGACATTGACGTTGGTGAGCGCAATCGAGGCGCCCACCACATTGGCGCGCGCCTTCAGCGCGAAGCGGCCAAAGCCGCCGGCGCCCGGAGGCGGCTGGCCGGTCCACTGCAGCGCATCGCGCAGCGACGGGCTGTCGATGGTCAGCGTGCCCTCCAGCATCGCGCTGGTGCGGTTGGCGACGGTGCCGTCGAAGGCGAGCTTTAAGGGCGCGCTGGCGAGCCGCGCCTTGAGGCCGGAACGGTCGCCGGACAGCGCGGCCACGAAATCGCCGATCGAGATGCTGGCGTCGACGCGCGCGCCGCGCCAGTCGAATTGACCGGTGGCGGCGAAGGAGCGCGAGATCGAGGGCCAGGCCAGCGACAGATCGAGATCCTCGAGCTTCTCGGAGGAATGGCCGGCGACATCCCGATAGGTGAGCACACCGTCCTGAATGCGGATTTCCGAGAACGACACCTGGTTGTCGGCGCCGGGCTTCATGGTACGCGCGATGGTCTCGATGAAAGGCGTCCAGTTGCTGTCGCCATTGGCCTCGCGAACGACCCTGATCTGCGGGCGCAGCATCATGACATCGGAGATCTCAAACCGCTGCAGCAACAGCGGCAACAGCCGCAGATTAGCGGTCAGCACGTCGACCTTGAGCGCGGGGTCGGAGGTCGCGCCCTTCAGGCCGACATTGTGGAACGACACGTAACTGCCCGGGAACACCGAAATCTCGGTGGTGCCGGTGACCGCGAGGTCGAGGCCGGTCACGGCGCGGATCTGCGCCTCCACCGCGTGGCGCAGCGCGTCGCGATTGATCAACCAGGAGGTGAAGACCATGCCGACCAGCATTACGCCAAGAAACGCCGCGATCGGCATCCCCAGGCGTTTCATTCCTTGGGCCATCGTCAATGACATGTCCTGATCGGCTTGAGGTCGCGCCGACACTGGTGAAAAGGGCAGGGCGCGGGTCTCGCGTGGCAGATTTGACATTCGCAACCACATTTCCGCGGGACTTCACCGCGAATGCCAAATCCAAGACCATGCCAGAAACACATGTTTGCTGGTGTCCCGGTTCTCACGTTCGCAAACGAACTCGCAAAGACGTGATGCGACCGTGAGAACCGGGACACCAGGCCCATGCCAACTACCGCAATTTGAAGGGTTTTCTTGACGCTTTCAAGGCCGGCCTCGCATGCTGGACCGGCATGCCCGGGGGGCGGCCTTCCGGCCCCCGAGTCCCCGGAAATGGTTTGTCACCCGCGTCATTGACGCATTGCGAAGATTTCGCCTAATAATCCCGACATTGTCGGCTCATTCGGGCCGGTTTTTCATCAGGTCACGGTTTCATGAACAAGGTTTATCCCGACGCCAAATCGGCCCTTGCCGGCCTTCTGAAGGACGGCATGATGATCATGTCCGGTGGCTTCGGGCTCTGCGGCATTGCCGAGACATTGTCTGACGCCATCCGCGATTCCGGCGTCAAGAACCTGACCGTGGTCTCCAACAATGCCGGGGTCGATGGCATCGGTCTCTCGCGGCTCCTGGAGACGCGGCAGATCAGGAAGATGATCTCGTCCTATGTCGGCGAGAACAAGCTGTTCGCGCAGCAGTTCCTCGCCGGCGAGCTCGAGCTCGAATTCGCCCCCCAAGGCACGCTGGCCGAGCGCATCCGCGCGGGAGGGGCCGGCATTCCGGCCTTCTACACCAAGACCGGCGTCGGTACCCTGGTCGCCGAGGGCAAGGAAGTGAAGGAGTTCGACGGCGAGAAATACCTGATGGAGCGCGGCCTGTTCGCCGATCTCGCCATCGTCCATGCCTGGAAGGGTGATACCGCGGGCAACCTCGTCTACCGCAAGACCGCGCGCAACTTTAACCCGATGATGGCCACGGCCGCGAAGATCACCGTCGCCGAGGTCGAGCATCTGTTGCCGGCGGGCCAGATCGATCCCGACCAGATCCATACGCCCGGCATTTTCGTCAAGCGCATCGTTCAGGTCGGGACCGCCCTGAAACGCATCGAGCAGCGCACCACGCGCAAGCGCGAGATGGCGGCTGCAACCGGAGAGGAAGTCTGATGGCCTGGACCCGCGAACAGATGGCGGCCCGCGCCGCCAAGGAATTGCGCGACGGATTTTACGTCAACCTCGGCATCGGCATTCCGACCCTGGTCTCGAACTTCATTCCTGATGGCGTCGACGTGCAGCTGCAGAGCGAGAACGGCATGCTCGGCATGGGGCCGTTTCCGTTCGAGGGCGAGGAAGACCCCGATCTGATCAACGCCGGCAAGCAGACCGTCACCGAACTGCCCTCCACCAGCTATTTCTCCTCAGCCGAATCCTTCGGCATGGTGCGCGGCGGCCATATCGACCTGTCGATCCTGGGCGCCATGCAGGTGGCGCAGAACGGCGACCTCGCCAACTGGATGATCCCCGGCAAGATGGTCAAGGGCATGGGCGGCGCGATGGATCTCGTCGCCGGCGTCAAGCGCGTGGTCGTGGTGATGGAGCATTCCGCCAAGGACGGCCCCAAGCTCCTGAAGACCTGCAACCTGCCGCTGACCGGCGAGCGGGTGGTCGACATGGTGGTCACCGATCTCGCGGTCTTCACCATCGACAAGCACGGCAATGACGGCATGGCGCTGATCGAGCTTGCCGACGGCGTCACCCTGGACGAAGTCAAGGCCAAGACCGAGGCCGAGTTCCGCGTTGCGCTGACGAACGCCTAGATCGGTCGTTTAGGGTGGGCAAAGGCGCACTTCGCGCCGTGCCCACCGTCATGGGCGCTGATCAAAGATTGGTGGGCACGGCTTTGGCTTTGCCCACCTTACGGCCATTCATTTGTCAGCTTGAGCGCGCGTTCTTCAAACCTTGGCGTCTGGCGCGCGGGTCGGCGCGGGCGCCGGGCTCGGGCTGCAGCGGCGGGGACGCCGCGACCGGCGCGGCGCGAAGCAGCTCCGCCAGTTGCCGCGGCGGCACCGCCTTGCTGAACAGAAAGCCCTGGCTCTCGTCGCAGGCGTGCTCGCGCAGGAAGGTTTCCTGCTCGATGGTCTCGACGCCCTCGGCGACCACCGTCATTCCCAGCGCCTTGCCCATGCTGATGATGGCCTGCGCGATCGCCTGATCCTCGGAATCCCGCGCCAGGTCGCGAACGAAGGAACGATCGATCTTGATGGTGTCGATCGGAAAGTGCTTCATCAGCGACATCGAGGAATAGCCGGTTCCGAAGTCGTCGATCGCAAGACCAATGCCGCGGCTGCGGATCGCCTCCAGCATTCTGGCGGCCCGCGACACGTTGCGCATCACCATGCTTTCGGTGACCTCGAGCTGCAGCAGCGTCGCCGGCATGCCGCTCGCGGCGAGCGCATCGTCGATATCCCGCAACAGGCGCTCATCGGCGAACTGTCGCGGCGAGAGATTGACCGCCATCGTGACCCGCCGCAAGCCGCGGCGCTGCCAGGCCATGTTCTGCGCGCAAGCTTCGTTCAGGACCCAGCGTCCGATCGGGACGATCAAGCCGATCTCTTCGGCGAGCGGGATAAATTGTGCGGGCGGCACCGCGCCGAGCTCGGGATGGGTCCAGCGCAACAGCGCCTCGACGCCGGTGATCTCACCGCTCGCCATGTCCACCTTGGGCTGGTAGTGCAGCGCCAGCTGGTTGCGTTCGAGCGCCCGGCGTAGCGCCGATTCCAGGGCCAGCCCCTCGATCGACCGGGTCTTGACCTCGCCCGTGAAGAACCGGAATCCGTTCTTGCCGTCCTCCTTGGCGAGGTACATCGCGATGTCGGCGTTTTTGGTCAGTGTCTGCTCGTCGGTGCCGTCGGCAGGGTACATGGCGATGCCGATGGAGGCCGTGGTATGGCACTCGTGGCCGCTCAATTGCAGCGGCTGGCTCAGAACCGCCAGCAGGTTTTCCGCAATGCGTGCGATGTCGTCGGTTGCGGCGGTTTGCTCGAGAATGACGACGAACTCGTCGCCGCCCAGGCGAGCCACGACGTCGCAGGCCCGCACGCAGCTGCGCAACCGCGTCGCGATCTCGACCAGCAAGGCGTCGCCCGCTTCATGGCCCAGCGAGTCGTTGATGATCTTGAACCGGTCGAGATCGATGAACAGTACGGCAAATCGGCGGTCATGGCGGCGTGCGGCCAGAATCGCGAAATGCAGCAGCTGGTTGAACGTCACCCGATTGGGCAGGCCGGTCAGGCTGTCATGGGTTGCGAGATATTCGATTCTCTGATCGGCGCGCGCTTTCTCGTCGGCATGATCGAAATTCGCCAGCGCGAATGAAACGTTGTCGGCAAGCCGCTGGATCAGGTTGACCAGTTCCGGGGTGAAGGCGCCGGCATGGGTCGACTGCACGAGCAGCAGCCCGAACGCCACGCCGCCCTTGATGAGTGGAATCGCTGCTGCGGAGCGGATACCCAAACTTTGCAGGCGCTCCCGAAAGCGCGTCAGCCGCGGATCTGCCATGTAGTCGTTGCTGATGGCGGGCCGTCCCGATTTGAAGGCGATTTCGCCTAAGGACTGACTCTCCTCCCCAGGACTGCTCAGTTGGCTCAGGAGGCCAACCGAGGTGTCCTTCCCGATGCCTCCCGCGGCCACGGCGCGAAGCGTGGCGCCGCCCGGCTCGAGCAGCCAGATGTGATCGCTCAAGGACGTGTCGCCCATCACGGCGGCTTCGCAGACGAGTTCGCAGAGCTCCTGCCGTGTTCGTGCCCGCAGGATCGCTTCATTGGCCGCGCTGAGCGCGGCGAACATGCGCGTGAGGCGCTCCTTCTGCTCCTCGGCAAGGCGACGGTCGGTCTCGCGCGCGAACATTTCCAGACCGAACGAGATGTTTTCGGCGATCCGCCCCATCAGCTGGGATGATTCCTCATCCAGCTGAACGTTCCCGCTCCCGAAGGCGAGGTAGATGACGCCGACGGGGCCCGTGCCATCGCCGTCGAACAGGGGAAAAACGCCGCATGCGGTCATGCCCGCAGCCTCGACGAGCGGCAGCCATGGCCGCGCGCGCGGGTCATTTGGAACGTCGTCGCTGATGCATGGCTTGCCGGTGCGGAAAGCCGTGCCTCCCATGCCCCGGCCCTCGGGAATCGACGGGTCCGATGAGAATCGAAGTTTCGCGCTGAGCTCCGGAAAAGCGCTGGTGTGGGCGGCGAGCTTGAGCCATGACGATCCGGGCTGATTGACAAAGATCGCCGCACCAAGAAGCTTGCCCTCATCGACGGCGGCGTGGCAGACCATCTCGAACATCTCGTCCACGCTTTTTGCGCGCAGGATTGCCTCGTTGGTCGCGGTCAGCGCGGCGAACATGCGCGCGATGCGCGCTCGCGCCCGCTCGCGATCGAAATTATCGAGCGCAAAGGACACGTTTTCCCCGATCCGTTCGAGCAGACCGATGATCTGGTCGTCGAGCGCATTCGGCTGATCGAGACAGAACCACAGGGCACCGACGCTGGATCCGTGTCGTTTGATCGGGACCGCCGCCGCCGAACGGGCGCCGATGCGTCTGGCCTGCGCATGCCATGGCCGCAATCGCTCGTCGTTGAGATAGTCGTTGTTCACGACCGGCCGGCCCTCCCGGAATGCGGATGAGGCGAGCCCCTGGCCATCGTCCGAATCCTCGTCGGTCGAACTCGTCAGTCCCCGAAGCGTGTCGATGCCCGCCCCGGCGCCGGCGACGAATCGCAATCGATGCTCGGGCCCGGTCAGGTAGGCGCCGGTGCCGAGCAGCTTGCCGCCGAACACGGCGGCATCGCAAACGCGTTGAAACAGCTCGTCCTCGGACGTGGCGCGCAGGATCGCTTCGTTCGTGGCGCTCAGCGCCGCAAACATTTGCGCGATGTTGGTCGATACGATCATCCGCCGCCCAGCCTGTTCCGCCCTTCGGTTCGACCTTGCACTTCTGCCGCCTAAGCGCGGGTAATGATTCGGAGTCAACGGCGGGTGAACGAAGCGCAGGAATAACGATGCGCTAAGACTGTAGAACCACGTAGAACTACGGTGAATGGTTCTTGTCGCAATCAGGAGTTGCTCGCCGGTGACGACGGCTTCGTGTTCGCGGAGGAAAAGCCCGATCCGGCGTTCGAGGCGCTGATCGGCGTGCCGGGCTGCAGCAAACTTCCGTAAACTAACCGGGCGTTGACTAGAGCCGGATGGTTTCTGGTTGAATCGGCCTTTCAACACAGGCTCGCTGCTCCTCTCCCGCTTGCGGGGGAGGTCGACGTATCAGGCAGAGCGCGGCGGGTGGGGGAAGGTCTATCCGGTCGACCAGTGCGTTTTAGCGGAAACACCCCCACCCCAGCCCTCCCCCGCAAGCGGGAGAGGGAGCGCACTTCCGTCGTAACGACAATTCGATCTCATCTCATCCCGCTCACGACGCGCCGCCCGACGGTTGCGCGCCTGTTCGCACCATCTTTGACCAAGCTCAAAGATGCCTGCCCCGATCCGCGTTAATCAGTGGTGCTGAAATGTTCAACGGGACGGAGAGAGGATGAAGTCAGATCTCGCGGCTTGCTATGGTCAGGAGCGTTTGCCCCGGTACACCAGCTATCCCACCGCCCCGCATTTCTCCCCCACGATCGGCGCCGCCGACTACGCCGAATGGCTCAAGGCTTTCCCGCCGCACGCGAGCGCATCGCTGTATTTGCATGTCCCGTTCTGCCGGTCGATGTGCTGGTACTGCGGCTGCCACACCACGGTGGCCAAGCGCGACGCGCCGATCGCCGTCTATGAAGCGGCGCTCCGTTGCGAGATCGATCTGGTGGCGCGGCAGATCGGCCGCCGGATCAAGGTCGAACACATCCATTTCGGCGGTGGGACGCCGACGATCATGGCGCCGGAGTCGTTTGCCGACCTGATCGGAGCGATCCGCCAGTCGTTCTTCGTCCTGCCCAGTGCCGAAATCGCCATCGAAATCGACCCGCGCACGCTGACATCCAGGATGATCGATGCGCTGGCCTTGGGCGGCGTCAACCGAGCGAGCCTTGGCGTGCAGAGCTTCGATTCTCAGGTACAGCTTGCGATCAACCGGATGCAGACCTTCGCGGAGACGGCGGCAGCGACCAAAGCCCTGCGCAACGCCGGTATCGCCGGCATCAATTTCGATCTGATCTACGGACTGCCGCACCAGACCATTGCGTCCTGCCTCGATACGGTGCGCAGATGCGTCGAGCTTCGCCCGGACCGCCTGTCCGTGTTCGGCTACGCCCATGTCCCGTCCTTCAAGAAATACCAGCGCAGGATCGACGAGGCATGGCTGCCGGACAGCCGCGCGCGTTACGACCAGGCTTGCGCGATCGCGAACGCGTTGGGCGAGGCGGGCTACGTGCAGATCGGACTCGATCATTTCGCGCTTCCCGGCGACGCCATGGCGATCGCGTTCCAGGAGGGGCGGCTGCGCCGGAATTTCCAGGGTTATACGACCGATGGCGGCGATGTCCTGATCGGCTTCGGCGCCAGCGCGATCGGGCATATGCCGCAGGGCTTTGTGCAGAACGAGGTTGCGATCCACGGCTATGAGGAATCGATCGCGGCCGGGCGGCTGGCGACCGTCAAGGGCTACGCCCTGACCGATGACGATCGCCTGCGCGCCGACATCATCGAGCGCATCATGTGCGATTTCGGCGTCGATCTCGACGCGGTCTGTGCCCGGCACGGATCGGCGGCGGAAGCCATGCTGGACTCCGCGCCGCGTCTCCAGGCGCTGATCTCCGACGGCGTCGTCGCGCTCGATGGCGCCTCGCTCGCGGTCAAGGACGATTCTCGTTTTCTGGTGCGCAGTGTTGCAGCCGCCTTTGACGCGCATCTCGATGCGTCGAAGCAATTGCACAGCCGCGCGGTGTAGCCGGGCGCGTGTTCATGAATCGAGCCTGCATGGTGCGGCTTGCTCTTCACATTCCGAGTTGTAAGTCGGGTTGAGGAGCGGTTGCCCTCAAACAAGATAGGCCTGCTCCTTGATGCTTGGACCGCTTTGAATTCAGCCTATGTGCGCTGAGCGGTATTCGCGTCATCTTGACCGCGCGCCAACTGCCTTCGGTCTACTCCGGTAACCGGTTATTTTTCGTGCCCAGCCTTGCGTCTCCAGCGTGCCATTGGCGACGTCGCATCGCGAGCAGCGAAGCCGTTCCGCGGCAGGCGCGCCAGGTCGATTCAGGTCAACATACCCGCTCAAGCTACTATTAGCCTCACGGAACATTCCCTACAGCCGCGCAGCCTCACCGCACCCCGTATTGACGGAGGGTGCCCATCCGTTAGCGGCCGCCTTGCCGATTAAGTGAGGGTGTGAGTCATGTGACTATTCACAGGAATAGTCACATGACGAATGGACGGGTCGAAGTCA
>Ga0307508_10000677_pt1 | contig 40943 bp, 26 predicted proteins | sample 9_EM_MG_FD_203089 | JGI IMG/M metagenome (GOLD analysis project Ga0307508, IMG submission 203089) | Populus trichocarpa ectomycorrhiza microbial communities from riparian zone in the Pacific Northwest, United States - 9_EM | ecosystem: Host-associated > Plants > Roots > Unclassified | place... | reverse complement strand
CTCCCCGGGCATCGCGGCTGATAAGGCTGGCGCCTGCAAGCGCCAGCGCGGGTACAGACAGGCGCTCCAGCCAGTGGCGGCGCGATATAGCATCGGGTTGGTTCATATCCATATAGCAGCTTTAGTGGTATAAAAGCGGAAATTATACCGTTGCCGCGGCCCTGGTACGGGGTGAATTGCCTTTTTAGTAATTGTTTTTAACCAGTTTTGACACGCGGAAGGGCTGAATAAACAACTGATTATGAAAAGGTTTAATAAGAAAACAGCTCAAACATTCGTTATTTGTTTTTATTTGTCGCATTTTACCGCCGCAAACGACACCCTTTAACCGCCCCTAACCCGAAAACTATGCATGTCCGCAAGGACCTCTTACCATCCGCCGTACTGTTCATCCTGCTGGGCATTTCCCTCCTTTCCTGCAATAAAACAATGATCAGCGAACCTGCGCCTGTGCCCGGTACCGGCTCCGCAGCTGTTATGACCGCTGCAACGCAAACCGCCGCCGTGCTCAATAGCAGCTGGTCGGTCAACTGGAATAACTACACCGATGGCCATTATACTGCGGGCAATGCCTGTACCGATTTCGGCAATGCAGTCAGCTGGACAGACAGCCGCGCCTGGATTTCCAGTGGCGTGCTCCGCATCCGGTTACAGCCCAATGCGCTCTCGTCTGCCAGTGGTATTCTTTCCAATATAGAGGTGGCCCCGGGCACCGCGTATGAAATAGACTATGATGTCAGGTTTCACAGCCAGTTCGACTGGAGCCGCGGCGGCAAGCTCGGTTTTGGTTTCCTGGTAGGCGATGGCAATACCGGGGGCAATCCCGCCTGGCAAGGCAACGGCGGCAGCATACGCCTGATATGGTACCAAACCAGCGCCGGCCGCACCGTCTTCCAGCCTTATCTTTATTATAAGGACCAGCCCGATTCGGCCGGTGATCATTTCGGCCTGTCTTATCCCGCTACCGGCACCATAGCCCGGGGCAAATGGTACCATGTGCACCTTTACATCCAAAGCAATACCGGCAGCAATACCAATGGCCGCGCAGCAATAGCCATCAACGGCGCCGTACTGCTCAATACAGCCATACGCTGGACCACCAACGACAGCAAACGTTTTATCCGCAGCATCTGTTTCCATACCTTCCGCGGCGGCGATACGCCCGATTGGGAATCGGCTACCCTCGGTTATATTTATTACGATAACCTCGTGGTGCACAAGATCTGCGGGTAGAAAGAAATATTCCTCCTTTTCTTTACATTTGTTCCGCAGGTGATGGCATCACCTATGTATGAAAAAAAAGATTGGCTCCCTTCAGCAATTCGTTATCGCTTCCCACCTGGTTAAATGGACCCTGCTGGCTATCCCGGTAGCCGCTACGGTTGGTTCGCTTGTGGCCCTGTTTCTATGGCTGCTCGATAAGGTGACTGCGCTCCGTTACCAAAATGGCTGGCTCCTGTTTTTGCTCCCGCCGGCGGGGGTGGTTATTTATTTATTGTATCGCTATCTCGGCAAAAATGCCGAAGCAGGCAATAACCTTATCATGGACGAAATTCATGCGCCCGGCGGCGGCGTGCCCCTGCGCATGGCGCCCCTGGTATTGGTCACTACCATTATCACGCACCTGTTTGGCGGCTCCGCCGGCAGGGAAGGCACTGCGGTACAGGTGGGGGGCAGCATGGCCGCGCTGCTGGGCAAATGGTGCCGGCTAAACCGCATGGACATGCGCATTATCCTGATGACGGGTATCGCTGCGGGTTTCGGCGCCGTATTTGGTACGCCGGTCGCCGGCGCCTTGTTTGCGCTGGAAGTATTGCTCATCGGCCGCATCAACCATACCGCTTTATTGCCTTGCCTGATGGCGGGATTGCTGGCAGACATCGTTTGCGCTGCCTGGGGCATCCATCATACGCAGTACCATATTACGTTTGCCGAAACAGCCCGCAGCGGCATCCCTTTTATTCATTTTGATGTGATGCTGCTGCTTAAAGTAATTGCGGCGGGTATTTGTTTCGGGCTGGTAAGCTATCTCTTTGCCGGGTTATCGCACACGATAAAAAATTACAGCAACCGCCTGCTGAAAATAAAATGGACGGTCCCCGTTGCCGGCGGTATCCTTATCATTGTGCTGACGTGGTTATTGGGCACGCGCGATTACCTCGGTCTCGGCGTGAGCAGTCCCGATCCGCACGCCGTCACCATCGTATCCGCTTTCAGCGCGGGCGGCGCGGGTTATTTTAGCTGGTGGTGGAAGCTATTGCTCACGGCCATTACGCTGGGCATGGGTTTTAAAGGCGGCGAGGTAACGCCCCTGTTTTTTATCGGCGCCACATTGGGCAATATACTGGCGCTGCTCTCGGGCGCGCCGGTCGATTTAATGGCGGGCCTGGGTTTTATCGCCGTCTTTGCCGGCGCTACCAATACGCCCATCGCCTGTACGGTGATGGGCGTAGAGCTCTTTGGGGGGCAGCATGTGATTTATTATGCAGTCGCCTGCTTTACCGCCTATTACTTCAGCGGGCATACGGGTATTTATCAATCCCAACGCGTGGCCACAGCCAAAACAGCAGCCTTCGATGAGGATACCGAACACAGCTTAAAAGACATCCGCGACAAACATTAATATGAAGTATTCAATGTCGTATGTCGTTTAGGTAAGGTATTCCGTCCCGTTAGGACGATTGATGGGTAGGAAAATGAATAACCCACCAGACGTCCCTACGGGACGATAGATCATCACCATAACCGGGGCTACCTCATCAAACGTCCCGATGGGACGATAGAGATGTTTGGAAATCCGGCTACCTGGCCAGCCTCTCTGGCGGGAGAATAAGAACAACAAACGATTGACGCACATCGTTCCGTTAGGGGGGGATGGGTAAAAAAACACATGGCGTCATACGTCGTCCCGTTAGGGACGTCTGATGGGTAGAATGCATCGCCCCGTCATCATCCCGTTAGAGGGGTTTGATGGGTAAAAAAAACACATGGCATCATACGTCGTCCCGCTAGGGACGTCTGATGGGTAGGAAATGCATCGCCCGTCATCGATGTTTGATGGGTTACATCAAGCAGGCTCTTTGAAGATATATCGTTCGTCGTATTCAATCTCAAAAGCATTGAGAAATGCCTTGTATTCATCCAGGAAGGTCTTCTTCTTATGATGTTCTTCCTGTTGCTGAATATACCTGATAACATCAGGCAAATGGCTTTTGGAATAGGAAAAGGCGCCATAGCCTTCCTGCCAGGAAAACCGGCTGCCGGTAAACCGGTTTTCGTTTATCCACCTGGCGCTTTCTGCTTTTACATTTTGGATAATGGAAGAAATGGATTGATGAGGGCGTATGCCGGCGAGGATATGGATGTGATCCGGCATGCCGTTTATTTGCAACAATTTATGTTCATTGTTTTGAAGGATAGCGGTAATAAATTGATGCAATCGATCTTTCCATGAAGCGTCAATAAGAGAGGCGCGGTATTTAACCGCAAATACGAATTGAATGTGTAATTGGGTATAGGTGTTTGACATAAGGATTAGGTTTAGCCGAAGGTAAAAAATTTAGGCGAAACCCGCCAATAGACACCCACCAGACGTCCCTAACGGGACGAGAGATCGTAATCATACCGGGGGCTACCCATCAAACGTCCCGATGGGACGATGGGATCACAAATCATAACCGATGATTTGTGCTTAAACGGTTGATGCCATGCTATTCTTCGTCCCTTCGGGACGTTTGATGGGTAGAAAAAAACGAATAACCCGTCTATCGTCCCGTTAGGGACGTCTGGTGGGTTATATTCCGGACCGGTTATCCCTTCTTTACCAGCGCTAATTGTCCCAGGTGGTATGCGAGGTGATTGGTACGATTGATCAGCACATTGAGCTTATTACGATGCGGCTCTTTGGCAAAGTCTTCTTCGCTCATCATCGTATGCGGCCGGAACCATTCTTCTGCGGTAACGCTATTTAATTTTTGCGTGAGCACGTCGTTAATATGCGCCCAGGATTCTCTGAGCTCCTTAGGCGACGGCAGGGTGTTGACGGCCTTATCGGCATTGCTGATAAAAGCTTCGTCCAGCTGCGGGTACAGGCGGCTGCCCAGGCCCAGCAGGGGCTGCATCATATCGTGTACCGCTGTAAGATGGCCGAGCAGGTAAATGATCCTGTTTTTGCCGGGCGCTATTTCGAGGTACAAATCTTCATCGCTAAGATTGTTGAAAGCCGCGATGGTTCTTTTCGATTGTATTTCCCAGGCTTGCAAAGCCATCCTGATAAATAAGGCAGGTGTCATATGTGATGATTGTAACAGGTTAACAAGTTAATAAAAGCCTATTACAAGTGGGTGCCATAATTGTTCGCCTTGCCAGGAAGTGTTATATATGTAGCAGGTTTTTATAAATAGTGTAGTTCTCTTCGTCGAAACAGACGAATGTCACTTTTGTTATCATGGTTGTTGCCGCCAGGAACTGGCGGACCGTGCTGACAGCAATGTTGGCAGCCTTCTCTTTGGGAAAGTGATAGATGCCGGTACTGATATTGGGAAAGGCGATGTGCTGCACACCGTGCTCCGCCGCCAGCTGCAGGCTGTTACGGTAAGCCGATGCCAGCAGGGCTTCCTCGTTGCTGTTGCCGCCGTTCCATACCGGGCCCACGGTATGGATTACAAACCGCGCGGGCAGCTTACCCGCTGTGGTGATAACCGCTTCGCCTACGGGGCAGCCGCCCTGGCGATTGCGGATGCGGATACATTCCTCCAGTATTTCCTTTCCCCCGGCCCGGTGAATGGCGCCATCCACACCTCCGCCGCCGAGCAGCGATGTATTGGCGGCATTCACTATCGCGTCTGCGGCTGTTTTGGTGATATCCCCCTGTATTAATGCAATCATAATAATAGATGCAATTTACCATGTTTGGTGCAAGCCGGGGTACGGAAAAATATCGCACAGAGACAAAAAGAGAAAGAGAAGTGCCTGCGCGACTAAAATTTTTATATCTCCTGCCTCTAACCCCTCCCTGCGTAGCCTACAGGAATCGTTTAAAACTTAGTTAACTGGTTATCAATATTTATTTTTCTTCTTGTAGAGGTTTTGACGTAGCCCGTTTTTTGCCTTCCAGCCCCTTTATCATCAATTTTGTGCCCACAAAACCAAAATTGCTGCTATATGATCCGAAACCGAATGCGTGTCCCCTTGCTCCTGCTTTCTATTTTCAGTTCTTTTATCTCATACGCACAGGATGACGCTAAAACTCCAGCGGTTAGCAACGACACCCTCCCCATCGGCAAATGGCCGGGCCGGGGTGGTTCCAGCTACAACCTGCTTTACCAGAACCGCGAGCGAAAGCTCACTGTTGCCGCGGTAGGCGAAGTCTATACCAATGATTTGATAAAGACGGCATCCCCTTCTTTTGGCGGCATGCTGACAGGCAGGCTGGCGGGTGTGTATGTAACGCAATTCACCGGCGAGCCGGGCAATGACGATCCAACCATCCTGGTCCGCGGGCAGGCGCCCCTGGTGATGGTGGATGGAACGCCGCAAAGCTTTGTGTCGCTGAACCCGGAGCAGATTGAATCGATCACCGTGCTGAAGGATGCGCTCTCCACCGCCCTGCTGGGCATGCGCGCCTCGGGTGGCGTGATACTGATCACCACTAAAAAAGGCAACAAACAAGGCCAGTCGTCCATACAATTCACCGCGCAGCAAGGTATCCAGCAACCTACGAGGATGCCCAAAGCGCTGAACGCTTTCCAGTATGCCAGCCTGTACAACGAGGCCCTGGCCAATGAAGGCCGCCCCGCGCTGTATACACCCGCCGATCTGGACGCGTATAAAAACCAGACGGACCCTTACGGCCACCCGGACGTGGACTGGCAGAAACAGATTTTGAAAAACCAGGCTACTTACAGCCATTATGATCTCTCCTTCTCGGGCGCGGCCAAAAACGCCCGCTATTTTGCCAACCTGGATTATATGCTCCAGGATGGCCTGTTCAAAACGGAGGATTTCAATGTGTACAACACCAATGCCGGCTACAAGCGGTATATCTTCCGCTCCAACATTGAAATCGATCTCAGCAAGTATGTGGCCACCTCGCTGAATCTCTTTGGCAGGATACAAAACACCAACCAGCCGGGCGCCACCAACGGCACCATTTACAGCAACCTGATCAGCACGCCCAACAATGCCTACCCGGTGAAGAACGCCGATGGCTCCCTGGGCGGCGGCATGAACTACCAGGACAATGTATACGGGCAAATCGTATTGTCTGGTTACCGTCCTGTTTATGAAAGGGATTTCAAAGCGGATTTCTCCATGAAGGGCAATCTTGACGTCATTACCAAAGGCCTGTGGATAAAAGGCCTTGCGGCCATCAATGCCTACCAGCGCGAGACCATCGACCGCAGTAAATCGTTTGCCGTATTCAGCCGCGCCACCGATACTACCGGCGGTAAGCCGCTCTACAACCAGTTTGGCACCAACGGCTCGCAGGCCAATGTGGATGGCGCTAACGCCCAGAACCGCCTTGCCTATATGGAAGTATCCATGGGCTGGGCTAAGACGATGGGCAATCATACGCTCAGCGCGCTGGCTATGTACAACAACGATTACCGCATGGTCAACACGAACCTTGGCTTCAGCTTTACCGGGCTGGCGGCAAGGGTATCATACGACTACAAACAAAAATATATCGCGGAATTCACCGCCGGCTACAACGGTGCGGAGCTCTATCCCCAAAGCAAACGTTACGGGTTCTTTCCCGCCGCCGGTCTTGGATGGGTGCTCACGGAAGAAGATTTTCTGAAAGACCAGCTCAGCTGGCTCAACAGTCTCAAACTGCGCGGCAGCTATGGAAAAACAGGCAATGCCAACGCCGGTTATTATGAATATTACCAGTACTACGGTACCGGCACCGGCTATGGCTTTGGTAGCACCGTGCCTTCTTCCACCACCACCCTGCAGCAGGGACCGCTGGCCAACCCCGATATCACCTGGGAAAAAGCAGACAAATTATCCGTTGGCATCGACGGTACTATGTTTAACAGGCACCTGGGCTTCTCCGCGGATTATTTCAATGATAAGTATTATGACCTGCTGATGCAGCGCAGGGATGGCTCCACTATGTTAGGTACGGGCTATCCCGATGAAAACATTGGTATCAACCGCTACAGCGGCTTTGAATTGCAGGCCAGCTGGCAGGGAGGTTCAGGCGCGCTGACGTATTTCATATCTCCCAATTTTACCTTGCTTAAGAGCAAGGTGGTATACACGGCGGAACCCGCCTATGGCTACAGTTGGTCAGGGCTTACAGGCCGCCCGGTTGGACAGGCTTTTGGCTATACGGCTGAAGGCCTGTTCCAATCCCCGGCCGATATTGCCGCTCATGCTTACCAGGGCAGCGGCATCCAGCCCGGCGACATAAAATACAAAGACCTGAACAACGATGGTGTCATCAATGCCAACGACAGGGCCGCTATCGGCAATACCAAACCGCAGGTATACTATGGACTTAGCACCGGCCTTGCCTATAAAGGATTTGATCTGACCGTTCTTGCGCAGGGCGTGGCCAACAGGAGCGTGCAGCTGGGCGGCAATACTTACTGGGCATTCCTTAGTAACGGCGAGAACCAGGCCTACGACAATGCGCTGGGCCGCTGGACGCCCGCCAACGCCGGCAATGCCACTTATCCCCGGCTGTGGATTGGCAACAACACCAACAACCAGCAATCGTCTTCTTACTGGACCCACAAAGGCGATTACCTGCGGATAAAAAACATAGAGCTCGGCTATTCGCTGCCGGTATCCCTTACCAGGAAAGCGAGGCTTACCACCGTGCGGCTCTTTGTGAACGCCACCAACCTTGTCACCTTCACCGGTCTTGACAACATGGACCCCGAGAATTACAATGGTCTTTACCCCATTATGAAAGTGCTCACCGGTGGCCTGGCCATTACATTCTAAATGCTGCAAAAAATCAAAACGACTCAGATGAAATACCTCCTTATAATAACGATTGCCGTGGTTGCCTTCCTGCCTGCCTGCAGGAAACAAAATGCAGGTCCGGTTGAGATGTATACACCGGGCCGCGTGTTTGACTCGCTGGACAAGAACGGCACCAATGCACAGCTGTACCTGAGTAATATTTATGCCGACATGCCCCGCGGCTTCAACCGCATAGACAACGATATGCTGGAGGCGGGGACCGACGACGCCACGCCTTCCCGTGACGGTTCGAACATTCAAATTGTTACCAGGGGCAATCTTACCATCACTAATAACCCCGATGATTCCTGGTCGCAGAACTATGCATCCATCCGCAAGGTGAACATACTGCTGGCCAATATCGGCGTGGTGCCCGTGCCCGCACAGGTGCCCTTCTGGAAAGCCGAGGCCCGCTTCCTGCGCGCGCTGTTCTATTTTGAGCTGCTCAAAAGATATGGCGGCGTGCCCATCATCGGAGACAGCGTCTTCAACGGCAGTGATAAGATCACCATGAAGAGAAATACGTTCGATAGCTGCGTGAACTATATTGTCAATGAGTGCGATAATATCAAGGGCGCTGTAAAAACAGAGCCGCTGGCCGCATCCGACTGGGGACGTGTATCGCGCGGCGCGGTGCTGGCGCTCAGGTCGAGGGTGCTGCTTTATGCCGCCAGCCCGCTGTACAATGGCGGGGTGCCTTCCGGCGCATCGCCCGAACAGCAAAGCTATGCAGGCTATCCTTCCTTCGATGCCAACCGCTGGAACAAAGCGGCGATAGCAGCCAACGACCTGGTCGCGCTGAATGTATACTCGCTCGAGGCCACGTTTAACAACGCCTTTCTCAATCGCCAGAACAAGGAAGTGATATTGTCGTATTTAAGAGCCACTACTACCGACCTGGAAACAAACAACGGCCCCATCGGCTATTCGCTGCAGGCGGCCGGCTTTGGCAATACAAGCCCTACGCAGGATCTTGTGGACGCCTTTGGCATGTCGAACGGCAAGGCGATCACAGAAGCCAGCTCCGGCTATAATCCCAATGACCCCTATACCGGCAGGGACCCGCGCCTGGCCAATACGGTTTTGTATAACAATGCCGCCTGGCTGTCCCGTGCCCTTCAAACCTTTGAAGGCGGTCTTGATAAGCCCAATACCAACCGCGTGCAGACAAAGACCGGTTACTATATGCGCAAGTTCCTGGGCAATTTTGCCACGTCTACCGTGTATTCGGCGCAGAACCACAATTTCCCCTTGTTCAGGATAGCAGAGACCATGCTCAATTATGCCGAGGCGTTGAATGAATATTCCGGTCCGGTGGCCCAGGTGTATACCACGCTGATCAATATCCGCAAAAGAGCGGGCATCGCTGCCGGCTCCGATAGCAAGTACGGTCTTGGCGCAACGCTCACCAAAGACCAGATGCGTGAGGTGATACGCAATGAGCGCCGGGTGGAAATGGCCTTCGAGGAACAACGCTACTGGGACCTGCGCCGGTGGAAGACAGCAGAGACGGTGCTCAATAAGAGTCTCACGGGTATGAAGATTACAAAAAATGCCAATGGCACTTTCTCTTATCAAATTTTTACGGCCAGTCAGGTTACGTTCGTAGCGCCCAAAATGTACCAATACCCCGTTCCGTACACCGAAATCATTACCAATACTAACCTCACCCAAAACTTTGGCTGGTAAAAACCTCCATAAAATCTGCTATATGAAGAGATATTTGTTGTTGTTTGTGCTGTACCTGTTGTCTGCGCAGCTGTATGCACAATCAAAAAAAGTTATCACAGGCACGGTCAGCACGGATTCTTCGCAGCTGCTCTCCAACGTCACCATATATGAAAAGGATGTACCCGGTCATGGCACCGTGACAAATAACAAAGGGGAGTTTACGCTGGCGCTGCAGGGCAAGGGCGTGCTGGTTATCCGCCACGTAGGTTTCCAGTCGCAGGAACTAACGATAGGCGATAAAAAAAATACCGTCAACGTGCGGCTGGTATCCGATTCAAAGCTGCTCGATGATATCGTGGTCATAGGCTATGGCACCAAGAAGAAGATCACCAATACCGGTGCCGTCAGCGCTATCTCCGGAGCGGAATTGAGGGAAACGCCCACGGCCAGCATGCAGAATGCGCTGGTGGGACGGCTGCCCGGTTATTTTTCACAGCAGCGCTCGGGCCAGCCCGGCTCCGACGGTTCGCTGGGATTGATACGCGGCCTGAGCACTATCACCAATGACCCGGACCACAAAGCGGCTTCGCCGCTGGTGATTGTGGACGACCTGGAATACGGTGGCGCTATCAGTGAAATAGACCCGGACCAGATAGAGAACATTTCTATTTTAAAAGATGCCTCTACCACCGCGGTATATGGTATCAAGGGCGCCAACGGCGTTATTGTGATCACCACCCGCAGGGGTAAGATGGGCCGCCCGCAGGTATCGTTTCGCTCGGAAGCCGGCGGACAGGCGCCTACCTTCAAACCGCATTTTCTTGATTCGTATAACTCCGCCCTGCTGCGCAACCAGGCATTGTCCAATGACGGGCTGGCGCCCGACTGGACGGCGCAGGATATCCAGCTGTTTAAAGACGGCACTGACCCTTATGGCCACCCTAATATCGACTGGTGGAAAACGCTGATACGTCCTTATTCCGTGCAGGCCACCAATACACTGAATATCTCCGGCGGTACGGAAAAAGCAAAATACTTTGTGTCTGCCGGCTATCTCTGGCAGAACGGGATGGTCAGGAATTTTGCGGATAAAAACAAGGAGGATCTGAATAGTAATTACTACTACAAACGCTATAATTTCCGCTCCAACCTGGATCTGCAGGCCACGAAGACCTTGTCGCTGAACCTGGACCTTTCGGGCAATTATTCCGGGCGCAACGAGCCCAATATCGGCGGCCGCAACAGCCGGAACAAAGTGTTGTTTGAGATAAACGATTATGTGCAGCTGCCACCCTTTGCCTACCAGCCTTATAACCCTAACGGAACGTACGGCGCCAACCCCTCTAAGTTTGGCACCTATTCCAATAATGTCATTGGCCGGTTCGCCCTCGGCGGTTACAACCGTTCCTTCGACAATGATGTGACGGCCAACCTGCGCGCTACGCAAAAGCTGGATTTTATTACAAAAGGATTGTCGGTAAAAGCTGTGCTTGGCTACAATGCGCATTTCAGGTTCTGGCGCAGCCTGACGCGTTCCAGCTTCCCTGCCTTTGGGTACAATGCTGTTACCAAAGTATACACGCCATGGGATCCTAACGTGTACGAAGAGCAGCAATTGAGCCTGGGCTATTATGCAGACGGCCCCAACTCTTATAAAAAGCTGAACTACCAGGGCTCTGTCAGCTACGACCGTACTTTTGGCGGGCACCACGTATATGCGCTGGGTCTGTTCAACCAGACCTCCAATCTCACCGGCGCCAATGCGCCCATTATATTCAAAGGATATGTAGGAAGGGTAGGGTACGATTACAAGCAGAAATACCTCGTGGAGCTGAACACCGGTTACAACGGTTCCAGCGTATTCTCTATGGAAAAAAGATATGCATGGTTTCCGGCTGTATCGGCAGGATGGAACCTCGGCAAGGAAGCATTCTTTGCAAAGACGTTTAAATTTATCGACCAGTTCAAGCTCAGGGCTTCGCTTGGCCTGACGGGCAATGACCAGCTGCCCAACAACCCCGCCACCAATTCTCCCTACCTCTATGTATACCAGCAGGTATACCAGAACTCGGGTTCTTATTCCATCGGCAACGTGAGCAGGACCATCGGCGGTATCGTGGAAGGCACTCTTGGCACGGATGTGACCTGGGAAAAGGAAAGACAGGGTGACCTGGGCCTGGACATAAAAATGTTCAACAACAAATTCGGCCTCTCGGCGGACTATTTCGATCGCGAGCGTTATGATATCCTTATCACGAGGGGAAGCGTATCTACCATACTGGGTGTGGGTGTTCCGCCGGTGAACCTGGGCAAGGTGCAGAACAGGGGTTTTGAAGTGGAAGCGACCTACAACGGTTCTTTCAAACAGCTCACTTACTCCTTCCGCGGCAATATCTCGGTGGCCAAAAACAAGATCCTGTTCCAGGATGAAGCGCAGCCTGCTTATCCCTGGCTGGCCGGCACCGGCCACGCGGTGGGCTACCTGATTGGTTATTCCTACCAGGGCTTTTATGCCGATTCAACCGATATCGCCAAAAATGCGAAGACGCCCATTATCGCCAAACCGGGCGATCCGAAATATGCTGACCTGAACGGCGATGGTAAGATTGATCCCAACGACCAGCGTATCATGCAATATACCAACCTGCCCACCACCAACCTGGGCTTTACCACCACGGTAGGGTATAAGGGTATCGGGCTTTCGGTTACGTTTCAGTCGGCCCTCAATTTCGTGATGAGGAGAAACCTAACGGGCAACTATACCGTAGAACGCCTGAACGCGTGGACGCCCACGAATCCCAATCCCATTTTACCCCGCCTGACAACGGTGGCCAGTGTGGGCGACTACGACTCGGATTTCTGGTTCAGGAGAATGGATTACCTGCGCCTGAAAACGGTGAACCTGGGCTACCAGCTGCCGGCGAAATTCGTCAATAAGCACTCGCTTAGCAGCGTGCGGGTATATGCCAGCGCCTACAACCTGTTTACCTGGATGCTCGTGCAGAAAAATATCTATGATTTTGACCCGGAAGCGCCTACTTCTACGGAAGGCGGCGAATACCCCGTACAGAAAGTGGTGACTTTTGGTTTGCAGGTCACTTTCTAAACTTTTAAAAAGAAAAATATGAATGCGAATAAATCAATACTTATCATTCTAATGACGGTGCTGCTGGCTTCTGGCTTGTGCTCCTGCCGGAAAACAGGTACGCTCGACCCACAGATTACCGCGCTCGATGAGACGGCCACGTTTACGGACAGTTCCCGGACCATGCAGTTTCTCTTTGGGATCTATTCTGATATCGCCTTCTCTTTCAGCTACCGCCGGTATACCTACACCAGTAATATCAGCGCCAGCACCGCGGAAGGTTGCGACGAAGCCGTGCATCGCCTGAACGGCCCCACGCAACCCTTTGTCTATTTGTACAACGGTACGCTCAATGCCAACGATGAAGAGCCGTATAAATGGATGTGGACAAAATCATATGGCGCCATCCGCCGCGTGAATGTGTACCTGCAGCACGTGAAGACGGCGCCGCTGTCGGAAGGAATGAAGCAGCAATCGACAGGAGAGGCCCGCTTCCTGCGTGCCTGGTATTATTCCATACTACTGAAAAATTTTGCCGGTATTCCCATGATAGGAGACACCGTATACGAGGCTTCTGATCCCATTGTGCCGGCCCGCAGCAGCTACGAGGATTGTGTAAACTATATTCTCAGCGAATGCGATGCCGCGGCGGCCGCATTACCTGTGGGCTATGGCGCTACGGATTACGGAAGGATTACCAAAGGCGCTTGCCTGGCGCTGAAATCAAGGGTATTGCTGTATGCAGCCAGTCCCCTGTTTAATGGCGGCAGCGTAGCCACCAACGCCAGCCTGGTAAAGCTGACGGCCTATGCCACGGCCGATGCCAGCCGCTGGCAGAAAGCGGCACAGGCGGCGCTGGATGTGATCAATATGGGATTGTATGCATTGAACGAAGACAATACGACCGCTCCCGGCTATGGCTTTTCAAGGGTCTTTCTCACCCGCATCAACAGCGAGTATATCCTGCCCGGTATGCAGGCGCCCAATAAAACGATGGAGACATTTGCCACGCCCACTTCGCGTGGGGCAAATCCCACGCAGACCGCCCCCTCCCAGAACCTTGCGGAAGCATTCGGCATGAACAATGGTAAGTCCATTACGGATCCCGCTTCGGGTTTTGATCCCAATAACCCGTTTGTAAACCGGGACCCGCGTTTTAACTGGACATTTGTATGCAACGGCACGCCCTGGTACTCTACCACCACCAGCACTAAAATCCCCGTCAATATATACTTTACCAAAAACCCCGATGGTTCGCTCACGCCGGCTACCGATGCTACGCTGGTATGGATTGCCGGTTATTATTGGCGCAAGATGATGGATGATGGCACCGCCAGCAACGGCGGTCCCAATACGGACCGCTGCCTGCCGCTGATCCGGTACGCGGAAATTCTTTTAAATTACGCCGAGGCAAGCAATGAAACGGGCAATACCGCCATTGCCTACGACCAGCTCAGGCTCATTCGTAAAAGGGCCGGCATTATCGCCGGCGGCGACGGTCTTTATGGTCTGAAAGCCAATATGACAAAGGATGACATGCGCGCCGTATTGCAAAACGAACGTGAAGTGGAGCTGGCCTTTGAAGACCACCGCTACTGGGATGTGCGCCGGTGGAAAACAGCCCCGGCCAACCAGAATGTGGACATGAAAGCCATGCAGGTGGTAAAGGTGGGGAGCGCCTTCCAGTATAATATCATACCGGTCAATATAAATGCGCGCCACCAGTTTAAGGACGCCTATTACCTGTTCCCTATCATGCAGAGTGAAATCCGTAAAAATGTGAACCTGGTGCAAAACCCGGGGTATTAGGGTATCAAACACCCACGGAATGTGTCTTAGAATATAAAATAGCCTATATGAAAAAACAAACCCTGTTGCTGGTATTGTGCGCGGGCGCCGCAGGCGCTTCCCTGGCACAAGGCAACACACAAAAGGCCTCCAAAGCAAAAACAGTGACCGTGTACACTACGGCGGCCCAAACGGATCTCCGGCTGGCGCAAAGCGGCACGCTGTCATTCAAAGAATACCGGCAGCCGCTCGAAACGGAGCCGACCCTATTCATCGACCCCACCCATCGCTTCCAGTCTTTTGTGGGCATCGGCGGCGCGCTCACCGATGCGGCCGCCGAAACATTTGCCAAACTGCCCAAAGACAAACAGCAGGAATTGCTGACGGCATATTACAACCCCGTCAAAGGTATCGGCTATACCCTGGCAAGGACAAACATACATAGCTGCGATTTTTCGAGCGACAGCTATACCTATGTGCAGGACAACGATGCGGCATTAAAAACCTTTAGCGTCGCCCACGACGAGCAATACCGCATTCCGTTTATCAGGCAGGCCATCGCCGCCGCCGGCGGTAAGCTGCCGCTGTTTGTAAGCCCGTGGAGCCCGCCTGCCTGGATGAAGGACAACAATGATATGGCCCACGGCGGCAAGCTGAAGCAGGCATTCAAACAAAGCTGGGCCAGCTACTTTGTTAAGTTCATCAAAACCTATGAGGCCAAAGGTATCCCGGTATGGGGATTGACGGTGCAAAACGAACCCATGGCCAAACAACGCTGGGAATCCTGCGTATTCACCGCCGAAGACGAACGCGATTTTATAAAAGACTATTTAGGTCCTACCCTGCATAAACAAGGCCTGGGCGATAAAAAACTCATTGCCTGGGACCATAACCGCGATTTGATGTACCAGCGCGCCAGCGTATTGCTGAACGACCCCGCCGCTGCCAAATACATCTGGGGTATCGGCTTTCACTGGTATGAAACATGGACCCGTGGCCCTATGCAGTTCGATAACCTGGCGCTCGTATCACGCGCATTCCCTGATAAGCACCTGTTGTTTACAGAGGGCTGTAAGGAATCGTTTAATATGGACAGCGTCTATAACTGGTCGCTCGGTGAGCGCTACGGCTATTCGATGATCAATGATTTCAACAACGGCACCACGGGCTGGACCGACTGGAATATCCTGCTCGATGAAAAAGGCGGCCCCAACCATGTGGGCAATTTCTGCTTTGCCCCCGTGCATGCCGATACCCGGAGCGGGCAGCTTATCTATACCAATGCGTATTATTATATCGGTCATTTTTCAAAGTTCATCCGCCCCGGTGCGCGGCGCATCGCCGCTTCGTCCAGCAGGGCGCAATTGCAAACCACCGCCTTTGCCAATACCGATGGCAGCATTGCCGTAGTGGTGATGAATACCACCGATAAAAAAATACCTTATTATATATGGCTTGCCGGCAATGCCGCCAGCACGGAAAGCCTGCCGCATTCCATTACTACCCTGGTTATACAATAATACTTATGTGCCGTAAATACATCTCCGCTGTTCTTATCTGTTGCAGCCTGTTGCCCGCTCCCGCCCATGCCCAGGGTTTTTTAAAAGCCCGTGATTCCATCATTGTCGATGGCCGGGGGCAGCAATACATCCTCCGGGGCATGGGCCTCGGCGGCTGGATGCTGCAGGAAGGCTATATGTTCCGCCTGGCCAACCTTGGCCAGCAATACCGCATTCGTGAAAAAATACAGGAGCTGGCAGGTCCCGAAAAAACAGCGCTGTTTTATGAGCAATGGCTCGCCAGCCATACCACCCGTACCGATATCGATTCACTCGCAGCCTGGGGTTTTAACTCCATCCGCCTGCCCATGCACTACCAGCTCTTTACGCTGCCGCCAGACGAAGAGCCGGTGCCGGGCAATAACACCTGGCTGGAAAAAGGCTTTGCCATGACCGATAGCCTCCTGCAGTGGTGTGCCCGCAATAAAATGTATCTTATCCTCGATCTGCATGCCGCACCTGGCGGACAGGGCAACGACCTGCCCATTTCCGACCGCAATCCCGCCAAACCTTCTCTTTGGCAAAGCGAGGCCAACCAGCAAAAAATGATAGCCCTCTGGCGGAAGCTCGCAGAACGCTATGCCGCCGAGCCTTTTATCGGCGGCTATGATATCATCAACGAGCCCAACTGGGGCTTCGAAGACCCAAAAGATATACGTGGCACCAAAGAACAATTGAACGCACCGCTTAAAAAGCTGATGATGTCTGTTACCAAAGCCATCCGGGAAGTGGATACCAATCATATCATCATCATAGAAGGCAACGGCTTTGGCAATAATTACAACGGCCTGCTGCCGGCCTGGGATAATAACATGGTGCTGAGCTTTCATAAATACGGCAATTTCAACAACGATGCAGACATCACCCGTTTCCTGCAGCTGCGGCAAAAATACCACCTGCCGCTCTGGATGGGCGAATCGGGTGAAAATTCCAATACCTGGTTTACCGAAGCCATCCGTCTCGTGGAAAGACATGGTATCGGCTGGGCCTGGTGGCAAAGCAAAAAGATAGGCATCAACAATCCCCTGGAACTCGTTCCGCCGCCGGGCTACCAGCAATTGCTGGACTACTGGTCGGGCAAGGGACCCAAACCTGCTGAAGCAGACGCATGGGCCATATTGCAAAATCTGCTTGCGGCCCTGCTCATCAAAAACAATGTATACCATCCCGATGTGACCGATGCCATGTTCCGGCAGGTGGGCTCCACCGCTACGAAACCTTTTAAACAACAAAATATCAGTAAAGAAGCAACTACTATCAATGCGGTGGATTACGACCTGGGCCGGCAGGGATTTGCCTATTATGATAAGGATACGGCCCGCTATCAATATACGCCCGGCGTCAATACCCAGGGCAACCGCGGCCATATGTATCGCAACGATGGCGTGGACATACAACAGGGCGACGACGGTTATTATGTATTCAGCATAGAAGAGGGGGAATGGATGCAATACACCATGGAGGTGCAACAAACAGGCGTTTATGCCATTGCCTTTAAAACAGCTTCCGATAATGCTGCAGGGCGCTTATCCCTGCTCGACGGTGATGCAGTCCTGGTAAAAGACCTGCCCGTGCCCGATTCAAAAGGGATTACAAACTGGCAGCCTGCGGAGATGAAAAATATTCGTTTAAAAAAGGGCATTCACCGGTTTCGTATATATGCAGGCAAGGGTGGGTTCAACCTGCTGTCGTTCAGGTTTTCCAAACAGTGATGCTCCCTATTATTTCCCCGTTTCACCCGGTTGCCATGTCAACAGGTAATCCACGAGGTTCGCATCATTCGGCAATTCCAGTTTTTTCCGTAGCCGGTACCGGCTCGTTTCCACGCCCCGGATAGAGATATTCATCAACTGCGAGATTTCCTTGGTAGAAAGGTTCAGGCGCAGGTAGGCGCAGAGCTTCAGGTCTGATGCCGTCAGCTCGGGGAAACGCTCTTTCAGGTTTTTGAGGTAATCGGTGTGCACGCTGTCGAAGTGAACGGCAAACTGTTCCCAGTCATGTACATTGTTCAGCTCGTGGTCGATAATGCGGATGATCTTTTTAAAGTCCCTGGAGTCTTTCTCCACCTCCGACGTATTCTTCAGACGCATCAGGTCTTCTTTGATCTTCGAGAGCAGCTCGCCTTTTTGTACAAAGCTCATCGCGTTGGACGCCAGCTCGCGGTTCTTTCCTTCAATCTCGGTCTGCAGCTTTTCATTGTTGAGGTGAATGATTTCTATTTCCGCCTGCAGCTTTTCATTTTTGAGGTGAACGATCTCGCCTTCGCTCTTGCTCATTGCCAGCTGGTGCTGTACCTGCAGCTGTTGCTGCTCTTCGTCGTAGCGGCGTTGCTGTTCCTGCAGCTTTACCAGCTGCAGGCGCTTGTACTTGCGCTGCTGGCGTTTGTAAAAAAAGTACAGCAGGCCTATGAATAACAGGCTGTACAGGGTCAGCGCCCACCAGGTCTGGTACCAGGGTGGCAGGACGGTAAACGACCAGGTGGCCACAGGCGATTCATTCTCCCGGCTGTTGCGGCTTTTTACCCGGAACACATAATGGCCGGCGGGAATATTGGTATAGTCCTTTTCGGGGCGTTTGCCCCAATCGCTCCATGCTTTGTCGAAGCCTTCGAGATAATAGCTGTAATCGATGTTTTGCTCCTGGCCATAGAGCACCGACGAAAATTCGAAATGCAATGAATTGCCCTGGTAGGGGATGGCCGGCGCCCCGGGCCCCGATGTACCGGTGTTATAACCGCCGTATAGCAATAGGTTCTTCTGCGCCGTCGACCGCACCGTGCGTATCAAAACCCGGATGGGGTATTTTGTTTTTATGTACTGCGCGTAATTGATATGGAAAAAACCTTTCTCGCCGGCGATGATCACATTATTACTGTCGATGACATTGATGTTTTCGTACCCGCCGGAGGTGATTTTGTTGTCCAGCTCGGGAAACCAGGTGGTCCGGGGCTTACCGGTGACCATGTCGATAACGCCCACTCTTTTATCCCGGCAAAACCAGGTATTGCCGTACCTGTCGTCCTTAAGATACGTCACCGGCACATGGCCGAATACTTCCTCATACCAGGCGGAGCGGATAAAATCGCCGCTGCGGTGGTCGTACTCGAAAGTGCCGTTGTCGGTGGTCAGGATGATTTTATCCTTTATCCTGAAAAGATGGTTGTGGTTGGCCGACAGCATTCCCCTGGTATCATGGTATACCGATGCCAGTGGCTCGTCGTTTTCATTGAATACCACCTTGTACATGCCTTTATAGGAATGCGCTATCCAGATGGTGCGGCCGTCGATGGCAATGAACTTGGCCGATTCAAACTGCGCATGCACCTTTGGGTTGCTGAAGCCGCCCGGCGCTTCGTTGTATACGTTGATGCCGTTATAGGTGCCCGCTATCATCACCGGCGATACGGCCGATGTATACAGCGGCAGGAATGTCCAGAAGCCGGTTTTATTATCGATGCTGGTAGCGGTATTGCCCTGCACCAGGAAAGCGCCGTTGTTATGCGCCAGCAGCAGCTTGCCGTTTACCTCGCAAAGATTCCATGCCTGTCCCCTGGTGTTCTCAACAAAATCGAAGCGGCTTTTAACAAGGCTCAGGTCGTGGCTGCTGTTGTCGAGCTGCGCGCTGTACACGCCCGTAGCCATACCCAGGTACAGGCGGTTGTGGTAGATGTACGAAGTATAGCCGGCATTGCGATCTTCCTTTTCGGGCGAGATGGTGGTAATGGCATTGTTATACGAGATCATGTCTATCCCGTGGTCGAGCCCCAGCCAGAGGTTGCGGTCACGGTCCAGCAGCATGCACAGGATATTATTGTTTTGCAGCCCCTGCTGTTTTACAATCTGCTGTACCAGCTCTCCTTTTTTATTGATAACGATGCAGCCGGCCAGGTTGGTGATAACGGCCAGCCGGTTGGCCGAGAGAAAGCTTGCGCCGGCAATGCTTTCCTGTGTGATGGCATTGATGGCGGGTGATGAAAAGACCGACAGCGTATCGTGGTGCAGGATAAACAGGCCGCTGTAAAAAGTGCTTATCAGCAGGCTGTCGCTGCCCCAAGGCAGCACCGCACTGACCTTTGCCTCTACAGGCAGCGCACCCTGGTGCGCCATCGGCTCCCAGCCGCTGCCGTTAAAGCGCACCATGCCTTTGTTAAACTCGCAGGCGACCACTTCTTTGCCGGTACTTCCCAGGAAAACCCAGTTGGTGCTTTTATAAACGCTGAGGCTATTGCCGCTCAGGCGAAAGATCAGCTTATTGGAGCGGAAAAAGACGTCTTTGTTTAAAAGACAGATATCCCATACATCGGCAAAGTCATTGTTTTTACCCGGTATCAGCGATTTGAGCGACGTATAGGCCAGCTCACCATTGGCGCCCGGTGAGAAATAGCCGAACTCTTCCTGGCCGCCTACGTATATCTTTCCATCGCCGGCAATGGCCAGCGAACGGGCGATGACCTTATTGGGAAGCGGGTAGAGACGCCAGAAAGTACCATCGTAGCTGAGCAGGCCGTCGTTGTTGGCAAAATAAATGATACCGTTCGCATCCTGCTTTACGTCCCAGTTCTGGCTGCCCGCCCGGTACTCCTGCCGGGGATGGTTGATAATGGTAGGAATGCCAATCGTATTCTGTGACCATACGGCGCAGGAAAGCAGCAGGGTGCCTATAACCAGCAAGCGTCTTCTCATTTTGCAGTAGTACATACGTTAGCAGCCGCTAAATTAGCAGAAAAAGAAAAGCAGCCCCTATCGTTCCCCGTCTAATAATTTTTCAGCGGTATATTGTCCTTTTTAATGCCTACGTTTAACACACCGGCGGTTTGTTTGAGCTGTTCTACTATGTCGGCGGCCTGCCGGTCAGTCAGCACACTGTACCTGGCTTCTATATCCTGGTATGCGCCGTTATCCCGTATTATCCAATCTGATACCCTTGCCTGGCGCAACAGCTGCATGACCAGGCGTTTGATAGCAGGGTCATTCCTGCAGTCTGCCGTTATAATAGTTACAGGGGCCAGCAGGGACGCGCCTTCCGGCGGCCTGGCAGGTGCACAGGCATGACAGGTAAGCAGTAAGCTGAAAACAGGATAAAAGAAAACCGGTTTCATATAGCAATTTTAAGGTGAAAGGATCTTTTTAGGCGGGTAGGACTGCGACCTCATGTAATCGCATGCAGGAACTATAGCTTGCCGGAAGAAGTTGGAGCGGGTAGTGTATAGTAAAGGTAGATGTCCGTGCAATTAATGTTGCACAGGCCGGCTTATTATTGGATACACCCGATAAGTTGTGGTGTTTTTTTCCGGTAAAAATATCGTGTCGGATCTCCCATGCCGCCCTGTTGCCTTTTCCCCTTATTTGCTTATTTTTGAATTTCCCTTTATCCGCCGGAAATTCAGAACAGGTGGGGCTTGCCATGCCCGGCTACCAGGCCGGTAGCTCCCCCGTATAAAAACATTTTGTTACATGTTTGAGAAACAGAATACCGCTGCCGACAGTACCGGGCCTGCCCAGCCTGTGCAGGGACTTAGGACCACGGCGTCCGGCACGGCGGAAGATACCGCTTCGCTCAAAAAACTGGAAGAGATGGAGGAGCGGATGCGCCTGGCCATCGACGCGGCCAATATAGGCATGTACGACAAGGACTTTGTCACCAATAAAGTGATTTGCAGCCCCCGCCTGCTTGAAATCATGGGTTTGACAAAACCCATTTTAACCCTCGACGAACTACGCGACACCCTTCATCCCGACGACCGCCACCTGCGCGATGAAGCGCACCAGCGCGCCCTTACCACCGGCCTCATCGCTTATGAAGCCAGGGTAGTATGGCCCGATGGCAACATTCGCTGGATACAGGCAAGGGGCAAGCTTTTTTTCAACGAACGGCAGGAGCCATTGCGTATACTTGGCACCGCCACCGATATCACCGATCGAAAGCTGCTCACCGTTCAGCTCGAAAAAGAAGTGCAGCAACGCACACAGGAGCTGCAGCAATCCAACGACGCCCTGCTAAAGTCGAATGGCGAGCTCGAACAATTTGCCTATGTGGCCAGCCACGACCTGCAGGAGCCGCTCCGGAAAATACAAACCTTTATCAACCGCCTGCTGGAATCAAAAGAAACGATGTTTTCGCCCAGGGACCAGGACCTGTTCCGTCGCATACAATCCGCCTCCGGCCGGATGAACCAGCTTATCGTGGACCTGCTCTCTTATTCTACCGTTAATACTTCCAGCCGGCTTTTTGCCGCCACCGATCTCAATAAGCTGCTCAAAAGCGTAGAAGAACAATTGAAGGAAGCCATAGAGCAGGCCGGGGCGGTCATCGTTGCTTCGCCGCTGCCCATCATTCCTATTATCCCTTACCAGTTTGAGCAATTGCTCACCAATCTTATCAGCAATTCCATCAAGTTTGCCCGTGCAGGTGCGCCGCCGCGTATCAGTATTGCCGCCGCTGCCGTGAGGGGGAATGCCATCGAAGGCGGGGCTGCCGCGCCGGCCGCAACCTATCACAGCATCACCGTGGCCGACAATGGTATCGGCTTCAGCCAGCAGTATTCGGACCGCATCTTCCAGGTATTCCAGCGCCTGCATGGCAAGCATGAATACCCGGGCACCGGCATCGGCCTGGCTATCTGCAAAAAGATTGTCGAAAACCACAACGGGTTTATCACCGCTACGGGCATCGAAAACGAAGGCGCCGTGTTTACCATTTACATACCGCAATAACCGGCTAATTTTTACACCATGTCTAACCCTGGCACCATTCATCCATGAGCAACAGCATTTGTTACCGCGTCCTTTGTATTGCCTGCCTGTTTTTTTCCGCCACCCTGCAGGCCCAGCAACGCAGTATGCTGTCCATTAACAGCAACTGGCAGTTTCACAAAGGAGAGCTAAGCGCCGCACGCGCCGGCGATCCCGCTGCGGGCTGGGAAACCGTGTCGCTGCCCCATACCTGGAATATCGCCGATGCGGCAGATGATGAGCCCGGCTATTACCGCGGCCCGGGCAGCTACCGCAAAACACTCTATATCGATCCTGCTTTGAAAGGAAAAGAGATATACCTCCACTTTGAAGGGGCCAACCAGGTCACGGACGTATTTGTAAACGGTCATAAAGCAGGTACGCACACCGGCGGCTATACCGCGTTTTCTTTTCCCATTACCAGCCTGCTGCAATGGGCCGACAGCGCCGCGCCCAATGAGCTGCTGGTAAAAGTAAACAACGCGCACAGCGAAGACATTCCTCCCTTATCCGCCGATTTTACTTTTTACGGCGGTATCTACCGCGATGTATACCTTGAAGCGGTCAACCGGGTGCATTTTGATATGGATAACAACGCATCGCCCGGCGTATTCATTGCCACGCCCTTTGTATCCAATGCCTATGCCACGATGGAAATAAAAGGCGTCGTGTCCAATCACAGCGCTGCCGCCGGCGACTGGCAGCTGGAAACAACACTGCTGGATGCCGATGATGAAGTGATAGCGCAGCAGCAATCGACACTCAGCATCGTAGCAGGCAGCAACGCCTCCTTTATACAATCGGTAAAAAATATACGCCATCCCCGGCTGTGGTCGCCCGGCGACCCTTACCTGTACCGCGTCATCACCACGATATCCGATAAGCAAACCGGCCGCGTTATTGACCGGCTCTCGCATGCATGGGGCTTTCGCTGGTTCCAGTTTGACGCCAACCGCGGTTTTTACCTCAATGGCCAGCCGCTAAAGCTGATGGGCACCAACCGTCACCAGGATTATAAAGGATTGGGCAACGCACTGCCGGATGCCCTGCACGTAAACGATGTCCGGCTGCTAAAAGAAATGGGCGCCAATTTTATCCGTATCTCCCATTACCCGCAGGACCCCGCCGTACTGGAAGCCTGCGACCGCATGGGCATACTGGCGTCGGTAGAAATACCCGTGGTCAACCGCATTACCGAAAACAAGGTCTTTGCCGCCAATTGCCTTAACATGCAGCGCGAGATGATAAGGCAAAACTTCAACCACCCGGCCGTTATCATCTGGACTTTTATGAACGAGATACTGCTGGTGCCCCGCTATGCGGCGGGCAGCGCCGAACGGGATACGTATTACCGGCAGGTGGCTGCATTGGCCAGGCAGCTGGACAGCCTTACCCGCCAGGAAGACAATGCCCGCTATACCATGATACCCAACCACGGCAGCTTTGACCTGTATACAAAAGCGGGCATTACCGCCATACCCATGCTGGTGGGCTGGAACCTGTACCAGGGCTGGTACAACGACAGCCTCCCCGATTTTGCCAGGTTCCTCGACAGGCATCACCGGGAGCTGCCCGACAAACCGCTGCTGGTAAGCGAATACGGGGTTGATGCCCTGCCCTCCCTGCACAGCTTTAATCCCGAGCGATTCGATAAAACACAGGAATACGCCAACCGCTACCATGAAGTGTATGAAAAAGCGATCCGCGATCGTCCCTTTGTGGCCGGCGCCGCTATCTGGAACCTTGTCGATTTTAATTCGGAAGGCCGCGAAGAAGCTTCCCCGCATATCAACAGCAAGGGCCTGCTCAGCACCGGCAGAAAACCGAAGGATGGCTATTTCTTTTACCAAAGCAAACTGCTCAGGCAGCCGTATATAAAAATTGGTTCCTCCGCCTGGACCCGCCGGGCCGGCATCGCCGCATCCGATAACGGGCTGTATTGCCGGCAGCCGGTGACCATATATACCAACCTGCCGGCCGTTATGGCCCGGCTGAATGGTAAAAAGCTCGGCGCCGCCCGGGCCATAGATGGAATAGCCACTATAAACGTTCCTTTCAGGAACGGCGACAACATCCTCGAAGTGATGGCCCTGAGCGGACGCGATACGCTCACCGATATGACGTCCATCCATTTCCAGCTGATCCCGCCTACACTGACCAACCAGCAGCTTCCTTTTTCAGACCTGCATATAAGCCTGGGGGATAAACGCTTTTATGTGAATGAGCTGACAGGCGAGGTATGGCTGCCCGAACAACCCTACAGCCCGGGTGGTTGGGGGTATATCGGCGGAAAGCCATTTGTAATGAAGGGCAGTACCCGCATACCTTATGGAACGGGTAAAAACATACTGGGCACCGGGCTCGACCCCGTCTACCAGACGCAACGCGTGGGCATCGATTCCTTCCGGCTCGATGTGCCCGACGGCCGGTATGAAGTAACCCTGCATTTCTGCGAGCTGCTGTCGAAAAAAGAACGTGCGGCCCTGGCCAATAACCTGGACGCCGGCGCAGCAGCGAACAACCATTTCTCCGATCGCTCTTTCGACGTATCTGTCAATGATATACCTGCCGGCAGGTTGGGCACCACCAATTACCTGGCGCCTGAGCAGTCCTATAGCAGCAAAATACTCGTAGACGCCGCCGGCCATACCGGTATTATCGTTGCCTTTCACGCTTTGAAAGGAGAAGCGATATTGAATGGCATCGAGGTAAAAAAATTATAAACCCCCGCAAAAAATACCCGCTTTGCGTTATAGGTAGAAACAACCCGGGCACAAGTGCCGTGATGCAGTACTACAAACAGGTAGTTTTTATTTTGAATGTTTACTTGGGTGGCAGTGATACGACTAACCTCGTATCATTCACCTAAAAACACTTGTATGATTTTCCCTGTTAATCATGTACCGATCACAAAGAAGGTTATTGGCTTTTCGTTTGTGCTTGCCGTTGTTTTTTTTGGCGCCTGCAAGAAAGGCGATACCGGCCCGGCTGGTTCGGCCAATGTGCTTTATTCTGATTGGTTTATAGCTACTCCCTGGGCGCAGACCACCGTTTTCAGCATGAAAAACTTCGATTACACAAAAGCCGCACCGGGTATTACGCAAAATGTGCTGGATAGCGGCATCGTGCTCACCTTTGGCAAGCTTACGGGTTATAATACCAGCGTATGGCCCGTTGGGCAGGTAGGGCAATTACCCATAAACCTTACGTATACCCAGGGCAGCATACAAACGGATACTTGGTCGGCGTTTGCCACCCTGGGCAACCTTCGTATCAATTTTGTAAACAACGTCAACACTTACAGCAACATCAGCACCGCACACAGTTTCCGCTATATCATTGTTCCGGGCGCCGTTAAAACCGGTCGCCGCGTGGACCTTCGCTCGATGAGCTATGACGAGGTCTGCGATTATTTGAATATTCCGAGATAGTTCGAGATAGTCTTTACCCTTCTACATATACAGGTATGCCATACTTGTAAAGTATGGCATACCTCAGTAATACCCGGTCGCCTCAACCACCCATTGAGGCGGCTTTTTTTATGGACATTGTTATTCTTTTTTAATCACGACCGGTCCCAGCAGGCCCGAAGGCAATAAGGCCGCGTCTTTTTTAATCTCGATATTGGTATGTGTAAGTCTTTGTTCCGGCGGCAGGGCCGCATCGCCGGTAAGACGGTTGGGCCAGAGGTTGATGACATCTATTTCAAGCCGGTTGTCTTTTTCCTGTACGGCAGGAGTAATCTCTACCTGCCAGGGCGCTGTCCATACAATGCCCAGGTCCTTACCGTTCAGCCGCACCGACGCAATGTTTTTAACAGTGCCGAGGTCGAGCCATAACCGGCTGCCGGCCGGGGAATGCGCCGGCATATCAAATTGCTTTTGATACGTGGCCTTACCGGAATAGTATTGAATGCCCTGCTCCGGGCGTTTCGTCCAATCTTCCAGCGCATTAAATACTACCGAAGCGGGACCGTCCCATTGGGTGTCGAACTGTACCGTCCAGGCACCTTCCAGCGCCAGAACCGGTGCATACGTACGAAAATCGGTTGTGCCGCCGGGTGATGGGCGGCGGGCGCCCGTTGCTTTTTTAACAGGCGCCGGCTGGCGGAAAATAACAAAAAACGATTGAAAGGGTTCCAGCACGAAAGGTATCCTCGTTCTTTCACCTTGCCGGCTGTATTGCTGCAGGGGTGTTTTTTCACCGGTTACGGCGTCCCATAATTCCGGCACACGGTGATTGATGCGGAACAGGAGGCTTTCTTTAATGGTTGTATTGCTGCGGTTGGCGATAAAGTAAATGTCTGTGTCGGCCGTGCGGCGGTGGATAAAGTCTACGTTCGTTTCTTTTTCTTCCGATGCAAGATCGGGCAGTATGCCATCCTGCTCCAGCAGTTCGCGTTCGGGTATATTCCAGCAGATGCGACCGCCGCCATATTTGTTTTGGCGGATGGTACTGCCATTGCAGGCGCCCCAAAGCGCTGCGGCGGTTTCTTTTACCTGCACATCGCAGGCGGGATAGTTCAACAGCCCCGTAGCCTGCGTTGGTTTGGGACCTGTTACCGTAGCGCCGGCGCTGACCAGCTCTTTTATTTTTTGTAGCACCGGTAGCGGCATCCGGGTATCATTGGGCAATACCAGCAGGCGATAGCTCATGCCATCGGGCAGCACCAGTCGCCCGTTTTTGACCGAAAGCCGCGTAAGCAGCACTTCCTCGTTGCAGACATCATACTCATAACCGCGGCCCAGCGTGGGCACGGTATGTTTGGGAGGAACGATATTGGGTGCTCCATCACCGTTATAGTATAATACATCGGCTACATACCATCCCTGGCGCAGCATATACTGGCAGCGGGCGATATAGCTAAGAAACGGACCCGACAGGCTCCACCAGGTTACATTGGGATTAAAATGGGTGCCCGCGCCGTATTCATAACCCGGCTTCCCGTCTTCGGGGCGCGTACAGGTGATGGCATGGATGAGAAAGCGGTTCACGCCTTCGCAAAAAGCACGGTCGGTGGCCTGCTTCATATTGCCGGGATAATCGAGCCAGTGGCGGAAAGAGGTAAATGCTTCGGCGCCTACCGTATTCTTGCCATAGATATGCGCAGCGGAGGCCGCCATCTTCGTTACCTTATTCTGCCCGCCTTCGAGGCGTACGATGCCATAACCCAGCTTTTCATCCAGCCCGCCTTCTTCGTCGTGCCTGCCGCCCAGCCAGAACTCGCCGGTGGGAAGATCGCTCCTGCCCAGGTTTTTCAATCCGTCCATGCACATCGTGCCGGAGCGGCTGGGGCCTGCGGCCTCATTGTGCACGAGCAGTCCCTTTTCGTGACAGCGTTTGGCAAAATGACCATAATGCCTGTCGGCCATACAATCGGCTACTGTTTTACGGTAGTCGTTCAGAAAGCGATCGGATAGTTCAGCACTGCCCACGATATAGCCGTTCAGCACCGGCAGCCAGGGCACGGGGCTGTAACCGCGGTACTGTTCAAATTGCTGTATGATATCGTTTGTCCAGTTGGGAAACCCGTCTTCGAAACTGTCGTCGCCAAAGAACTTCAGGGTAGTGCCTGCCAGCGGGCCGGCGTCTTCCAGCAGTATGCGGGCAAAATGCTCAAATTGAATATCCACGGGCTGGCTGGCGAGCCAGTCTACCGACAGGCCGTTGGCTTCCGGTTGCGCAATCATCAGCTTTGAGCCGGTCATACGATGCCCGGTGCGGAGGATAACCCAGCTGCCTGCCGGCACATCCCAGGTAAGATGGCCGTCTTTTACTTTATCTGACAGGTCAATTACTTGCCCGGCCTGAACGGGCATATCCGAATCCTGTGCGGGAATAGGTTGCAATACGGGTTGCATCACGTCGCCGGCCTTTATAAAATTGCTTGCATCTTTTCGGTTGGTCTTGGCAGGTAGCAGCGCAAGCTGTTTATCGCGAAACCGCGTTTTTATCCCATCGCCCACCGGGAAGGCCACGATGGCCGTATCACGATAATCGAGCTTATCCAGCGGAAGATCGATATAGTCTTTAAATCCCGGGGGATTGAATACCTTATCATAACCATCCCGTCCGCCGGGTAAGGGTAATGCGGCAGCAAATTTTTGCGGGCCCTGCACTTCTATTCTTGACTGCAGGAACCAGCGGCCGCTGTTCTCCGGCTTTATCCAGGGGCCGCCCATGCACCAGCCCGACGACAGGTTGACGCCCACCGTAATACCCAGTCGCGCCGCTTCGTGCAGCGCATGACGGTACATCGCGCGCCATCCGTCGGAAAACAGCGGGTAGCCCTCCGGCATCATTGCATTGCCCAGCCCGCTTTTAGAGTTTATCAGCAATACTTCGCCGATGCCTTTTGCCTTAAATTCTTCGAGGTCGCGCGTAATGCCTTCTTTACTGACCAGGCCATTGAACCACCACCAGAAGCAACCCGATTGATATGCCTGCGCCGGTGCTGTAAACTGTTGGTAGAGCGTATCGGTGCCGGCAGCCGTCACCGGGCCGGCCAGGCCGGCAACGCCTCCGTTTGCCTTTAGCCAGGCGGGTATGCCGGCATGGGCAAACGTGAGTGACCCGAGCCGGATAAATTTTTTGCGGTTGATCTGCATGGGAGAATAAGGGCTATTTAACGCGGGTAAAAAAAGATTGTTTATCACTTTTAGCCGGCGCGAGCGATCGAATTGCTTCGGCGGCCTCGGCGGCACGGTCTGCTTCTATCATATCGTTGCCGTGCTGTATGATGGCGCGGTAGGCATTGGCCCTGTCTTCGGGCTTTTCCAGCTTATCGTAGGTAGGGGCGGAGGATATCATGCACATTACCTTGCGCGCATGCAGCAGGTCCTGCATGGTTTTATTGACGGGTTTGTCATCGGGCCCGATATAGGCCATGATGTGGCTCCAGGGAATGCTTGCGGCTTCGTATTCTGCCAGCGCCCCGGGTGTTTTTACAAACGCTTCAAACATGGCCTCTTTGTCGAAGTCGTAATAAAACCGGGCTTGCGTGGCATTGTGCACGGTCAGCATAACCCAGGCGGCGGCATGGTGCTGCTGTATGGTGCGGGCCGTCATGGCCAGGGGTACGTCTTTATAGTCCAGTATCAGCACTGTTTTACCTTTAGCCCATATAATAGCCTCGCCGAGCGTAGGTATGCGATAGGGCGTTACATGGCCTTCGAGGTCTTTCAGGTAGAGCTGTTTTAGTTCGGCCAGCGTATAATCGATTACTTTTCCCTTACCGGTGGTGGTACGGTCCAGCGTGGCATCGTGCATCAGCACGATCATGCTGTCTTTGGTGAGGTGCGGATCTATTTCAAAAGTGGCCGGCGTAAACGTGAGCGTATGCTGCATGGTTTCGATGCAGTTTTCGGGATAGTCTTTCATGGGGCCGCCGCGATGGCCGCTTACCAGGGGAATATCTTTGCCGGTGTATTCAAAATAATGTTGTAGGTCGGCCGGGGTTTTTATACGCAGGGTATGCAGGGCCTGGCTTTGGCCGCAGGCGCTGCCCAGTAACAACAATGCAGAGGCAAGTAGTTTGTTCATATGTGTAGCTGTTTTTACAATCCTTTTGAATTAAGGTGGTTCAATACAAAATCGCCACTACTGTCCAGCGAAAACATCGTAATAGCCGCGTTCTGCTGCAGCAGGCGGCGGTAATATTGCAAAGGCATGCCCAGCTTATGGCAGAGATAAAAACGGTTGATGCCGTTATGTCCTGCCACGAGGATATTGCCGGTAGCATGGCGGGATACCAGCTCGTTAAAGAAAGCATCCACGCGCTGCACCACTTCCATGGCCGTTTCGCCGCTGCCGCCCGCGCGGGTAATGGCGGGGTGAGCGCTCCAGTCGGCCCATAGCTGCCTGTTTTCGGGTATGAACTCTTCTTTGGTTTTCTTTTCCCATGCGCCAAAATCCAGCTCAATAAGGCGTTCGTCTTTTATGGGTGGGACGCCGCTGGCTATCTGTGCCGTCCGGTAAGCCCTTTCGAGCGGAGAAGAATACACGGCGGCAAAACGGATACCGGCCAGCTGCTCCCGGGTGGCTTCGGCTTGCCGGAGGCCTTCTTCGGCAAGGGGTATATCGGTTCTTCCGCAATAGCGGTTATTATCCAGGTTCCAGGCGGTGACGCCATGGCGGAGTAAAAAAACATCAGGCATATTGATGAGCGGGCAGGAACCCTTTTTCTTTTAGTGCATGAATAAATTGGTGGTAGTGTTCATCATAACGTTGGGCCAGCGCTGCCTGCGGCGTTGTTTCTTTTTCCGGCTGCGTAAGCGCCTGCGCCGCTTCCATGATAGAAGAAAAGCGGGTTTTCGACGCGGCGAGTATGGCGGCGCCTGCGGCGCCGGATACCTGCTGCATCTTTAGTACCGGCAGGTTGAGCACATTGCTCCGGATGGTAAGCCAGGTATCGCTGTTGCTGCCGCCGCCCGCCGTATAGATCCGCTGCACGGTTTCGCCCGACAGCTGTGCGATTCTTTCATAGGCATACCGCTCTATATAGGCCACGCCTTCCATGCAGGCGGCAAACAGGGCCGCGCCGGAAAGCCCTTCGGGCATAAATCCGCGGGCGGCAGGAGCCGGAAAAGGGAAGCGCTCCCCTTCCTGCATCAGCGGCCAGGCCAGCAAACCCGTAGGGATAAGCGCAGCCGCAGCGGCATTCAGCGCAGCGATGTCATGGCCAAATAATTTGCTGACCCAGTCGGCGCCGGTATTGCTGGCGCCGCCGGGCATCCAGTAGCCTTCGGGATGGCGATGGCAGTAGAGTGCGCCGGTAGGGTCTTCTATTTCACGGGTGGTAACGCCTTTTACCACGAGGGTGGTGCCGATGGTCGTATTCCAGTCGCCCGGCTTTACCGCTCCCGCAGCTACCTGTGAGGCGCAACCGTCGGTCATGCCGGCGGTGATAATGGTATGCGAAGGCAGGCCCAGGCCGGCAGCCAGCGAGGGAAGCAGGTAGTATACCGGTGCGCCCGGCGCCACTACCTGTTGCAGCCATTCTTTTCGCAGCGGCAGCTTTTCCCATATATACGAAGGCCAGGCAAAGGAGTGAACATCGTAACCCGACTTGAGCGCATTGGTATAATCGGTGGTGTTATAATGGCCGCTTAGCCGGCCGAGTATATAATCGGCGGCATGAATAAACTGGCCCACCTGTGCGGCCTTGTCCGGGTGCTGCCGCAGGAACCACAGCATTTTAGGCAGGCCCGAGGAGGCATTGAAAGCGGTATAGCCATGGCTGCCGCTGTCGATGGCCGCCTGCCGGCAAAGCAATGCTTCACCGGCAGAACGACTATCGCTGTACATGATAGCAGGGTATAGGGGCTCGTTGTTTTTATCCAGCGGGATGATGGTGCCCGAGGTAGAGGTAACGGCGATGGCCTTTACCTGTTGCAAATCGATATGATCTTTTACGGCTGCCAGCAGGGCCTGCAGCGAGTGGTAGCAGGAGCGCCACCATTCCTGCGGCGATTGCTCTTCGCGCGATTGCGGGCTGAGGGGGAAACCTTCTTCGCGGCTGCCGGCCACCTGTCCCCGGTGGTCGAGCAGCACCACGCGGGCGCCCTGTGTGCCGATATCGATGCCGATAAAATAAGCTGTATTCATAGGTGAGCTGGTATTAGCAGGTTTGCCTGAAGCAGGCTCTTGTTTGTTTCCATTCTTTGTACAGGCCCTCCATTTCCGCCTGCTGCTCATCGGGCACGGTTATCTCTACCTTGCCCGGCAGCGACGATTTCAGGTGCAACGCCTGGTTGCAGGTATACGCCCCGCCCGTGGCCGACGATTGCTCGGCGCCCTCGCGCACGCGGATTTCCTTGCCAATGATATTGGCAATGTACCGGCGCAGGGTAGGGCTTTGCAGCCCGCCGCCGCAGGCCCATACATAGTTGTGCGTATGGCCAGCCACCTCGTACAATACTTTGTAGTTCTCCGCTATAGAAAAAGCGATGTCCAGCAGGGTAGCGCGCACAAAGCAGCTACGCGTAAGCGTATGCGTTACCGGTGCGGGGAAAACAAACCCGCCTTTTGTTAAAGGCGTTTTTTCACCCGCCAGCACCGAGCCAAGGGATGCCATGCAGGAAGTGTTGTTACTGGCCGCCAGCTCCTGCTCAATCACATCATAGCCCTCGTTGGGATAAAACACTTCCTTGAGGCGCTGGTAGTTGAGACCGGTAACGCCGGCATTGGCCTCCAGCACAAAACGTTTGTCTTCCACATCGCGGCTGGTCCAGGTTCTTTCTTTCGCGTCGGTGGTATACGTATTCACCAGCTTGACCAGCGGGGTAGTGGTGCCCGATACGATAATGATATCATCGAGGAAGGGGCGGGTGCTTTTTATGGCCAGCTGTGTATCGCCGCCGCCGGTTACTACCACTGCGTCGGCAGGCAGGCCCAGCGCCGTCGCCGCTTTGGCGATAACCGGGCCGGCAATGGTAGCCGAAGCGGCCAGCGGTGGCAGCAGGGCCGGGTCAATGCCGAACAGGCTGGTCAACGCCGGGCTCCATGCTTTTTTAGCCACATCAAACAGCAGCGTTTCTGACGCCTGCGAATATTCATACTGCGCGATACCGGTGAGCTGGTAAGTAACCCAGTCGCTGATGCTGGTAAAAAAAGCCAGCTTCTTCCACAGATCTTTTCTTCTTTCACGGATGCCCACCAGCTTGAAAGCGGAAAACAGCGAGCCGGGATAACGGCCGGTAAGCGCGTATACCGCCGTTTTATCGGCGATCATATTCTCCCATTCACGTCCGCGGTGGTCGATGTTGGGAAGCCCTATGAGCGATTTTCCTTTGTTATCCACTAACACGATCCCTTCCCGCTGGCTGGTGGACGTAATGGCTTTGACCACTACGTCGGGCGCCTGTGCAAGGGCCTGCCGGGTAAGATCGGTTATCTGTGTCCATAAGGCGGCAGGCTCAAAATACAGGGCATCGGGATACAAATCGTCTTTATGGTAGCGGATATCGGCGCGGGCCACGCTGAGCACCCTTCCATCGGGCTGCACTACCGCTACGCGGGCATTGCCGGTGCCGATATCGATGACTACGTATGCATCTTGTTGCTTCATGACTTATCGGGTCTGGACAGTTAATAGTTCTTTATTGGCTAATTTATGGCCTGTTTTTATTTTATCCACAAACCATTCCTGCAATACCTCGTTCAGGATGCGCACATGGTGATCCTCCACTTCAAAAGTAGCGCCCGCTATATGCGGCGTGGGCATTACATTGGGCAGGTCTATGATTTTATAGTCCAGCTCATCCGGCGGCTCATGATCGAATACATCGAGTATGGCGCCGCGCACCCGCTGGTTGCTCAGCAGCTCATACAGGTCATAGCGGTTAACGACAACGGCCCGGGCGGTATTGACAAAAATAGCGCCGGGTTTCATATGCTGCAGCAGGCTTTTGTTGATCATGCCCTTCGTGGTATCTGTCACCGGCAGGTGTATCGATACGATATCGCTGGTAGCAAATAATTCTTCCAGTCCCATCTTCTTCCAGCGGGGCGAAGGGCTGGTATCGATATAGGGATCATAAAACTGTATAGGGCAGGGATAATTTTCCGTCATCCGCGCTATCAGCTGGCCGATGGCGCCAAAGCCGACCATGCCGATCGTTTTTCCCGCCAGCTCATTGCCTTTAAAAGCCAGGTAGGAGGTATGCGCGCCGTCGTTCCAGCCGCGGTCCCTGAGCCAGCTGATGCCGGCGATGGTATGGCGCATAAAGGTGATTACATTGGCGATAAACATCTCCGCCACCGCCTGCGCATTGCGGGCAGGCGTATAAAAAACGGGAATGCCGTTGCGGGTGGCGGCCGTCAAATCGACATTGGAAGGCGTGCCGCGGCAAACGCCGATAAACTGAAGGTGCGCATTGGCATTGATAACCTTTTGCGTTACATGGTCATGCTCGGTGATGAGGGCTTCCGCCTCGCTTTCATACAGCAGGGTAATCAGCTCGTCTTCGTTATACGCTCTTTCATTCAGTTTCCAGGGCTTGTATACCACTTCTCCAAAGCGGGCTTTCAGTTCTTCCAGCCCTTCGTGGTGGTAAGGCGCTGTTACAAGGATTTTCATGCAGTGATAAGTATTAATTAATGACTAGTTATTTCATATTATCAGACCGCTTCGGCCGTAATGCCGGTTGCAGCAGTATGCGTTGTTTTTGCATTGTCCGGCAGCGTTATATAGCGGGTCAGCAGGGCGCTGATAAAATACAGGATGGCCAGTATCCACATCAGGCCGGCGGTGCCGGCGGTGCCAATGAACAGGCCCACGATGGCAGGCCCCACAAATACCGGCAGTCCCGCACCCAGGTTGAGTATGGCCATGGCGGCGCCTTTATCGTTTTTTACCAGCGAAGGCACGAGGGCCGACAGCGGCACATAGCCCGCCAGGCAGGCGCCCCATAAAATGCCGGCGCTCATGATCAGCCAGTAATTGCCCTGCGAGAATTGCGGGATGTAATAAAACAGCAGGGTGGTGATGCCGCAGCCAACGCCGCCAAACCACATCACCGTATTGCGCCAGCCCAGCCTGTCGCCCACAAAGCCGAAGATGAGGTTGAACACGATATTGCTGGTAAAGATGGTGCCCCATACCTGCAGCCATTGGGTGGTATTGAAACCATGCGTGGCCATATACGTGGGCAGGAATACCGGAAAGGCAAACTGTGCCGTGGTATTGATGATGCGTACAATGCCACCCAGCAATACCTTGGGCTCTTTCTGCACGATGGTGAGCCCGTTGATCAGCTCCTGCATTTTGCCGCCGGTATTACCGGTAGGGGGCACAAATTTTTCCTTGTTGAGCACCAGCGCAAAGAAAGCGCCTACCAGTACCCAGAATACGGCGCTCCAGAGCGTATTGATATAACCGAGCCTTTCGATGGCCCAGCTCGAATAAAAAGCGCCGAGCACATTAAGACCGCCGGTAAACACAAACCAGAACCAGCCTACTGCCCTGCCCAGCATGTTTTTGGGCGATGCATAGGCTATCCACACCAGGAAGGAATAGGCAAACAGGGGATACCCAAAGCCGCGCAGGGCATAGGTCACCAGCATAACCGGAAAATGCAGGTGCGTGATACCGTAAGCGATAAAACCTACCGTACCCAGGAGGTAAAGTAACAGGCCGGTAAGCATGGTTTTTTTTGGTCCGTAGCTTTCGGCCAGCACGCCGGAGAACCACGATGAAATGGCGATGGTAACGCCATAGGCGGTAAACAGGATGGCCGACTGCTGCATGGTCATACCTTTTTCCAGCAGGTAAGGGCTAAGCCAGCCCTGCTCCATGCCATCGCCCATCATAAAAATCATGATACCTGCGTAGCCCCAGAAAAGCTGCTTGGGCAGCCCGGCCCTGCTGAGTAAAGAACCCTGTGAATTGGCAATCGTTGTCATGCTTGTTAGTGTTTTGTATAATCGGTATTAATGAGCATTGCGTGTTTATTTACGAAAATAAATACATCCTGTGGCGGTTTCTATATCGGCCAGCTGCGCAGTGAGCGGCAGATCGATAAGCGTTGTTTGCCGCGGCGATATCCAGGCATTGGCGGTTATCACGCCGCCCAGCTTTGAAAAACTGCTCACATCGGTATTGGGCTGTGCAAACACATAGGTATTGGTGCCCTGCCCGAAAAATGGCTGCAGGTCGCCGGTAGCCGGGTTAACGGGGTTGTACCGGTCGTTGGCCGGTATGCGGTATCCTACGCCGGCGTTATAGGCGGTGCCCACGGTGGCGCCGTAAAATATGGCATCGATGGGCACGGTGGTGGCGGTAACGGTGGTGCCTTTGAATACGGCGATGCCATCGGCCGGGCTGCTGTTGCCCATCAGGCCTGCGGTAGAATTACCAAAGCCGTCGCCCACTACGGTGGCGCTGTTATTGACATTGTAATTGATGGTGCGCACCCAGTTGGCGCTGCTGATATCGGTGCTTTTGCCGGTGGCGGCAATATATCCTGCTATCACTTTCGAGGGACCGCCTACATATATATAGCTGCCTTTGGCGGCATTGCCGGCGCTGAGGTTGAATTTAAACGTGAGCGCACCGCCCGAGGCCCAGCCATTGACCGTGGCGGTACCATTGTTGGCAATGACCAGCGCATACGGCGTAGCGGCAAAATCGATATCGCGCAGGGCCATCAGCTGTACATATTCATAGCCGCCGGTGTGCGTTACCACGCCCGATACGGTACCGGCTACCGGGCCGTCGGAGCCGCGGGAATCCGACAGGAAACCGGTAATGATAAGATCGGCGTTCATGGGCAGGCTGGTATTGGCGATATCGGCGCTGTTGCGGAGCCAGAGGCGCTTGTCGGCGCCGGCAGCGGTATTGGCGTTTGCGTTGTAATAAAGGGCGATGCCGGTAAAGGTGGCGTTGCCCAGCGCCTGGTTTTGCGCAAAGGTGGCGGATGTTTCTGTATGCAGCTTTACGGTGCCGGCGGCAATCGAGCCGTCGTACATGTTCTTGTCGCCCGTATAGCCTTCGCCGGGAGCAGGAGCAGGTACCAGGTCTGCTCCTGCAATCCTCACCAGCGTGGCTTCATAGGCGGCGAAGTTATCCGCCAGTTTCTGTAGGGTTACAATGGCAGGGTTGATAACGGTGCCGGTGGCCAGCAGGCTGATATCGCCTGCCGACAGGCCGCTCACCTGCAGGCTGCCTTTATTATTGACCAGTGTTCCCTTGCTGAAATTGATGTCTACCGAATCGCCCACCGAATAGGGCACCGTGGCCGATGCCCCCAGGGCGATGACGATGCCTACGGTGTCTTTTTGAATGGCAAAGCTGCCGGCCGGCATATTGCCGGCGGTCTTATCCGAAATGACCACGCCGCTTACTTTGCTGGTGCCGCCGGTATGCGCCGCATCCAGCGCTACATCGCTGCCTTTATAATAACCACGGAGTGTGGCAATGGAGATATAAGGATACTTTTTTGGTATGCCGCGCACGGGCGTGTCTTTCATGCAGCCGCAAAGCCCGATGGCCAGTGCGGTAGCTACCAGTAGTTGAATGCCTTTATAGTTCATATCATTGATGTTATCGTTGTTTAAATGAAATACCTGGTTATTTACATAGGGTTAAGGTGGCGTTGGCCGGATAGCTGAAAGAATTGTCCAGCAGCCAGCGGGCTTTATAAGCTTTCAGGCCGGCGAGCTGGTATACGGAATTGGCATTGAGATCGATGATGGTATCGTTCCACCACTGCTGGTCGGTATCGATGCTTTGCATCAGCACCGTTACATAGGGCAATGGGCCGGGCGATACGCTTTTGATGCGCGCATAATTGCTGATGGATGCCACGGTACGCGCCGTAAGGTTTACTGCCCAGACTTTGGAGCTGGTCGACAGCAACAGGGAATCCCTGCCATAGTCGGGAAACAGGTCATGGCAGCCGCTGGCAGGCAGGGTAATGCTGTCGGTAAGCGCAAGGTCGGGCTGCGTGCAATTGAAATTGTAGCGGTACGCATACAGCTTATTGCCGGCGGCCGACCAGAGCAATTGCCGCTTGTTGTCCCATACCACGTTGTGTGCATCGGCGAGCGCTATTTTTTTGGTATACCCGCTGTAAGGCTGTGCGGCGGCCGTGTCGGTCTTAAACAGGAGCAGGTAACCACCGGTGCTGCAGGCCGCTACGAGGTTGCCGTCGGGCAGCAGCTCCGCCGAATGGGTATTGCCATTGCCTGCATAGGCGTAGAACAGCGTTTTCTTGTCGGCAATGCGTACCAGCGCCACACCGCCGGTAGAAGCGGTAGCCAGTATGTATTGGTTATTAAGCACCGCCTTGGCATCGCTCATATTGACAAACCAGCTGGCATTGGTAAGCAGGCCCGCCGGTTTCCATTCCCATACAATGGTTTTGGCGGTTATATCGGCGATGATCACCCTGTTTTGCGACTGGTCGGCTATGACCAGTTTTCTAACGGTGGTGGCCGGCGGCGTGGTGGTGGTCGTGTCTGTACCGCCATTGCCCGTGGTGGTGCTGCCCCCGCTGCTTTTTTTGCAGGCGGCGAGCAGCAGGAGAGCGGCAATAAATAGTTTTGTGTGCATGGTACCGTATTTTATTTTTCCCACCAGCATTTAATATTGGGGTTGTCGCCGCCGATGCGGCTCACCACTTCCTTGTAGCTGGTATTGTTGAGCAGCTGGGTAGAAGTGGGATAGTATAGCCGAACGGGCATTTTGCCTTCGTTGAGCGCATCGGGGTTCACCGGCAATGCGGGCAATCCCGTACGCCTGAATTCATACCACGATTCGAGCCCTACAAACCATTGCGCCAGGTATTTCTGTGTGAGGATGGTAGACAGCTGGTTGTCGAACAGCACGGTGGGCTGGGTAAGATAGCCCGAGGGCATCGTTACGCCCCAGTGGTCCATGCTGGCTTTGATGCCGTTTTCGTAATAGGTTTGTGCCGTGGTGGCGGTGCTTATCCATCCTTTGAGCTTTGCTTCCGCCAGTATGAATTGTACTTCCGCATAGCTTAAGATGGTGCCCAGCCTGCGCGTGGTATCGAGGTTGGCCTGCAGGTTCGACGTAGGGGTAGCGAATACTATCCCGTTTTTTGACCGCGGGTAGCCGCTCAGCACACCCACGTAATCGCCGTTGGATTTGGTATACCATGTCGCCAGCCGGGGGTCGGTGCGTTCTTCGAGCAGGGCTACGAGATAGGTGCTGGGGGCTTTAGACAGGTTGAAGTCGAGGTCGCGCGCGTTGTAAAACGGGTTATAAAAAGGATCGATGCCGGTAAAGTTCAGACAGGCTTCGTCGGCCACCGAGGTAAAGATGGGGTATTTGCCCGGGTCGTTGACTATCTCGCTTATTTTGGCGGCGCTGTTCATTTCTGCGCGTTTGCTCACCCGCAGGTACAGCCGCAGGCGCAGCGAATTGCAGAATTTTTTCCATTTGACCACATCGCCGCCATAAAGAATGTCGGTGCCATAGGTCAGCGTGCCCGAGTTGGCAAACAGCACGGCGGCGGAATCGAGGCCTTTGAGCATACTGGCGTAAATGTCTTTTTGCTCGTCGTACCGGGGCAGCAGCAGCGAGTCGCCCAGCAGCGCCTGCGAGTAAGGGATATCGCCGAAAATATCGGTGATCTTGGAAGCTATCCATGCCCTCAGCGTGAGCGCCACGGCCTGGAAGTTTTTATCGCCATAGGCGACGGAGCGCTTGTACATATCCTGTACGTTGAAAAGGGAGTTGTACTCGCGGTCCCAGAAATAATCGGCTTCGGTGGGCACAAAATAATAACGGTGAAACTCGATGCCGTCGCCTTTGTGCACCGTGTATTGCACCAGGTCGTTGCCCATGCGGTGAGCGCGGGTGATATCGGTCACGATGGTATTGTATAATACGGGGGCAAGAAAGCTGCCGGGGGTGGCGTCATCCACGTTGTTGGGATTCGTACGCAGCTCATCGAAGTTCTTGGTGCAGCCGGCGGCAGCCAGCGCAACGATGAGAAAATACAGGAGATATCGTTTCATTTTTTATTTGTATTACGGGTTGATGGATGGCATTAAAAAGATACCTTGATATTCGCGCCTACCGTGCGGGTGCCCGGTAGCTGGCCCACTTCAAAGCCCTGTACGATAAGCCCGTTGTCGAGCGTACTGTTTTCGGGGTCAAATGCCGGCCATTTGCTGATGATGACCAGGTTTCTTCCATATATACCGGCGGAAAGCCCGCGAATACCTATTTTATCCAGCAGCTTTGCGCGGATGTTATAATCCAGCCGCACTTCGCGCAGCTTGATATAAGAAGCGTCAAACATATTGGCTTCGGTATTGGCGCGGTCGGAATGTGCGGCATAATAGGTAGACACGGCCTGCACCACCACATCGTTGGGCACATACTTGCCGGTGCCGTCGTCTTTTACGCCGATGCCCAGTATACCGCCTTCCTCGCGGCCGGGCAGGGTGGCTTTCAGCTTGCCGCCGCCCATCAGGGCCGCATAGGTGAGGGAGAATTTATCTACCCCAAATTCGCCGTCCACCAGGAAGCTGAAGCGGAAGTTTTTATAGGTAAACTCGTTGCCGATGCCCCCCTTGAAATCGGGATTGGCGTTCCCTTGCTTGGTAATGTCGGTGCCTATTATAGGCAACCCGTTGGCGTATACAATCTGCCCG